>WBZO01000168.1_pt2 | contig 45493 bp, 35 predicted proteins | sample 5204261 | NCBI WGS metagenome assembly WBZO01 (sample SAMN12412400, study PRJNA552823) | activated sludge metagenome | isolation source: activated sludge from anammox sidestream of wastewater treatment plant... | place: USA: North Carolina | collected 2017-09
GAAAAGATTCGTTCCTGTCTTTCTGGCGGGCCTGCTTCTTGTGGTTTTGCGCCTGCCGGTGACGAACGCGCAGCAGACCCAGATTTCATCGAAGCCGAATCCGCAGATCGAAAAGATCGTCAATGAAATATCGGCGGCGAATATCGAAGCGATCATGCGCAAGCTGGTCAGCTTCGGCACACGCCACACGCTGTCGTCGCAGGACGATCCCGCGCGCGGCATCGGCGCGGCGTCGCGCTGGATCAAGTCGGAGATGGATCGCTACAGCCGCGAATCGGGCGGGCGGCTGATCGTCGCCGAAGATGAATTCATTCAGCAGCCGTCGCCGCGCGTGCCGCAGGCGACCAAACTCGTCAACATCGTCGCCACGCTGCCCGGATCGCAGCCCGAATCGAAAGACCGCATCTACGTCGTCAGCGGGCATTACGATTCGTGCGTCTGTTCGCAGGGAATGACCGACGCCACGAGCGACGCGCCCGGCGCCAGCGACGACGCTTCGGGCACGGCTGCCGTGATGGAGATGGCGCGCGTGATGTCGAAATATCAGTTCGACGCGACGCTGGTTTTTTTGACCGTCGCGGGCGAAGAGCAGGGCTTGCTCGGCTCGACACATTGGGCCGAAGAAGCGAAGAACAAGAGCCTGAACGTCGCCGCGATGTTCACCAACGACATTGTCGGGAACACCTTCGGCGGCAACGGCGTGAGAGACAACGCGCGGATCAGAGTCTTTTCCGAAGGCGTGCCATCAAACGAAACCGAGGCTGAAGCCCGCTCGCGGCAATCGGTCGGCGGCGAAAACGACAGCCCGTCGCGGCAACTCGCACGCTACATCAAAGAGGCCGCCGAAACGTATCTGAACAATTTTGAAGTCACGCTCGTCTTTCGCCGCGACCGTTACGGACGCGGCAGCGATCACATTCCGTTTCTGCAGCGCGGCTATCCGGCGGTGCGCTTCACCGAGCCGAACGAGGATTTCACGCGCCAGCATCAGCGCGTCCGCGAAGAGAATGGAATCAAGTACGGCGACGTGATCGGGATGGTTGATTTCCCGTACATCGCGCAGGTCGCCCGCGTCAACGCGTCGGCGATGGCTTCAATGGCTCTGGCGCCGGCGCCGCCTTCCGGCGTGGCCTTCAAATCGTTTCGTCAGGAATACAACACCGTCCTGGCCTGGAAACCGAACGCTGAACCTGATGTCGCCGGTTACCGCATCGTCTGGCGCGAGACATATCAGCCGTTCTGGCAGCGCAGCGTTGATGTCGGCCCCGTGACCGAGTTCACGATGAAAGGCTTGTCGAAAGACGATTACTTTTTCGCCGTGCAGGCGATTGATAAAGATGGAAACGCCAGCGTTCCTGCGTTTCCGAAAGCACCCGTTCGTTCATCGCGGTAGCAATAATTCCTGTAGTTGCCCCGGGGCGGTTTCACGTCCGGCGAGCGCCGGCAAATTGAAACTCCTCACACCATCAATGCAGTTTAACTGACAAAGGAGACTGTATGGACGCTATTGGGTTGATAATTTTTTTGCTCATCGGCGCAGCGGCTGGATGGATCGCCGGAAAACTCATGAGAGGCGGCGGATTCGGTGTGATCGGAAATATAGTCGTCGGTGTAATCGGCGCCTTTCTGGGTAGCTGGCTGCTCGCAAAACTCGGAATGCCAGTCATAGCCAGCAGAGAGATTGGCCTGTTGATAACAGCCACAATAGGAGCGGTAGTTTTGCTCTTCCTGGTTGGATTACTCAAGAGGGCTTGAATCGAGGCGGGAAGCGTTGGACTGCTCGTCCAACGCTTCCCGCCAAATTATCGAGGTTTTATGAAGTATCAAAAGCTTTGCTTATTCGCATTATTGTTGGCAATCATTCTGCTCGTTCCGGCGGCGGCTCAGCAGCCATCGAAGCTGAAACGTCCGGTCAAAAATCCTCCGCAGTTCCCAAACATCATTGATTTGGAAAACAAAGACGCGCAGCCAGCAAACCAGCAGGAGAATCAGCAGAGCAAATCACAGGACGCGGCCCCGGCTCCGCAGCCTGACACGTTAGCCGGGGCGGTTCAATCGCTCGCCGCCGAGTTGCGCGCGCTCGGCCAGGAACTTCGCTCGCTGAACATCCGCGAGCAGACGCAGATCGAGATGTTGCGGATGACGCGCGTTGACATGCGGATTGATCATTACGAGCGGGAACTGAGGCCGGTGCGCGACCGCATCGCCGCGCTCGAAGCCGACGAGCAGATGCTGTTGCAGGCGATGACGCGCGAAGGATTGATGGCCCAGACCGCGACCGCCGCGACCTTCAACCGCGAAGATTTGATGAAGCAGTTGAAATTGCAGCACGAGGCGCGCTACCGCGCGACCCAGGCCGAGAAGGAACGGTTGCGCAAGCTCGAAGCCGATCTGACGGCGTCGCTGACCATTTATCAGAACATCAGCCGCGAGACGGAACGAAAAATCCAGGAAGCTGAAGACACGCTGAAGAGTATCGAATCCGGCAAGCCTGAATCAGCCTTGCAGAGTCAGGCAGAGCAGAGTGTGAAGACTGAACGAAAACAATAGTTGGGAGTAGGGAGTAGGGAATGGGGAATGGGGAGTGGGGAGAAGACCTTCCCCACTCCCCATTCCCCACTCCCTACTCCCTCCTTTTCAGGAGACACAATGAGCAACGACAATCTGAAACGCAGAGAGTTCATCAAAGGCGCGGCTACGGCTGGTTTGAGCGCCCCGCTATTGGCCGGCGGGACTTTCGCCGGAACGTCGCAACAAAATCAGTTGTCCGCCCTGGGCCAGGCGCGCCCTGTGGTGATTTCCAGCGCGAACGGCGCCAACGTTCCGAAGCGTGGAGTCGAACCTCGCGGCGTCAGTTGTCTTGAACGCGCGATGCGGATATTGAAAGCGGGCGGCGACACTCTCGACGCCGTCGTCGCTGGCGTCAACATCGTCGAAGACGACCCGGACGACAACTCGGTCGGCTACGGCGGATTGCCGAACGAAGATTGCGAAGTCGAACTGGACGCGAGCGTGATGCACGGGCCGACGCGCCGCGCGGGCGCGGTGGCCAATCTGCATCACATCAAAAATCCAGCGAGCGTCGCCAAACTCGTGCTCGAACGCACCGATCACATTCTGCTGGTGGCCGAAGGCGCGCTGCGTTTCGCGCTCAAACACGGATTCAAGAAAGAGGATTTGCTGACCGAAGAATCGCGCAAGGCGTGGCTGGCCTGGCGCGAAAGCCTGAACCCGAAAGACTACTGGGGGCCGAGTTGGCACAAGACGGCGCCGGCTGGCGGCGTGAAAACTTCGCAGGCGAAACTTTCGCCCGAAGAAGTCGCGCTCAACGACTGGATCGAGAAGGTCGTGCGCAACCCCCCGACCGGCACGATCAACTGTCTGGCCGTTGACGCCAATGGGGACATTTCCGGCGTGACGACGACTTCCGGGATGGCGTGGAAGATTCCGGGACGCGTCGGCGATTCGCCGCTGATCGGCTGCGGGCTGTACGTTGACAACGAAGTCGGCGCGGCTGGCTCGACCGGACGCGGCGAAGAGTGCATCTACATCAACGGCGCGCACACGGTCGTCGAAAATATGAGGCGCGGGATGTCGCCGACCGAAGCCGCGATGGACGCCATCAAGCGCGTCGCGGCGCGTTACGGCAATAACAAAGAAGAACTGGCTTTACTCGGCGGCATCAATTTTTACGCCGTCAACAAGAAAGGCGAATACGGCGCGGCCACGTTGTGGAAGGGCGACAAATTCGCTGTTCATGACGGTCGAGAAGTGAAGCTGGTTGAATGCGCCTACCTCTACGAGAGAAGTAGAAACAGGTGATCTTCAGGTTCGAGCTTCGGGCCAGTATTGAATCAGCGGGTTAAGACAGTAAAGGGAGAATACGGAACAAGCGGAAATAACGGAATGGACGGAAGGAACTAAAAACCTCTCCAATTTTCCGTCTGTTCCGTTATTTCCGTTTGTTCCGTATTCTCCCTTCTTGATATAGTCTCGCCCTCGACGCGCCTCTCACGACCGGCGCGTTTTATCTTCTCGCCAAACGGCTTTCCCCGCGTAGCTCACTGGCGTTGTTTTTAGGAGGCAGTTTTAAGTGGAAGTATGCGTTGTTGGAACCGGGTACGTCGGTCTGGTCACGGGCACGTGCCTGGCCTACCTGGGACATTCGGTAGTTTGTGTTGACGTTGACGAACGCAAGATCGAGATGTTGCGCAAAGGCAAATCGCCGATTTACGAGCCGGGGCTGGATCAATTGATCACTCACGGGATGCAGCGCGGCCACCTGAGTTTTTCGACCGATCTGTCGAAGCCGGTCAAAGATTCCGAAATTATCTTTATCGCGGTCGGCACCCCGCCGCAACCGAGCGGCAAAGCCGATCTGTCTTTCGTCAAAGAAGTGGCGCACTCAATCGGTCGTGCGCTGGATTGCGAACGGCGCCGCGTGATCGTCAACAAATCAACCGTGCCCATCGGCTCAGGCAACTGGGTCGAGATGCTGGTCAAGGAGGGCTTGAACGATAACCCGGTCTGGCGCGACAAACTCGCAAGTTCGGCCAAATCGCAGACTGGCAGCGCGGCGTCGAGTCGCCGTTTGAACGGCTTCAAAGCCGAAGATGTTTTTCTGGTCGCGTCGAACCCGGAGTTTCTGCGCGAAGGTTCGGCCATCAGCGACACGTTCTACCCCGACCGGATTGTCATCGGCGCGACGGACGCTTACGCGGCTGAGCGGTTGCGGGCGCTTTATGAACCAATCGTCGAACAGACCTTCACGCCTCCGGCTTCGGCGCCGCGTCCCGCCGATGTCACCGCCGTGCCGGTGGTGACAACCGATCTGGCTTCGGCTGAAATGATCAAATACGCGGCCAACGCCTTCCTGGCGACCAAGATCAGCTTTGCGAACGAAATCGCCAACATCTGCGAGCGCGTCGGCGCCGACATCAAGGAAGTCGTGCGCGGCTTCGGACTGGACAGCCGCATCGGGCCGAAGTTCCTGAATGCGGGCGTGGGCTGGGGCGGTTCCTGTTTCGGCAAGGATGTTTCGGCGCTGGTGGACATCGCCAAAGAATACGGCTACGAGCCGGCGCTGCTGCATTCGGCAGTTGACGTCAACAAACGTCAGCGTCACGTGCCCGTGCAAAAGCTGCAGGAGGCGCTGAAGATCATCAAAGGCAAGACCATCGGCCTGTTGGGATTGGCTTTCAAACCGAATACGGACGACCTGCGCGACGCTCCGGCGCTGGGGATCGCGCAAGAGTTGATTGAGATGGGCGCTCGCGTGAAAGCTTACGATCCGATTGCGAACGAAGCGTGCCGCCGGCAAAACCCTGACCTGAAGATCGAATACGCCGCGAGCGCGATTGCGCTCGCCGAAGATTGCGACGCGGTTGTCATCGTTACCGAGTGGGAAGAGTTCCGCTCGCTTGACCTCAATCAAATCGGCGAGGTGATGAATCAGAGAGTGCTGATTGACGGGCGCAACCTGCTTGATCCACAAGTGGTCGAAGAGGCGGGATTCAAGTATCGGGGAATTGGAAGATAGGGAGAGAAAATGCGAATACTGATCACCGGCGGCGCCGGTTTCATTGGCAGCCACATGACCGACCGTCTGATCGCCGAAGGGCATCGGGTGGTGGCGATGGACAATCTGGTGACGGGCGATCTGGCCAACATCGCTCATCACCGCTCCAATCCGAATTTTGAATTCATCCATCACGACGTCAGCAATCACATCCACGTCGCGGGCGATCTGGATTGGGTTTTGCATTTCGCCAGCCCCGCCAGCCCGATTGATTACCTGCAACTGCCGATTCAAACCTTGAAGGTCGGGGCGCTGGGCACGCACAACGCGCTCGGTCTGGCGAAAGCCAAAGGCGCGAAGTTCGTCCTTACTTCGACTTCGGAAGTTTACGGCGACCCGCTGGTGCATCCGCAGCACGAAGAATACTGGGGCAACGTCAACCCAATCGGCCCGCGCGGCGTTTACGACGAAGCCAAGCGTTTCGCCGAGGCGGTGGCGATGGCCTACCACCGTGAGCACAAGGTTGACGTGCGCATTGTGAGGATCTTCAACACATATGGCCCGCGCAACCGCGTCAATGATGGCCGCGTCGTCCCGACCTTCATCAATCAGGCTCTGCGCGGCGAAGCTCTGACGGTCTTCGGCGAAGGGCGGCAGACGCGCAGCTTCCAGTACGTTGACGATCTGATCGAAGGCATCCGGCGGCTGATGGAGACGCAATTCAATAAACCGGTAAACATCGGCAATCCGAACGAGATGACGATCCTCGAATTCGCAAAGCTGATTCTGCGGCTGACCGGAAGCCGCAGCGAGATCGAATACCGCCCGTTGCCGGTGGACGACCCGAAGACGCGCAAGCCGGACATCTCGCGCGCGAAAGAAGTTTTGGGATGGGAACCGCGCGTGCCCGTCGAAGAGGGGTTGAAGAAGACCATCGAGTGGTATCGCTCGATAATGTAGATCCGGAGTATTTTTCCCGGAGCAATTTGAAATTTATTTCGCGGATAACCCGTTCACGTCCTGACAGAGTTTTCCGCCCGCGTGTAACCTCTGCGCGCTTTCGATGAACAGCCCAGATCAGTCACACGGAAGCGCGGTCGAATCAGCTTTACTCAGGCGCTTTTCTCAGACAATCAGGCGCCCAAATAACGGCGCAGGTGTCTTCAACATTTTCCGGTTACTCGGCAGGGGCGGGCGTGTGTCTTGCCCTCTCTGACGCAGTGGTCAGGGAGTGATATGCCCGAAGCAGGTCCCCACAACAAGCTGAAAGCAGTCAAAGCCGTCAAATCAACCATCGCGCTCTTTGCGGCGGGTTATTGCGCGCTCTCGATTCTCTCAAACACACAAGCATCAACCATCGGTGTTTCTGCATACCCCCCGCAATTCAAAGTCCACAGTCTGAATTCAGCCCCTCGAATGCGCGAACCGAAGACGGCAAGCTGATTCCTGTTGATCAATTCTTCCCCGCTTCGCGCTGCGCCAAATGTCATCAGGACACGCACACGGCTTGGGCGGAATCGCTCCATCGCAACGCCGCCCGCGAGCCTTTCTACCGCGAGAGCGCCGACATTCTGCTCCGCACTCGCGGCATCGAAGTCACGCGCCACTGCGAATCCTGCCACACGCCGGTCGCTCTCTTCTCCGGCTCGTTGGTCAGTACCGCGACCGGTAGGGAGCGGGTGGCGCCGTTCACGCCGCTCGACGACGAGGGCGTGACCTGTTCGGTCTGCCATTCGATCACCGAAGCGCGGCTCGACGGCACGGGCAGTTTCACTATCCGCCGCCCAGCTCTGCTCGCGCGCGAAGACGGAACGCCCGTTTACGGCGATTTCACCGACGAGCAGATTCTGGCCGACGTTCCCGCTCACAAACGCGCAGTGATGCGGCCTCTGCTGAAGTCGCCCGAATTCTGCGCGACCTGCCACAAGGTTGACGCGCCGCCCTCGCTCAACAATTACAAACACATTCGCGGCTTCTCGGCCTACGACGAATGGCAGCAATCAGGCGCCTCGCACGAAACAGTCCAGCCGTTTTATCAACGCGAAGAACGAGCCGATTGTCGCTCCTGCCACATGCCCAAAATCGAGAGCGCCAACGACCGCGCGGCCAAACAGGGCAAAATCGCATCGCACCGCTGGCTCGGCGCCAACACAGCCGCGCCGCTTTTCTACGGACAAAAAGATCAGGTCAGATTGACTGAAGAGTTCCTCAAGGCCGACGTGCTCGACGTTGACATCTTCGCCGTTAAACGAGAAGCGAAAGGCGAATTGATTGCGCCGCTCATCGCCGATGGCCACAACTGCTTCACGCCGCTACCGGGCGAAGAGGTCGTCGCCGAAGTCGTCATCTCCAACCGTAACGCCGCGCATTCATTCCCGCCCGAAGTCCGCGACCTTTACGAAGCCTGGGTCGAGTTTGAAGCGATTGACGCCGCAGGCAAGACCGTCTTTCACAGCGGCTTCATCAAAGCCGACGGGATGCTCGACGAAAGCGCGCACGTCTACAAACAGATCATCCTCGACGAACAATCGCGCCCGATCACGCGCCATCAAATCTGGCTGACGAACATCAAGGCCTACGACAACACGATCCAGCCGGGGCGATCAGACATCGCGCGCTTTCGATTGCGGATTGCGGATTGCGGATCGCGGAACGAATGCGGGATCACCCTGCGCGCGCGAGTAAATTACCGACGGCTCAATCAGGAATACACGAACTACGTGCTCAAACGGCAGCGGCGCGAGTTTGCGCTTCCAATCACGCAAATGGCGGAAGCCGAAGTGAAGCTCTACGTGGGCGATCATCCTGTGATGAGCAAACCTTCAAATCCGCAATCCGCAATCCGCAATCCGCAATGGAAGCGTTGGAACGATTACGGCATCGGTCTGTTGGAGCAGGCTCAGTATGGGCAGGCGGCAGAAGCCTTCAAACGGGCTTTCACGATCAACCCGGCTGACCCAAATCTATTGATCAACATCGCGCTCGCTGAGTTCAGCACCGAACGGTTCGGCCACGAGAGAGAGCAGTTACGCAAAGCCGCATCCTTGCTCGACGAGGCGCTCAGAATTTACCCGGCGCACTGGAGAGCGCGTTATTACAGGGCGGTCGTGTTACGAGCCGAAGGCAGATTTAGCGAGGCGGCTGAAGTCTTCGCTCAAATTGCTACCGCCTATCCGCGCGACCGAGAGGCGCAGCGCCAACTCGGACATACCCTCTTTCTGACGGGACGCATATCGGAGGCGTCAAAAGCTTTTGGAAATGTCCTCGCAATAGATCCTACCGATTGGAACGCGTGGCAGTTGCTTTCGCCCATATACGCTTCGTTGGGTCGAAAGGAAGAATCGGAGAACGCGCAACGGCTTTATCTCCAATGGCGTGACGATCCTCGGGCGGAAGCGATCACCGCGCGGTTTTACGCCGCGCATCCTCAATGGGCGGAGGAGCGAATTCAATACCATTCGCACAACGGCCATTCAGCGCAACGCCCAATACTGACAGGGGAAAGAGCCGCTCCTGATCGTTGAAATGGAGAAGAAGTTAAACCATCAATTTTGCGAACAAGAGGTGAGTCAAATGAGGCTTCTGGAAATAGCCGCGTCCATAAGATTGACGGGACTGGCTGCTGCGGTCTTGGTTATTGCTGGTTGTTTGCTGGAGCCGATGTCGGCAAAAGCGCAAGGCAATGTTTCACGGTATGTGTATGACGAAAACGGGCGATTGCGAGTAGTAATCTCGCCCTCCGGCGACGCCGTCGCTTACGACTACGATCCGGCGGGCAATCCCACCGCCGTGCGGCGTTACACATCCGCCGACTTCGCCATACTCGACTTCAGCCCGAAAACCGGAGCCGCAGGCGATCAGGTGCAAATCTTCGGAGTTGGATTCGGGGCTGCGGCCAACGCCGTCGCTTTCAATGGAGCTTCGGCGACGATTGTCAGTTGGAGTCCGAATCAGATCGTGGCGAAGGTTCCGTCATCGGCGTCTACCGGGCCAATCAGCGTAACCAAATCCGGCGGCGGATCGGTTCAGAGTTCCACACCTTTCAGCATTTTGCCGAGGCTGGCGATAACGCCTGACAACGTTACCTTGCTGCCGGATTCCACAATGCAATTCGCGGCGACGCTGCTTTCGATTTCTGGCAATCCGACTGTTGTCTGGTTTGTGAATGGAATCGTTGGCGGAAGCGTTGATGTCGGGACAATCACGCAAGGCGGCTTATACCGCGCGCCTGCGAACGCGCTTTCACCGGTCGTGATTCGCGCCTCGATCAGCGGCCAGGATCAGTGGTTCGGAGAGGCGCGTGTGACCGTCACCGAGAACATCACTTACGTCGCCGCATCGCAGGTATCCGTCCAATTCGGCGCGCCTGCAAGGGGCGTCAACACCCTGGTCAGCGCCGTCAAAGGCATCTACATCAGCTCGATCGCTCCCGCAAGCGTTCAGCGCGGCGCCAGTTTCACTCTGACTCTCAACGGCAGAGATTTCACTGGCGCTACGGCAGTGCAATTTCTGTTTCCGCCCGGAACGAGCGGCTACGGTCAGAATGACGCGAATATCGCAGTCAGCAACATACAAGTTAATGGCAGCGGAACACAGTTGACGGCGTCGGTCACGGTCAACGGATCGGCTGTCGTCAGTGGGCGAATGATCGTCGTTAAGACCGCCACTGACAGCGCGCCAGTCGCGGACATGGGAGTTAACACGATTCAGATTACGCAGTAATCCATCCACCGCTAGTCATAGTGGTTAAGGAGATTGTCCATGAATACGAAGCAACAATTGGCTAAATATGCATGCAAAGGATTGATGACCAGTTGGTTGACGCTTTTGCTAGCATTCTCTGCTCAGGGGCAGACCTTCTCAAGCGGTTCGACCGAAGCTGATGGAGACTTTAATCCAACGGTCAGTCAAACAATCGCTGTGCCTGCCAGCGGTGTGTTCAATTTTAAGAGTGTCAATATCCCGTCGGGTGTGGTCATCAGCTTCCCTCGCAGCGTGAGAAGTAAGCCTGTCATCATCCTGGCCACTGGCGATGTGACGATTGCCGGCGCGATCAATATTACAGGCGAAAAAGGAAAAGCCAACGGTGTTGGCGGAGCAGGCGGGCCTGGGGGCTTTAATGGGGGAAACGGCGCTCCGGGCGGATGTGATGAGCTTGATCCACAGTTCCCTTTCGAATGTAACAGATGTAATTGTAGTCAGATGTGCGGACAGCCCGGCGCTGGCGCTGGTGGTGGAGGTGGCGGGTTTATGGGAGTCAGTATATATGCGACAGGGTCAGCAGGCGGTGGAGGTGGACACATTACAGCCGGTCAGACAAGCGCGGTAAATAATGGCGCCCCAGGCGCTCCAGGTGGAGGTTCTTACGATTCAAACTTGATGTCTCCTCTGATTGGCGGTTCAGGAGGAGGCGGTGGATCTGGGCGTTGCCGCAATTTGCTCAGTGGAGGAGGCGGAGGCGGAGGTGGTGGAGCCATCCTGATCGCCAGTTCGACCAAGATCATCCTGAACGGGTCGTTGGGAGGCGATTTCGACTTTCCGGCATTGATTGACGCCTCCGGTGGCGGCGCCGAGAACAATCTGCATGCGACAGGCGGCGGCGGCGCGGGTGGTTCCATACGCCTCATCGCCAATGAAATCACCGGCTCCGGCGGGTTCAAAGCAAAAGGCGGCGCGCCGGATACCGGAGGATTTAATTCCGGCGGCGTTGGCGCCAACGGCATCATCCGTCTGGAATGTCACAGGCTGACCGTCACCAATTTGAGATCGGACATTCAGGTGATCCTTCATTCGCTGCCCAGGCCGGTGTCCGGTTCTCAAGGGCCTGCGATCAGCGTGACATCTATCGCTGGCGTCGTTCCGGCCAATCCTCCTTCAGGGTCTTTTGTGGCGGCTGCGGATGCCAGCCTCCCGGCAAGTCAGGCGAACCCGGTCACCATAAATCTGGCGACGACAAATATACCTTTGGGCACGACGATCAAAGTGACTGTCACACCATCAGGCGGCGATCCGATCGTAGCGACAAGCAGTCCGGTAACCGGCACGTTCGCCACAGGCGCGGCGACGGTCAGCGTCAATGTTCCTTCAGGGCAAAGCATCATCAGTGTTACTCCGATAGCCCCATAACCGTTCAATCAGGAAAGCTCGCGCCGGTCGAAGCGGCGCTTGATGATCGCGAAGTTGTCTACAGGAGAGACTGCGTTTATGTCAGGGATAAATAGATTTTTTACCATTATTTTTGGCGTCGCGTTGATCGTCGCGATTTGCGCCGTAGCGTCTGCGCAAACGTTTTCCAGCGGCTCGACCGGAGCCAATGGCTCATTCGCGCCACCCGCTCCACCACAAGGCCAGACTGTTGAAGTCGTATTGACCTTGCCACCAGATGGAGTATTCCACTTCACTACTGTCACTATCCCACGAGGCGTCAAAGTAACTTTCATCCGCAATGCCAAAAACACTCCGGCGGTAATTCTGGCGACCGGAGATATCAGGATTGAGGGATCAATCTCCGTCGCCGGTCAGCCGGTTCCATCGCAAGGCTCAACCTACCTCTATAACTCAACGAACTACGGCGGGGTGGGCGGTCCAGGAGGGTTCAACGGTGGGAGTGGCGCTTCGGCAATTTATGCGCCGGGTGATACAAGTTGTGATGTGTCGCAATTGGTTGGCTTCACCGGCGATGGTCCCGGCGGAGGAGCAGGCGCTCCAATCGGCCCTGCGATAAATGGCGTGAGGAAAGGCGGTGGTGGTGGTGGTGGCGGATTTTTCACAGCCGGGCAGCCGGGGCAAGCCTCAAATCAAGCCGCAGGCGGCGCAGGTGGAGAGAGGTATGGCTCGCCGACGCTCATCCCCTTGATCGGCGGCTCAGGTGGCGGCGGCAGTCCTGGAGAATGCGATTCCGGCCCATTTTCCGGTTACAGGAGAGGCGCCGGCGGAGCGGGCGGCGGCGGGGCGATCCTCATCGCAAGTTCCACCAAGATCATTCTGGATGGCCCCACCGGCGATTCCGGTTATGACCAGGAGCAGCCGGTAGTAGACGCCAGAGGCGGCGATGTCTATACGGCTTGGTATTCCAGAGGTGGCGCTGGATCGGGAGGCGCAATTCGTCTGATCGCCAATGAAATTACCGGGCAGGGATGGATTTCGGCCAGAGGCGGAAGAATGACGGACCTCTCCAACTTCCCAGGCGGCGGAAACGGCGGCGATGGAATCATTCGCCTTGAAACGTCGAAGCTGACTTTTGCCGGAAAGACGTTGCCGCAAGCTCTTTACTCACTGCCAGGATCAGCCGACATCAACGCTCAGCCTTCGCTTGTTATTACGTCGGTCGGCGGAGTGGCCGCGCCCAATCCTCCAGTGGGATCTCTTCAATCGAATCCTGACGTCACGATCCCTGACAACCAGAGCAATCAAACGATAACCATGACGACCGCGAAGATTCCCGTCGGGACGCGGATTCGTCTGACCGTCGTCGCTTCTGACGGCTCGTTCTCGACAGTTTTGAGCAATCCGGTAACAGGCGCGTTTGATTCCGGCTCCGCTACCGCGACCGTAATCTTGCCCACTGGAATGAGTCTGGTCAGAGCGTCAGCGATATTTGTGAAGCCTTGAAGTGCAAGAGGCTGCAGGCCAGGCAAGCTTTAACAAGTCTGAATGGAAACTGAAATGATGGAGACGAATATGTTCAAGCAAATGCGCCTTGTTGTATGCAATGTGAAAAACCTCTGTCAGGATCGAATTGGAATTCGATTGTCCAAAGATTGGCGGGCGTATTTATCATGGTTCCTTGCTCTAACGATGATGTTGGAGTTAGGAACAACGCCGTTTTACGGCGAGGCGGCAAACATTAAGAACAAGCCGAGTTCATCTTCATCGCATAATTCAGCCAGGGCGAAAACCACTTTGCAGGGCGGCCAAACGATGACCGTGTGGGGGCCGCAACAAGTCGTGCGGCAATCAACTCCCACAACCTACACCGCTAACTTCTCGCTGCCAGCCGGAGCCATCGCGCCGTATCAACTGACGATCAGCAACGGCGCGACCGACGGCACGCGCAAAGTCACAAGCGCCTGCGTCAAGCTCAACGGCGCGAACGTTCTTTCGCCCACCTGCTATCACAGCGTCAATCCTTCGCCGCAGGTCCGAACAGTTTCGCTTCAGGCCAACAACACGATCCAGGTCACGCTGGTCGGCCCTGTGCTCTCTTACGTCACGATCACCATCACCGCCAATCAGGCTTCGCTCGCCGCGTCTCCGTCGAGCGGAACGCAGGGGCAGACCTTGGGCGTCACGCTGACCGGGACGGGAACGAACTGGATTCCGGGACAGACCACCGCCTCGTTTGGCGGAGAGATCACGGTTGATTCATTCAACGTTACCGGTTCAACCAGCGCCACCGCGCAGATCACGATTTCACCAACCGCCGCGCTTGGGCCGCGCACGATCACAACCACGACCGGCAGCGAAATCATCACCGGCGTTGACGCGTTCACAGTCAACGCCGTGACTCCGCCCGGCCCGGCTTCGTCCACAGTCTCAACGCTCGCGGGCAGCGCAGGCAATCCGGGATTCGTTGACGGAACAGGCTCAACAGCGCGATTCAGCAATCTGGCGGGCATTGCCGCAGGGCCGAGCAATGTTATTTACGTGGCCGACGCAGGCAACCACAGCATTCGCGCCGTTGACGCGAGCGGCGCAGTGACGACTGTCGCGGGCGACGGAGCGCCCGGATTTCTGGACGATCAGGGAAGCTTCGCTGAATTCAACAACCCGCAGGGCGTTGCGGTTGACAGCGCGGGGAACATCTACGTCGCCGACACCGGCAACCACAGCGTCCGCAAAATTGACACCAGCGGAAACGTGACGACTTTTGCGGGCGACGGCACGTCGGGATTCGTCAACGGCGCAGGTTCGGCAGCGCGATTCAACAGCCCGCGCGGAGTGGCGGTTGACACACTGGGCAGAGTCTATGTAGCCGACACCGGCAATCACGCGGTTCGCCGAATTGATACCAACGGCAATGTGACGACGGTGGCTGGTGATGGCACGGCAGGCTCGAACAATTCGCCGAACGCGCGGTTCAACGGATTGGCGGGCATCGCCGCTGACGGCGATGAGATTTACGTTTACGTCGCCGACGCCAACAACCATCGCATTCGCCGCCTCGATCAGGTTGACACCGTGATCACCCTCGCGGGCGCCGATCGTGGCTTCAAAGACGGGACAGCCGTCGAATCGCGCTTCGCCGATCCGGTGGGCGTGGCGGTAGACGGCGCGGGCCACGTCATCGTCGCCGAAACCACAAACTCTCTCATCCGCGAAATTGATCCGGCGCGCGCGATCAACGGAGACCCGAATGCGGTCTACACGCTGGCGGGCACGGGCGAACGCGGTTCGACGGACGGCGCCGGCAACGTCGCCAAATTCAACAAACCGTCGGGCGTCGCCGTCACAACATCCGGCGCCGTCATCGTCGCCGACACCGGCAACAATACCCTGCGAAAAATCCTGCTGCCGCCGATGGTCGCATCGCTCAACCCGACGCAGGGCAGCGTGGGAACGAGCGTGACGATCACCGGCAATCGCTTTGACGAACGCGGGCCGAGCTACAACACCGTGCGCTTCGCGGCTTCGGGCGGCGGCGCGGTCACGGCGGCTGTAAGTTCCGTGACACGGACGCAAATCAATGCGACCGTTCCGACAGGCGCAGTTACCGGATCAGTGTCGGTTCAGACCGCGGGCGGCACGGGAACCAGTCCGGGCTTTTTCACAGTGCTCGGCGGCGCGCCAGCGATCGCCGATTTCAACCCGAAGACCGGGCCTGTCGGAACCATCGTGACCATCACCGGCTCGTCGCTCAAGAGCGGAGCCGTTGACCCCGTGGTGACTTTCCAGGGGCAGAACAACACACGGCTCTCCGCGCAGATCAATTCCTCGACTCCGACTCAGGTGGTTGTTGTCGTTCCGACCGCCGCAGTCACGGGCGTGATTGATTTGACGACTTCGGGTGGGATGACGCAGACCGCCGGCGCCTTCATCGTAACGTCAACACAGGATTACGCCCTTGTTTTAAATCCGTCCTCCAAGACGATGGTTCAGGGCGGCAAGGCGACTTACGTCGTCTCCGCAACCAGCCCGCAATCCAGCTTCACTCAACTGATCAAACTTTCCGCCACCGGACTGCCCGCCGGAATACAAGCCAGCTTCGCGCCTGCGCAGATCACTGCCGGAAGCAATTCAACACTGACACTGACGATTCCGGACAATTTATCTCCCACGACTTATTCGTTCACCGTGCAGGGACTGGCCACCATAGACGGCGCGACGGTCTCGCGTACTGCCGGCGGCTCGCTCACGGTGATGAGCCGAAACGGCCAGACGATACTCACAGGCCGCGTGCTCGACACGGACGAGAAGCCGATTCAGGGCGCTCTGGTCGCCGTGGGCGGCGCGTCCGGCACGACTGACGCCGCGGGTGATTTCTTCATCCCAGGCGTGGCGCCAAGCCCGCCCGGTCAGCCGAGCAAGGTCATGATTAACGCCACCAACATTCCGGGACCTCCGCCGGAAACATACCCGATCATCAGCGAACCGGCCACCATCATCGCCGGGCAAGCCAATGTCGTGCCATACATCTTCTACCTGCCGAAGATTGACTGGGCCGATCCGGGCGCGGTCAACGACATACAGGTTGATGTCAACGGCAACGTAGCCTCCACCGTCACGGTGACCAATACCAAAGTCCCGAACCTGGCGATGACGATTCCTGCGGGAACCAGGATCGTAGGCCGCAACGGCGCGGCGATCACGCGGGCTTCGCTCACGCCCGTCCCGATTGATCGCGTGCCTGCGCCGCTGCCGGCGACTTTCCAAATCTCGCCCGGCAATACCATCAACATTGCGACGCAACTGGTCTACACCAGCCAGCCGGGCAGCGCTGTCATCAGCAACGGCGTCGTGCCGGTCACTTACCCGAATCTGGGCGGAGCGGCGCCCGGTACGAGCGTGCCGCTCTTCAAGTACGATCACGACAATCTGAATTGGGTGAAATACGGCGACGGCACGGTGAGCAGTGACGGCAAGAAGATCGTCCCGAACGCGGGTGTCGGGTTGACTGACTTCGCGTGGCATTTCCCGTGGCTGGGCATCGGTCTTGATCCTAACGATCCTGATTGCGGGGGCAGTAACCGAACCTGTAATCCGGTTGATCTTTCGACCGGCATGAAGATCGAGACGATGACCGACATCGCTTTTGGCGGCGCGCGCGGCGGTCTTGGCCTAACGCGTGTGTATACCACCGAATTAGCGAATCCATCGAATGGAGTTCCGACCCGATTCGGGCGCGGCATGGCCGACAACTTTTCCATAAGGCTTTCCGGCGCTTTCAATGCGGGCGGAGCGGGGCGCGTGCTTCTGCCTGAGCACAAAGACGGGCGATTGTTTAGCTACTCCGGCACAGATGCGAGCGGCGCGCTGATTTTCAGGACTACTGCCGCCGTCAGCCAACTGGGCGACATCGTTCGCCGATTGTCGTCGGCGGTCTCGTGTGGCGGAGGAGCGCAATGCTCTTTGGAATATCGCACGGCCACAGGGTTGCGGCGGCTCTTTGACAGCAATGGCAGGCTGCGACAGACGGTGGACCGGAACGGGAACACAACCACGCTCACTTACGATGCCTCAAACAAGCTCACCACCATCACCGATCCCGTCGGGCGCACGATCACGCTGGAATACAACAGGTTCGGGAGTGAAGATTTTGTGATCAGCGCCACCGACCCACTTGGGCGCAAGACCCGGTACGTTTACGAATTCAACGGTGGCCAGGGTTTTTCGTGGTTGCTGCGCAGCGTGATTGACCCGCTGGGCAACACGACTACCTATACCTACAACCAGTACAACATGCTCACTTCGGTCAAGGATGGGCGCGGCAATCCGGTCAAGCGCGTCGAGTATTACCTCACCGGAGATGGAGATTTGTTGAACACGAAGGTGAAATCGCAGACCTTCGCCGACGGCGGCAAGGAGAGCTACGAATACAGCTTTTCGGCGCGAGTCGTCACGGGGGTGAAGATTACTCAGAAAATTCCCGGCTTTCCCGACCGGGTAACGACCAGACGCTTCGACGCGAGCGGACGCGTGATCGGCGCGACCGATGAACTGGGCCAGAACGTCTCCATTACCCGAAATCCCCTGACCGGCGTTCAGGAATCAACCATCGGCCCGTGCGGCTGCGTCGAAGGGACGCGCGAATATTACACGCGCACCGAGAACGGTCAGCAAATCACAACATTCCTGATCAAAAAACAGACTAACAAGCTGAATCAGTCTGTTGAACTTGAATATGACCCGACGTACAACGGCATCACGAAGTTTACCGATCAACTCGGGCGCGTGACCACGCTTCAATACGACGCCAACGGCAATCTCAGTTGGGTGCGCAATCCGCTGAACCATCAAACCGATTTCACCTACAACCAGGGGATGCTCACCTCGATCACCACGCCGCCGGCGAACGCCACGCTTGGGCGGATCACGATCACGATCGAGTACGACGCCAACGGCTTCCCGCTGCGGCGGATTGATGGCGCCGGCCACGTCGTGCAATTTGAATACGACGCGGTCGGGCGGTTGAAGAAGGTCACCGATGCGCTCCTGCGGCAGACGACTTTCGCTTACGACGACGCCGACCGATTGATCTCCGTCACCGTGCCCGTTGTTGATCCGAACAACGGCCTGCTGACTACCTCGACCACGACATATGGTTACGACGCCAACGGCAATCGCACCAGCGTCAAAGATCATCTGGGGCGCGAATGGAAGATGACCTACGACGCGATGAACCGGCTGGAGACGATGACCGATCCGCTGGGCCGCGTGCGCCGATGGGAGTACAACTCGGCGGGCGAACTGGTTAAAGTCACATCGCCGTCGGGCCGCGCGATGCGTTACGAATACGACGAGCGCGGGCTGCGCACGAAGATCACTGACGGCCTCGGCGGCGAAGTCGTGATGGGTTACGACTTCGTCGGCAATCTGCTGACGCTCAAAGATCAGCGCAACAATACGACGACTTATACCTACGATCCGCTTTACCGCCCGCAGAGCCGCCGCGATCCGCTGGGGCTGCTGTCAACGGTCGAATACGACGCGGTAGGCAACATCAAGGTGAACACCGACCGGCTCGGACGGCGCGTTGAGATTGATTACGACAATCTCAACCGCCCGCAGCAGGCGCGCTACGCCGACGGCGCGGTTGTGGATTACGCATACGATCCGGCCGGGCGACCGACCGGCATGACCGACAGCGTCGCGGGCCAGATCAGTTGGGAATTCGACAAGGCGTTCCGGTTGACCAAAGAGACCACGCCGCAGGGAGTGGTTGATTACGAATACTTCGACGACGATCAGCGGAAGGCGTTGAAAGTAGCCGGGCGTCCGCAGGTGGATTACACTTACGACGCAGCCGGGCAGTTGAAGACCGTCGCGCAGAGCGGAGATACTTTCACCTACGGCTACGACCTGCTTGGGCGGCGGACGAGCCTGCAACGCCCGAACGGGGCGACGACGAGCTACGAATACGACGAGATTCATCGGCTCAAGCGGCTGACGCACGCGAGCGGCGCGATACCGGAGGATTTGCAATACAGCTACACGCTGGACGGCGAGATTGCCAACATCACCTCCGCCTATGGCGGCGGCACACAACTACCTCAAGGCAAGACGGTTGGCGCGGCGGATGCGGCAAACCGGATCACAAACTTCAACGGCGCGAACACGGTCTTTGACAGCGAGGGACAGCCCCTCAGCATAGGCGCGAACGCTTACCAGTGGGATGCGCGCGGGCGATTGAAACAGGTCGCGTTGCCGGGCCAAACCGTCAGCTACGGCTACGACGCGCTTGGCCGTCGCACGAGCCGCACGGACAACGCCGGCACGACCAACTTCCAGTACGACGGTCTGGAAGTGGTGGCCGACCGCGCCGGGAGCACGACGATTGATTACCTGAATGGGCCGGGCGTGGACGAGAAGCTGCGGCAGAGCGGCGGTGTGGGCGGGACGTTCTACTTCCTGCAGGATCACCTCAACAGCGTGATCGGGCTTGTGGGGACGGTGAACGAGCGCCACCAGTACGAGGCGTTCGGGGCGAGCAATGGGAGCGCCTGGACGCGGTACGGATACACGGGGCGTGAGCGTGATGCGGCGACGGGGCTGATGTATTACCGTGCGCGATGGTACGACGCGCAGCAGGGGCGGTTTTTGACGGAAGACCCGATTGGGATGCAGGGCGGGATGAACCTGTACTCTTACGTCGTCAACAATCCGCTGAGTTTTGTTGACCCGTTGGGGCTGTCTTTACGATCATTCTCAATGGCGTTTGCGTGCGGCTTCGCTCAGGCGCTGATTCCCGCGATTGTGATAGGCGCGGCAGTCGGTCTGGGATTGGCGTTCCTTCCGATGTGGGTTGGCTTGGTAGTTGGAGGAGCGGGAGCATTCATGCTCGGCTACGGGCTTGGTCAGAGCGCCGCGGCGAATGGGATAGGGTCTGATCAATTCGCGTATGATTTGGGATCTGCGGTGGGAAGTGTCGCAGGCAGTGTTGCGGGTGGAGCCGTCGGCTATCGGGCAGGCACGTCCGGCGCAGCGGGGAGATTTTTAGCGGATGAAGGTGGGTCAGCGCCAGCAGGGCCTGGGTCAGGCAGACTTCCCGATGATGCTTTTGTTGTTCGTGGAGGGAGAAATTTGCCGGAGAATTTTGAGAATGGATCAGGCGTTACTATCAATGAAAATGGACTCCTCGATGGAGTATCCGTTAATAGCGCTGCAGGAAGGACAGTGCAAGAGCTTTCAAGCAATATTCCCCATAATCAGATTGGAGTTACTACAGTAGGGGCTGTTCGCGCTGCTGGTGGAGATGTCGTCCCTTCACCAAGAGCACCCGGCTGTGTTCACTGCACTCTTAAGGGAATTACGCCTAAGCAGGCGAGCGATCTGTTTACACCAACTTGTCGAAATCCAAACAAATGAGAGGTGGCAGGAAATAATGTTAGATGAACCAAGAATCTATGCTGATTTTCAAAATGTCGATAAACACCGCCGCCTGATACTCTCGTGTGTTGGGACGATCAGAGATTTAGCTCGACATAACATTGAACTGAAGGATGGCCTCGTTCTCACATTTTACAGTGATGATGCTGATCACGAAGGTAATCCTGATGACCTTATTGTTCAAGGGATAGTCCAATTCGATAAAGATTTAAATCACTGGACTGCAATAATTGATTGGCAGTCAATTAAGCATGTTTCAGATATCATTCGTAAAACTGGTGTCTGACACGGTCTTTGACGTGGCAGAGCGGGGGCGCGGGCGGGACGTTCTACTTCCTGCAGGATCACCTCAACAGCGTGATCGGGCTTGTGGGGACGGTGAACGATCGTTATCAGTACGAGGCGTTCGGAGCGAGCAACGGGAGCGCCTGGACGCGGTACGGATACACGGGGCGTGAGCGTGATGCGGCGACGGGGCTGATGTATTACCGTGCGCGATGGTACGACGCGCAGCAGGGGCGGTTCCTGACGGAAGACCCGATCGGGATGCAGGGCGGGATGAACCTGTACTCTTACGTCGTCAACAATCCGCTGAGTTTTGTTGACCCGTTAGGATTGTTCGCTTGGCGAGCGTTTTTGTGCGGCGCTGTAAACGCCTTTTTCCCTGCGCTGGCATTGGGCGCGCTGGTTGGCCTCGGCTTGGCATTCCTGCCCGCAGCTGCGGTGGGAAGCGTGGCGTTGGGGATGGGGTTGATGGGGCTGGCGATGATGGGGCGGGCCCTGGGCGAGAGCGCTGCGTTGAACGGGATAGGATCAAATCAGTTCGCGTATGATTTGGGGGCGGCTGTGGGAGCAGCCGCTGGCGGCTAAATGGGAGGAGCCGCCGGGTATCAGGCGGGGGCGTCTGGCGCGGCTGGAAGATTTTTAGTAAATGAGGAAGGATCAGCCCTAGCTTCACAAGGTGGAGGGGATCAGCACAGTCAGGCTACGAATTCCAAGAAAATCGTATCATCGCAGTTACAGTTATTCATGGATGGACATCGAACGGGTACGACATTGTTGCAAAGTACCAGAACTTCTGGGATTGGTTGAAATCAGTAATTGATGACATCGCCGAATTGGTTGATTTGCCGGGACAATGAGTCGGGAGTTTTCAAAAGAGATATAGCAATGGTGAAATTGCCAGCGTCACCTCCATTTATGGCAGCGCACAGTTGCCGCAAACCAAGATAGTTGGCTCCGTGAAGGCGAAAGTTGAACTGGGGATGTTACGTTTTGATGGGGCGAATTCAAATCTAACCACGAAATTGCTCCGGATGATAACAAGATGTCATTTAGGATTTGGGCAAGAACACAGCTTTAGGAGATCACAAATGTACAAGGCATTATTGAGTTGCTTATTCGTAACGATGTTTGTCGCCCTGCCGGCATTGGCGCAAGAGCCTGTTGCAACGCAGAGCGCTGAGCCGGGCCAACACGCGGCGGCCATTCAACCATCACAATTGCCTACCGCATTAGCTGCCTACACCAAATGGCGGAATGATTCGCTGCCCAACTATGCGCAGGCGTTATTGACGCCGCATTACGCCGTCTCCATCGTCGCGCAGCGGCTTGATGGTGACACGGCGCGGGTCGAGATGCTCCTCGCCGCCGATATGAAGCATTACACGATCACGATCCAGCCTGTAACGCTCGTCCGGCAGCCGGATAGCGAAACTACCACGACGCCGGTGGGCAAGGCCGTGACGATCAATCAGAAGGCGGGCAGGAAGTTGACGCAGGGGCCGGACAAGATTCGCATCGGCGAGATGACTACGCTGGTTCCCGTGACAAAGACTGCTCAGGCTCTGGAGATCACGTGGGCGCCGAAGAACGACAAGAAGGATGATCCGTCGAACGCCTGCGTCGTGCGGCTCGGCAAGGAGCCTGAGGCGGTGGTCAACGGCTACATCGCGGGCGCGCCGGTCAGGTGACGGGCCGGCCTGGGCTTCAAACATTTCCGAGATCGCCGCATCTGTTAAGTCCGGGCGGCTCTACATTGGGCTGTGGAGCTGCGCGGATGGATGCGGTGGAAAAACGCGGGCTGCACTGATTCGACCGCAGCCCGCGTTTTTCATTTCAAAAGCCCCGCTCCGAAAAAAATTGTTTTGACAGTGATTCAGGTTTGAAAAAGACGGCAGGTTACGTTAAGCTTCGGCCTCAAGTTGGGTCATTTCAGACTCGATCAAAACTGTTCTAGCAATCAATCAAATAACTCGGCCTGGGCGATAGCGCTCAGTCGCCGAATCAATCAAATTGACACAATAGTCACGGGAGGAACCATAATGCGAAAACCAACCACATTGCGGAAGACGCTGACCGTCGCGGTGATGATGGCTGTCAGCAGCTTCTACTCGTTGGTCGGAACTTCGGCGCTCGCGCAGTCGGCTAAGGCGGCGGGCGAATTGTCGGTGACCGGTTCTGTGATGATCAACGGAACTCAGGCAATCTCCGGCGCGACCGTTTTCAGCGACAGCAAGGTCAAGACATCGCGCAACAGCGTGGCCACGATCAATCTTGGCAAACTGGGCCGTGTGCAACTCGGCCCCGAATCCGAGATGACGCTCCGGTTCATTGATGGCAACATCGGCGGCAACCTGACCGCAGGGCGCGCCGTAGTGAACGCTCCGGCGGGTGTTGCGATCAACGTCGCAACCGCCGAAGGCATCGCAACCGCCGACGGCAAACAGGCCGCCACGTTGACGATTGACGTAACCTGCGGCAACACGCGCGTCGCGGCTACCCGCAGCGCCGCCAAAGTGACTTCGGGCAGCAAGGTTGAACACGTCGCCGCCGGCAGCGAAGTCGCCGTCGGAAACGCGCAGGGCGCTCCGCGTTGCGCTAGGTTGTCAACCGCCAGCCAGTCACAGGGCCTGAGCACGGGCGCGATTGCGGCGTTGATCATCGCCGGTGTCGGCGGCGCGGTCGGCGGGATCATCGCGGCTACGCAGTCCGACGATGTCACGCCAAGCTCGATCGTGGTGAGCGGCTTCCGTCCGTAATCGCACGGACCCCAACTATTCAAAGATGCGATGCGCCGGAGCCTTCCGAAAAATCGAATGGCTTCGGCGCATTGTCAGTTATTGAACCGTCATAGAACGGCGATTTACACACACGCTATCTCGCCCCAACATCGCTTTCCGGCGCTGCGCCATCACAAGACCCCTCACGATAACTAACGGTTCACGCGCCACGTCAAACCACTGACACTGGTATTTTCGGGTATTGCAGTTATGACTCCTCGCACGTTCAACACCGGCTTGCTCACGGCTGTCCTGCTCTGCCTCTCGCTATTCTCCAACGCCCTTGCGCAACAGACCGCGTCAACTCCTGATCTGACGCCTTCCGATAGCAAACCCAACGCCGGATATCGCATCGGGCCGGGCGACGTGTTGGCGATAGAAGTCGCCGGCGAGCCAGACCTCAAGCGCAAGGTCAAAGTTTTGGAACAGGGCACGATCCAACTTCCCTACATTGATCACGATCTGAAAGTCGGCGGCCTGACTGAGCATCAGGTCAACGAACTGTTGCGGCGCGAATTCACCAGCATTCTCAAAGAGCCGCAGGTGACAGTCTTCATCGAAGAGTACCGCGCGCGGATGGCCTCGATCGCAGGCGCCGTCAATCAACCCAAGCAAATTCCGCTCACGCGCGAAATACGTCTTTATGATTTGATCAGTTTGGCCGGCGGCTTGACCGACAAGGCCGGAAACGTGATTCAACTGATCCACACTAAACCCGCCGACAGCATCGAAGTGATCAACCTGAACGACATTTTCCGCAAACCGGAACTCAACCGCGCTCTGCAGGACGGCGATTTCATCAATGTTCCCGAAGCCGGAGTCTTTTATGTTTCGGGCAACGTCAACAGGCCCGGCGCCTTTCCGATGAAGGAGACGACGAGAATCTCCCAGGCCATCGCGCTCGCCGGGGGCGTCTTGCAGGACTCGAAGAAGAAAGAGGTTCTGCTGGTCCGCTCCGAAGGTCCCGATCAAACCAACACGACCAAACAGGTCGTCAACCTTTACGAAGTGGAAAAAGACCCCAGCAAGGACATCGTCCTCAAGCCTTACGATGTGGTTCTCGTCCCGGAATCCACGCGCGCCAAACAGACGCGGACGTTGATTCAGACCTTCGCCGGAGGGCTGGCCAGCGCGCTCGGCTGGGGCATCTTGCGCTGATTTCAAATTTCGGACCTGAAATTTGAAATTGAAGACAGAAAAACCTGATCCCACACAAATGCGCCAATGAACCATTACGACGAAAACGAGACCGCGCTCGCCAACATCTCGCAGAACGGCAAAGAGCTTCGCAAAGGCGGGTATCCGATGTACAGCCGTTACCCGGCCATCGAAGCTGAAAAGAATTCAGTCCGCGAATACTGGCGCGTTATCCGCAAGCACAAATGGATAGTCCTGGCGACGCTCGTCACACTGGTTACGATCGTGACCATCGGCACTATGCTGACGCGCCCTGTTTATCGCGCCGAAACCAAGATCGAGCTTGGCAAGGAAACCGAGCGCGTGTTGCAGGGGCAGCGAATCATGGAGGTCGAGACCGCCAATGTTTTCAATCCGCTTTACCTGCAAACCCAGATAGACACTCTGCGCAGCCGCGATCTGGCGCGCCGCGTTATTCAACGGCTGAATCTGGCCGAGAATGACGAGTTCAAATCCAAGAACATAGAAGGGCTGAACGAGAACGAGCGCGAGGTGATTCTGGTCAACAATTTCGCGCGGCGGTACGACGTTTCAGTCGGACGCCAGAGCCGCGTCGCATCGCTGACCTTCGACGCTTACGATCCGAAGCTGGCCGCCGATGTGGCGAATACAATCGCGGCTGAGCACATCACGTGGTCAATGGAGAACCGCCTTCAGGGCGTGAGCAAGGCAAAGGAGTTTCTGGCCAAACGCGTTCAGGAGGCCGAAGCGAATCTGCGTGTGGCCGAGGCCGAATTGCAACAGTATCTGGCCGAACACAAAATCATTTCGCTCGACGACAGCGGCAACATCACCATCGCCCGCACCGAACAACTCAACCGCCAACTCACCGAGGTCGAAAACGAGCGGCGTCTGGCCGAAGCGCTTTATTACCGCAGCAAGGAAGTTCCCGCCGACGAACTGCCGCCCGTTGTCAGCGACGCGACTGTGCAGACTCTGACCAGGGAACTCAGCAAGCAGCGGCAGGAATTGGCGAATCTGTCGGCGAAATACCAGCCGGGTTACCCTGCGGTCAAACAGGTTCAGGAACAGATCAAACAACTCGAATCGCAGCTCAACGACGCGAAGCAACGGATCGTCAAAAACATCGAGACGCAGTACCACGTCGCGCGCAAACGCGAAGCGGATGTGAGGATCGCGCTCGGCCAGTCGAAAGGCGAAGCGATTCAGCAGAACCGCGAAGCCACCGACCTGAACCTGAAGAAGCAGAAGGTCGAAACCAGCCGCAAGACTTACGAAGACCTCGATCAGCGGTTGCGTCAGGCCGAGGTCGAAAGCGATTTCCGCCCATCGAACATTCGCATCATTCAACAGGCCGAAGTCCCCATCTCTCCGGTCAAGCCGAACCGGACGCTGAACATCGGATTGAGCCTGCTGATCGGCCTGGCGCTGGGCGTCGGCCTGGCGTTCTTCGTCGAATATCTGAACAACACGATCAACACGGCGGAAGATGTCGAGCGTATCGTCAAGCTGCCGTCGCTCGGCGCAATCCCTTCGCTGCAAAGCCTGGCCAAAAACAAGTCGCTCGGCTCCGGTGTCGGCGCGGCGCTCGTTCCCACGAACAACGAGTTGCTGTCAGGCCACGAACCGATTTCGTCCTTTGCCGAAAGCTACCGCGCGCTGAGAACTTCGCTGTTGCTTTCGTCAGCCGAACACGCGCCGCGCACGATGCTCATCACCAGCAGCCACCCGGCGGAAGGCAAGACGACAATCGTCGCCAACACCGCCATCTCGCTGGCGCAGACCGGCGCGAAGGTGCTGGTGCTCGACGCCGATATGCGCCGCCCGCGTTGCCATAAAATCCTGAGCGCGAAAAACGACATCGGGCTTTCGACTTTTCTCTCGCGCGACATTCATCTGGACGATGTGATTCAGGAGCACGACATCCCGAACCTTTACGTGATGGCCGCCGGCCCGGTGCCGCCTAATCCGTCGGAGCTGCTTAGCTCAATCAAGCTGCGCTTTCTGATCTCGGAGCTGGAAGAGCATTTCGATCACATCATCATTGATTCGCCGCCCGTGATCCACGTGACCGACGCGATGATCATCTCGCCGCACGTTGACGGCGTGGTCATCGTCGTCAAAGGCGCCCAGACGCCGCGCGAAGCCGTGCTCCGCGCCAAACAGGCGCTGACCGACGTCAACGCCAAGATCTTCGGCGTCGTGCTCAACTGCGTTGATCTGAACACCGAAAATTATTATTACAACTACAAATACTCCTACTATCACAGCTATGAAGGGAGTGGGGAGTAGGGAATGGGGAGTGGAATAAAAGACACCACTCCCCATTCCCACTCTTGCTATGTTCAAACGCCTCCCTGCGCTCATCGCCGTCATCGCCCTCGCGGTCTGGCTGGGCAATTTCATCATCAAAAACTTTCTTGCCGCGTCGCTGATCGCTTATGGCGAAGATGGCGCGAGCCGCGATCAGGCTCTTGTTTACTCGCCGTCAAATCCGCTGGTTGTCGCAGCTCGCGCGAAGTTTCTGCTCTACCGCGCCGACCCGCCGCGAGAAGAAGAGGCCATCGCTGAATTGCAGCGCGCCACGCTGCTTGCGCCGCGCGATTATCGTTTCTGGCTGGAGCTTGGAAGGGCTTATGAAAACACCGGCGCCGCTGATCGCGCGGAAAAAGCTTTACGCCGAGCCGTCCAGCTTGCCCCGCGCTATTTCGAGACGCGCTGGGCCTTCGCAAATTTTTTGTTGAGGGCGGGAAAGACCGAAGCCGCGTTGAACGACTTGCGCGAAGCGGTCGCGCTCTCCGGCGGTGTCGCGCCGTATCCGGATCGCGCCGCGACGATGAACGCTTTGAACACGGTCGCTGGAGTTTTGGGAAACAATCTCGGCGCGCTACGTGGAATTCTGCCTGCGGATAACGTCTCGCAAATCTACCTCGCGGAGTTCCTGGCCAATCACGATGCGCTCGATCAGGCGCTGGAAATCTGGCGCAGGTCGTCGGCGGACGGGCGCGGTCATTACCGCAGGCTGCTGTTTCAACTGCTGCCGGCGACGCAGAGCAAAGGCCGTTTCGCTGAGATGCGCGAAATCTGGCAAAGCCTGATGACGCTGGAAGGCGGCGGCCTCGAAAATTCCGCCGACAACCTGATGATCAACTCCGGCTTCGAGCGCCCGCCGCTGAGCGACAAATACCCGTCCCTCGCTTCGCCGCCGACAGGCTTCGATTGGACAATGCGTCATCACCCTGAAGTCGCCGCCCGCCGCGATAGCGTCGAAAAGAAGACCGGCTCGTATTCGCTGCGGCTGACATTCAACTCGGCGATGAATTCTGAGTTCGAGAACATTTCGCAACTGGTTCTGGTCGAGCCTTCGCGGACGTACCGGCTGAGCTACTTCGTCAAATCAAAACAGATTCCTTCGCAGGAGCCGCCTTACGTCGAGATCACTGACGCGATGGACGCCGCGATTTTCAATTTGCGTTCGCCTGCGCCGAGCGGAACGACGGAATGGATCGAACAATCGCTTGTGTTCAGCGCGCCCGAAAACACGCGGGCGATTCGACTGACGATCCGAAGTCCGCGACTCGGCGTCGTGGATCGTTTGCGAATCGGCGAAGTGTGGTTCGACGATTTCAAACTGAAGCTGGAGAGCCAGTGAATTGGGGGCTTTGCACAAAACGGCGGAGCTTATGGAGCGCAGTAGCTCGGTACCGCTTTGGTAGTCCTTTCCGCTCTTGCAACGATGAGGAAAAGTAGCCCACTGCGCTTGATAACCTGACAGTCCGCAAAGCTGGGAATGACTACCAAAGCGGCGCCGAGCTACTGCGCTCCAAAGAAGAATCACAAGATGGAACGAACCGTAATCGCCGCTGAGAAAAAAGCCGCCGCTCAACCGCGCGCCGCGCGCTGGCTCGGCAAAATCATCTTCGCCGATCTGCTGGCGACGGCGGTTCTATCTGTGCTTGCGTTCGGCGCTGTCGAGCCGTGGTCGCTGGCGATCTTCGAGTTGAACGCTTTGCTGCTAGCGGTTCTGCTCGCGATCAAATTCGTGATTGATCTGCGATTCGATCTGAAGCGGTTACAAATCGCTTTGCCGGTGTTCGCCTTGCTGCTGCTCGGCGTCGCGCAAATCATCTCGTCCGGCTCACCCGCGCCAATCATTGCGCCGGAAGACGTGGGCATAAATGATCTGACCACTCGCGCGCTTTCATTCGATCCGCAGGCGACGCGCGAAGCGGCGGTGAAGCTGCTTGCGCTGGCCGTCTATTTCGTCGCGGCGCTGCATTCGCTTCGCGATTCGAGCCGCCGTCGGAGCACGATTCTGACTCTGGCCATTTTCGGCTTCGCCGTTTCGATCTTCGCCATCGCGCAGCGGTTGACTTACAACGGCAAGATGTACTGGGTGCGGCCCGTTTCGGCTTACATCGCGCCTTACGGGCCTTATGGCAACTACAACCATTTCGCGGGAATGGTTGAACTGATACTGCCCTTGCCGCTGGCTTATCTGCTGTTTGCCCGCATTGGCGCGGAGCAGCGCGCGCTGTGGGCTTTCAGCGTAGTGATGATGGCTGTAGCCGCAATTTTTTCGCTCTCGCGCGGCGGAATTCTTGCGCTCGCAGCCGAAGTCGCCGCTTTGCTGCTCGTCAACTCTTTCTTGCGCAAACGCTGGGAGAAGGCCGAGAACTTCAGTCCGAGAGCGAACGGGAAAATTTTGATAGCCTCCGCCGCAATAGTCGTAATCGTGATGTCGTTGTGGATTGGATATGAGCCGCTGGTCAAACGTTTCGGTTCGATCAAAGAAGGCGCGAGCGAATATTCGGTGGTCACGCGCGCTGAATACTGGCGCGCCTCGTGGCGAATGTTCCTGGATCATCCGGTGTTCGGCGTCGGCCTCGGCGCGTTCCCTGCGATCTATCCGTCTTACGGACGATCCTCGGCGAAATACGAAAGGCTCGAACAGGCGCATAACGATTACCTGCAACTTCTGACCGACGCCGGATTGGCGGGCGCGATGATTGGGCTGTGGTTCCTGGTCGAGATCGTTCGCGTGGCGCGCGCGCAGTGGCGCAAACTGGAAACATTTCGCAGCCGCGATCGCGCGGCGCTCATCGGCGGTTACGCAGCGGTCTTCGGGTTGCTCGTTCACAGCTTCACTGACTTCAATTTGCAGATCGCGGCCAATGCCTTACTATTCCTTCTGGTTGTGGCATTGGCTATCTCGGTTGATCCAGCCGCGGTTGGCGAGAAGAGAAGTTGAAGTTCGATCCCCCTAAGGAGGCTGCAATGATGGGAGAAGTTAGAATCAAGGTGAAGTTGACGAATGCGTTGGACGATGCCTTGTTCAGGCGCGGTCAATTGGCAAAAGATGAAATGCGTGTTTATGAGGCGGACGCGATGGTGGACACCGGCGCGGTACGGTCTGTCATTCCTACCCACGTCGTTGAAAAGCTGGACGTGGGAATTCGCGGAAATCGCGTCGCCGAATATGCGGATGGAAGGAAAGAGTCTGTCGGATTGACAGAGCCAGTGCTCTTCGATTTGATGGGCAGGGATACGATGGAAGAGGCTCTGGTGTTGGGCGACGAGGTTCTGATCGGTCAGACGGTGCTCGAAAAACTCGATCTGCTGGTTGATTGCGCCAACCAGCGGGTGATTCCGAATCCGGCGCATCCCGACCAACCGGTCACGAAAGTTAAGTAGAAGATGAATGTTCCTCTTTTAGATTTGCGCGCCCAGTTTCAAACGATTCGCGGAGAAGTGATGGCCGCAGTCGAAAGCGTTTTCGACAGCCAGCATTTCATACTCGGCCCCGAAGTCGAAGCTTTCGAGAAAGAGACCGCCGCATATTGCCAGGTCAAACACTCAATCGGATGCGGTTCAGGTTCCGACGCGTTGTTGCTTGCGTTGATGGCTCTGGGCGTGGAACCGGGCGACGAGGTCATTACGGTCGCATTCACGTTCTTCGCCACCGCGAGCGCGATCACGCGGCTTGGCGCGCGTCCCGTCTTCATTGATATTTCGCCGGACGATTTCAACATCAACCCCGAACTGATCGAACGCGCGATCACGCCGCGCACAAAAGCGATCATGCCCGTTCACCTCTTCGGTCAATGCGCTGAGATGGACGCGATGCGCGAGATCGCCGAGCGTCACAATCTGCCCGTCATCGAAGACGCCGCGCAGGCCATCGGCGCCGAATACCACGAACGCCGCGCGGGCGCGATGAGCGAGATCGGCTGTTTCAGCTTCTTCCCGTCGAAAAACCTCGGCGGCGCTGGCGAAGGCGGATTGATGACGACCAACGATGACAAGCTCGCCGAAAAGCTTCGCCTGTTGCGCGTCCACGGGATGCAGCCGAAGTACTATCACCAGATCATCGGCGTCAACAGCCGCCTGGACGCGCTGCAAGCCGCCGTGCTCCGCGTCAAACTGAAATATCTCGATCAGTGGAGCGACGCACGCCGCCGCAACGCGGAACGCTACGAAAAGCTTTTCGCCGAAGCCGGAATCGAAGAAGTCATCACGCCAATCACCCGCCCCAATCGCCGCCACATCTTCAACCAGTACACGATCCGCTGCTCGCGGCGGGACGAACTGATGAGTTTTTTGAAACAGCAGAGTGTAGGATCGGAAGTCTATTACCCCGTGCCGCTGCACCTGCAGGAGTGCTTCAAATATCTGGACTACGAGATGGGAGATTTGCCCGCGACCGAACAGGCCGCGCGCGAATGCCTGTCGCTGCCGATTTACCCCGAACTGACCGAAGAGATGCAGCAATACGTCGTCGAGAAGATCGCTGAGATTTATCGAGAGGATCGAGGGAAGTAGCATGATTCTTGGCTACAAGGTGTTTGCGAAACGAGTATGGCTCTAATCAAAGGTCGCGTATCTCGTGTCATCAAAGAGGCCTTCGAAGTAATTGGGCTTGATGTCTATAGAATGTCGAAAAGCCCCCGCCGCACAATGCTAGGATTAAGAGATAGGTCATTCCGATCAATTATTGATGTCGGCGCGAATACCGGCCAGTTCGCAAAATCAATTTCGGCTTTTTTCCCTGGCGCCAGGCTTTTCTGTTTTGAGCCACTTGAGAAACCGTATCGTGAATTGGCGCGATGGGCTGATGACGAACGGAAGTCCTTTGTACAAATATTCAATGTGGCGTTAGGCGACCACGAAGGCGAGGTCGAGATGTTTCAACATCTTGACCATACCCCTTCATCGTCCATATTGAAAACAACCGAACTAAATTCGATTCTCTATCCTTTCACGCGGAACCAGTCATCGGTGAAGGTCAGGATGATGCGTCTTGATCAGGCTTTGAAACCATTCTTGCCGCTTGAACCCGAGACACTGATCAAATTGGACGCGCAGGGGTACGAGAGGTATGTAATCAGAGGGGGCGTTGAAACCTTTCGCAGGGCGTCAGCTTGTATACTCGAAGTTAATCTGTCGGAACTGTACGAGGGGCAATCTTCTTTCACCGATCTGGTTAATGCGCTCGGCGATTTCGGCTACGTTTATGCAGGCAACCTGGAACAGCAATACGCCGAAGACGGCCAAGTGATTTACGCCGACGCTGTATTTTGCCGGAGTATGAGGCAAGAGGCAGAGAAATCTTGATTCAGAAGCAAAGAGTACTGATAAACGTTGTAATGTCCGTCGCTCAGTCGCTTGCGCTCGGTGCGATTCTCTTTACGCTCTATCGCTATTTAATCAGAGCGTTAGGTATCGAACAAGTCGGTGTATGGTCGTTTGTGCTTTCGACGGCGGCTGCAACCCGCATAGCCGAACTTGGGATTAGCGCAGGCGTAGTGAGATTCGTCGCCGTCTATGCCGCGCGCGGTGAGGTTGAGCGGGTATCATTACTCGTTCAAACTGCCGCCATATCGGCGGGAACCTTAGTCGGGCTGATGATGCTTACGGCCTATCCGCTTGCTGGTTGGTTACTGTCACTAGTTCTTCAAGGCTCCTCTCTTAGCGCGGCGGTCTCGCTGCTTCCTTTCGCGTTGGTCTCACTTTGGATCGGAGTCATTTCCAGCATCTTCCAATCCGGTTTGGACGGAATTCAACGCAGCGATTTAAGAAGTTGGTTGTTGATCATTGGAGAGGCATTCCATCTCACCATGTGTTTTGTGCTCGTACCGAGTCAGGGGCTGATCGGGTTAGGGTATGCCAGGGTCGTTCAATCGCTTCTTGTGGCGTTGGCTAGTTGGCTGTTACTCCGGCGTTTTCTCAATCCTGCTCCCTGGGCGCCACATCGTTGGCATCGCGGGCTTTTCGGCGAAATGACGGGGTATGGGGTGAGTTTCCAAATCACCGCGGTCGTGGGAATACTTTACGACCCGATTACAAAGGGACTGTTGACCAGTTTCGGCGGGGTCGCAATGACTGGTTATTACGAGATGGCCAGCCGAATGATCACGCAGTTGCGCGGAATTATTGTCACAGCGAATCAAACCCTGGTGCCTGTGATTGCTGACTTGCAGGAAAGGAAGCCCGAACTTCTTCTTGTCTTTTACAGCAACTGTTACAACCTGCTGATTTATGTCGGCCTGCCATGTTACGCGCTTGTGGTTGCCTCGGCGCCGATCATTTCGGAGTTTTGGATAGGCCATTACGAAAGCCGATTCGTTCTGTTTTCGGCGCTTCTTGGGGCCGGATGGTTTTTGAATATGCTCAACGCTCCGGCGTATTACGACAACCTCGGAACAGGGGCGCTGAGGTGGAACACAATCAGCCACGTTTTGATTGGAGTTTTGAATCTCGCCTTGGGATGGTTGTTCGGGAATTTATGGGGAGGTTTCGGAGTGGCCTTCGCTTGGGCTGTCTCTTTGGCTGTGGGCAGTAATGTTGTGACGATGGCATATCATTCCAAGAACCGTATACCTTTGGCGGAATTGCTGCCGAATCAGAGCCGAAAGGCGGCATTGGCTAGTGTGGCAGCGGTGATAGCCGTCTTGGTCATTTATTTCCAACTTCGCCCTGTGATGAATATGGCGATTGTTGCGATCTTGTCGGGCGCAGCTTTCGCCGGAATAATGGCGATTCCGCTTTGGGCGCATCCGATGAGAAAACAGTTGTACGAATTGATTTTCAGAGGCGTCGAGAACGTCAAAATCGCTTGAACGAATATATGAAGTCCTGCGCCGGGAATTAGCATATGTCCTCTCTGCATCGCGTCCATGTGGGCAATATGCGACATGATGTTGAAAGCGCCGCCTCTCCGTGGCCAAAAATTTCTGTTGTTACACCTTCATTCAATCAGGCGGAATTTTTGGAGCGCACGATTTTAAGTGTGCTGGACCAGAACTACCCTAATCTCGAATACATTGTGATTGATGGAGGAAGCACAGATGGCAGCATCGAGATCATCAGGAAATACGCAGACCATTTAGCTTATTGGGTTAGCGAGCCTGATCGAGGGCAATCACATGCCTTGAACAAGGGGTTTAACAAGGCTACGGGCGAAATCGTCGGATGGCTTAACTCAGATGATCTTTATTGCCACGGAGCGTTGCATCTCGCAGCCCAAGCGTTGCTCGGTGACTTGACTGCTGAAGCCTGTTTCGGTGGCATCTACATCATAGACAAGGACGATCAAATCGTGAATGCATTATGGCCAACCCCCCCAGATAAACGTTATACATTTCATGTTGGGTTGGACATTCATCAACAGGCGCTGTTTTGGCGCCGCTCGCTGATGGCACGTATTGGGATGATTGATGAATCGCTGAATTTCGTAATGGATTTGGATTTCATACTGAGAATCCTGCTCAACGCCAAGATCATTCGCATCAAAAGTCACTTGGGAATGTTTCGTCTGCATGTCGCAGCGAAGACGACAACGATCAAGGGTGTGAGCCGGAAAGAGCATCAAGTCATACGCGAACGCTACGCGCGACAATTCCCTTCGAGTTTGCCGTTGCTAGTCAACAGAACGTGGCTGCGTGGTCGCCGGTTGTTACAGGTGATAGAGGACGCCCCGGTTGCTTATCTGCGTTTCAAAGTTGGAAGGAGAATGGGGATGGCGGCGCCGCCGCGGTGGTAGAGATGGCCGATATGAGGTTAAGAACGCCAGTGGTCTTGATAATCTTCAATCGCCCGGTGACGACATTGCGGGTGTTCGAAGCGATTCGTCAGGCGCAGCCCCCAAAGTTATTTGTAATCGCCGATGGGCCGCGCGCAGATCGTGAGGGCGAGGCGGCAAAATGCGCCGCCGCGCGCGCGATCGTTGATCAGGTTGATTGGAATTGCGAGGTCTTTAAGAACTATTCGGACGTCAACCTCGGATGCGGATTGCGTCCGGCATCGGGCATCAGATGGGTTTTCGAACAGGTGACAGAAGCAATCATTCTTGAAGATGATTGCTTGCCGCACCATTCATTCTTTCGTTTCTGCGAAGAAATGCTCGACCATTACCGATACGATGAGCGTGTAATGCATATTTCAGGCGCGAATCTTTCACGTGGCCGCGGCCGCAAGGATTATAGCTATTTCTTTTCACGTTACCCGTTTTGCTGGGGATGGGCTTCGTGGCGCCGCGCTTGGCGCCATTTCGATTTTGACCTGAATCGGTGGCCTGAAATCAACTCCGGTAAATGGCTGAGAAGTTTGCTCGATAATGAGCGCGAGGTGGAATTCTGGACGCGCCATTTCGATGATGTTTGCGAGCGCGATAAAGATCACATATGGGACTTCCAGTGGATTTTCGCCTGTTGGATTCAGCGGGGATTGAGCGTTATCCCGCGAGTCAACTTGGTTTCCAACATCGGCTTCAATGATGGCGCCACGCATACAATGAACGTTAGTGATGTATTAAAGGCGGCGTTGAACAGAAGCCATGTTGCGAATATTTCAAGTTTACCCAGATGGATCGAGACCTCGCTGACGACTAGCCCGCTGGCTGGTTTGTTCGCCAAACTCGCTGATAGCCCTTTCAGCAATATGCCTGTCGAGGAGATGCCGTTTCCACTGCGGCATCCGCCATTCGTGATACGCGATTCAGAAACCGACTCTTATCTGCAAAGGAGTAACTACCAGGGAAGCAGCCTGGCGGGATTCAAACGCGGCATCAAGAAACTGTTGTTGCGGGAACGCCGATAAAAGGTCGTATCGTTTATGACTGACATACGCCAGATAATTCTTTTATCAATCGCGATAAGTGTGCCGGTAATTTTATTTAGATTGAGCCGTCATCGCGCTCTGTTGGCGTGGGTGTGCCTGACGCTGTTCGTTCAGATTCTCGATACTTCAATACTTACCAACCTGCCGACAGGGCGTATTGTCGGATTGATGTATCTGCCTAAAGCGGTCTCCACTCTTCGCGATTGGATCAGGTATAAACCGCTAGAGGCTTGGCTCATCAATTACGGCTATTTGCTGATACTCGGAGTGGCATTCGGATTTCTATGGCCCTGGCCCGATTCGACTATGCTACGCCCTTTTTCGTTGACTGCGTCGGGGCGCACGTTGATTTACTCCGCGCGGCTGTTAAGCGATTTCTCTCTGGCCATATTTGTTGCAAATCAGTTACATCGGCCAGGCGAGATTCGTGTAATCGCGCGCTGGATGGTATGGGGAGCAACGATCACTGCGGCTGTCGGGCTATTATATTTAGCCACCGGTTTTGATCTGGCTTATGCCATCAATGGGTTTGAAGACATTACTCTTACCGCAGAACGCGCGCACGGACTGAGCGCCGAACCACGTGGAATGGGGCTGGCATGCGCATATGGAGTGATGATCTTGCTCGTCGGTCAGGAGAAACTGTTCAGATTCTGGCAGGTGATGATGGTCATCAACTTGATTGGACTGTTCGGCACATTTTCCACCAGTGCATTGGCTCTACTGGTGACTGGCGTTGTTGCTGGCTGGATCCTCTTCTCGAACCGTACCCGATGGGCGATTATATTTCTGATTGTAACTGCCACATTGGTGATAATGTCCACATCAATTCTTTTCCCGAACCAATTTGAGACGGCAACTCGCATTATTGGAGCCCGCGTTGATCCCGGAATGAAACTAGAGGGAATCCCGCCAGGGACATTTGGGGAAGAGATCGCTTATCGTTTGGACGCATTTGATGCCAGCGCACTGTTGTTCCTGCTAGATCATCCTTTTTACGCGTTGATTGGAACCGGCCCGGGGTTGATTTCACTTCCCGCCTCACTTTACGTGCCGCCCGGACTGTATAGCGCAATCTGGACATCTGATGTCGGAATCAATAGTCCCCCGTTTCACGGCATACTTCTTGAGATTTGTAACAGTGGCGTGCCAGGACTGGCTCTTTGGTTGTTTCAAGTAATCAGTTGCTGGTCTTCATTAAGATTGTTGGCGAATCCCATCCATTTGAAGGTGAAGGCATATGACTGGGATTTGGGGTGTGCGATATTTTTGACCGGAGCGGTCTTTTACCTAGTGCAAGTTAGTATCTCTCCAGTATGGAGCGTAATGCTTGGCATCGGCTGGGCCGCGGTGAGAGCGGGGTCAGGATATCATCCGGCTAGATATGCGTTACAGGAAAAGGGCGGGCCAGCTAGGCATTTTGATCGTCCGCTGGATATAAAACAGAATTGGCCATAGTGGAAAGTTTAACAAAGCAATGCGAGTAGTGGTGGACGCAACTGCGGCTATGAGCGGCGGCAAGGTTTATCTCGATCAATTGCTGGCGCAATTCGCCGGCCTGCGGCTCGATCACGAGTTCATCATCTTTCACGCGGGCGATTTCAGCGGGTTGCAATCAAACGATCAGTTTCAGTTTCGCCGCGTGGCCTTGCCGTCATCGTCATCGCGTCTGTGGATCGGGGCGAGCGTGTTGAAGATGCTGTGGCGATTGATCGTTCTGCCGCTGCATTTGCGCCGCCTGAAACCCGATCTGCTCTTTTCAAACGCAGGGTTCGGGCCGGGCTGGAAGACGAGCGGAACGCGCTCAGTGATGGCGTTGCACAACTCCATGCCGCTGCGCGATGAATTGATCACCAGTGAGACTTCGGCCTTACGGCGGTGGCGGCTGGTGTTGCTGCGAAATTTGATGCGCAGGGCATTGCGTAAATCCGACGGTTCGATTGTCTTCAGCGAAAACGCGAAACGGCTCGTGGTTGATTGTCTCAACGATCTGAGCCACGAACCTTTCGTCGTTCATCACGGGATTGACTGGGGCGCGCGCGAACGCGAGTTGGCGGCGCAAGGCGATGGGTTGGGGCGTTTCGGAATCTCCGGGCCTTACCTTCTTTACGTCTCGCAATTCCACCGCTATAAAAATATTTTGCCGCTGCTCGAAGCTTTCGCGTTGTTGCGCGAAAAACATCCGAGGCTTTCTCTGATTTTGGTCGGCGACGCGGCTGACAAGGATTACTGGCGTGAGATTGAGGCTGAGATTGAACGGCTGAAGTTGCGCGACCATGTCATCCACATCCCTGCTTGTCCGCGCGAGCAATTGCTGGCAATTTACGGCCACGCGCTTGCGTTCGCGCATCCCTCGCTGGCCGAGACGTGTTCTTTCCCTTTGCTCGAAGCGATGGCAATGGGCTTGCCGATTGCGGCGGCGAGGATGAGCGCGTTGCCGGAAATGGCGGGCGACGCGGCGATCTACTTCGATCCGCACGATCCGAGCGACATTGCGGAGACTTTGGATCGGCTGATCTGGGATGAATCGTTGCGCGATGAGTTGAGACGCAAGGCGATTGAACGTTCTGAACGATTTTCGTGGGAAGAGACAGCGCAGAAAACACTGGAGGTCTTCGAGCGTATAGCCGGCGAAAGGAATTCATCGTGGAATTGAGCGGCGCATTCGCAAATCGTCGTGTGTTGATCACCGGCGCGCTGGGATTCATCGGATCGAATCTGACGCGACGGCTCATTGATTTGGGCGCGCGCGTGTTGCTGGTTGACAGCCTGATCCCTGAATATGGCGGCAATCTGTTCAATATCGAAGGCATTGAAGACCGCGTTTTGGTAAACATCTCCGACGTGCGCGATGCGCACAGCATGCGTTACCTGGTGCAGGGCCAGGACTATCTCTTCAATCTTGCCGGACAGACCAGCCACATGGATTCGATGAGCGATCCCGACGCCGATCTGGAGATCAATTGCCGCGCTCAGCTTTCAATCCTCGAAGCCTGCCGGAAATACAACTCCTCGATCAAGGTCGTCTTCGCCAGCACCCGCCAGCTTTACGGCAAACCTGATTACCTGCCCGTTGACGAAAAGCATCTGAGCCGCCCCGTTGACGTGAACGGCATCAACAAAATGGCGGGCGAGTGGTATCACATTCTCTACAACAACGTGTACGGCATCCGCGCCTGCTCGTTGCGATTGACCAACACTTACGGGCCGCGAATGCGCGTGAAGGACGCGCGCCAGACTTTTCTCGGCCTGTGGATACGAATGCTGGTCGAAGGCAAACCTTTGGAGGTTTGGGAGGGTCATCAGTTGCGCGACTTCACTTATGTTGACGATGCGGTTGACGCATTTCTGATGGCGGCGGCCAGCGAGGCCGCGAACGGTGAGATATTCAATCTTGGCGGCGATTGCGTCATCAGCCTGAATGAGCTTGCGAAGCTGCTGGTCGAGATCAACGGAGATGGAGAATTCGTCACGCATTCTTACCCGGCGGATCGCAAACGGATTGATATCGGAGATTATTACGCTGATTTCAGCCGCATTCGCTCGGCGTTGGGTTGGAAACCCGCCGTTCCTTTGCGCGAAGGTTTGAGCCGCACGCTCGCTTTTTACAAGGAGCATCTGCCGAAATATTTATGACTCAAGCCATTTTGCAATCCGATCCGAAAGCCAGTTACCTTGCCCACAAACGCGAGATTGACGAAGCTGTTCAGCAAACGCTCGACAGCGGCTGGTACATTTTGGGCACGCAGGTGAGCGCGTTTGAGCAGGAATTCGCTGATTATTTGGGCGCGAGACATTGCGCTGGCGTGGCGAACGGGACTGACGCTTTGAATCTGGCGTTGCGCGCTGTCGGCATTGGCGCTGGCGACTATGTGATTACTGTCGCGCACACGGCGGTCGCAACCGTCGCCGCCGTCGAGATGGCTGGCGCTTTTCCGCTGCTGGTTGATATTGATCCAACAACTTTCACGATCAACCCCGAAGCGATTGAAGAAGCGATCAAGGCTCATCGCGATCAGTTGCGGATCAGAGCGATCATCCCCGTTCATCTTTATGGCCATCCCGCCGATATGCGGGCGATATGTGACATTGCGCGCCGCTATGATTTGAAGGTAGTCGAGGATTGCGCGCAGGCTCACGGCGCGACGATCAAAGGCGTGAAAGCCGGAACGTTTGGAGACGCGGCGGCGTTCAGTTTCTATCCGACGAAGAATTTGGGCGCGCTGGGTGACGGCGGCGCGGTTGTGACGAACGATCTGGAAGTCGCCGAGCGCGTCCGCTTGCTGCGCGAATACGGTTGGCGTGTGCGATACTTGAGCGACACCGCCGGTTTCAATTCGCGGCTGGATGAATTGCAGGCCGCGATCCTGCGCGTGAAGCTGAAATACCTGGATGAAGAGAACGCGGGGCGAAGAGAGTTTGCGCGAACGTACAACGAGCGGCTCACGTCGCCTTCACTGCGATTGCCGGAATGTCTTGGCGAAGTCGAACACGTTTATCATCAGTACGTCGTGCGCTGCGAAGATCGCGACAGATTGCGCGATTATCTGCGTGAGCAGGGAGTGGGCGCGCTCATCCATTATCCAGTCCCTGTTCACTTGCAACCTGCTTATCGAAATCGCGCGGCGGTTCATCGCGGAGTTTTACAGGAAACCGAACTGGCCGCGCGGCAGGTGTTGAGCTTGCCGATGCACCCGCAATTGGGCCGGGAGCAGGTCAAGCGGGTTTGCGAAGTAATCAACGGATGGTCGTGACGCCGCGTGAAGAGCTATACTGAATCCGCTCCCGATTATGATTTACAAAGGAGATTTCGATGTCAGAGTTGATTCATCGTCCGCGAAGGTTACGCCGCACGGCGGCGCTGCGCGAGATGACGCGCGAAACCCGTCTCGACCCGGCGAATCTGATTTATCCGCTTTTCGTTTGCGCGGGCGAAGGCGTGCGCCGCGAAATCAAGTCAATGCCCGGTGTGTTCAACCTCTCGATTGACGAGCTTGTCAAAGAGTGCGAGGGCGCGCGGCGCGGCGGCGTTTCATCAATCATCATTTTCGGCTTGCCTGAAAGCAAAGACGAGAAGGGGAGCGGCGCGTTCGCCGAAGATGGAATTACGCAACGGGCGATACGCGCCGTCAAACGCGAAGTCAAAGACCTGATCGTCATCGCCGACACGTGTCTTTGCGAATACACGTCGCACGGTCATTGCGGCGTGATCGAAGACGGCGATGTGGCGAACGATCCTACGCTGGAGATTCTCGCCCGGACTGCGGTCAGTCAGGCCGAATCGGGCGCTGACATCATCGCGCCTTCGGGGATGATGGACGGGATGATCGCTGCGATCCGCGCAGGGCTTGACGCCGCCGGGTTCACACACATTCCAATCCTGTCATACGCGGTCAAATACGCATCGGCGTTTTACGGCCCGTTCCGCGAAGCGGCGGACAGCGCGCCTCAATTCGGTGACCGCCGCAGTTACCAGATGGATCCGCCAAACGTGCGCGAAGCGCTGCGTGAGGCCGAACTGGATGTCGAACAGGGCGCGGACATGCTGATGGTCAAACCCGCGCTGCCTTACCTGGATGTCATCCGCGCTGTGCGTGAGCGGTTTGACCTGCCGCTGGCCGCTTATCAGGTTTCGGGCGAATACGCGCAGATCAAAGCCGCCGGGCGGCTGGGTTGGATTGATGAAGAGCGCGTGATGATGGAGTCGCTGATCGCGATCAAACGCGCGGGCGCTGATCTGATACTGACTTACTTCGCCAGGGACGTGATAAATCGGTTGTAGCCGGAGGAGCGGAAAATTTTCCGATGTTCGGGGAAATCAGGCTTGACAGCATCTCAGTTTAGATTTAGTCTAAGCGCCGATGGCGAGATTGCAGAGACAAATAGTTGAAACGATGACACAGTCGCGCGGGTTGAAGATGACCCCGCAGCGGCGCGCCATTATTGATTACTTGCAATCGGCTCACGATCACCCGACGGCTGACGAGGTGTTGCAGATGGTCAACCGCAAATTCCCAATGACTTCGCGCGCGACTGTTTATAACACTCTCAACTGGCTGAAGCAGGAAGGGATGGTCAAGGAGGTCTTCGAGGCGGGCTGCGTCAGGTATGATCCCAACACGGAACACCACCATCATTTCGTTTGCCGCAAATGCGGCAAGGTCGAGGATGTCGAGCGCAATGTGATCGGGAAGGTGAAGATTTGCTCGCTGCCCGAAAGTCAGAAAGTGGAGGTTTTTGAGGTTACTCTCAGAGGACTCTGCGCCAATTGCCAAAAGAAGAGATGAACGTTTAAGCACGGGGCGGATGACGCCCTTAAATTTTTGATCATTCATTTAGACTAAGTCCAAGTTTAAATCTATTTTAGGAGGGAATCGAATGCTTACAGTTGGAGAAAAATTTCCGAGTTTCAAATTGAACTCAGTCGTGAGTTTGGAGAAGGGAAAAGAGTTTCAGGAGATCAGCGATACCACGCATCGGGGCAAGTGGCAGGTGGTCTTTTTCTGGCCGATGGATTTCACCTTTATCTGCCCGACCGAAATCGCCGAGTTTGGCAAGCGCAACCGGGATTTTACTGACCGCGACGCGCAGGTGCTGGGCGTGAGCACCGACACACACTTCGTCCATTTGGCGTGGCGCAATAACCATCCGGATCTGAAGAATCTCCCGTATCCGATGCTGGCCGACACGAAGCGCGAGCTTTCTTCGGCTTTGGGAATTTTGCATAAGGAAGAGGGCGTGGCCCTGCGCGCTACTTTCATCGTTGACCCGGATGGCATTATCCGCTGGGTGAACGTCAATGATCTTTCCGTCGGGCGTAACGTGGACGAGACGCTGCGCGTGCTGGACGCGTTGCAGACTGACGAACTCTGCCCGTGCAATTGGGAGAAAGGCGAGAAGACTTTGGGCAAGGCGGCGTAAGAGACGCGGGCCAGCGCCACGAGCGGTAGCGAGCGCGGTTCCAAACGGCGCCGCGTTCGCTGATCTGAATTTTGAAGGAGGGAGATAAGTGAGCGAGATCGAAAAACTGCGCGACCTGCTGCCTGAAGCGGCGCGCGACATCAGGCTGAATTTACAGACCGTTTTTCAATCAACGGCGTTGACGCCTGCGCAGACGTGGGGTGTGGCGCTGGCTTCGGCCATCGCTTCGCGCAACGGCGATCTGGCGCGCGCTGTCCTGGCTGACGCGCAAATCAAAGTTGACGAAAACGTCATCGAGGACGCCAGAGCCGCGGCGGTTCTGATGGCGATGAACAACGTCTATTACCGCTTCCGCCACGTGATCGGTAAGGAGAGTTACTCGGCGAAACCGGCGCGGTTGCGGATGAACTGGATCGGCAAGCCGATGAGCGGCAAAGCCAATTTCGAGTTGTTCTGTCTTGCGGTCAGCGCGATCAACGGCTGCGAGGCGTGCGTCCGTTCGCACGAACAGGTGGTCGTCGCGGGCGACCTCAGTGAGGATCAGGTTCACGACGCGGTCAGGATCGCCGCTACGATTCAAGCCGCCGCGGTGGCGTTGGAAATGGGCAGTCACGGCGCGATCACCGCAATCGCGGCGGTTTAACAAAGCGGTCAGTCAAATCGGCGCAAAGGCGCAGGAGCGATGCTTGATTCGCCTCTGCGTCTTTCGCCGTCTTTGCGCTATCTTTGCTCCAACTTTGTTGAGGATATTTCGAGAAGGAGGATGAGCTATGAAATTACCTGAGAACGTTCGTAAAGCGCTCGATGCGTTGCCGCAAAGCAAACGCGAGAAAGTCCAGGCGATTGTGCGCCGGCACGTGAACGCGTGCCGGCGAGTCGGAGTTGAGCTTGAATTCATGGATCGCGTCTGGATCGAGGCGATAGAGGCGGTCGAGAACGAGGAGAAATTCAACGAGTCATTTGAAAGCGAACAGTGGCCCGAATACGCTCCCGCGCGCAGTTATGAAGTCTACCGCGCTCCGCGCGTGGATGTGTAAGTCCGGCCCGGATAGTGAAACAGTTTCGCCGCGTTGTGGCGCGCAATTTCAGCCGCCACAACGCGGCTTTTTGTTTAAGCAGTACCGCGCGCGCAACCGCTTGCTTACGCGCGCGGTACTGCACAATTATCGCAAATCGCCGAAAAGGTGCTGCGCCAGAGTGACTGCGACAATCGCAGCGGTTTCCGTCCTTAAAATTCTTGAGCCGAGGTGCACGGCGATGAAGCCGCTCGCCTCGGCTTTTTGCAACTCGCGCTCGCTCCATCCGCCTTCGGACGCCACACAAAGGGTGATCCGGCCGGCATACGACGCCTCAGCCGAAACTTCACGCAACGTCCGCCCGCCGCGTTCGGAAAAGATCAGGCAATCGCTTCCTGCCGCCGATTCGCAAAAATCCTCGAAGGGCGCAGGCTCGCTGATTTCGACCAGCTTTCGCCTGCCGCATTGTTTCAACGCTTCGAGCGAGATGCGACGCCAACGTTGCATCCGTTGCTCCGCGCGCTCTTCCGCCCGGCGAACGTCGCAGTATTCAGTGATGAGCGGGACGATGCGCGTCACGCCAAGCTCGGTTGATTTCTGAACTACCCAATCGAACTTGTCGCCTTTGACTAGCGCCTGCGCCAGCGTCAACCGCAGCGGAGATTCGACCGCGCCGCCGAGTTGGCGCAAGATTCTCAATTCGACTTGGTGTTTGGCTACGCGCGCGACCTCGCATTCGTATTCATCGCCTTCGCCGTCGAAGACAAATACCTGCGCGCCTTCGCCCAGTCGCAACACGCGAGTCAGATGATGCGCCTCTTCGGCGTCGAGCGTGATACTCGGATTGCTGATTCGCGCTGGCGGCGCGTAAAAACGGTGTCGTTGCATTTGAAAGCTAAGAATTGATTCGCAGCGTCATTGTTATCCATTCGCCATCCGGCTTCGTTTCAGCGATGGTGAAACTCTGCGCTTCGAGCGCTGTGCGTACATCATCGCCCTGTTCGCGCAAAATGCCTGAGACGATTAGCGCGCCTTGCGGTTTGAGAACTTGAGAAAATTCGGGCGCGAGCGGGATGATCACGTCGGCGGTCAGATTGGCCAGCGCGACATCGAACTCCTGGCCATGAAACGAACTGAGTTTGTTGACTTCGATCTCGATGTCGTTGGCGACGCCGTTGATCTCAGCGTTTTCGCACGCGACCTCGATGGCTTCGGGATCAACGTCGAAGCCGATGACGCGCGAGCCGGGAGCGAGCTTGATGGCGGCGATTGCCAGAATGCCAGTGCCCGTGCCTACGTCGAGCAGTGATCCGCCCCGCCAGTATTTTTCCAGCATCTCCAGACATCCGCGCGTTGTCTCGTGCGTGCCCGTGCCGAAAGCCATTCCGGGATCAATCTCAACGACAATGCGGTCGGTGTCTTTCGCCTGATCGCGTTTCCACGAAGGACAAATGAGCAGGCGTTGGCCTATGGCGATTGGCTCATAACCTTTCTTCCATTCGGCCAGCCAGTCCTGGTCGGCGATGGTCAGGCTCTTGATTCCGCGCAGCGCGAATTCGGGCAGGTCAATCAGCTTCAGGTTGCGCAGGATTTGCGCGCGGATTTTTTCGATGTCGGGCGGCGCGTCGAAGTATGCGCGTAGCGTGATGAAGTCG
>WBZO01000448.1_pt1 | contig 45366 bp, 32 predicted proteins | sample 5204261 | NCBI WGS metagenome assembly WBZO01 (sample SAMN12412400, study PRJNA552823) | activated sludge metagenome | isolation source: activated sludge from anammox sidestream of wastewater treatment plant... | place: USA: North Carolina | collected 2017-09
ATGCAGCCGAGAGCGGAAAATATGTTATTAACCTGATGGATGTAACCGGAAGGGGAGTAGCAGCAACGGTAGTAAATGCACAGGCAGGTATTAATGCGGTTGAGTTCAACCTGAATACGTATGCCAAGGGCATCTACATGCTAGAGTTGCGTTCGGGCAACAATGTAGAGAAGGCCAAACTGGTGATTGAATAATCTTCAGTTCCCATAAGTAAGAAAAAGCAGCCCTTTCGAGGCTGCTTTTTCTTATTTTAAATGGTCTTAATTTTTTTATTGTCAAACGTCAACCAGTGTTCCGACCTGAGCACCTTCAACAATTCGGGTTAAATTTCCGGGCTTGTTCATATCAAAAACAATAATTCGCAGGTTGTTTTCCCGGCAGAGTGTAAAGGCTGTCATATCCATCACTTTTAAGTCCCGCTGAATAACTTCAGTAAAAGTAAGCCTATCAAACCGTGAAGCATCTTTTACTTTTTCCGGATCAGCAGTATAAATTCCGTCAACCCGGGTTCCTTTCAGAATAACATCCGCTTCAATTTCAATTGCTCTAAGTGAAGCTGCTGTGTCGGTCGTAAAATAGGGGTTACCGGTGCCAGCACCAAAAATAACGACTCTCCCTTTTTCAAGATGTCTAACAGCTTTTCTTCTGATAAAGGGCTCACAAATGGCTTCCATTTTTATTGCAGACTGCAGGCGGGTGTAAACACCTAACTGCTCCAGGGCAGATTGTAATGCCATAGAATTGATTACAGTAGCCAGCATTCCCATATAGTCACCCTGAACCCGGTCCATTCCGCCTTCAACAGCCTGCAATCCGCGGAAAATATTTCCACCGCCAATGACAATTGCTACCTCTACTTTTCGTTCAACAATACTTTTTATGTCATACGCATACTGTACCAGGCGGTTGTTATCAATTCCGAACTGTTTTTCTCCCATCAGCGCTTCTCCGCTTAATTTCAGAAGGATTCGTTTATATTTCATGTTGAATTTATTTCTCAGGGCAAATGTAAGACTATGATTTTTTTCATCATTAAAAAGTATCAGTTGTTCAGATTTGATTTTTTGTTTACTTTGTTGCTGCTTTAATTCAGCCATGAAAGCCTTAAGTCGTACTTTAGTGTTGATTTTATTTCTCCCTCTGTGGAGTTATGCAACACATAACCGTGCAGGTGAAATTACCTACGAACACGATTCGAATATTCCTTTACGCTATCATGCAATTATTACAACCTATACGAAAACATCAAGCCCGGCTGACCGGGATACACTAACCTTAAATTGGGGAGATGGCAGTTCAACGGTACTTCAGAGGCTTTCAAAAGTAACCGTTGGTACAGATATCAGCAGAAATATTTATAAGGGTTCACACGACTATCCGGGTTCGGGAACATATATTCTGTCAGTTACTGATCCGAACCGAAACGGAGGCGTTGTTAATATTCCGGGATCTGTTAACATTAGTTTTTATATTGAAACAAAACTTGTCATTTCTCCTTTTTTGGGTTATAATTCTTCTCCGGTTTTGCTGTATCCTCCAATTGATGATGGTGTGATTAACAGAGTTTATCTTCATAATCCGAATGCTTATGATCCCGATGGCGATAGCTTATCGTATGAACTAATCAAATGCATGCAGGAAGATGGTTTACCTATTACAGGATATTTCTATCCTCCGTCTTCCAATTTATTTAACATTGATCCGATTACCGGAACACTGACCTGGGATACCCCATTAAGCCTGGGTGAATTTAATGTTGCTTTTCTGATTCACGAATGGCGAAACGGAGTTGAAATCGGATATGTTGAACGTGATATGCAAATCACAATTTTACCTTCAAACAATTTTCCTCCGGTAATTCAGAACCTCATTGATGTGTGTGTGAATGCGGGTGACTTAATTACATTTAACGTAATTGCAAGTGATCCGGATAACGATCCGGTTACATTAACTGCTACAGGAGCGCCTTTCTATTTTAGTCCGAATCCAGCTACTTTTACAACAACCACAGGAAGCAGTACGGTTAACGGTACATTCACCTGGCTGACAAGTTGTGCTCAGGTAAGGCGGACACCCTACCAGGTTGTCTTCTCAGCGCGGGATAATAATGCACAGGCTTCACTGACCGATTTGAAAATAGTGAATATGCTGGTAGTCGGGCCGGCACCACAAAATCCTTCTGCTGTTTCATTGGGAAATTCAATTATTCTCAACTGGGATGTCAGTGCATGTCCTCAGGCTGTTGGTTACCAGATCTATAGAAGGCAGGGTTCTTACGGATTCTCTCCTTCATCCTGCGAAACCGGAGTTCCGACTTATACAGGCTATACCTACCTTACAACCATAAACGGTTTAAATACCACCAATTATACTGATGATAATAACGGAACAGGATTGACGCATGGGAATGACTATTGTTATATGATTGTTGCTGAATATCCCGATGGTGCTCTCAGTTATGCCTCTGTTGAAGTATGTGCAGCCTTGAAAAAGGATGTGCCAGTTATCACAAATGTAAGTGTTACTTCAACCAATAATTCTGTCGGAACGATGTACGTAGCCTGGTCAAAACCGGTTGAACTTGACAGTGTAGCCTTTCCGGGCCCTTATGAATACCGGTTGTTACGAAGTACAGGGCCAAACAACCAGAACTTCTCTCAGGTTGCTTCCTTTAGCAACCTGGATGATACAACATTTAATGATAATGGATTAAATACAGCAAGCCAGGTTTATAATTACAAAGTGGAACTTCATAATCCGGGCTTTGGATTAATTGGCACATCAGCTTCAGCATCTTCTGTTTTCCTGTCAATCAGCCCCTCAGATGAGAAACTGGTTCTCACCTGGACTGAACAGGTTCCCTGGCTAAATTCAAGTTATGAAATCTACCGATGGGATGGAACTGGCTGGAACTCAATTGGACTTAGCAATACTCAGACTTTTACTGATGTGGGTATAACCAATGGGATAACCTATTGTTATTATGTAAAAAGTATTGGGGCCTACTCTTCACCGGGTATGGTAAATCCAATTGAAAATAATTCACAGGAAGCCTGCGCTGTGCCGATTGATAATGTAAAACCCTGTAACAGCAATCACCTGGAAGCATTAAACTTTGATTGCAGTTCAGGCGAACTTACCCTGCATTGGGAAATTCCCGATTCGAACTGTGCCCCTGATTTTGGTTATTATAATCTCTACTATGCATCAGGAGAAGGGAATCCGTTTTCAGTGATTGCCGTCATAACTGCTGTTCTGTCAAATCATTATTCAATAACTAATCCGGATTCAATTGCTGGCTGCTATTATATTACAGTTGTTGATACCAATGGGAATGAAAGCGATATGGGGAATCAAGTCTGTCTTGAAACATGTCCTGACTATCAGTTGCCGAATGTATTTACTCCGGACGGGAATGGCTATAATGACCTGTTTCAGCCGTTTCCATACCGGTTTGTTGAAAAAGTTGAACTAACCATTGTAAATAGGTGGGGGCAACAAGTGTTTTCAACAACCGATCCTGATATCAACTGGAATGGTAAAGTCAACAATACAGGTCAAATGCTTCCTGACGGAGTTTATTTTTATTATGGAAAAGTATTTGAGAAGTACAGTAACGGTCTCAGGGAACGGCCACTCAAACCTGGTTTTGTTCATTTGATTCATAATACCGGAGGGGTAAAAAACTGATGTATGTTTACCGGTATAGTTGAAACTACAGGTCGAGTAGTTGCATCTGAGAAATCAGGAACCAGTATCTGCTTTACAATTGAATCCCCTGTTTCGCAAGAGCTGAAAATGGATCAAAGTGTAGCCCATGACGGAGTATGCCTCACCGTCACAGGTGTTCATGGGAATACACATACTGTTACAGTTGTTTCTGAAACATTGCAGAAAACCAATTTGAAATTTTGGGAACCAGGCCGGATCGTCAACCTGGAAAGAAGTTTAAAACTGTCTTCATTGGTTGATGGACATCTGGTTCAGGGCCATATTGACACTGTTGCAGTATGTGAAGCTATTAGAGATGAACTTGGAAGCCATCTTCTTTATTTTACACATCCGGAAGGTGAATACTTTATAACTGTTCCCAAGGGCTCTGTATGTATTAATGGTGTCAGCCTGACAGTAGTGAATTCATCCGAAAGTAGATTTTCAGTAGTGCTGATTCCATATACTTTTAAGCATACCAGTTTCTGTCAAATAGTAAAGGGACACCTTGTAAATGTTGAATTTGATATTATTGGAAAATATGTCAAGAAGCTGATGAGAAATTAACCGGGTGAATAGCTGATTTTATAATAGAATCCGGTAAATATTGAATGCAAAATCTGCTTAAGTTTATGACTTTCTTTTAAATTAGCAGCATTAAATAACATAGACTCTTTTATATGAAATACTTGACAATTTTATTAGTAGCTGCATTGATTTGCTATGGAATTAATTCAACCGCCCAACCTTGTAATTCGGTAGCGGGGTCAGCATCTGCAAGTGCAGATTCGATTTGTGAGAATACTTCTACAAGCTTACAGCTCAGTGGATACAACGGGAGTATTCAGTGGCAGGGATTTGATGGTACAGGCTGGATTAATGAAACCGGGGCGGGATCTACAACAGATAATTATACTGTTACCATCAGTGTTAACAAATCTTTCAGGGCATTAGTTACAGATGGTAGTTGTCCGGCTGACAGTTCAAATGTGGTTGATATAGCAGTTGGTGTTTTGTCAGTGCCGGTAGTTACTGGAGCAACCCGCTGCGGATATGGCCAGGTAACGCTCAATGCATCGGGAACAGGTACGCAGCGATGGTATAGTTCAGCAACTGGAGGAAACCCCCTGTTTGTCGGGAACAGTTACTCAACAACAGTTGGTCAGACAACAGACTTCTATGTTGAGAGTAGCAGCAGTGCCGGAGGAGGCGGAGCAATGATGCCATTACCTATTCAGAGTTCATCCTTTAGTCCTTGGGTTCGTGGATACTATTTTACGGCACCGGTTGATTTTACTATATCATCCCTTTATGTAGATGGATCCGGAGTACAAAGTATTGCTGTATTAAAATTTGTTCCAGCGGTGCCACCGCCCGCATATTCACAAACCACGAATGATTTTGTGGTTCTTTATCTGACTCAGAATAATCTGGCAACAACTCCCATCCCTGTCAATATCCAGATTTCAGCAGGAGATGTGATAGGAGTATTGGGTTCACGGGGGAGCATTGTACCTTATGGAACCGGATCATTCATGTCATCCATTGCTGGATACCCGGTACTCTTAGAACGTATGGGAATGCAAGCTTCACTTGATACTAACCAGCCTCAGGATATTTGGTCAGAACCCGGAGGCAGCTTGGGTCTAGTTCAGATCACTTATGAAGAAGGTTGTACAAGCCCGCGGGTACCGGTAACAGCAACTGTGACTCCTACTGATCCGATTACTGTTACAGGCTCAAATGCTTTATGCCTTGGTCAGTCAACTACTCTGAATGTATCCAGCAATAATTCGAATTACAGTTATCAGTGGTCTCCGTCAACAGGCCTTAGCGGAACTTCAGGCCCATCCGTAACTGCCCAGCCAACCACAACAATTACCTATTCGGTAATAGGAACAGATGGTAACTGTGGTGCCATTGATAGTATCATGATCAGTGTAGGCCCAACATCACAGGCAGGAGTGATATCAGTCAGTTCAGATACAATTTGTGCCGGAAGTCCGGTCATACTTTCACTTAGTGGTTCGGTCGGAAATATACAATGGCAGAGTAATACAGGCAGCGGCTGGATAAATGAAACCAGTCCGGGCAGCGACTCTGCAGTATATAATTTTACTCCTGCTGTTAGTGCAAATTATCAGGCTGTGGTTACCAGTGGAGGATGTGCCCCTTCAACCAGCGCAATCGTTTCAGTTTATGTAATTGCAATAACAGATCCTGTTACTGTAAATGATACACTTTGCGGGTCTGGTATAGCTAGTCTGTCGGCCAGTGGTCCGGGTGTATTAAACTGGTACACATCTCCATCGGGCGGCACAGCGGTCAGCAGCGGAACAAGTTATAGCCCGAATGTAACTTCTACCACAACCTACTATGTACAGGCAGCTTCCGGTAGTTCTTATTATGTTGGAGCACCTAATGCAGGGATTGGTGCACAGAATATGAGTAGCTCGGCAAACTTCGGATTATCCTTTGATGTAACCGCTCAAAGTGTAATTGAGAAAGTAACAATTGAACCTGCAGGCACCGGTAATGTGATAATTAATCTTCGCCAGGTTCAGAGTGGGACTATTCTGAATACGGTTACCGTTCCGGTAACTGCTTTTATCCAGGCACAGCCAACTTTGAATTTCATAGTAAATCCAGGTACCGGATACAGATTAGAGTTGGGTGCCGGCAGTGTTCAGTGTTATTTTAATTCAATGGGTGCATCATATCCATACACAACACCGGGCAGCCCGGTTACAATAACTGGTTACCTGGCCCCGGGACAAACTACCGGAACTTATTATTATTATTTCTATAACTGGAAAGTTATAGAGGGTTGTAACAGCAACATGGTTCCGGTAACAGCAGTTGTTTATCCGGCTGTGTCAACTCCGGTTATTTCACAGAACGGAACACAATTGACTTCTTCATCCGCATCAAATAACCAATGGTACTTAAATGGAAATGCTATTCCGGGGGCAACCAGTCAGACTATTACAGCTTCTCTCCCTGGAAGCTATACTGTAGTAGTTACAGATCCAGCAACAGGTTGTACTGCTGAATCACAACCTATAATAATAAGCGGAATTACAGAAGGATTACCCGGATCTGTTTTGTTATTCCCCAATCCTGCCAGTTCAGTAGTGTATCTGGATCCCGGCAATTCATTAACCGGTGAAGTTTCTCTTCAGTTAAAAGATGTTTCAGGACGACTTATTAGTGTTACAGAGTCACATTGCATTCCAGGTAAGTTAATTGAAGTTAAACTTCCAGAATCTTCCGGGTTGTATTTTGTTGAGATACATACAACAGATAGGATTTATCTAACAAAAGTTGTCAAGGAATAGGATTTTTAATACCAATAGGTCAGTATTATTCCTGAGAAGCAAGATGGCCAATTCAGAAAAACTAAAATGGTGGAGGAAGATGGTTCTGCTTCTTCTTTTCTTGCCACATAACACACAACTTCTAAGTCAGTGTTCAATAGATTCCTCTCAGACCACTCCTGGTATTTATCCGGATACGCTGGCTGTTGGAGTCGTAAATCAGACCTATTCACAGGATATTACTTTTGTGATGATTACGGATACACTTGGCCTGACAATTTCTAATTTTCAGATTGTTTCCATTACCGGTTTACCGGTTGGAATATCCTGGCAATGCAATAATTTTTCAAATGGCTGTAATTATAATCCTTCATCATCTGTGTATGGATGTATAGGATTAACTGGTACTCCGTTAATTGCAGGAACTTATAATCCCCAGGTAACCGTAGTAGCTACCGTTCAGATTGTAGGAAATCAGACCATCACTTACAGCATGCCATTGATTATCCTTCCGGATTCATCCAGTAATCCCGGTTTCAGTATGAGTGCTTCAAATGGCTGCAGTCCTTTAACAGTAAATTTTACTAATAATAATCCGGGTCAGGCCGGATACTATTGGGATTTTGGAGACGGTAATTACAGTAGTCTTGAAAATCCTCCGGCCCATATATATACAGATACCGGAACTTTTGTAATAACCCAGACTGTTACAGCAGCTGGAAATCCTCAATATTTTCTAACCAAGATTGAAGTAACCAGTATTCCTAATAATTATGGAGCACCTCTGGATGTTCCGGATCTATATTTTTTAATGTATGATCCGCAGAATAACATGATCTATGATTCACGTCCTGCAATTCTGAATACACAGCCACCGGTTTCATGGCAACTTCCGAACATAAGCTTAGATAGCGGGACTTATCGGCTTCATTTCTGGGATGAAGATGGCGGATTATTCGGTGCTGACGATGATATGGGTGAAATTATTTTTCAGGGATGGGACAGCAGCGGATCCGCATCAGGAACCGTACCCGGTTCTTCAGGCACTTTAAATGTAAACTATACCATACTTGAAATTCCGGTAGCAACTTTTACTGCTTCTGATACGGTTGTTGTTTATCCGGTTCCTGATACGCCTGTTGTTACAATTGGAGGTCCTTTATCAGTTTGTAGCGGAGACTCAGTGGTCTTAACTTATAATGATACCCTTGCAGTACAGTGGTATCTGAATGGTCAGATTCTGATAGGAGCGGATCAGCCGGTTCTTGTTGTCAAGAACTCGGGAGATTATCACCTGGTAGTTACAAATTCATTTGGATGTACTGCTTCATCATCTGAATTCTCAATCATAGTTCATCCCAAACCTCCTAAACCAACCTTTTATATAACGGGGAATACCTTCAATTGTCCGCTGGCAGGGTTTATGCTTCAATGGTATTTTAATGGCAATCTTTTACCTGGAGAAACCGGAAATACTTATACTGCTGTTGCTGCTGGTACGTATCAGCTGACTGCAACGGATAGCAGCAGCGGATGTTCAACTATCTCAGATTCTTTATATTTTGTTCCGGTGAGTATCCATGATTTTAATGCCTTTGATAAGATACAAGTTTTCCCCAATCCGGCAAAAGACATTTTTATAGTTGAAATCAACTCTTCCGGTGAAAATGATATCATCCTGACGGTTTTTGAAACAAGCGGAAGAAAAGCGATTGAGCAACAGGCCAGACTTAACAAGGGTCAGAATCGCTTCCAGATAAATTCCAGTAATTGGACTAAAGGTCTTTATCTCATTAGAATTACTGCTGACCGGTTGTTCACAACAAAACAGCTAATTATTAAATAAGCAGATACGTTTACAACACACTTTGTCCGGAAAGGCTGGCAGATTTTTGATTTAGTAGTCATTTGCCCCATTCAGATGGATTCTCCCTCCATTGGACAAGTTGTTCTAATTGATCGGAACGAATGTATTTTGCAACAGAAGCAATCTGCAGTAAAGTTTCATAGTTACTAAGTGAGTAAACCGGCACACCTGCTTTTCGGAAACTTTCTGCTGCTTGTGGAAAGCCATAAGTGAAAATTGACACCATACCCTTAACCACAACACCGGCAGCACGCAATGCATTCACTGCATTCAGGCTGCTTTTCCCGGTTGATATCAGGTCTTCAATAACAACTGCCGATTGACCTTCCTGAACTTCACCTTCAATCAGATTTTTCAAACCATGGTCCTTGGCTGAACTTCTGACATAAACAAAAGGAAGCCCCATAACTTCAGCTACAAGTACGCCAGGTGCAATAGCTGCAGTTGCAACACCGGCAATGAGATCAGGTCTTCCAAACCGGAGTTCAATAAGCTTGACAAACTCTTGCCTGATAAAAGTTCGAATCACCGGATAAGATAAAGTCATCCGGTTATCACAATAAACCGGTGATTTCCAGCCGGACGCCCAGGTAAACGGATTTTCCGGCTGAAGTTTTACAGCTTTGATCTGCAAAAGGAATTCAGCTATTTTTGAAGCGGTGTCTTCCATTTAAAGTGCCACAATGTACAAAGTTTTTATAAATAACAAACCTGTTGTATTTACCGAAGAAAACTATTTAACTTCTGATTTCCAGGTTGGAGAGGTCGTATTACAATATCGAACTAAATCAGATTTTGATAAATTATTTGACTTAGCTTATTCGCTCAATGACCTTAAAAGGATCTATTTTGTAACCCATAATCTGGCACAAACATGGAATGATTTTGTGAATTTGTTCAAAGAGATACATGCCGGAGGTGGAATTGTTACTAATTCAGCATCCAGATTACTGATGATTTTTCGCAAAGGATTCTGGGATTTGCCTAAAGGAAAGATTGAAAAAGGTGAAACAGTGGAAGCAGGAGCTTTGAGAGAAGTTTGTGAGGAAACAGGAATTTGTAATCTTAGCATTCAAGAACTTGCCGAAGAAACATGGCACACCTATGTTCAGAATAAAAAACATTTTCTAAAAAGGACATCCTGGTTTAAGATGTCTGCTAATGGAAACGAACCGCTTTCTATTCAGCGGTCAGAAGGAATAACCGAAGCAAAATGGGTTGATTCGGCCCAGATCCGGGAATTGAAAGCTTTCATCTATCCTTCAATTTATATGCTGGTCAAAACTTATTTTATAAAAAGCAGTTCACCAGATTAATAGAATTGGCCGAATCATTGATTCCTGTTCATTTCTGATTTGATTTCCTCAATAGATTCTTCGACTTTATTCCAGTTTTCGTTCATTATCAAATCAAATACAGCTTTATTCAAAGCAGATGCCTTGTCCTGGCTGATTACCTGAGAGGCAGCCTTGTTTAATAATTTTATTACTTCATCTCTGGCAGTTTTAACAGAACTCCAGGCATCAGAAGTTACATAAATTTGTTGAGTGATATTATGCTCAAATTCCTGACGGATTGCCGACAATAACTCAAGATGAAATTCTTTAACAGAATAGTCAGGTAAATAAATCCTGTGCAGAAGATTATTGGGAGTAATTCGTTCAAGAAACAGGACCAGCCGCTCGTATGCCTGAAAACGTAAAGGCATGATATCTTTTTGGAACTGCATCTTAAGTTCTATGACTTTTAAACGGTGCTGGTTATCTAGAAACTTCTTGATTAAGAAGAAGGATGTTATCAGAACAAGGACAGCCGGTGCCAGAATAAACAGGGTGTCGAGAAGAGTTTTTGCTGAATTCATCATCGGCAAAACTAATAGGAAATATCTATCTGCAAGCATTGCTTGCTTTCCCTAATCTTAGTCGGTAAATTTATATCCTACTCCTCTTACGGACAGGAAATGCTTCGGATGGGAAGGATCTGGCTCAAAATATTTTCTGAATGTAACAATGAAATTGTCAATTGTCCGGGTATTTGGATAAACATCATAACTCCAGACTGTTTCAAGGATATGTTCTCTCGAAATCACTTCATTTTTCCTTTCAATAAGCAGTTTCAGCAAAGCAGCTTCCTTTTTGGTTAGTTGAATTTTTGATTCATCTGGTTTTTTTACCTCGTGACTAAGGAAATCAATTTCATAACCATTTAAAGAATAACGTTGAACCTTATCGCTTCCTTTTTTCTGTGATCTTCTAAGCAGGTTACTGATACGAAGCAGTAATTCTTCAAGGTTAAATGGTTTAGTGAGGTAGTCGTCAGCACCAATTTTCAATCCTTCAATTCTGTCATTGCTTGTATTTTTGGCAGTAAGCATAAGAATCGGAACCTGAGTATTTTCAAGCCGAATAGCCTGGCAAACAGAAAATCCGTCAAGACCGGGTAACATAATATCCAGAACAATCAGGTCAAACCTGGCTTCTTTAAATGTACGTACAGCTTGTTTACCATCTGCAACAGCAGTAACATGGTATTTTTCAAGCTCCAGGTTAAGCTTGATTGTATCAGCCAAAGCAGGCTCATCTTCAACAAGTAAAATTCGTGTTAGCATCTCAGAACTCAGGTACAAAACTAACGAACACTTAAGTTTCTGAAACGGAATGCCAGATTATAGTATCCGTTTAGTGTAATATTTCGCAGAAGATTTTACCGGAAAATAAAAATCCCGGCTATTAACCGGGATTTTATTGAGAATGGTGAACCATTACCGGGTTACAGTAATTTTTTTGTTAATTAGGTTCTTGCCGATGGAAATGCTGCACAGATAAATTCCGGAATCAAGAGTTGAGACGTTGATTGAAAACATTCCATTTCCATTTGAATAGCCTAGTGTTCTTTCTTCAACCAGCTGACCATTGAATGAATATAAACGGTAACTGACCAGCGATTTTTCAGATACACGATAAACAACATTGGCAAGATCTGTTACCGGATTAGGGTAAACAGAAGCAAATGAAACAAGCGATCCGCCTTCATTTACACCAAGTACTTTTTCAATAAATACATTAATCATTACTTCCTCAATTTCACGATAGCGGTAATCAGCCCAGTTGGTAAAAATTGAAGCCGAGCCTAATACTTCAAAAGTACGGTTTGAAATAGGGGGAATCTGGTTCTGGCCGATTGAGATTTCTTCACCACCCATCATCCATACAACATAGAATCCTCCAGAAGAAATCAGCAATGGCTGAGAAAAGGTGACTTCATTCCATGCACCGGGGATAACCGATGCCCCTTGTACAAAAACGGAATCTAATAAATTCTGAGGCTCTCCGTTTGGTCCTAAATCATCAAATACCAATGCATGAAATCCATTTCCTAAATTATTTGCAACAATATAAAAAGTGGCTTTTGTAAGAATACATGGAGTAAAGGGTGGTACAAAATGCATTGCAGCACCACCGGAGCCACCATTCCACGACAGACCGCCTAATCCGGCATCAAGTCCGGTATCAAAACTCAATTGCATTGATGCCTGGGTAGTGTCAATAACCTGTAATTCCAGCATCCGTTGGTTGTTTGATGGGGTAGCATCACCCGGAAGAAGGGTTTCAGTTATATGCCGGTAAACGCCAGCATTTGTTGGAGTCCATAAATCAGGAAATGTAACCACCTGGGTCTGGCCGGGAGATAAATTTGACACAGGCACAGTATCCCTGACCTGAATTGTATTGGCAGAACTTAAAATTCTTGAATACACATTGAATGAAGCAAGCGATTGATTTCCTGAGTTAGCAATTTCAGCCATACTCTCATAAGCATTTCCGTTAGCAGAAAGGAACAAGCCACCGGTGGTCAGGTTGTTGCAGTAAAGGGTAGATGCATCATTAATCTGAAGAGAAGTAGTTGCGGGAGCATAAAATTTTACAGCAGTACCTCCGGTAGGATAGATATTATAGAGAACCTGCAATCCAATATTGCCTGAGTTGTTTTCAATGCCGGTTGTAACGAATGACACTGTTGAAGCACTGGACCCGGATTGATTTAAATACTGATAAGTAATTGAACTATCAGTTGAAGTAAGAATTGCCTGAAAGGTATTTGAACCAGAGTAACCAGGGGAACCCGGAGCCCAAAATGGAACATTTTCCCAGGTTACAATCAGTGTGTCATTTGCAGGATTGATCCAGTATTTGCAGGAAGCTGTTGATATGGGTTGGCTATTAACGTCTGTATGAGTGAGATCGGTTACCATAACCCCTAAATAATCATTAATTCCCGTAGGTAATGGAATTGCCGGAAAGGGATGAGCTACAGATGCATTGGTAAAGCCAATATGACCATTAGAACCAATCCAGAATTTACTTGGCTGATACCAGTAATATTGAAAAGTAAAAGGCATTACAAATGGACCGCGTAGGTTATCATCAGCAAGGCCGGTAACGGTAATAACCCCGCTTAGCTGATTTAAATCAATCCAGCTAAATACAGGTCCGTTTGGATCACTGCTGTTTCGCCAGGTGTAGCCATAAGCATCTGGGCCTCCTGAGGTTTGCCCATAGGATAGTTGGGTAACAACCAATAAGATGGTTGTGATTTGAAGGGGTAATTTTTTTATCATATTCGAAGTGTTTAGGTACAAAAACAGGATAAAAGTAAGGAAATAAATGATTATCGCTTATCAGTTTCTTCAAGTTATTTTTTTAAGGACTGAGTAGATTATCAGTATTACGGAGGAATACAATACAAACATTGTAACAAAAATCAGTAGAGGTAGCTGACTGCTCTGTGAAAAGTCAGCATTACTGATATTCTGGAATAAAAAATTTGCAGGCTTGGCAAGCAGGTTACATATATAATTAATAACTGGATTATTAGGCGGAGCATGAAAAAAATAGAAAGTCAGAGCAAAGGAGAACATTGCACACCCGGCTATTAAAAGGGAAATATTGTTGACTGGCAATGAACGGTAATTTTTCATATCAGTATTTCTGATGCGGTTTCAGGCTGACCAAGATAAGTGCCTGCCTGAAAATAAAAAAATAATTTTTCAGCATGCCGTTCGTTACCGGTATCCTGTAGCAATTCACTTTCTTTACGGCATTCAAATAAGAGTTGGACTTTCAGAAAGAATCTTCTATTCACATTACCTGCGCTTTGGGAATATCCGATTACCTGGCTGCTGAATTGGAAGAAAATAACTTTACAATTATAAATCAGGCAAAGAACCATGTAATTACTTCAGGTTCGTTGACTGATTGCATCCGCCTGAATCTTATATTACGAACGGCATACCGGGTGTATTATGAATTAAAGGTTATCAACTGTCCTGATCAGCAAAGCCTGAAGCATAGCCTGAGTAAAATAAAATGGGAAAAAATTGTATCAACTAAAGGATGTATTACCATTCAGTCTTTTGCGAATCATCCGTCTGTAAATAACAGTATGTACCTGAATCAATTGGTGAAAGACGGAATTGCTGATTACTTCAGAACTCAGTTCAATGAACGACCGGATTCGGGTAAATGGAATGAGGATGCGGTTAGTCTGTTTGTACACTGGGCCGATAGGAAAGCCAGAATTTATCTGGATACAACCGGTCAACCCTTAGGTAAAAGAGGCTACCGCCAGCAAGGGCTTTATGCCCCAATGCAGGAAACCCTGGCTGCGGCAATCGTAATGGCTTCAGGCTGGAACAGATACTCCGACCTTTATAATCCGATGTGTGGCTCTGGTACAATTGCCATTGAAGCAGCATTGATGGCTGCTAATATTGTACCGGGCCTTTTAAGAGAGCATTTTTCAGTTCAGAATATCTCCGGATTTGATAAGCAGGTTTTACTGAACATGAAGAAGTCACTTTATAAGCAAGTGAATTCTGAGCCAAACAGAGTGATTTATGCCTCCGATCACTCCGCGGGAGCTATAAAAGCCGCCTTTGAAAATGCATGCAGAGCCGGTGTAGAGCGTTGGATTGATTTTTCAAACAGTGAATTGGAATCGGTCAAAATTGCCGAGTCGGAAGGGGTAGTTATTATTAACCCTCCTTATGGTAAAAGATTAGGAGAAGAGGAGAGCCTTATTCCATTATATAAGCAAATAGGGGAGTTTTTTAAAAAGAAGTGTATTGGTAAAACGTGCTTTGTTTTTACTGGCAGCCGACTCTTATCTCATCAGATAGGATTAAAAACATCGAAGCGACTCATCTTTTTTAATGGCGATATTGAATGCAGGCTACTTGGGTATGAAATGTATGCAGGAAGCAAAAAAAGAAATTAACTGACTGTACCGGTCTTTATTTTACCTTTTTTTCTGAGTGCTTTCCTGGGTGTTATGGTTTTCCCGATTGAAATATAAAATAGTTTACTTTCTTCGGGTGTAAAGTCATAAGGAATACCAAATAATTTGATTTCCTGTTTATCTTCTTTCAAAAAGTCAAACAGATAGTATTTTGCCCGAATGTAAACTCCGTCTTTGAAATGAATTTCTGCAAAAAGTCCCGGATTAAAAAGATTGACCTTGTCCGAGAACCACTTGTAATTCTTAAATTTCTGTCCGCCATAAAATACTTTTTGTTTATAGGCAAACATCAGTTCAGCTTCTGCACCTGCTGCAAACCAGATTTTGTCTTTCATATTTCCAAATTTAAAAGCAAATGGAATGCCTAGGCTGTAGGAGCGTTGTTTGATTCTGACTGAATCATTCAGCTTATTAATAAAACCAATATTACGGATGCCAATGCCTGTATAAATTCCGGTAAAATCATTCAGATCAAAATGAAACTGATTCTGAAAATGGAAAAAGCCGGAAAACCGTATTACAGGGTCTATTTTCATATTACCGTTTTTAAGCGTTCCTGATGAAAAAATCATTTCAGAGGTGGTTAATGTATATCCTGATTTATCAGGTGGATGCTGTGCCTTAGCAGCAGCAGATAACAACCATAATCCCATTAAGATAATAGATAGATTTTTCATAATCGGTATTTAATTACAGTTCAATTTTCAAAAACAATACCTGAGTTAAGACCGAGAGCTGCTCATTCATTCCTTCTTAATTAAGAACAATGCTTTTAGTTCGGTTGCATCATGTGGGTTCATTTTCCCAGCCAGAATAAGAGCAAGCTGTTTTCTTCTTAACGCACCGTCAAAGCGTTTTTGCTCTTCCTCAGTTTCTGGAATCAGCTGAGGAACAGCAATCGGATTGCCAACCTGGTCAACGGCAACAAAGGTGTAGATTGCTTCATTGCATTTAATTTTTTCGCCAGTCTGATTGTTTTCGACCCAAACATCAATAAACACTTCCATGCTGGATGTAAATGCTCTCGAGACTTTAGCCTGCAAGGTCACAATTTCACCCAGTTTGATCGGCTGATTAAATGAAACATTATTGACGGATGCTGTGACGACTACGCGGCCACAATGGCGGTGTGCTGAAACAGCTGCACAGATATCCATCCAGTGAAGTAAACGGCCCCCCATCAGATTACCTAATGTGTTGGTATCGTTCGGGAGTACAATTTCTGTTGTGATACTAACTGTTTGCTGAGCAGTTTTCGGATTAAGTGACATGGAGTTTTGATTTTAAGATGAATCATTCAGTTTTTAATACCTTTAAGTTTTTCTTCATTGAGAATGAAAATTTTTCCTTCTTTGATACTAATCAGTTTCTCCTCTTTGAAGTCACTTAAGGTACGGATTAATGATTCAGTGGCGGTTCCAACCAGATTAGCCAGCTCTTCACGGGTAAGTGTAATTTTAACAGGTTCAGGATCATCTGTTTTAAATTTGTCATATAGATAAAGCAAGGCTTCAGCAACCCTCCTGCGAACCGAACTATAAGCAATTTTCATCATCTGTTCCTGCCGGTCAGCAAGATTCTTCGTCAGGATTCTGAGAAATTTACCTGCTACTTCCTTGTGACTTAGAATTAATGGTTCAATTTCATCACGTGGAATAAAAATAATCTTTGAATCTTCCAGTGCCTGGGCCGAATCGTTATGCCTTTCCCCCAGGATAATATCAGCATATCCGAAAAACTGACCTTCTTTCAATAAATCCAGAATCAGATCTTTACCATATGAGTGGGTTTTAAAGGTTTTAATTTTTCCACTTACAACATAATACATACCTCCTGCATAATTTCCTTCCATATAGATAGTATCCTTCTTTTTATGAAAATTAATCTTTTTACTTTGAACAAATTTCTGAAGGATGTTTTTGCCTCCTGCTGGTGAAATAAAGGTTGACAAACCATCCAGCATCTGTTCAAAATCTTTTTTTAAGGATTCAATTTTTTTTAAGCGGTTCTCTACTGCATTCAGCAATTCGCGTTTTTCAAAAGGTTTAGTGATAAAGTCATCAGCTCCTAACTCCATTCCTTTTCGCATATCACTTCTTTCTGTTTTTGCTGTCAGAAAAATAAAGGGAATATTGGTAGTTGCATTTTTTTTAGACAGAAGGTGAAGTACTCCATATCCGTCTAAAACCGGCATCATAATGTCACAGATAATCAAGTCAGGAAGATGCTTAAAAGCTGCTTCAACTCCTTTTTTACCATTAATGGCAGTAATAACTTTATAACCTGCAAGTTCGAGAATCTCAGCAGTGTTTTCACGAACAGCCCGGTTGTCTTCAATTAGTAGAACAGTGTACATTAATAATTTTGTTTTTTTAAAGGTATAGTAATAAAAAATGAAGTTCCTTTTTTAAGTTTACTTTCAAAAGTAATTTCACCATTCAATAATTCAACATAGCCGTTAACAATATTGAGTCCTAGTCCCGTACCCTGGATGCTTCCTGCATTGGAGCCCCTGAAAAAGCGTTCAAACAAGTGTTTCTGATCTTCCTGGCTGATACCAATTCCCTTATCATGAATTTCAAAATTCAGGAGTCGTGATGTTACATTGGTGATAAGCCTGATTTCTGAATTTTCATATGAATACTTAATCGCATTGGAAAGCAGATTAATCAAAATCTGGCGGATTAGTTTACGGTCACTGATAATTTCTGATTCTCCTTTATATCTGGTGATTATTCGCTGATTCTTTTGTAATAAAGCTTTAACTTCTGCTTTAACTTCATCAAGCAGGTCGGTTAAATGAAACGATTTGAAGTCAACGGCAATTTTACCTTCTTCAAATTTACTGTATGAAAGGAAATCCGTCAAAATATCATTCAGGCTGATCACTGCATTTGTAATTCGCTCAACGTGTTTAAGCCTTTTTTCCTGATGCGTTTCTTCCTTGTATTCACCAATCAGTCCGGCTGATGAAAGTATGGCTGTTAACGGGGTACGGAATTCATGAGAAGCCATGCTCAGAAAACGGGATTTCAGTTCGTTTAATTCTCTTTCTTTCACAAGTGATTTCTGTAATTCCTCTTTTGAGTTTTCAAGTGCTGTTAATGCTTCGTGAAGCACTTTGGTACGATCTGCAACTTTTTTTTCGAGCTGTTCATTGGTTTGCATCAGACGCTGCGTAAGGGCTTCCAGTTCTTTTTGCTTTCTCTGAATCAGCTGTTCCTGGTTTTTGCTTTTCGAGACATCTAAGGTAAAAACCACAATAATCTCTTTTCCATCAATAACCGCAGGACTCAAACTAACCTCCACCGGAAACTCTTTACCTTGCTTGGTTAAACCCAGTGTCTCCCGGTCATGTCCCATTCTTCTGTGGCTGGATTCTTCATTGTATTCATGCCGGTATTCTATATGGCTTTCCCTTGATTTTTTAGGGATCAGCACTTCAATTTTCTCATTGTTCAGTTCGCCTTCCTCATAACCAAACTGATGACAGGCAACCGGATTGGCTGAATGAATAGTACCGTCTTTAAGACAGAGAATAATACCTTCTGATGCATGGCTAAACAATACTTCAAATAATCTTCGAATCTCACTCTTTGACATACACTAATGGTCTGCAAAACCTTGGCTGCTAAGTTAAAACGATACCTTCTTATAAGAGTATTTTCTGAAAATTTCTTTCTTTAATCAATCAGGTTCAGGTAATCCGGAAAGACTGATTGTTTTTAAACGGGTCTATCCAGCACTTGATAATGTCAGTCCTTTATTTGTAAATTGCAGCGCCTTTTACAGACGTATCAAATTATAAATCATACATTTATGAAAAAACTAATTCTAACAATTTGTGCTGCTTTTATTGTTACAATCATCAATGCTCAACTTCACAGGGGTACTGAAGCAATGCTTAAAGTAAAGGGAAGCGAAACGGTTTACCTGGATCAAAATACCCTGGTGCCTTTGCATGTAGTTTATGCTTCGGCTTCGATGCCCGAGTTCTCTGATGGAGAAAATTTTTTAAAAGAGCATTTTGGTTTACCTCCGGCTGCCGGGCTTGAGCTTTTGGCTGTTGAAGAAGATAAGCTCGGTATGAAACATTACAGGTATCGGGCAACTTATAACAAGTTCCCTGTTATCGGATCAATGTATATTTTTCATACCATAGCAGGAAGGATTAAATCAATCAATGGAGTAATTCCTAAGTTTATTGAATCGGATAACACTCCGGCTATACAAAGAGATGCTGCATTAAACAAAGCATTAAGGTTTATTGGTGCGTCAACATACAAATGGCAATTTCCTGCAGAAGAATCCTGGCTGAAATCAGAGCAGCAAAATCCAAATGCTACTTTTTATCCATCCGGGAACTTGGTTTATGCACCTCATTCATTACCGGAAAATGTAAATGAATATTCCCTTGCCTGGGAATTTGATATTTATGCTCAGGATCCTGTTTCCAGAAAGCAGGTTTATGTTGATGCACGTTCCGGTGAAGTGATTCACAGTAATGAGCTCCTGCAGCATGCAAATGCTTCGGGAACAGCTGTAACCGGGTATGTTGGGACAAAAACAATCACAACAGATTATACTGGTTCAATTTACAGGTTGCGGGAAACCGGGAGAGGGGCAGGTATTGAAACCTATAACCTGAATAAGGGCAGCAGTTATAGTTCGGCAGTTGATTTTACAGATTCAGATAATTATTGGAATAATGTCAATGCTAACCTAGACCAGTATGCAACCGATGCTCATTACGGAGCTGAAATGACGTATGATTATTACTTAACTACTTTTGGAAGAAACAGCATTGATAATGCCGGGCTAAAACTCTTAAGCTATGTTCATTACAGCACCAACTATGTAAATGCTTTCTGGGATGGCTCACGAATGACCTACGGTGACGGGAACTCATCATATACTCCACTTACTTCTTTAGATGTATGTGGACATGAAATTACACATGGTTTGACCTCATATACTGCTAATCTGAATTATTCTTATCAGTCAGGAGCGTTAAATGAATCATTCTCTGACATTTTTGGAACCATTATTGAATTTTACGGGCATCTCCCAACTGCTGACTGGTTAATAGGAGAAGATTTCGGGACACCTTTCAGAAGCATGTCTAATCCAAAAACCTATCAGCAGCCAAATACTTACCTGGGAACATACTGGTACACCGGATCGGGCGATAATGGCGGTGTACATTATAACAGTGGTGTTCAGAATTATTGGTTTTACCTTATAACAATGGGTGGTTCTGGAACCAATGATAATGGTAATAGTTATAATATTACAGGTATCGGAATGGCTAAAGCTGCTGCAATTGCTTACCGGACATTAACAATTTATCTGACTCCGACTTCTCAATACACTGATGCCCGATATTATTCAATTAAAGCAACTGAAGACTTATATGGCCCGTGTTCACCAGAAGTGATTACAGTAACCAATGCATGGTATGCTGTTGGTGTTGGATCAGTATTTAATGCTACAGTTACAGCTGATTTTTCAGCTGTAACAACAAATTCCTGTTCTCTTCCTTTTACTGTTTCTTTTATCAATACATCAACCAACGCTGGAAGCTACTCCTGGAATTTTGGAGATGGAAATTCGAGTAATCTTGAAAATCCGGTTCATACCTATTCTAATCCTGGACACTATTCAGTTTCTCTTACAATTAATGGAGCTTGTGGTTCGGATTCGATTGTAAAAGCAAGTTTTATTGAGATTGAAACTCCTCAATCTCCCGTAGCTGAAGGTGATACTATTTGTTCGCCAGGTGCTGTCACGTTAAGTGCATCAGCTAATGGAACGGTTTACTGGTTTGATCAACAAACGGGTGGTAATCAGCTGGCAACCGGCTCAAACTTTACTACTCCTGTGCTTAATGCTTCAACTACTTATTATGTTGAAAACAGAGTTAGCTCAACATCCGTAAATGCAGGTCCAGCATCGTATAATTTTGGATCTGGAAGTTTCTATAATTACTCGACCTCACAATACCTGATTTTTGATGTTTTCCAACCTTGTACTCTGGTTTCGGTCCTTGTTAACTCCGGATCAGCCGGGAACCGAAATATTATTTTATGGAACAGTCAGGGGCAGGTACTTCAGACTATACCGGTAACCCTGACCTCAGGTGTACAGACAGTTACATTGAATCTTGCTCTTACACCAGGTACCGGATTCAGGTTAGGCGGTTCATCAATGAATTTGTACCGAAATTCAGCTGGCACTACCTATCCATATAATGGCGGGAACCTGATTAGCATTACCGGATCTTCTGCTGGGAGCAGCTATTATTATTTTTATTATAACTGGGTGTTACAGCCTCTATCTTGTGTTAGCGGACGGATACCCGTAACAGTGACGGTTAGTAATACAACAGTTACATTAAGCAGCCTTAATCCGGTTTGTGAGAATGCAGCACCGTTTAGCTTATCAGGCGGTAATCCTGTAGGTGGTGCGTATAGTGGCACTGGAGTTTCTAATAATCAATTTAACCCTTCAATTGGTGCGGGTAACTATATCGTCACCTATACTTATTCAGATGAGTATGGATGTGTGAAGACAGCAACATCAACACAGGCTGTTAATTCACTTCCAGCTATTGATGCGGGAAATTACAACTCTGTATGCGATACAAGCGGAGTTCTCATGTTATACGGGACACCCTCAGGAGGAATTTTTAGTGGACCAGGTGTTGTAAACAATCAGTTTAACCCGGTTATCGGTCCCGGAAGTTATACCCTAACTTATAGTTATACTGATCCGGCAGGTTGCAGCAACAGTGACCAAACGGTTATTGTTGTTAATGGTTGTATATGTAATCCTCCGGATTCCCCTGGCAAGATAACGCAAACCGGGAGCCCCTTTAAGATCTGTCCAGGGGAGATTAGAAATTACAGGGTGCCTGAAGTTGCTGGAGTAACTTATAACTGGTCAGTTCCGCAGGGAGCCACTATATTAAACGGACAGGGGACAAAAGCAATTAAAGTGGAGTTTGATAATCAATTTGGAAGATCGGGAATTATTTCAGTAGTCGCAGAAAACAGTTGTGGTACAAGCAGTCCGGTTGAAAGGATTGTTTATAAAGATATTCCGCCATTTCCTTCAGTGATTAATGGTCCTCAATTCGGGGTCTGTAATTCTCAACAAACCTATTCAGTAACCAATATTCCCGGGCTTAGCTATAACTGGTCATTTGATGATGATTCAAAAGTCACAATTCTTTCCGGACAGGGTACTCATTCCATTACGGTTGCTTTCCAAAATAACTATGAGAAAACAAACATCAAAATTGCCAGTGTAAATGTCTGTACAACGGGTAATTCAAGAATTTTACTCATTAGGGGATTCCCCGAAATGCCTTCTGCAATAACCGGACCTTCGGGGGTGTGTATTGGTCAACAGGGAGTTTCTTATTCAACCAACCCGGTATCAGGTGCAAATGCTTACCGGTGGCGTGTTCCGCAACAGGCAACAATCAGTGACGGAGTTACTACTTCACAATCATTTATATTAACAACACCAGCTGCTGCAGTTGTAGTTAATTGGGGAACAATAGCAGGGAAAGTGCTGGTCAAGGCTGTTAATTCCTGTGGAATGAGCACAGAATCATCAATTAATGTTGCATTTGTTTGTAAGACTACAGGTTTAGGTAGTAATACTACTCAACTTACTATGGATGCAAATCCGAATCCGGCTACGGAGGGAATGATTCATCTGAATATTAAATCACCCGATAATAACCTGAGTGTAATTACATTATATGATTTGTTAGGTAAGGAGTTGATTCAGGAAACGGTGAGTCTTCAGCAAGGAGAAAATGGTTTAGATATGAATGTGAATCATGTTTCGCCCGGAGTGTATTTAATTGTTCTTGAAAATGACCAGGTTCGGAAATCAGTAAAAGTCATTCTCAATTAATGTCACTCATTAACAACAACAGGCAGTCAAATGACTGCCTGTTGTTGTTAATTTCATTTGCCGGGATTACTGTTTTATACGCATAAACAGATACCGGGTAATAAATATTCCAGTACTCTTATCGGCTCCGTAAACACCGGGAGTAATGTGTTCAAGAGTCCACCCTTCACGGGATAAATCGGCAATTTTATCAGCAATGATTTTATCATTCAGCCGGATATTTCCAAAATTGATTCCGGCTAATGAGAAAAAATTTTCAAGTTTGATTTCATCCATGCTGCCATCGGGTTTATGAGTAATCATTCGTGAGCGGCCCAGCCCTCCCGGCACGACAGACTCAACGGTTGTAACCTGAAGAAATTCTTTTTCCTGTGCAATCGAGACGAAGGTGAACAGGATAAACGAGAATGTAAGGAAAACTTTTTTCATAAGTATGAGAATCTTGGTTTTTGAGCAGCCAAAAGTAAAAAATTCACCTTACTCAGGGAGGGAATAAAAGCTGTACTAGTAATTAATTAAGAAATTCAAAAATTCCGGCTGCTCCCTGGCCCGTTCCGACACACATAGTAACAAGTCCGTACTTTAATTTTCTTCTTCTCATTTCGCTGAACAGCTGAGTTGAAAGTTTTGCTCCTGTACACCCCAATGGGTGTCCGATTGAAATTGCTCCACCATTTACATTGACAATCTCAGGATTCAAATCAAGTTTACGGATTACAGCTAATGATTGGGAAGCAAATGCTTCGTTTAACTCAATCAGTTCAATGTCTTTAAGCTTCAGGTTAGCCAGCTTCAAAGCTTTCGGCACTGCTTCAGCCGGACCAATTCCCATCACCCGGGGCTCAACGCCTGTAACTCCATAACTTACCAGCCTGGCAATTGGTTTTACATTAAGCTTTTTCAGTACCTCCTCAGAAACAACCAGAACAAATGACGCACCGTCACTTGTTTGTGATGAATTTCCGGCAGTAACACTTCCATTGGCGGCAAAAACAGGTTTAAGTCTGGCTAATTTATCTGCAGAAGTGTCGGCACGGGGGCCTTCATCTGTATCTGCAATATGTTCGCGGGTTTGCTTTTTCTGATTTACATCCAGGTAGGTTTCAGTTACTTTTATCGGAACAATTTCATCTTTAAATTTTCCTTCTTTTATAGCAGCAATTGATTTCTGATGGGAACGTAATGCAAATGCATCCTGATCTTCTCTGGATACGTTAAACTCCCGTGCAACCGCCTCTGCAGTTAATCCCATATTCAGATACCAGTCACCATGGGTTTTGGCAATCTCAGGATTCGGAACAATTCTCCAGCCTCCGAATGGAATAGGTGACATACATTCAACACCTCCAGCAAGAATACATCCTGCCAGTCCGGCTTTAATTTTTGAATGAGCAATAGCAATGGCTTCAAGCCCGGAAGAACAATAACGGTTAATCGTCATTCCTGGTACCTTTACAGTATCAAGACTCATCAGGGATATCATTCTGCCGATATTAAGACCTTGTTCGGCTTCAGGTGTAGCATTACCAACAATTACATCATCTATCATTTCTTTATCAAATGCCGGCAATGACTGAAAAAGATGATGCAGAACCTGAACAGCAAGATCGTCAGGTCTTGTAAAACGAAACATACCTCTGGGTGCTTTTCCAACAGCACTCCGGAAGGCTGCAATTATATAAGTATCCATTTTGAAAAATTAATTCTTCTCAGCAGGTTTATTTTCTGTGGAAGTTGCTTTTTGCTGAATTGGAGATGCCTGCTTTTGCTTTTCTTTTTTTGCTTTTTCTTCAGCAGCTTTCTTTTCAGCAGCTAATCTGGCTGCTTCTAATGATTTAACATCCTGACCATCTTTATATGTAATGGCTTGCACCAGTTCGCCTTTTCGATTATAGAATTTCCAGTCTCCATCCTTTACATTATTCTTGTAACTACCTGTATTTCTGACCTGGCCATCGCTGTAATAAGCAGTCCATAAACCTGTTTTTTTCCCGTTAGTGTATTCTCCTTCAAGCCGGATCTGGCCATTATAATAATATCTTCTGTAAGCCCCTTCTTTGATTCCGTACTGATATTCAATTTCTTCTTGTATTTTGGTATAGGGGTAATATTTTTTTGAAATGCCATGCCGGATGTCATCAACATATTCAATTTCCTGTGTGATATCGCCCATGGCATTGTAAAATTTCCAAATGCCCTGACGCCTGTTCAGTTCGTCTGTTGTATTCCGATGTTTTTCCCTTCCAGGCGCATATTTAGGCTTCTGAGAATTTTGAGAAAATGAAAGAACGGGTAGCAGTACTAAGAAAAACAGTGGCTTTATTAATTTATTCATGTGCGTGGTTCCCGGTTTGTAATCGGGGTAAAAATATAAAATTCAACCAACCTGCTATGTTAATAACCGGTCTTATTACATTATTTATTTCAACAAATATGAAAACTTAATCATGTAGTTTTCCGCAAAAAATGGCAGAATTATGAGAAAGGTAGTTATAAACGCGCTTATTCAGGCGATAATCTTGATTTTTAGTCAGGTAGTCTCTGCACAGCCATCATTTGTAACGGACAGCCTTGATGCTTATATAACACGAGAAATGTTACGATGGAATATTCCTGCCGTTGCTGTGGCGGTTGTCTATAAGGGTGATATAGTCTATCTAAAGGGACATGGCGTAATTGAGTCCGGGAAATCTGAAAAAGTAAATGAGCATACTTTGTTTCAGATTGCATCTAATTCAAAAGCTTTCACCGGTACGTCCGTTGCTTTACTTGATTTCCAGAAAAGGCTTTCACTTGAAGACAAGGTTAAAAAGTATCTGAATTATTTCGAATTAATGGATGCGTATGCAACCGAACATACAACAATCAGGGACTTGCTCAGCCACCGGATCGGATTTAAAACTTTTCAAAGTGATTTTCTGAATTGGGATGCACGAACAACAAGGAAACACCTGATTGAAAACATGCGGAATGTTGAGCCTGTAAACCCCTTTCGTTATGAATACGGATACTGCAATGTTTGTTTCCTGACTGCCGGAGAAGTGGTTCATTCTGTTACCGATACAACCTGGGATGAATTTATTAAATTTCATTTCTTCAGTCCATTAGAAATGAACCGCTCTTCTACCGACTATCAGTCAATTGCAACTGATAAGAATGCAGCCGTTCCATACACTGTTTTTGATAATAAGCTGCTCAGACTTGATTATGCCTATATTGATGCACTGGGCCCGGCAGCCTCTATCAATTCTTCAGCAAGTGATATGGCTCAATGGATGAAAATGCAGCTTGATACCGGCCGGTTTAAGGGGGTTCAGGTTTTTCCGAAGGAGGTTATTTTAGCTACATGGTCGCCTAATATGCTGGTCAGAAGTATCAGTTCAAAGTTGTTTCCTTATCGGACCTTGTCTGCTTATGGACTGGGTTGGTTTGTTGAAGATTTTTATGGAAGGAAAATTTTAAGGCATGGGGGGGGGACTAATGGTTTTGTTACTATGACCACTCTTATACCCGGTGAAGGGGCAGGTTTTGTGGTACTTACAAATACGGACGCAAATGATTTTTACCAAGCATTATCTTTTCAGTTAACGGAGGCTTTCACAGGACTGCCTTACAGGAATCTCAGTGAAATTTTTTACTCAGGATATAAAAGAAATGCAAGCCTGGAGACCGAAAGAATTCACCGTTTGTGGAAAGAAGCTGAAGAAAATCATACACCCCGGTTTCCTTTGGAAAAGTATACCGGGACTTATGAAAATCCGGTATTTGGTGATCTTGAAATTAAAATTGAAGGGAATCAGCTGGTAATTACGTTTGAATATCATCCAAGATTAAAAGGGAAACTACGTTCATTGGGTGATAATACTTTTCTTTGTGATTATTCAGATGTAACTTATGGAGTTTATGAAGTTCCGTTTGAAACAGACTCAAATCAGGTTACGGCAGTAACAATCAAAATAAATGATTTTATTGATTATTTACCCTATAAATTTATACGTAAACAGGAATGACAAATACGGTTCTTATTGAGTCTTTTATTGAAGACGCAAAGGAGAATTCAGACTTTGCCAGAAACCAGTTTGGTACCTTGCATGAGAATGCGTTCAATTGGAGAGTCAAACCTGATGAATGGAGTATTGCTCAATGCATTCAACATATTACAATGGTAGCAACTCATTGGGTCAGGCAGTTTGAAAAGATTAGCAAAAAGAAACTGCTGGAAGCTCCAAATGAGAAATTCTCAATGGGAATTTTAAGCCGTTATCTGTTGAAAGTAATAACTCCTCAGGTGAAGATTAAACTCAGGTCGCCCTCATCTTTTGAACCTCATCACTTGGTAAGTGGCCGGGCTTGCATGGAAGAGTTTTATGAAGTTCAGGAAAGAATGATTTCGTATGCTGAAAAATTTTACGGAATTCACTTATCAGAGGTAAAAATGGTTCCACCTCAATTCTCTTTAGTTCACGTTAATGCCGGAGAAGCACTCATATTGTATAATAATCATGTTCGAAGACATTTGATTCAGGCAACTAATATTAAAGAACATCTTTTGTTCCCTTTTAAGAAATAAGAAAGCGGCTATTCTTCTTTTCTTTTTGTAAAGATATCTTTCAGGGTATTAAATTCCTGCTTATAATAAAAGCCAATTCCTTGTGTATAGAGTGAATTAAAATTGGTCAGGAAGTTGATGTTATTTGCCCTGTTGAAAGCTTTAAAATGGAACTTGCCGTCATCTGTAAGTTTGACATCAACATTAAAGTCGCCAACAATATTTGAATTGTTTTGCCCACTAGCATTTGTATTATTGGAATTAAATCCAAGATTAGTTTCAACGGCAACCCGGTCATTAAATAATCGTGTGCCCAGCATTACTTCCAGCTGATCGCTATTTAGTTTGTCACCGGCCCGATAATTAATTCCGACATCTACTTTGTCTGTTAATTGGGATACCCAGTTAGTCAGCTGTACGGATAACAGTTCAGAGGCATTGGCACTCAATCCGGAAGAGGATGCTTCAAAATCAGTACTTCGGTTATCACCTGGTAAAAACCGATTGAGCACAAGAAGGCTGAGTGTCTGCTTATTTTTGCTTTCCTCTGTAGAAATAGCTTGCTGGACCAGTCCCTTCATAGTCGGATCAATATCAGGAATATCAATTGAGAAACTGATATCAGGTTTTAAAAGCTGGTTTCTCAGCGACAGATTAATTATAACCGGAATTCGCTTTCTCCCGGCTGAAGAGGTATCAGCTAAAAGGTCATATAAGCTTGCACGGGTACGGTAAATGGCATCAATATTAATGATGGCTTCATAAGGTGATCCGTTCCATCGGATGGTTCCGCCATTTTGAATATAGAACCGCTTATTAATTATATTTTGTAAAGTGAAAACATAATTCCCCGAGGTTGCTGTATAATCACCTCGCATTGTAAAAACTTCATCAGTTGTAATTTCAAAAACAATATTTCCGGTACCACGCCCTTCCATCTTATCTCCAATTTTCTCATCATAAATCAACTTGATAAGCGCATTTTCAGTAATGTTAACATCCAGCCTCATATTAATTCCCGACAGGTCAATCTTATCTGTTTCAAAGGTCTTTACTGTTGAATCACGGGTGATAAATTGAATAAATGAACTCTGAGTGACTTCCTCAGGGTTCGAAAGGGGAATTGAAATTTCAGTTCCCGCTTCTGAACGGATGGAGCCATTAAATGAAATGAGTTCGAAGGGTCCTGAGATTACAACCTGGCCCGATACAAACCCGGTTCCGTAAAACAGGTTGTTCTGATGAGGATTGGTGTTTAAGGTTTGAAGGTTTTTTGTCCGGATACTTAAGTAAAGGCTGAAGTCATTGAAATTACGGTGTGCAATATTTCCACTTAATAGGGCTGTGTTGCCCAATTCGTCTGAAATAGTAATATTATTAAAGCTGAAAGCTCCGGGTGTGATAGTAACTTCATCTGAAAAGCTATAACGGCAGTTCAGGTAGTCAATTGTCATCGCTGCCTTCTGGAGCCTCACTTTACCTCTCAGTGAAGGTTTAGATGTCGTACCTGTTAAGGAAATTTCACCGGATGCAAAACCTCTTACCTGACTTGCAAAGGAGTTAAGATAATGACCGAAAGGAGTTACGTTCATCTTATTCAATTCTGCAGAAAAGTCAAGTTTGTCAGATTTAATGTTGTACTCTCCTTTTAATATCAGATTCTTAATATCCTGCCGCATAATATCAGCTTCTGCAGAAATTTTCTTCTCTCCTGAAGAATAATGAACCAGGAAGTTAGCAGTACCTAAGGTGTCTCCGAAAAGGCTGAAATCACGGATTAGCAGATCTGAGCTTGCCATTGGGTTGGCAAGTAATGAGAAAAGTTTAAGTTCTCCGTCTATAAATCCTCCTGATGTGATACCATAAGTTGATAAAATCTTATTGAGCGGCTGAATGGGGAAAGAGGAGAAAAACACATTGAGTACATCATTTGGCTTGGAACCAGCAAATCCGTTGAATGCTATTATTTCATTACCGGAGACTAGCCGGAAATCATGAATGCTTGCTCCGGTAGAATCAAGCTGAATCCGGTTACCTGTTGGGATCATCCAGTATTGGCCGTCTATAAGAAGATCAGAAGAAAGAAAACTCAAAACCGGGCTTCCGGATTTTTCAAAAGCAATTTCAGAACTTATCTTTATTTTATCAAGAAGAGAATCACGACCCTGAACATTCAGGTTAAGAATTGCCTGTTCAAATGTGGAATAGCCGTTGATCTCAAGTGAATTAAAAACAAGGCTGTCCCTGACGGAGGAATGATCAGCCTTTAGCAGATACTTGAAGGCTGAATCGGAAGTTGTTCCAGTAAAACTCAGATTATTGATTGCAATATTTTGATAAGTAACTTGATCGGATTCAAGACTTAAAGAGAAGTCATTTGTAATAGAAGAAAAGTTACCACTGATAACAGTACCCGGTGCTATAGATAAGCCAGGTGCAAAAATGTTGAAAACAGATTGTGTCTGCCTGGTTATTATAATGTAACTAAAGTCCTGCTTATTGTGAGCAAGTGTATAAGTTAAAAATGAAACTGGGAAATGCATCTGCAGCATATTGAGAAAGGCAGGATAGATAGTTGTATTATTAAACTGACCGTTCACTTTGGCAGTAATGGCATCTGATTCAAGAGTAATTCGCTTATTCTGCTGATCGATTGAGGAAGCTAGCTTAACTGAGTCTATTTTGAATTGTTGATTTCCTGCCCGGTAAGTGATTTTGCTCAGATTCAGACTACCCTGAAATTCATCAAGATTTCCTCCCGTCATATTAATTGCTGATTCAAAACTGAGGGTAGTTAAGCTGTCATGGTGGGAGAAGTTTAAATTAGAAAGATTAGCGTGGTTAAGCCCTGCAATAAAATCAAATTTTGGGATTTTATGCGTAAAATCAATGTTACCGGAAAAATTGAGATCCAGGTTGGGATCGTTAACATTCAGAAAGCCATTAAAAAGTCTTTTTGAAATATTAGCTCCAATTTCTATTTCTGAGTAGGAATAGCCACGAAAATCAAACCGGTCAATTTCCCCTTTTACTTCAGCATTAATTTTATTGATATCAAAATAGCTCCCGTTCACTTCAGCACTTAAAGAAATTAGTCCTAAATTTTCTGAAGCAGCAAATTTTCCAAGTTGAAAGTCTGTTGAAGATAATCTCCCTGAATAGACAGGTGTTCCTTTAAACTTAAGGTTTAAGTCAGTTGCCAGGTATCCAAGATCTGTTTTTATATTTCCATATGTAACAAAGTCATTATAAAATCCGGTAAACTTTCCCTTAAAATTAATTTTTCCAAGTCGTTGAACAGCAGGAGGCAACCGGAGGTAGTTGAGGCTGTCATAAGGTGGAAGTTGGATGGAAGCCAGATCGGATGATGAGGTATTCAGATTATCAACTTTTAAATCAATAAAGGTTTCATCAATATCAGGTAAACCAATCAGGTCAATCTTGCCTTTAAATTCAGTGGCATTTCCATACTTAAAGAAAAAATCCCGGAGTCTTAAATTAGCTATTGTTCCTCGAATCTGCCCCGATAATCCAACTGAACTTTCTAATCCGGTAAGTTCGGGAATAAAATAAGCTAAATCAGAAGAATGAATTTCCGAATTCCGGAATTCTGATCTTAGATTTATCTTATTTATGAAATCGCCAAAATCTTTCAAAGATGAGAATCCGAACGCCAGATCTCCTAGGATATGAGTCTGAGGAGTTAATATAGCCAAAGATTGAAGAGTCAGCGAATCGTGAATCAGCTTAATCATGGATGAGGAAAGTTCCTGAATGGTAAACCCGCTTTTTTCGATGAATGAGAGTGATGACAAATTGAAACTCAGCGAATCTTCTGTAGCTGATACTTTTTTAAATGAAGCAAATAAACGGCTCACTTCCAGGTCGTGTAAATTGATACCGACACTTGGGTTATCAGCTCCTAAATCTTTGTAACTGACACTACAGTTTATGAATGAAATGTTGTTTGCTGATACTTTCCATTTTCTCTCAGTTCTGTTGGCTTCTGAGGCAGGAGCAAAATAATCCCGGATAAAATCAAAATTCATTTCACCGCTTCCCTCATATCTTACCAGGTGAGTGACGGCATCAGTAATCTCAATGGTTCGGATTCTCAAAAAATTAGTGCTACGGTTTAGTGAAGCAAAATTTAATTTGACAGTTCTGGCAAAGAGAAGAGTGTCATTATCCTGATCGGCAACATAAATTCCCCGGATAACAATTTTGTCAAAGGGCTCAAAGCGGAATGAATTGATAGAAATTTCAGTGTTGAGCTCTTTTGAAAGATAAGCAGCTACAGCATGAACCAGCTTTTTTTGAATGATTGGGAGACGTAAGGCTGTAAACAGGAAAATATATGCGCTTACGAGCATATATACAATCATTACTGAAATTCGGACGAAGCGTTTGATAACTTTGAGGCCGTTAATTCGGATGCAAATTAGGTTAATAATCTGAAAGCATTATGATTGTTTAGTACAGTTGATCAACAATTAAAAAGTGGATAAAAAGACGGTTTTTATTCTTGGAATTGAATCCTCATGTGATGAGACCTCAGCAGCTGTAACCGGCAATTTGCAGGTAAAGGCTAATGTAACTGCCAGCCAGCAAATTCATGAAGCCTATGGTGGCGTAGTTCCCGAACTAGCTTCGCGAGCACATCAGAAAAATATCATTCCGGTAGTGGACACGGCTATCGAACAGTCAGGTATTACCTTAAATGACCTCTCAGCAATTGCTTTTACCAGCGGCCCTGGACTGATAGGTTCGCTAATGGTGGGAACTGCATTTGCCAAGGCTCTGGCTTTGGCGCTAAACCTTCCGATTATTGAAGTTAATCACATGAAAGCCCATGTGCTGGCTCATTTTGCGGAAAAGCCAGGCCAGGATAACTCCCATTCGCCAATGCTTCCGTTTTTATGCCTGACGGTTTCAGGAGGTCATACCCAGTTAATAAAAGTCGAATCACCGGAGAATATGATTTTAATCGGAAATACAACAGATGATGCAGCAGGTGAAGCATTTGATAAAATTGCTAAGCTGCTTGGGCTTCCGTATCCCGGAGGTCCACTGATTGATCAATATGCAACAAGCGGGAACCCTAATGCCTTTCATTTTCCGGTTCCCCGGATGCCGGGGCTGGATTTCAGTTTTAGCGGACTTAAAACGGCAGTTTTATATTTTCTCCAAAGGGAGCAATCCGCAAATCCACTTTTTATAGAAGAAAACAGGGCAGATTTATGTGCTTCTGTTCAATATACCATCATAACCGCATTGTTAACTAAACTAAAGGAAGCTGCCCGCCAGACTGGAATCCGGAGAATAGCCCTGGCAGGAGGAGTTTCTGCTAACAAAGGACTTCGGAAAACCCTTTTGGAAGAAGGTAAACATCTGGATTGGGAAATTTTTGTACCCCCCTTCGAATATTGCACCGATAATGCAGCCATGATTTCCATTGCAGGATACTTTAAGTATCTGAATGGTGAATTTTCAGATCAAAGTACCGCACCTTATGCCAGGTTTAGCGGATTTTAATACCTGTTGTTGAAAATTAGAAAATTGCAAACGATTATTATAACTATTGCTTATTAACTTTGAAAACTAAAATAATTAGACTATGGAAAATACAAAATCATCTGCTAAAAAAGGAATTCTGATTTTATTAATACTGTCACTTGCAGGAAATGTTGTCCAATGGATTTCAAGCTCATCAAAGGTACAAGGACTTGAAAATAAAAACGAAGAATTGGTAGCTGCCAGAATAGATATTGAAAAGGAACTTGATGCAACTCGTGATGAATTGAATAAGTTTAAAGGTGATAATGCCCGAATTGACAGTCTGTTACTTGAAGCCAATAATAAAATTGACGAACAACAGGCTCGAATTGAAGCAATCAGTAAAAAGGAGAAGAATACGGATGCACTTAACAGCAAATTGAAAGCTGAATTAGATGAGTTGAAGAAGCTACGCAATCAGTACCTGGAAAAGATTGATGAGCTGTTAGTTGAAAATGCGCAATTAAAGAAAGACAGGGAAGAATTAACAAGCACAGTAGAAACCATATCAAAAAATCTTGAAAATACAGTTAATGTTGCTTCAGTTCTCCGGTCAGAATATGTAAAAGTTAATTCGTATAAACGAAAAGGCAATAATAAGTATACCGAAACAGCAATGGCAAAACGGACTAATAAACTGGAAGCTTGTTTTACCGTGTTGGATAATAAAATAGCAAAACCAGGAGAAAAAACAATTTATTTAAGAGTTGTAGAGCCTGGTGGAAAAACAATGGGTAGCAGAGCAGAAGGCTCCAATACATTTACTAAAGCTGGAAGTAATGAAGAAGTGATGTTTACAACCTCATCCCGGATTGATTATGATGGTTCAAAACAAGATGTCTGTATGGCATGGGAGGAAAATGAAAGAATTTTTTCACCCGGAACTTACCTGATTGAAATTTACATTGACGGGAATCTGAGTGTTGCAGCTTCTCATGTATTAAAATTGGCTGATTTCTGAACAATAAAAATGCCGGAACTGGTTTCCGGCTTTTCTATATTTTACTTGTTAAACTTTAACGGATCCGGATAGTGGTTGTTTCGTTAATCCAGCAATAATCAATTACAAAAGAAGCTCCGTCTTTAAGACTGCGGAAGAATACAGCTTCTTTATCCGGAAAATATTTTGAATAAGTTACAATGCGTTTATTGGCATCTTCAGAAACTAGAGGGTCAATAGATTTGGCATACTGGTATTTATCAACGGCTGCCCAGTAAACAGCAGCTTTTTTAAAGTCATCATCTCCACAGGAAGAGGCTGCTGCTATATAAATATCTCCAATCATAATGTAGGGGCGTCCCCAGCCATTTCGAAGTGAAATAGCCCGCTGAGCATACGTTCTGGCTTGTTGATAGTTCTTGAGTTTATAAAGGTTTAATTCGGCAAGCTCAAGATTGTATAATGCTTTTTTGCTTAACGATGAGTCTAGGTCAATTGCATCGGAATACAAGCCTGTAGCTCTTGTATAATTGCCTTTAGCAGCATACATTCTGGCCAGTGAAGCGGCAGAAGCTGCCGAGGGTTCCTCTTTATACAACTTTTCGGTTGCTTCAAGGTAAACCGGAGCATCCAGGCATTTTTTTCTTTCAAAAAGATTTACAATCTTCTTTAAAAGAATCTTGTCATCGGGATTGGTTTTTAAGCGGGGTGAATAAATATTAATCAGATCCTCACAGGTTGCAAACGGGCCAAAGAAAGTTTCAATATTGTTCCGTGATTTTTCATAATCGGCAGCATCTGGCGAATTGTTTTCGAGATTGTAATCAATGATACTGCCTAACTGATCATATAGATCAAGAATATCTTCTTTTGTGACAAGTTTAAGATTATATAACTCAGTGTTTAGCTGGAAGTAACGATAAAGCAGGATAGGCCCGGTTTGATTTCCGCCTTTTGAAACTGATTCCTTCAATAACTGAAGTGCATCTTTTTTATCCTGTATCGAAGTTGCATTATCATAAAGGGTTAAACCTTTTTCTCCTAGTACAAAGGCTTCTTCTCCAAAATACCTGATTCGCTGATCATACATGCTTAACAAGGTGTTGAGGTAAGCCCGTTTTTTGGAAGAGTCTTTCTCATTCAGAATAAAATGGTTGAGCATTCCTCCACCTCTTACATAGATATTTTTGCTGGATGCCGGACAATGTTCAAATACCCATTTCCAGGGTTCGAAGGCATCAGTCATGGCACCTTGTTTATAATATTCGTTAAACAACGACAGATTCTTCACGCATTCAGCACTGTCTAATCCATATTTAGAACTGTCTGTTTGAGCTTTACCAGTAAAACTGATCAGCAATAAAACGACAACATAAATCAGGTTTGCAACTTTTTTCATAGTAATAAAACTTGGATTATTCATATTTTCTTTTAAAGAACCAGAATTCATTGAGTGTAACTCCAAAATAAAACCGGATATAATCCTGTTCTAAGAGGTTGTTTTGAGTGGTCCCTGCCTTGCCAGCTTCTATACCGATCTGAATCATGGTTCTCTGAATTCGGTCTTTCTTGATTAATGGTAAACCTAAGCCAAAGGAAATGCCAACATCTAGGATATCTGTTTGATTTAGCTGAAGGTACGATGAATGATAATAAAAACCTGCCCTATAATTTATCTTGTTCATGTAGTTGAGGCTTTTAACATTTGGTGTAAACTCTGTACCTGCTGTAATTGAATAACTGTTTTTAAGTCTTGTCTCGTCAATATCAGAAAGAAAGTTGTTCCACTGCCTGGCTGAGTAATCAACAGTAAATGACCATTTGTTTTGTTTACTGATCATAATTCCAACTGAATAACCGGTAGGGAAAATAGTTGTACTTTTCTTATCTGTTATGATTTCAACGGTATCTCTGATATTTTCAAAAGAACCGGATTCTCTGAAATTATACCAGATAGAGTTAAATGAAGTTTTTATCTTTTGTTCAGGAATAAGAACTGCTCCGGTTGCAAATGTGATTCCTTTTTTATTGGTAAAATGATAATGAATACCGGCTTCAAAATAAAAATCGCCCAGGGTTGAGCCGGAAGATTTTCGGTTTGCAATAAATGCAGTAGAATCAATAAAAGTTACGGCACGCGAATAATCAAGGGTACCGAATAACCAGGAAGAATTCAAACCGAACGAGAAGCCTTCAATGAAACGAAATTTTTTAACTTCATTCTCAGAAGAAATAGAATCATTCAGGTCAGTCCATCTTCTGTAATTCTCAGAAGAATAAAACTGCATTGACTTTTTTCCAAAAGGAGTATATCCCAGAGACAGAAAAAACCGGTTAACACCACCATCACCGGTATAACTGTTTTTAATGTTTCCGCAATTACATGCTCCTGATGAAGTAATATTGGATGATTCAAAATCCATGCTGCTGAATGGCAGAATTCCGAATCCCAAGGAAGTATTCCGTTTTACCAATGGAAAGGCCATACTAAAATAATTTAGTGAAACATCATTTCCACTTTGTGAAACAGCAGATGATTTTAGCCTGTACATTTCTGCATTTAATCCGGCTTCAAAAGTTGTTATCGTATCATACCCAAGGGCAGCGGGATTTAAAAGATTCACCTGGTCAAAAGAATAGCCTGCAATTCCGCTCTTCCCCATGCCAATTTGCTTTACAGATCCTTGAAAGGAGAGTATCCCAATTCCAAAACGGGCATACGGAGAACCTGAACCTCCTTGCGAATACGAGAGTTGTGGAACTAAAAAAAGAATGTAAAGCAAAATGAAAAGGTTATTTGCTGGAACTGAGGTTGTATAGTAAAATTTCATTTAATCCAATGAGGGTTAACTCCGGGGCGACAAATATGACACTTTTGAGCTGATTCACAAAGAAATGCCAGTCACCTCCGGTTAATATTATTTTAAGTGATTTTGATTGCTGCCTGACAAATTTAATTTTTGCCTCAATCTCAGCAACCATTCCGGCCTGAACGCCACTGGTGATAGAAGATTCAGTAGAATTCCCTAAATGCTTAAAGTTTTTAACAGGCTTTAATTGGGGGAGTGCAGCAGTAAACTCATGAAGAGAACGGTAACGCATGCTTAAGCCCGGAGAAATGGAACCTCCTGTAAATTCAGAATTAATGACCAGGTCGGTCTTCAGGCAAGAACCACAATCAATAATCAGTACAGGATTCTTAGGGAATAGAAAGGATGCAGCCGCTGCATTGCAGATACGGTCTTGACCTAAATTTGATTTTGGCCGGTAATTTAACTTAACCGGGAGTGGAATTCCCGAATGCAGCTTTTGGATTTTAATTCCTTTGAAAACCGGTTTGTTCAGCGTATTACCTACATCTGAAACCATAATGGTATTAAATGCTTGTGATTTTAGTAACTTAACCAAACCTCGCGAATCTTCATGGTTAAAAACTTTAACAAATACCATCTTTCTGCCGGTAAATCCTGCAGTTTTAATGCAGGTGTTGCCTGAGTCAATTAGTAAATTCATGGTTTACAGACCGTAAAGTAAAAGCAATTATTCAGAGAACTGAATAAATTTTTACTGAAATCTGAAAGAAGCCAAAAATCTTAAAAAAATAATTTAGGTTTGCGCTCGAATTTAAGGACTGATTCATTCAGAGACTTGTTGGTGACATAGCTCAGTCGGTAGAGCAAAGGACTGAAAATCCTTGTGTCGGTGGTTCGATTCCACCTGTCACCACAACCTGTAAACAGCAGCTACAATGACGTATCGATTTTCTTCTGTTTTGCTGATTGATGATAATGAAATTGATAATTTCATAAATGAGAGGATTATCCAGACATCCGGATTTGCTGAGCAAGTCATTGTCAAAACCTCCTGTGATGATGCACTGGAATTTTTAAGAACCTCTGCACCAGAAAATATCCCGCATGTAATTTTTCTTGATCTGACTATGCCGGTTAAGGATGGGTTTGCCTTCCTTGATGAATTTAATCAATTTCAGGATGAGATTAAAAAGAGAAGTAAAGTGGTTGTACTGAGTGCTTCAATCAGCCCTGAAGATATCAATAAGGCATCCTCCAATCCTTATGTGATTCGCTATATTAATAAGCCCTTAAGCGAGAAATACCTGGAGGCTATCAGTTTTTAATTGGGTTACTCATTCTTCGAATCATTGATTCATCTAATCTGACAAATTTAAGGATAGCGTTTTTACCTGTATTTTCAGATTGAAACTGTTCCCATAAGGAGTGGATTCGTTTATTCTTTTTGCGCAGGTCAATTGCCTTTAAAGCTGTTTTTAACAGTTTCATGAAGGTGAGGGCTGATTTCCATTGATCCTCTTCTTCCATTAATTGCCTCCGTAAACTTGAAATGATTTGCTGGCATAATCCATCTTCATTAAGAATGCAATATTGTAAAGCCTGAAATAACCGGCACTCCACATCGGCAATTTTGAATTTCTTCATGGATAGGGTGTTTCTGAGTTGATTAAGCGTCTTCGCTGCTCCATTATAGTCATGGTTGTAAAACTTTCCGATTGCAAGAAATCTGTTAAAGGAAATAAGATGATAGCATTCGGAAACGCTGATATCCATCTGACTCACTAATAGATCATTTAACTCACTTAAGGTTGTTTCAGAATGATCAGTAAGAAACTTGTCAATCTTGGAATTCAGAAACTGAATGACAATAAAGTTATGAAAATGTTTGCTGCAGATTTCCGGAATATTTTTTTTTGCCTGTGCATAATAAAAATCGGCTTTAACCTGGTTGCCTGCTTTCTGGTAAAACTCGAAGTAAAGAAATGGGATAATGAAATTGATGTTCTGATAAAGCGTATCCTGATTGTATTTTTCAAAAATTGCTTCTAAATGCTGAATCTGTTGCTCTATTTCAATTTCTTTCTTTTTGAGCCCATCTTTTTTCTCAGGTAATCCACATTGCCAATAAATATTGGCAATGGATTGAAAGACTGTCAGTCGGTGTGAATTATAAAGTTCACAGATGTTAAATAATTCTCTTTTCATTAGTATCAGGTCATCATATTCTTTATCTGAATTGCTGATCAGGTACATTCCCAGCTTCTGGAGAAAACGATAAAAAATATCTTCTGCTTTACCAACTGCCAGGGAATAGGCAACATGTTTTTCATAAAGCCTGAAATAATGATTATAATTCTCAGTATATAAGGATAGTTGAGCAAGTGTCTTATAAACAACAATAAGCTCAGCAGAAAGATCATATTCGATGAGTTGCTTTTGAAGATCAGTTAATGCCCTGATTGAAAATTCACGGTTGGTTCCGTACAAATGTGCAGGAACACGGGTTACTTCGTCCATTAGAATATTAACCGGACTTTTTGTGTTTTGAGCAAACAATGAAGCTATCTTATCATTTAACCGTGATTTTAAAGTATAATAGGCACTTGGACTCACTTCAAGTTCTCTCATCATTTCATTATCTGTTTTATTAGTATGTCGTGCTGCTTCGAGTACCTTAAAGGGCTTGTTCTGTCTTCCGCCAGAGATCAGCTGAATGAGTTGTTGATATTCTTCTGTTGTAAGTTTTTTAATTGTTTTATTCAAAACGTTCATGGGATGTTTATTGATTTTTCAGGGTTTTCTAACGATAGGATGGAATAAAAGGTTTCTGGATGCTGTTGGCTAGCAACATAAACGTGCTCTGCTTCCTGAATAGCCGGATACGATAACAAAATTCTAAAGGAGAGGCAAATCATAACCTTATTGGGTCATTTTTAGTATAACCGGCTTTAAAAATGAGCAACTCAAAACAAAAAATCGGATGAAAGATCTTGAAGAATCAGGAAATTGTTTTGACTTCAATGTAACCGTAATGGCTATTGTTCGTAAGATGCTCAGAAATCTTGCATTGGAAATATTAGAAACTATAAAACATGAATTCCGGAAAAAACTCAATTAACTTAATCAACATAAATTCAATGGATATGAATGACTCTGCCAACAATGCTGAATTCTACAAACTGATTCGGCAGAATCGGTTTGTTATGTATGCCAAACCAAGAAGATATTACAACCGGGATGGTGAAAGCGGAAATGCCTTTAAGTTTCTCTTTCTTATGTATGCAGTTGTTTTTATGATTGCTATGTTAACCGTTTCAGTTGCGTTTGGTCAAAGGGTTTATAGTGAGAATCCTGGGGTTACCTCTTCTTCTTCATCAACAGGAACGATTACTAATTATACAACCATTTATAATTCCGGGAAAGTTTTTCTTAACTGGACTGCCCGCAATGAACCTGCAGACTGTATTTATATCATTGAACGTTCGCAAGATGGCAATGATTATACTTCGATAGGTGTGAAGGAGGGTATTGGAACAGAGATCGAACTGTTTTACAGTTGGATGGATGAAACTCCTCCTGAAGGTTTTGCTTATTACAGGGTCAAGAAAATTACCCGTGACGGCATGCAATTTTACAGTGCGGCTAATGCGGTAATAAATATGGATGCAAGCTATAACCCGAAAATGAATTACGCAAAAGGAAAAACAGAATCAAAAACCGGTCAGTAAGAAATTCTAAGAATTTCAACTGGTCTTGTCAAAGTCTAATTAACTTTTAAACATGCTTTGCATTCGTTGGCACATGCACAAAATATCTGAAAAGAAACATATATTCATTCTGCTTGTAGCATTAGTTACAGGAATTGCTGCAAGAGCACAAGTAACGGCTTCATTCTCAGCAGCACCGACATCTGGATGTGTCCCGCTAACCGTTAATTTCACTGATAATTCAATTAATGCAAATCAGTATTTCTGGGATTTTGGGAATGGAAATACTTCAACCTTGCAAAATCCAACTACCATTTATTTGTCACCGGGAATGTTCACGGTGACCCTCGTTGTTACGAATACCCTGACAGGTCAGCGGGATACAATGGTCGCCCAAAACTATATTCACACAATTCCCGCACCAGTAACATCTTTTATAGCCAACACTTTATCCGGATGTGAAAATGATAACGTAATTTCTTTTACTAATACATCAACCGGAGCAATCTCTTATATCTGGGATTTTGGAGATGGTAATTCTTCAAGCCAGATCAATCCGGTACATACCTATTTAAATGCCGGGACCTATACGGTTAAACTAATTTCTACCAATGGATTTGGCTGCAATACAATCCAAACCAGGCTCAATTATATCACTATCTATCCAGAGCCATCATTTAGCCTTTCGGCTAGCTTCACTTCTTCCTGTGACAGTAATGATGTTTTTCAATTTAGTGCTTCCGGAACCGGTATAAGCTCATGGTACTGGGATTTCGGAGACGGCTCTTCTTCTGTTCAGCAAAATCCTTCTCATTCGTACGGAACAACCGGAAACTTTACAGTAACACTGATCGGTACGAATGGTGCTGGTTGCTCAGATACAATTGTAAAGACAAATTATATTAACATAGGAAACACGCTGGTACCTAATTTTTCGGCAACCCAGTTAACGGGCTGTGATAGCTTAACTACTACATTTCATGCATTGGTTCAGAATGCAACCAGCTGGATATGGAATTTTGGCGATGGTTCACCTGTTTCAAATGTGAAACATCCGACACATACCTATAATGCTCCCGGAAGCTATACAATCACGCTTACTGTTACCACTTCAAACGGTTGTAATGGAACAGCTACTTATACCAATGCTATTGTGGTAGATCCAACACCGGTTGCAGCCTTCAATATCACACAACCAGATTCCTGTGCAATGCTGACTTTTCAGTTTAATAATACAAGTACAAATGCAGTAAATTACCAATGGAACTTTGGAGACGGGAATACTTCAACAAGTCCCAATCCCAGCCATACATATAGCGGAGCCGGAACCTATAATGTAACACTAACAGCTTATTCACCAAATGGTTGTTCAGCTTCAGCATCCGTTAGTAAGGTTATTTCCCTGTCAGGCAGAATAGTTAACTTTAATGCCAGCCCACGTGCCGGATGTGCTCCGTTATCGGTAATGTTTTCACCCTATAATTATACAGGAGCAGTTGCCTGGTTTTGGGACTTCGGAGATGGTAATACTTCCACTCAGCAATACCCGACTAATATATATACTGTAAATGGGTTTTACACTGTTAAACTGGTAATTACAACAAGTAATGGTTGTGTTGATTCAATCATTAAAGTTAATCATATTCGGATCTTACCGGGTCATGTCAATTATTCGCTTCCGGATACAATTACGGGCTGTGTTCCGTATGGAATTTCCTTTACTACACCTCTGCAGGGATGCGATACAATTATCTGGACTTTTGGAAACGGGGATTCTGCTTTTACTCCTAATACTTCCTATACCTATACCACGCCCGGAATTTATGTTGTTAGTTTTTACGGGAGTATGCCTAACCGGTGTAGGCAACTCATTAATCCGTTTGCAATCATTCAGGTCTCTGAATTCATTCCGGATTCAATAATAATATTATCTTCTTCCGGATGTCAGCCGTTTCAGTTTCATTTTGATAATTTAACTCCTAATGTTGTTTCATATACCTGGAATTTCGGAGATAATACACCACCAGACACTACTAAAGACCCTGTTCATGTATTTGCTCAGGCTGGTACATATACGGTTAGTGTTACTCTTACTGATATCAATGGATGTGTCAGTACAGTTTCAACAACAGTAACCGTTGGAAGGCAGAACCCAATTCAGATTTCCAATTTTAATAACTGTGCCAACAATCCAATCCAGTTTAATATTAATAATCCTGCTGTTTTTACTTCCTGGACATGGAATTTTGGAGATGGCAGCCCTGTTTCAAACCTGCTCAATCCCATACATTCTTATTCAGTACCCGGCAGCTATGTTATCTCTCTGATCACAACAGATATCAATGGCTGTGTTGATACATTCCGAACGAGTCCTAAGGCAATTTATGGTATTGTAGCCGGGTTTACAGCTGTTGCCCCATTGACCGGCTGTGATTCATTAACTGTCCAGTTTAACAATACATCGACTGGAGCTACTGACTATTTATGGGATTTTGGAGATGGTCAGTCATCAACTGATCCGAATCCGGTGCATACCTATAATGTTGCAGGTACCTATTCAGTAACACTTACTGCCTCTGGAGGCAGTTGTTCAAAAACAGTTACTCAAAATAATATAATTATTGTCAGGCAGGCTCAGGCTGACTTCTCCTATTCTTCAAATGGTACTTGTTATCCGGTTACAGTAGTCTTTACTGATTTAAGTACGAATGCGGTTTCATGGTATTGGAATTTTGGAGATGGATATTCCTCCACATTACAGAACCCAACTCATGTTTTTCACTATCCACCTTCAGGGCCAATTACACTTACCATTACTGATAATAATGGCTGTACAAAAACAATATCCAAACCGAATATTACCGGGGTTAATATTTCGGTAACGGTCTCTGACACAATCGGATGCAGCCCGTTTTCTACATCCTTTTCAGGATCTGCTCAGGGAGCTCTTTCATGGCTTTGGGATTTTGGAGATGGAAACACCTCAACTCTGCAGAATCCCGTCCATACTTATACATCAGTAGGAGTTTATAATGTTACCTTAACTGTCAGCATGAATAACTGCACTGCAACTATTTTGTTGCCTGAGAAAATTTATGTAATAAAACCAATGCCGGATTTCAATTCTCCAACAGTTGCAGTTTGTGCTCCTTCATTAGTTCAATTTAATGATTTGTCTACTGGAGCGGTTCAATGGCATTGGGATTTTGGTGACGGGACTTCAGCTACAGTTCAAAACCCATCACATATTTATAATATCCCTGGTTACTACACAGTTTCACTTACAATTTGGGACTCATTGGGATGTTCAGCTACCAAAATTAACACAGATTACATTTATGTGCCGGGGACCTATACTTATTTTAGCCTGATCGCTAATAATAATTGTCTGAATACCTTTGTACAGTTTAGTGATTCATCGGTAGGCGCTACAAGTTGGTTATGGAACTTTGGAGATGGTTATATTTCTACGTTACAAAACCCTACACATACTTATCTTGATACAGGAAGTTATACCGTATCACTCATTTCTACTGACTCGATAGGTTGCACTTCATATTACACTTATCCTGATCCGATTGTCGTTCATCCATCACCTGTTGCACAGGGTCAGTTAATCACTCCGGCATCAAAATGTGTCCCTTTGACTGTTTCCTTAATTAATCAATCAACTTTGTACACTAGTGTGGTATGGCATTTTGGTAACGGTGACAGTTCTATAGCTACAAATCCTGTTTATACTTATCAGAATCCGGGAACGTTTAACGTTTATTTAATTGCCTATAATCAGTTTGGTTGTCAGGATACATTTCAGGTTGCTGTTATTGATGCTGAAAAGGTACCTGATGCTGGTTTTACAGCTACACCGGCATCGGGATGTTCACCCTTAAGTGTTCAGCTGACCAACACATCGAATTCACTTCAGAATCCGTCTTATTCCTGGACGTTTGGGAATGGCCAGTCATCCACAGTAGCATCACCGTCAACCGTATATCCGTTAGCAGGTAATTACACCATCACACTGGTAGTAACCAATGATAATGGATGCAGTGACACTGTAAGCTCATCTGTTACTTCACTGTTATCACCCACTGCATCAGCAAATGTATCCGACACAGTTGGCTGCCGGCCGTTAGGAGTCAGTTTTACGAACAGTTCGGTAAATGCAACTTCTTATATATGGTATTTCGGTAATGGAGACAGTTCTTCATCAGCCAGTCCGGTCTATACCTATCAGGTCGAGGGAACCTACCAGGTGTCTATGGTAGCGATAGGTCAGTCGGGATGCCGCGATTCAATTGCAGTAGCCACCATCGAAGTACTGAGATCACCCAAAGCACAGTTTACAGCTACACCGGCATCGGGATGTTCACCCTTAAGTGTTCAGCTGACCAACACATCGAATTCACTTCAGAATCCGTCTTATTCCTGGACGTTTGGGAATGGCCAGTCATCCACAGTAGCATCACCGTCAACCGTATATCCGTTAGCAGGTAATTACACCATCACACTGGTAGTAACCAATGATAATGGATGCAGTGACACTGTAAGCTCATCTGTTACTTCACTGTTATCACCCACTGCATCAGCAAATGTATCCGACACAGTTGGCTGCCGGCCGTTAGGAGTCAGTTTTACGAACAGTTCGGTAAATGCAACTTCTTATATATGGTATTTCGG
>WBZO01001121.1_pt1 | contig 45341 bp, 42 predicted proteins | sample 5204261 | NCBI WGS metagenome assembly WBZO01 (sample SAMN12412400, study PRJNA552823) | activated sludge metagenome | isolation source: activated sludge from anammox sidestream of wastewater treatment plant... | place: USA: North Carolina | collected 2017-09
CGGACCCGCGCCGCTGAGACCTGAAAGGGCGCGCACATGCGCATCGCTCCGAAACCGCTGCGGGCCTACCCCTGGTACCTGCGGCCGTTCTTCTGGAACCAGCGCCGCAAGTACGGCGCGGTGCTCGATTCGGCGCTCGCCTGGGCACGCGCGCCGCGGCTCTTCCTCGGCGTGGCGATGCTCTACGGGATGATCGACCGGCGCTCGTCGCCGCTCGAGCCGGCGCTGCGCTCGCTGGTGACGGTGCGCGTGTCGCAGATCAACCACTGCCCGTTCTGCGTCGACCTCAACTCGGCGACGCTCGTGCGGCGCGGCGCGAGCTTCGAGAAGGTCGACGCGCTCGAGCACTGGCGCGAGAGCGGGCTGTTCTCCGGGCGCGAGCGGGCCGCCCTCGAGTACGCCGAGGCGATGACCCGTTCGGACCGCGGCGTGGACGATGCGCTCATGGCGCGCGTGCGGCGCGAGTTCGACGACGACGCGGTCGTCGAGCTCACCGGGCTCGTCGCGTTCCAGAATCTCTCGAGCAAGTTCAACAGCGCGCTCGCGGTGCCGCCGCAGGGGTTCTGCCGCATGCCCGGTGACCGGTGAAGCGGTCCGGATGGCGGGCCCGGCGCGGCGGCAGGTGCGCCGGGGTTCAATTCCGGGAGCGCACGGCGTGCGCGGCGTGCGACGCCGGCGCGCGCACGAGCGTCGCGATGATCGGGCAGGGCCGGCGCCCGTGCGCGTGCTCGCACTCCCGGATCAGCGCCTCCAGCACGCCCTTCAGGGCGGCGAGGTCGGCGATGCGCGCCCCGATCTCGCCGAGCCGCCGGCGCGCGAGCTCGCGCGCGCGCACGTGGCCGGTGCCGTCGTTCAGCTGCAGCAGCACGGCGACGTCGTCGAGCGAGAACCCGAGCGCCTGCGCGCGCTTGATGAAACGGAGGCGATCGACGTACGCTGCCGGGTAGAGCCGCTGGCTGCCGTAGGGCTTCGGCGGGGTGCCGAGCAGCTTGCGCCGCTGGTAGTAGCGGACGGTCTCGACCCCCACCCCGGCCGAGGCCGCCAGCTGGCCGATTTTGAGCGCTTCCACGTACCCCCCTTGACTCTGTTCCCGGGTACGGATTCTAGAGTGAGTGCCGTCCGAACCCGATCATCCGGAGGCACCGGCCATGCAGCACCGCGCGCACGAGCACCCTAGTCACCACGAGCCCGCCGCCCGCGGCGGGCAAGGTCACGACCCCGCGCCGTGCGCCCACGGGCACCACGGGCACGCCGCCGCCGCGCCGCCGCCCGCGGTGACCGCCGGCACGAAGGTCGAGTGGACCTGCCCGATGCACCCCGAGATCGTGCGCGACGCGCCGGGCAACTGCCCGATCTGCGGCATGGCGCTCGAGCCGCGCACCGCCACGCTCGAGGACGTGGAGAACGTCCACCTGAAGGACATGACGCGGCGGTTCTGGCTGAGCGTCGCGCTGAGCCTGCCCCTCGTCGCGGCCGCGATGGCCGAGATGGTCTGGGGCGCGGCGTTCCGGCACGCGGTCAACGAAGGACTCTTCGCGTGGGGCCAGCTCGCGGCTGCGACGCCGGTCGTCCTGTGGGGCGGCTGGCCGTTCTTCGAGCGCGCGTGGGTGTCGTTCCGCACGCTGCGGCTCAACATGTACAGCCTCATCGGGCTGGGCGTCGCGGTCGCCTACCTCTTCAGCGTGTTCGCCGTGCTGTTCCCGGACGCGCTCCCGGAGGCGTTCAAGGCGCACGGCCTCGTGCCCCTCTATTTCGAGGCCGCGGCCGTCATCACCACGCTCGTGCTGCTCGGCGAGGTGCTGGAGCTGCGCGCCCGGTCGCAGACCTCGAGCGCGGTGCGCGCGCTGCTCGGCCTCGCGCCGAACACCGCGATCCGCGTCGCGGCGGACGGTGCCGAGCGCGAGGTGACGCTCGCGGAGGTGCAACCCGGCGAGCGCCTGCGCGTGCGGCCCGGCGCGAAAGTGCCGGTGGACGGCGTGGTGCTGGAGGGCCACTCGGTCGTCGACGAGTCGATGATCACCGGCGAGTCGGTCCCGGTGGCGAAGCGGGCGGGCGACCCGGTCACCGGCGCGACGGTGAACCAGACGGGCACCTTCGTGATGCGCGCCGAGAAGGTCGGCGCCGACACCCTGCTCGCGCAGATCGCGCACCTCGTGAGCGAGGCGGCGCGCTCGCGCGCGCCGATCCAGCGGCTCGCCGACCTCGTGTCGTCGTGGTTCGTGCCGGGCGTGATCGCGATCGCGGCGGTCGCGGCGCTCGCGTGGTGGCTCGTCGGGCCGCAGCCCGCGCTCGCCAACGCGCTCGTCGTCGCGGTGTCGGTGCTGATCATCGCGTGTCCCTGCGCGCTCGGGCTCGCGACGCCGATCTCGGTCATGGTCGGGGTGGGCCGCGGCGCGCTCGACGGCGTGCTCATCAAGGACGCCGAGGCGCTCGAGCTGATGGAGCAGGTCACCACGCTCGTGGTCGACAAGACCGGCACGCTCACCGAGGGCAAGCCCGCGGTGCAGGCGGTCGAGGCCGGGGGCGAGGAGCCGGAGCCGGAGGTGCTGCGGCTTGCCGCGAGCCTCGAGCGCGCGAGCGAGCATCCGCTCGCCGCGGCGATCGTCGCGGCGGCCGAGGCGCGCGGGCTCGCGCTCGCGCCGGTATCGGACTTCGCGTCGGTCACCGGCAAGGGCGTGCGCGGCACCATCGCGGGCCGCCGGGTGCTGATCGGCAACGCGGCGCTGCTCGCCGACGAGCGCATCGACGCGGCGCGGCTCGCAGACCGGGCGCAGGCGCTGCAGTCCGCGGGCCAGACGGTGATGTTCGTCGCGGTCGACGGGCGTGCGGCCGGACTCGTCGGCGTGGCCGACCCGATCAAGGCGTCCACGCCCGAGGCGATCCGCGCGCTGCGGGAGGCGGGCGTGAGGATCGTCATGCTCACCGGCGACAACCGGCGCACCGCGCAGGCCGTCGCGACGCAGCTCGGGCTCGCGGACTTCGTCGCCGAGGTGCTCCCGCAGGACAAGCACCGCGTCGTCCGGGAGCTGCAGGCGAAGGGCGAGGTCGTCGCCATGGCGGGCGACGGGGTGAACGATGCGCCGGCGCTCGCGCAGGCGAACGTCGGCATCGCGATGGGCCACGGCACCGACATCGCCATGCAGAGCGCGCGCATCGTGCTGGTGAAAGGCGACCTGCGCGGCATCGCCAAGGCGCGGCGCCTGTCGCGCGCGACGATGGGGAACATCCGCCAGAACCTGTTCTTCGCGTTCGTCTACAACGCGCTCGGCGTGCCGGTCGCGGCGGGCGTGCTGTTCCCGTGGCTCGGGCTGCTGCTCAGCCCGATGATCGCGAGCGCGGCGATGAGCCTCTCGTCGGTGTCGGTGATCGGCAACGCGCTCAGGCTGCGCAAGGCGACGCTCTGACCCATGCCCGCGGGACGACGCCCGATCGTGGTCGCGGCCGCCGCCGCGGCGGGCCTCGCCGCGCTGCTCGCCGCGGGCGCGTGGCTCGCCGGGCGTACAACGACGGCCGAGCTCGAGACCGGGCGCCGGTTGTACGACGCGCACTGCGCCGCTTGCCACGGCAAGAACCTCGAGGGCGAGCCGAACTGGCGCGAGCGCAAGCCCAACGGGCGCATGCCCGCCCCGCCGCACGACGACAGCGGGCACACGTGGCATCATCCGGACGCGGTGCTGTTCGGCATCACGAAGGAGGGGCTCGTGCCGGGGAAGTACGCCCCGCCGGGCTACGCGAGCGACATGCCGGGATTCGGCGGCACGCTGTCCGACGGCGAGATCCGGGCCGTGCTCGCCTTCATCGCGAGCCGCTGGTCCGAGCGCGCGCGGGAGCACCAGGCGCAGGTCACCCGCGAGCAGGGCGCGCGCCGCTGAGGTCGCGGCGCCGGGCGGATGAGGCCGCCCGCCGCGCGCACCCGGAACGCGCGTGCGCGCGGCGGCTGCGTGCTTTGCATCATGTGCCGCAAGGGGCTCGCGGGGCCGTTTCCGACCAGGGAGGAATTGCGATGCGCACCTACACCGCGCTGCCGATGGGGCCGCTTCCGCGCCGGGCCACCTTTCACGCGCCCGCACCCGGGCCCGCGCCGCGCGTGTCGCTCGACGCGCCGGCGCTCGACGTGATGACCGACCTCAAGCAGGTCACCGCGATCACGATCGACCCCGAGGCGTCGATCGAGCACGCGATGCGGGTCATGATCCGGCGCAACGTGCGCCTGCTGCTCGTCGTCAGCGTCGAGAACGAGATTCTCGGCCTGGTCACCGCCACCGACCTCGTCGGCGAGAAGCCGGTGCAGTACGTGCACGAGCACGGCGGCAGCCGCGCCGACATCCAGGTGCGCGACCTCATGACCCCGCACGAGCAGCTGGAGGCGATCGAGTTCGAGGCCGTGCGCAGCGCGAAGGTCGGGCACGTGCTCGCCACGCTCCGGGCGAGCGGCCGCCAGCACGCGCTCGTCCTCGACACCGAGGAGCGCGCGCGACCGCGCGTGCGCGGGATCTTCTCCACGTCGCAGCTCGCGCGCCAACTCGGGGAAACGGTGCAGACCGGCGAGGTGGCGTACACCTTCGCGGAGATCGAGGCGGCGCTCGCCCGGCCGTGAGCCCTCCAGACAGGCGCGCGACGCGCTCCAGGTGTCGCTCGCCGGCGACAGATTGCGGGCGCCGAAACAAGGATTTACACAAAACCGGCGCCCGCAACAGTCTGCTTACGCCGCGGCCTCAGAGTGCGCTCATCGCACCTCACCAAAGGAGACCGCGATGAGCACGAAGACCCGCACCCTGATCACCACTGCCGCCGCTGCGACGCTGCTTCTCGCCGCGCCGCTCGCGGCCTTCGCCGGCGACCGCGGGCACGGCTACGGCGGCTGGAACGGCTGGAGCCACGGGCACGGGCGGCCCGCCCACTGGCACGGCGCGCCGCGCGTGTACTACCCGGTTGCGCCCGTCTACGTTCCGGCCCCGCGGGTCGTCGTCCCGCGGCCGGTCTACGTGCCGGCGCCCGTGGTCGCGGTGCCGCCGCCGGTCGTCGCGGTGCCCGCGCCGCTTCCGTATCCGCCCGCGCCGATGGGCACCGTGAGCATCGGGTTCCGCTGGTTCTTCTGATCGACCCCCGCGCCGCGGCGGCCGTGCAGGCGGCGCGCGTGCGGTGAGATCTCGGGGATAATGCGCGGCCCGCTTCGCGCGCCGCTGCATGCCCGCCGTTCCGACCGCCGCCACCGCTCTTTCGATCTCCCCGCCCCCAGGGCGGCGCCTAGCGTGGCTCGCCGTCGCGCTCACGCTGCTGGCGCTCTGGTTCGTGAAGCTCCCAGACCGGTTGCTGACCCATCCCGACGAGGGTCGCTACGCGGAGATCCCGCGCGAGATGGTCGCGACCGGGGACTGGGTGACTCCGCGCCTCAACGGCTTCGCGTACCTGCAGAAGCCGCCGCTGCAGTACTGGGCCACGGCTGCGGCGTACGAGGCGTTCGGCGTGTCGGAGTGGACGGCGCGCCTCTGGACCGCGCTGACGGGCCTCGCCGCCGTGCTGGTCACCGCGTTCGCGGGGCGCCGGCTCCTAGGACCGAGCGCCGGCCTGCTCGGCGCCGCCGCGCTGGCCGCGAGCCCTTACTTCGTGGTGATGTCGGGACTGAACACGCTCGACATGGGCGTGAGCCTGTTCCTCAGCAGCGCCGTGTTCGCGTACCTGCTCTCGCGGCAGGCCGCGACCGCGGCGGCCGGGCGCGGCTGGATGCTCGTCGCGTGGGGGGCCATGGCGCTCGCGGTCCTCAGCAAGGGGCTGATCGGCGTCGCGCTGCCGCTCGGCACGCTCGTCGTCTACGCGGCGTGGCACCGCGACGCGGGTGCGCTGGCGCGGCTCCACTGGCTGCCCGGGCTCGCGCTGTTCGGCGCGCTCGCCGCGCCGTGGTTCGTGCTCGCCGCGCGCGCGAACCCGGGCTTCCTCGAGTTCTTTTTCCTCCACGAGCATTTCCAGCGGTTCACGAGCACGGTGCACAACCGCGCCGGTCCGGTCTGGTACTTCCTGCCGATTCTCGCGCTTGCGGCGGGGCCTTGGCTCGTCGCCCTCGGCGAGGGCGCCCTGCGCGCCTGGCGCGCGCGCCCCGCGGGCCGCGCAGTGTCGGCGCGCCGCTTCCTGCTCGTCTGGTGCGCGGTGGTGTTCGTCTTCTTCAGCCTCTCGCAGTCGAAGCTGCCCGCGTACCTGCTGCCGATCGTGCCGGCCGCGGCGTTGCTCGCGGGCGACGCGCTCGCCGCGGGCACGCGCCGGAGTGTCCTCGCGCTCACGGTCGGCACCATGGTGTTCGGCGTGCTCACGTTCGTCGCCAACGAGGTGCTCGAGGACCGCAATCTCGGCGTGCTCACCTCGATCTACGAGGCGTTCAGCGTGTGGACCGAGTCGGGCTCGATGCTGCTCGTCGTGGTCGCCGGCGTCGCCCTCTACTGGATCGACCGCACGCACCCGCGCCGCCTGAGCCTGGCGCTCCTCGCCGCGTGCTACGTCTCGATGAGCCTCGGCCTGGTGGGTTACGGCCAGCTCGCGCCGACGCGCTCGGGCGCCTCCTTCGCGCGGACGATCGAGCGCCTCGGTCCGCCGGACGCGCCCGTCTACTCGGTGAACATGTACGACCAGACGCTGCCGTTCTATCTCCGCCGTCCGGTGACCGTGGTTGCGTTCACCGGCGAGCTCGAGCCCGGCATCCGGGCCGATCCCGGACGGCAGGTGCCGACGCTCGCGGACTTCGAGGCGCGCTGGGAGAGCGCGGGCGCCGCGTTCGCCGTGCTTCCGCCGGACACCTTCGAGGCCCTGCGGCGCGCGGGGCTGCCGATGGTCCTCGTGGCCGAGGAACCGAAGAAGGTCCTCGTGCGCAAGCCGCCCGGCTGAGCAAGCGCCCCTATCGCGGCCGTCCCGCGGGCGGGCCGCCCCGCGGCAGACGCAGCGCGATGCGGCTGATGCGCGCGCCCTCCATCTCGGCCACGGTCAGCACGATGCCCGCGACCCCGACCGCGTCGCCTTCGGCGGGCGGACGCAGCAGGCGCGCGCGCACCAGCTCGCCGAGCGTGCCGTCGATCCTGACGTACGCCGGCGGCCTCACCCCGTAGAGCGCGAGCACGTCGGCGGCCGGCGCGTCGGCGTCGATGAAGAACTCGCCGAACGAGCGGTGGCGCTTCGCGGTGGCCGCCGCCGCGTCGGCGAGGAACATCTCCTCGAGCCGGCCGATCGCCGACTCCGGCGCGAGAAACGCGACGATATCGCCGCCCGCCAGCGGCCCCGCGTCCTCCGGCGCGAGCGGCGCGCCGCCGCGCATCACCGCGACGGCGCGCGCTCCCGGCGGCAGGTCGATGAGCGCCACCGGCGCGCCGCACACGGGGGAATCGACTTCCACGTCGAACTCCATGAGCTCGTAGTGGCCATGCCCCCCGGCGAGCTGGATGCGCGAGAGCGGCTCGGCCCGGTCGGGCAGCGCCACGCCGAACGCGCGCGCGGCGAGGCCGACGGTGGTGCCCTGCGCGAGGAGCGAGGCGAGCACCACGACGAACGCCACGTTGAACAGCAGCTCGGCCGCGGGCACGCCGGCGAGCAGGGGAAAGATCGCGAGCACGATCGGCACCGCGCCGCGCAGCCCCACCCAGCTGATGTACCAGACCTCGCGCGCCGGGAAGCGGAACGGCACGAGGCACAGCCAGACCGTCGCCGGCCGCGCGACGAGCATCAAGAACGCCGCGACGCCGAGCGCCGGAACGAGCACCTCCACCAGCTCGTGCGGGGTCACCAGCAGGCCGAGCAGCAGGAACATGCCCGCCTGCGCGAGCCAGGCGAGCCCGTCCATCGCGCGCAACACGTCGTCGCTCGGGTGCACGGTGGCGTTCGCGATCATGATGCCCGCGAGGTAGACGGCGAGGAAGCCGCTTCCGCCGACCTCGTTCGTGAGCGCGAACACCGACACGCCGACCGCGCACACGAGCAGCGCGTCCAGCCCCGCGCCGAGCCGGATGCGGGGGAGCGCCCGGCCCGCGACGTGCCCGAGCGCGAGGCCGGCGCCGGCGCCGATGCCGAACTGCTGCACGAGCTCGAGCGCGAGGCTCCCGAGCGGTGCCGCGGTCGGCGCGAGCACGACGCCGATCAGCCCGACGGTGAGGAACACCGCCATCGGGTCGTTCGCGCCCGACTCGATCTCGAGCGTGGCCGCGATGCGATCGCCGAGGCGCACGCCCGCGGACTTGAGCAGCGCGAACACCGCGGCGGCGTCGGTCGAGCCGACGATCGCGCCCAGCAGCGCCGCGCGCCGCCAGTCGAGGCCGAACGCCCACGCCGCGCCCGCCGCGACCAGCGCGGCGGTCAGCACGACCCCGGCGGTGGCGAGCACCAGGGCGGGGCGCAGGCCGACGCGAAACGACGCGAAGCGGGTGCGCAGTCCGCCGTCGAGCAGGATCACCGCGAGCGCGAGGTTGCCGACGAAGAAGCTCAGCCGGTGGTCGTCGAACACGATGCCGCCCGGGCCGTCCTCCCCGGCGAGCATGCCGACGACCAGGAACACGAGCAGGAAGGGCAGGCCGATGCGCGAGGACGCGGCGCCGAGGAGCAGGGCGAAGAGCAGGGTGAGCGCGCCGGCGAGCAGGACGTGGTTCAGCGCCTCCATGATGGGGCGATGGTGACACGACCGCGCGGGAAGGGCTCACGGTCGCGCGGTTGCGCCCGGCCGCGCGGTGGGGCATCCTGCCGCGCGTAGGGGAACGCCGCTTGCACGACCACGCCCATCACGGCCACGCGCACGCGCACGACGCGCCGACCGGCCGCGACGGCGAGCGGCGCCTGTTCCGGGTCCTCGTGCTCACCGCCGGCTTCATGCTGGTGGAGGCGGCCGGCGGCTGGCTCGCGGGCTCGCTCGCCCTCATCGCCGACGCGGGCCACATGCTCTCGGACACCGCCGCGCTCGCGTTCGCGTGGGCGGCGTTCCGCGTCGCGCGCCGGCCGCACGACGACAGGCGCAGCTACGGCTATCACCGCTTCCAGATCCTCGCCGCGTTCGTGAACGGCCTGGTGCTGTTCGCGATCGCGGGATGGATCGTGGTGGAGGCGGTCGCCCGCCTGCGCGCGCCCGCGCCGGTGCTCGCCGGGCCGATGCTCGTCATCGCGGCGCTCGGCCTGGCCGTGAACCTGGTGGCGCTCGCGCTGCTGCGCACCGGCGACCGGCGCAACCTCAACATCCGCGCCGCGGCGCTGCACGTGCTCGGCGACCTGCTCGGATCGGTCGGCGCGATCGTCGCGGCGCTCGTGATCCTGGCGACCGGGTGGACGCCGATCGACCCGATCCTGTCGGTAGCCCTGAGCCTCCTCATCCTGCGCGGCGCGTGGGACGTGACGCGGCGCGCGGGGCACGTGCTGATGGAAGGCGCGCCCGAGGGCTTCGACGGCGCCGCGGTCAAGGCCGACCTGCGCGCCGCGGTGCCGGGCGTGCTCGACGTGCACCACGTGCACGCGTGGATGCTCACCACCGAGCGGCCGATGGTGACGCTGCACGTGCGGCTCGCGCCGGCGGCCGACCCGGCCGCCGCGCTCGCCGCCATCAAGACGCGGCTGAAGGAGCGCTTCGGCATCGCGCACTCGACCGTGCAGATCGAGTCGGCCGAGTGCGTGGACTGACGCGGGAGACGCCGCGCCCGGTCACTTCCGCGCGACCGGCAGCCCGGCGAGGCGCCACTCCGGCAGTCCGTCCCGGAGCCGGCGCGCCTTGAGGCCCTTCTTCCGCAGCAGGGCGACCGCGCGGTACGACATCAGGCAGTACGGGCCGCGGCAGTAGGCGACCACCTCCCTGCGCTTGGGGAGCTCGGCGAGGCGCTTCTCGAGCGCGTGGACCGGGATGTTGACCGCGCCCGGCACGTGGCCCGCGGCGAACTCCTCCGGGGGACGCACGTCGAGCACGGTCACCAGGCCCTTCTTCGCCCGCTCGAGCAGCTCGCGCGCAGGCACCGGCTCCAGGTCGTCCCGGGCCGCGTAGTAGGTCCGCACGGTGCGCTCGACCTCGGCGAGGAAGACCTCGCCCGCACGACCGAGCGCGCCGAGGAGCGCGACCGCCTCGTCGCCGGCCAGCCGGTAGAACACGTACTGGCCCTCTTTCCGTCCGGCGATCAGGCCGGCGGCCTTCAGCTTCTGGAGATGCTGCGAAGTGTTCGCTACCGAGGCGCCGGTGAGCGCGGCGAGCTGATCCACGCTGCGCTCGCCCTGCGCGAGCAGCTCGAGGAGCTCCAGCCGGACCGCGCTCGACAGCGCGGCGCCGATCCGGGCCAGGCTGTGCAGGACCTCGCGCTTCGGGTTCGGGGGGGCTGCCATGCGCCGGGCCGGCCGCGCGGCGCGCTACAGCTCGAGCAGCTTCCGGCGCAGCATCCACTGCGTCGCCAGCCCGAACAGGAACGCGACGCCGACGTTCCAGATCGACAGCGCGGCGACCGCGACCAGGACGAAGCGGTCGTCCTTCCGCTGCCAGCCGTCGCACACGCCGAGCGCGAGCTGGCTGCCGGCGACGAACAGGATCACGCCGAGGATGGGCGCGGGGAAGAGCGCGAGCCCGGTCTCCACCGCGCCCGCGCAGAACAGCCCCGCGACCACGAGCAGCGCGCCGAGGATGACTGGCGCGCCACCGGTGCGCGCGCCGAACCGCACGTGCCCCGCCATGCCGCCGGCGCCGTGGCACATCGGCACGCCGCCGAGCGCGCCGGCGAAGAGGTTCATCAGGCCGGTGGACACCGCCACGCGCCGCTCGCTCACCGGGTGCTGCGGGAAGAGGCGGTTGTTCTCGGCCACGATCGCGACCACCGCGTTGCCGAAGGTGAGCGGCAGCTGCGGGAGCACCAGCACGATCGTCGCGACGGCGAGCGTCGACCACTCGAAACCCCCGAGCGCGAGCGCCGGGAGACGGAACCCGAGCGGCGCGGCCGCGAGCGCCGCGGCGAGCCCGGGCTGCTGCCACAGCGCGATCGACCCGCCGACGGCGAGCAGGAGCAGCATGACCGGGAAGCGCCGGCGCGAGAGCAGGATGAACGTCCCGGCGAGCGCGGGCGCGGCGATCCACCAGCTCGCCGACATCAGCTTCACGGCCTCGAGCATGAGCGCCATTCCGAGCCCGAGGATCACGCCGAAGCCGACCGCCGGACTGACGAGGCGCACCAGCCGCTGCGTCAAGCCCGAGGCGCCGATCGCCAGCCACACCAGGCCGGTGAGCAGCGCGGCGAGGTGGAACGTGCCGGCGGTGAGCGCGACGCCGGCCGCGGTGTGCGTCGCCGCGACCGAGCCGATCGCCTTCATCGGCTGCACCGGGAACGGGGTCCGGAAGACGCACCCGACCACGATCAGCGCGATCCCGAAGGTGAGCAGAATGCCCGCGGGGTCGATCTTCAGCACCGCGACGTAGGCGAGGAGGAACGGCACGAGCGTGCCGAGGTCGCCGAACGCACCCGACCATTCGGCGGGCGCGAACCAGCCGCGCCGCGCCGCCGCCGGCGGCGCGGGAAGCGAGCCGGCCTGGTCGTCGCGGAGATGCGTCGGGTCCATGGCGGCACCCTACCGCATGGCCGGGCCGCCGCCAACCGTGCGCTGCGGCCGGGCGCGGGGGCCGCCTGCCGGGGCGCTCACCGCGCCCCGCGCGCGTCCCAGGCGGCGAAGATCCGGTGCAGGCGCCGCACGCCGTCGGTGAGCGCCGCCGGCCCGGGCTGCAGGATGTCGGACGACTTGACCTCGTGCAGCTCGCCGTCGCGCACCGCGGGGATGTCCCCCCACCCGGGCCGCGCCGCGACGCGCTCGGGCCGGAACTTCTTGCCGCACCACGACCCCAGGATCACGTCGGGCCGCGCGCGCACGACTTCCTGCGCATCCGCGACCGTGCGCCCGGCGGCGCCCGCGCTGCGCGCGCGCTCGGGGAAGACGTCGTCGCCCCCCGCCACGCCGATGAGCTCGCTCACCCAGCCGATGCCGCTGATCAGCGGCTCGTCCCACTCCTCGAAGTACACCCGCGGGCGGCGCGCGAAGCGCGCGGCGGCGGTCCGGATGCCGGCGAGCCCCGCCTCGAGCTCGGCGACCAGGCGCTCGCCCGCGGCGCTCGCGCCGACCAGCGACGCGAGCGCGAGGATCATCGAGAGGATCCCGTCGACCGAGCGCTGGTTGAAGACGAGCACGCTCAGGCCGGCCTGCGCCAGCTCGCGGGCGATGTCGGCCTGCAGGTCCGAGAAGCCGATGACGAGGTCGGGACGCAGCGCGCGGATGCGGTCGGTCCTGGCGGAGAGGAACGCGGACACGCGCGGTTTCTCGCGCCGTGCGCGCGGCGGGCGCACCGTGTAGCCCGAGATCCCGACGATGCGCCGCTCCTCGCCGAGGAGGTAGAGCGTCTCGGTCGTCTCCTCGGTCAGGCAGACGATGCGCTCGGGGTAGCGGGCCGGCATGGGGCGCGGAGCATACCGCAGCCCCGGGCGCCGCTGCGCGCGCCGGACCGGAGCGCGGTGCGCAGCGCGGAAAAAAAAGCGGCCCGCGCGCGGCGGGCCGGTGAAGGAGACCCGTTGCGGGCCTCGAGGGGAGAAAAAGCCGAGGAACCCCGGATGGCGTCGAAAAGCAGGTCCCTCGGGGGAAGCCGGGCGGCGGTCAGCCGATCTGCACCGGCACGAAGATCCGGTTCTCGCCGCGCTGCACGAGGACCGCGGCGCTCTTGCCGGCGGCGTCGAGCGCGCTCTTCAGCTCGTCGATCGACTTCACCGCCTTGCCGTTGACGCCGAGGATCACGTCGCCGGCGCGCATCCCGGCCTTGGCCGCGGCGCCCTCGGCGCGCTCGACGAGCAGCCCGCCGTCGCTCTGCAGCCGCTTCGCCTCGTCGGCCGAGAGCGGTCGCACCGCGACCCCGAGCTTGCCCTGCTGCGCGGCCGGCGCGGCGGCGAGCGTCGCGCGCTCGGCCGGCATCTCGGCGACCGTGATCTTCACGTCGCGCTCGGCGCCGTTGCGCCACACGCGGGCGGTCGCGGTCTCGCCCGGCTTGACGTCGGCGACGATCGCCGGCAGCTCGCCCGACTCGGCGATCGGCTTGCCGTTGAAGGCCACGATCACGTCGCCGCTCTGCAGGCCGGCCTGCGCGGCGGGCGCGTTGGGCTCCACGTTCGAGACGAGCGCGCCGCGCGGTGTGCCCAGGCCGAACGACTCGGCGAGCGCGGGGGTGACCTGCTGCACCACCACGCCGATGCGGCCGCGGGTCACCTTGCCGTAGGCGACGAGCTGGTCCTTCACCTTCATCGCGAGGTCGATCGGGATCGCGAACGAGAGGCCCATGTAGCCGCCGCTGGTGGAGAAGATCTGCGAGTTGATCCCCACCACCTCGCCGTTCATGTTGAACAGCGGCCCGCCCGAGTTGCCCGGGTTCACGGCGACGTCGGTCTGGATGAACGGCACCAGGCGCTCGTCGGGGAGGTTGCGGCTCTTCGCCGACACGATGCCGGCGGTCACCGTGTGCTCGAGGCCGAACGGCGAACCGATCGCGGCCACCCACTCGCCGACGCGCAGCTTCCTGGTGTCGCCGATCTTCACCGTGGGCAGCCCGGTCGCGTCGATCTTGATCACGGCGACGTCGGTCTTGGCGTCGGCGCCGAGCACTTTCGCCTTGAACTCGCGCTTGTCGGCGAGTCGGACCGTCACCTCGGTCGCGCCGTCGACGACGTGCGCGTTGGTGAGGATGGTGCCGTCCGCGGAAATGATGAAGCCCGAGCCGACGCCCTGCGCCGGCGCCTCGCGGTCGGGTTGCGGCATGCGGTCGGGCGCCGGCAGGCCGAAGCGGCGCAGGAACTCGCGCAGCTCCTCGTCGCCGGGGGCGCGGTTGCCGCGCAGGGCGACGGCGGCCGGATCCTTCTTGACGGCGATGTTGACCACCGCCGGGCCCTGCTCGTCGACCAGTGCGCTGAAGTCGGGCAGCTGGCGCGCGGGCGCGGCCGCCGCCGCGGTCGCCGGCGCGGCGGCGTGCGCGTCCTGCACGCCGGGCATCTTGAGGTCGCTGCAGCCGGCCGCGAGCGCGGCGGCGACGGCGAGCGCGACGATCGAAGGCTTGAAGCGGGGCACTTGCATGGGCGTTCTCTCCTCGTCGATGGGTTCCCGCGGGCGCACGTCGTCCCGCGACGGCACGCATGGTCGGCCGCGAAACTTAAGCGGGACTTAAGGGGTCGGGGCGGCGGGCAGCACGACCCGGGCGGTGAGCCCGCGTCCGCCGAGGCCGTCGTCGAGCTCGATGCGGCCGTGGTGGAGGTCGGCGACCTGCCGCGCGATCGCGAGCCCGAGGCCGCTGCCCGGCGCGTCGGTGCCCGGCACGCGGTAGAAGCGGTCGAACACGCGCCCGCGCTCCTCCGCGGGGACGCCCGGGCCGTCGTCGGCCACCTCGAGCACGGCCTCGGCGCCGCGCCGGAACGCGCGCGCCTCGACCCGCCCGCCGGGCAGCGCGTAGCGGAGCGCGTTGTCGAGGAGGTTGGCGAGGAGCAGGCGCAGCGCGTCCTCGTTCCCCTGCGCTTCGACCTGGTCCAGGCGCGTCGCGGCGAGCGTCACCGGCCGCGCCGCCGCCACCGGCGCGAGATCCTCGACCACGGAGAGGACGAGGGCGTCGAGCGCGACCGGCGCGAACGGCGTCTCGGCCGCCTCCGGCTCGAGGCGCGCGAGCGCGAGCAGCTGCTGGACGAGCCGGCTCGCGCGCTTCACGCCCTCCTTCAGCCGGGCGAGCGCCGCGGCGCGCTCCGCGTCCGACTTCGCCCGCTCGGCGAGCTGGATCTGGAGCGCGAGCGCGGTGAGCGGCGTGCGCAGCTCGTGCGCGGCGTCCGCGGCGAAGCGCCGCTGCACCGCGAGCGCGTCGCCCAGGCGCGCGAGCAGCCCGTTCAGCGCGTCCACGAGCGGGCGGACCTCGCCCGGCAGGCGGTCCGCCGGCAGGGGCTCGAGCGAGGCCGGGCTGCGCGTGCCGACCGCCCGCGCGACGCGCGCGAGCGGGGCGAGCCCGCGGTCGAGGATGAGCCACACCAGCCCCGCGAGCAGCGGCAGCACCGCGAGGATCGGCACGAGCAGGCGCAGGGCCGCGGCCGCCGCGAGCTCGGTGCGGACCGACGTCGACTGCGCCACCTGGATCGTCTGCGGCCCGGAGCGCGCGGTGAACATGCGCCAGTGCCGGCCCTCGTGGGTGAGGTCGGAGAAGCCGGGCGTGCGGCTGAGCGGCAGCGGGGACGCGGCGTTCGAGAGGTACACGGTCACGCCGCGCGGATCCCAGATCTGCACCACGACGCGCTGGTCCGGGTCGCCCCGGCCGGGCGCGAGCCGGCTCACGTCGAGCACCGCGTGGTCGCGCAGCGACAGGGCGACCTGCCGCATCTCCTCGTCGAGCATCGCGCCGACCTCCGCGCGCGCGCCGTGGTAGGTCGCCGCGCTCGCGACCACGCCCGCGAGCAGCACCGCGCCCAGGAGCGCAACCAGCAGGCGGGTGCGCAGCGAGCTCATTCGGCCGCGATGGTGTAGCCGACGCCGCGCACGTTGCGGATCGCCCCGGCGCCGAGCTTGCGCCGCAGGTTGTGGATGTGCACCTCGACCGCGTTCGAGCCGACCTCCTCGCCCCAGCCGTAGAGGCGCTCCTCGAGCTGCGCGCGCGACAGCACCATCCCCGGCCGCGCCATGAGCGCGTGCAGCAGCGCGAACTCGCGCGCCGACAGCGCCACCGGCCGGCCGCCCAGGGTGGCCGCGCGCGTGGCGGGGTTGAGCACGATCGCCCCGTGGCGCAGGACCGGCTCCGCGCGGCCCTCCGCGCGCCGCACGAGCGCGCGCACGCGCGCCGCCAGCTCGTCGAGGTCGAACGGTTTCACGAGGTAGTCGTCCGCGCCCGCGTCGAGCCCCCTGATGCGGTCGGCGACCGCGTCGCGCGCGGTGATCACCAGGATCGGGACGTCGTTGCGCTGCGCGCGCGCCGCGCGCAGGACCTCGAGCCCGCCCTTGCGCGGCAGGCCGAGATCGAGCAGCACGGCGGCGTACGGCTCGGCGCCGAGCGCGGCCTCGGCGGCCGCGCCGTCGCGCACCCAGTCGACCGCGAACCCCTCCTGCCCCAGCCCGTCGCGGATGCCCTCGCCGATCATCGGGTCGTCCTCGACCAGGAGCAGCCTCATCGGTCCGCCTCCGGCCGCGCGTCGTCCGCCGCCTGCGCCGCGCGCCGCCGCCGGCGGCGGTAGAGCACGAGCGCGGCGAGCGTTACCACCGCCGCGACGGCGAACAGCGCCTCCTCGGCCACGCGCGCCCGCCCGAGCAGCGCGATCGCCGCCTGGCCGAAGAGGTAGCCGGCGCCGGCGACGAGGATCGCCCACGCCGCCGCGCCGACCGCGTTCAGCGCGGCGAACGCCAGCGCGTTCATCCGGCCCGCGCCGATCAGGATCGGCCCGACCGTGCGCACGCCGTAGGTGAACCGCAGGAGCGGGACGACGAGCGCGCGGTACCGGACCACGAGCGCGTCCACGCGCGGGGCGACCGCCTTCGCCGCCGGAAACCGGTCGAGGACCCGGAGCCCGTAGCGCCGCCCGAGGTGGAAGTAGAACTGGTCGCCGAGGAAGCCGCCGAGCGCGGCGAGCGCGACCACTTTGGCGAACGAGAGGTAGCCGAGATGCGCGGCGACGCCGGCGAGGACGAGGACCGTCTCGCCTTCCAGCACGGTGCCGGCGAAGACGACCGGGTAGCCGTAGGCGGCGACGAGCGCGGGGAGGTCCATGGCGGGCGGGGGCCGTGCCGCGCCGGCGCGCGCGGCCGGCTAGATCCAGCCGGCCTTGCGCAGCCGGTAGAAGAGGTACGCATCGATGCCGACCATCAGCCCGAGCGCCAGCGGGTAGCCGAACACCCAGCCGAGCTCGGGCATGTGCTTGAAGTTCATGCCGTAGATGCCCGCGATCATGGTCGGCACCGCGACCAGCGCGGCCACGCCCGCGAGGCGCTTGGTGAACTCGTTCTCCTGCAGCGTAATGAGCGACAGGCTGACCGAGATCGCGGTGGCGATCATCTCGCGCCCGCTCTCGATCGACTGGTTGATGCGCTGCAGATGGTCGAAGACGTCGCGGAAGTACTCCTGCGTGCCGGCGCAGACCTTCGGCACGCGCCCCCCGTAGAGCCGGCTGGTCGCGTCCAGGAGCGGGGCGGCGGCGTGCTTGAGGGTCATCAGGCGCTGCTTGAGGGCGTACAGGTCCTGCAGGCTGCGCCGGGCGAGCCCGCCGGCGAACATCTGCTCCTCGAGATCCTCCAGCTCGGTCTCGATCCGGTCGAGCACCGGAAAATAGCGGTCCACGACCGAGTCCATCAGCGCGTACAGCACGAAGCCGGGCCCCTGCTTCAGGAGCTCCGGCTCGCGCTCGCAGCGGGCGCGCACGTCGGCGAAGCCGCGGCGCGTGCGGGTCCGGACCGACAGCACGAAGTTCGGCCCCGCGAACACGTCCATCTCCCCCACGCGCAGCTCGCGCCCCTCGATCTCGATGGTGTGGAGCACGACGAACAGCGAGTCCCCGTACTCCTCGACCTTGGGGCGCTGGTGCCCGCTCTGCGCGTCCTCCACCGCGAGCTCGTGCAGGCCGAACTCGACCTGCAGCTGCGCGAGCTCGGCGTCGCCCGGCTCGACCAGCGCCACCCAGACCAGCGTGTCGGGCTGGGCCAGGTACGCGCCGATCTCCCCGACCGCGATGTCGGCGAGCTTGCGCCCGTCCCGGTATGCGACGCAGTTGGCGAGCATGCGGCGGAGATTAACCGGTCGGTTGCGCCGCGCGCAACGTGCCGCCGCGCGCGGGCCGGCTCGCCGCCGGCTTTGTCAGGGCGCCATCGTTCCCGGCAGCCAGAGCGCGATCTGCGGGAACGCGATCACCAGGCCGAGCCCGAGGAGCTGCAGGCCGAGGTAGGGCCAGATCGAGTGGAAGATGTCGGTGAGGGTGATGTCCTTCGGCGTCACGCCCTTGAGGTAGAACGCCGCCGGCCCGAACGGCGGCGAGATGTAGGAGATCTGCATGTTCATGCAGAAGAGCACGCCGAGCCAGACGAGGTCGAAGCCGAGCGCGGTCGCCACCGGCACGAAGATCGGCGCGGTCAGGAGCAGGATGCCGATCCAGTCGATGAAGCAGCCGAGGACGATCCAGATGGCCTGCATGATGAGGATCACCACGATCGGGCTCACCGGCAGGCCGGTCATCGCGTCCTGGATCAGCTTGGTGCCGCCGGCGAGCGTGTAGACGCCGATCAGCGCGGAGGAGCCGAAGAAGAGCCAGTAGAGCATCGCGCTCACCTTCGCCGTGTCGGCGAGCGCGATCCTGAAGTTCGCCCACGTCAGCCGGCGGTTCACCGCCGCCGCCACCAGCGCGCCGACCACGCCGACGCCGGCCGCCTCGGTCGGCGTCGCCCAGCCGAGGTAGAGCGAGCCGAGCACGCTGAACGCCACCAGCGCCGGCAGCGCGAGCTCCTTCAGCAGCGCGATCTTCTCGCCGAGCGGGATCGCGCGCTCCGACGCGCTCGCGAGCGGCGCGATGTCCGGCCGCAGCCGGCAGCGGGTCACGATGTACCCGATGTACAGCCCGGCGAGCAGCAGGCCGGGGAGGACCCCGGCCATGTAGAGCTGGCCGATCGAGACGCCGGCGGTCAGCCCCCACATGATGAGCACGACGCTCGGCGGAATCAGCGTCGCGAGCCCGCCGCCGGCGCAGATGCAGCCGAGCGCGAGGTCCTTGCGGTAGCCGCGCGAGAGCATCGCCGGCAGCGCCACCACGCCCATGGTCACGATCTCGGCGCCGATCACCCCGACCATCGCGGCCATGAGCGCGCAGGAGATGATCACCGCCACCGCGAGCCCGCCGCGCAGCCGCCCGGACCAGACGTACACCGTGCGGAAGATCGCCTCGGCGACCCCTGCGCGCTCGAGGATGCACGCCATGAAGATGAACAGCGGCACCGACACGAGCACGTAGTTCCCCATCAGGGTGAACACGCGGCTGATGATCAGCGTCAGGCCGGGCACGCCGAACAGGAACAGCGCGAAGACGACCGCGACGGCGCCGGTGGCGAAAGCGAGCGGCAGCCCCGTCAGCAGGACGGCGACGAAGACCAGGACGAACGCGAGGCTGAGGAGCTCGATGCTCATTCCGGCGCGCGCGGAGCCGCGATCCCGAGATCGCGCAGCAGGTTGGCGACGCCTTGCAGGAGCAGCAGCAGGCCCGCGAGCGGGATCGCGAGCTTGACCGGCCAGATCGGCGGGTTCCACGGCGTGCCGGTGGTCTCGCCCTGCTGGATCGAGGCCCAGGCCATCTCCCAGCCGATCCACACCAGCGTGCCCGCGTAGAGGACGAAGAAGACGAACGTGAAGAGGTCGAGCCGCGCGCGCGTGCGCGGCGCGAGCCGCTCGTACAGCACGTCGATGCGGACGTGGCGGCGGTGCAGGAGGGCGTAGCCCCCCACCACCAGGTAGGCGATCGCCGACAGGTAGACCGTCGTCTCGTTCGCCCAGACGGTCGGGCGGGCGAACGCGCCGCGCGCCACGATCTCCCAGATGACCACGCCGGTGACGACGGCGATCGCGAAGCTGCAGACCAGGCCGACGCGCGCGTTGAGCGCGTCGACCGCGTCGCAGAAGCGATCGGCCGCCGACCGGCGGGCAGCCGGGCTCAATCGATCACCTGCGCGCCGGCGCCTCCCGCCGCCGGGCACCCGCTCATGCGAGCACGCCCAGGTCCCTCAGCCAGGCGGTCTGCGCGTCGTAGGCGCGCTTGGCGAGCGGCGACTTCTTCGCCCAGTCGGCCCACACCTGCTGCGCGAGCGCGCGCAGCTTGCGCAGCTCCTCGGGATCCCAGGTGGTGAGCGTGACGCCCTTGCCCTTCAGCTCGCCGAGCACGCGCACGTCGTCCACCGCGACGCGCTGCACCTGGTCGATGCTCCACTCGCGCACGCAGCTCGAGACGATCTGCTGCACGTCGGCGCTCAGCGCCTTCCACGCGGCGGCGTTGACGGTGAAGTCCTGGCACGGCATCGAGTGGGTGAACATGGTCGGGTACTTCGCGATGTCGTGGAAGCCCATGCGCTGGTTCATCGACACCGTTCCCCAGTCGGCCGCGTCCACCACGCCCTTGTCGAGCGACGAGTAGACCTCGCCGCCCGGCAGCACCACGATCGCCGCGCCGAGCTTGGTCAGGATCTCGGCCGAGATGCCCTGCGGCGAGCGGAACTTGACCCCCTTGAAGTCGGCCATGTTGCGGATCGCGCGCTTCGACACGATCGACTCGATCCCCCACCAGGTGACCCCGACGCAGTGCGCGTTGAAGCGCGCGTAGGCCTCGCGCAGGAGGTCCAGGCCGCCCTTGTAGTAGTAGAACGCGTCCGCCTGCCACGGGTGCTGGTAGCCGAAGTTGAGGTCGCCGAGCATCGAGAAGCCGGCGTCCTTGCCGGTGAAGTACACCGGCGCGGTCGCCTGCCCCTGCAGCACGCCGGCCTGCACCGCGTCGAGGGTCTCGAACACGCCCACCACCGCCCCCGCGGCGAACGGCTGGATCTCGAGCCGCCCGTTGGTGGCCTTGCCGACCCGGGTGCACAGGTCCTCGAAGGCCTTGTGCGTGATCTCGGCCGCGCTCCACAGCGTCTGCATGCGCCACTTCGCGGGCTGCTGCCCGGTGACGACGGCGGGAAAGCCGGCGATGCTCGCGCCCGCGACGGCGCCCGCACCGGCGATGAAACGGCGACGGTTGCTGCTCATGATCCCCTCCTTAGCGGCGGATGCCGCACCGCACCATGATGGTGGGCGTCGATTGTGGTTGTCGCCGCCGAGCCCCGCCTCGAGCCTGCCCTGCGGACGTGCACGCTCGTGATATGTTAGTGATATCCATTGGCCGTGTCAGCAGCGCCGCGCGCCGGCGCGCGCGATTCAAGGAGGCGTGCATGCCGAAGCTCCTCACCCCCGCCGCAGTTGAGAAGTATCACAGCGCGGGCTACCACTTTCCGGTGCGCGTGCTGTCCACCGCGGAGGCGGCGTCCTACCGCCGCCGGCTGGAGGAGCACGAGCGCAAGACCGGCGCGCCGCTGCAGGGCAACTGGCGCCACAAGTGCCACCTGCTCTTCACCTGGGCCGACGAGCTCGTCCACCACCCGAAGATCCTCGACGCGGTCGAGGACGTGATCGGCCCGAACGTCCTGTGCTGGACGACGAACTTCTTCATCAAGGAGGCGAACAATCCGGGTTTCGTCTCGTGGCACCAGGACGCGACCTACTGGGGGCTCGATCCCGACGACGTGGTGACCGCGTGGGTGGCGTTCACCGAGGTGACGCCGGCGAACGGCTACATGCAGGTGATCCCGGGCAGCCACAAGGTGGAACAGCTGCCGCATGTCGACACCTTCCACAAGGACAACCTGCTCTCGCGCGGACAGGAGATCGCGGTCGAGGTGGACAAGTCGAAGGCGGTGGGCATCGCGCTGCAGCCGGGCGAGATGTCGCTGCACCACATCAAGCTCGTGCACGGCTCCGACCCCAACCGCACGAACGACCGGCGCATCGGGCTCGCGATCCGCTACATCCCGACCTACGTGCGCCAGACGAAGGTGCGCGACTCGGCGATGCTGGTGCGCGGCGTGGACGCGGAGCGGAACTTCGATCCCGAGCCGCGCCCGCAGCGCGACCTGGACGACGCCGCGCTCGCCGCGCACGCCGATGCCGTCGGCCGGCAGGTCAAGGCGCTCTACTCGGGCACCGACCGCCAGCAGTTCCGCGCCTGAGCGGGGAGCGCGCATGGCCGAGGAGCGCAAGAAGCTCACCATCCCCGACCTGCTCGAGGCGAAGCGCAGCGGGAAGCGCCTCGTCATGGCGTCCATTCCCGACTATCCGAGCGCGATCTGGGCGGAGCGCGCCGGGCTCGACATCGTCGCGATCGGCGACAGCCTCGCGATGGTGAGCTACGGGCACCCCAACACGCTGCCCGCCACCGTCGACCTGATGCTCGAGCACTGCCGCGCGGTGCGGCGCGGCGCGCCCAACACGTTCTCGCTCGTGGCGATGCCGTACGGCAGCTACGCCAACCCCGCGGTCGCGGTGCAGAACGCGCTGCGCTTCATGAAGGAAGGGCAGGTCGACTGCGTGAAGATGCAGGGCGGCCGCGCGCAGGCGCCGATCATCCGCGCGATCGCCGACGCGGGCGTGCCGGTGATGAGCCACGTCGGCATGTGCCCGCACTTCGTGCACCGGTACGGCGGGTTCAAGCTGCAGGGGCGCACCGCGGCGGACGCCATGGCGATCATCGACGACGCGCTCGCCATCCAGGAGGCGGGCGCGATCGGCTTCGAGATCGAGGCGGTGCCGGCGCCGGTCGGCCGCGCCGTGCACGAGGCGGTCGACATCTTCACCTTCAGCATCGGCGCGGGGCCGTCGGGCTGCGCGCAGCTCCTGCTCGCGTTCGATCTGCTCGGCGTGTTCGACCAGTTCAAGCCGAAGTTCACCAAGCGCTACGCGAATCTCTCGCAGGTCGCGGTCGAGGCGCTCAAGACCTACGCGGCGGAAGTGCGCGGCGGCGTGTTCCCCGACGCCGAGCACAGCTACGGCATGCAGCCCGACGAGGTCGCGCAGCTCGAGGCGAAGCTCGGGAAGGGCTTGCGCTAGCCGAACAGTCGCTCGACCACCTGCTCGCGCGACAGTCTCGAGTGCGCCGCCACGTCGGCGAGTATGGCGGCGAGCGTCCCGACCTTCAGCGGGTCGTGATTCGGAATGGTGACGTGATGCTGTGAAGGTGTGTCCGTAGTCAAGCGGACATGGCTGCCTGACTGCCGGGTCACCCGGTATCCGAGTTTGCCGAGCGCCCTGATCAACTCTGCCCCGGAAAGATCCCGGGGCAGCTTCATACGGGAATGACCTCGTCGCGGACGAAGTGGAGACGGATCAGTTGCGGGGCCTTACCGTCGTCGAAATGAGCGAGGACGGCCTCGCGGACGCGCGCCTGCAGCGTTGCCCGGTCATCGGCCTCGGTGATGATCGACTCGCCGACCGCGCGCGCGACGTAGCCCCCCTCGGGAGCGTCTTCGACCAGGAAGATGATCTCACTCATCCCGGCCAGTCTAGCGCAGCACGCCCGCTGGCGCAGCGTGCGGCATGTCCGGCGCCGTGCGTTCCGGCACGCGGGCTACATCGCCCCGACCGCGGCCTGCTCGTTCTCCTCCTGCTGCAGCGAGAAGATCGACGTGTAGCCGCCCGACCAGTCCGGCGGCATCTCGCACGGCCGCGGGTCGTGGTGCGCCCACGCCGCGCGCTTGCCGCGCACGATGGTCTGGTCGTACTTGGACCGGATCGGATTGACCGTGTAGGGGAACGCGTCGGCCGAGGAGTACGCGAAGAGCAGCAGGGGGCGCCCCGTGTCCGAGTGGTTCTTGCGCGAAGCGTGCAGCGTGCGGCAGTTGTGGAGCGTCAGCGACCCGGCCGGGCCGGTCAGCGTGACCGCCTTGGACAGGTCGAGCCGCGCGACGTCCTCGTCGCGCAGGCAGCCGATCCAGCGCCCCTCGCGGTCGAACTGGGTCGGCATCGGGTCGGTGTCGTGGCTGCGCGGCAGCACCATGAGCGGCCCGTTGTCCGGCCCGCAGTCGTAGATGTAGGTGCCGACCGTCAGCGGCGAGTAGTTGGTGTGCGGCCAGAAGCTGATGTCGAGGTGCCACTTCACCTCTTCGCCCCCCTGCGCCCACTTGTAGTTGAGCTTGGAGTGGTGGAACTTGACGTCCGGGCCGACCAGGTCGGCGACGATGTCGGGCAGCGGCGACTTGGTGCAGTACTCCCAGAACACCGGGTGCTGCTCGACCGGGCTCGACACGCGGCGCAGGCGCGGCGCGTCGGGACGGTGGGTCGGCTCGAGGTCGAACACGTTGTCCGACTTCGTCACCTTGCGCGAGCGCTCGACCAGCTCGTCGGTGGCCGCGCGCAGCTTGCGGATCCACTCGTCGCCGATGATCTTCTCGAGCAGGATGTAGCCCTCGCGGAAGTAGTGCTCGCGCTGCGCCTGCGTGAGGACGCGCGGCGCGATCTTGAGGATGTTCTCGGGTGTCATCGCTTCTCTCCTGGCTGGTGGTGGAAGGTGAGCTCGCTTCAGCCGCCCTTTTCCGCGCGGCCGAGGGGTTGCGGTCCGGGGCCGTCGCCGTGCATGAAGAGGTCCATCGCGATCTCGCCGCCCGGCGGGACGACCACGAACGCGTCGTTCGCCTCGCCCAGGCGATCGGGCATGGCGAGCAGGCCCTCGATGAGCTCGGCGGAGCCGAGGGTCTCCTCGTACTCCACGCCGAACCGGTCGGCGAGGAACTTGGCGACCTCCAGCACGCGCGGGCGGCAGGCGTCGAGCTCCTCCTGCGAGAAGCCGACCATGCACAGCTTGCGGTAGTGGCGGTACTTCATCTCGATCAGGTAGTCGGCGGTCTCCTCGTCGTAGTCGCGGACGTAGTCTAGATAGTCGGTGAGCGGCTCGTCCTTCGCGTCGATCCAGCCCTTGGTCAGGTAGTAGGTGTTGGGGCTGGCGAAGAAGCGCTGCACGTAGCGCTGGTGCGAGCCGAGGAAGATCGCCACGCAGTCGTGCGTCCGCGGGACGATGAGCGTGTGCGGCCCGGCCTTCACGCCCACCAGCCCGTTGCCGCACAGGCCGTAGCCGAGCAGCACCGTGCTCGGCTCGGGCAGCGCGTCGAGCTTCTCGTTCAGCGCCACCGAGAGCTTCTTGGGCGAGTTGTGCAGCGTGACGTCCATCCAGGTGGTCGGCATGCCGGGCGGCAGGCGCTTGCCGAGCAGGTCCTCGAGCACCCCGCAGGCGAGCACGACGAGCGGGCGGGTCACAGGGCCTCCGCCTCCGCGCGCCGCACGAACAGCGGCTCGCGCCGCCCGAGCACGCCGGACTCCGCGACGATCTCGGGCACGAGGTGGTCCTGCTTCGGCGCCATCACGTGCACGCCGGCGATGCCGGGAATCGCGCGGATGCGGCGCATGAGCTCGACGCAGATGCGCTTGCCCTCCGCGCGCGGGTCGGCGGCGCGCTCGAGCCGCGCGACCATCTCGTCCGGGATGTGCACGCCGGGCACGCGGCTGCGCAGCCAGCGCGCGGTCTTGGCCGAGCCGATCGGCCCGATGCCCGCCATGATGCGGATGCGCTCGTGCAGGCCGGCGGCGCGCACCAGCGCCATGTAGCGCTCGAGGCGCTCGATGTCGAAGCAGTACTGGGTCTGGACGAACTGCGCGCCGGCCGCGATCTTCTTCTCGAGCCGCGCGACGCGCGCCTCCGCGAGCGGCGCCGAGGGGTTGTCCGCGGCGCCGAGGAAGAGCCGCGGCGCGGTCGTGAGCTTGCGCCCGGAGAGGAAGCGGCCTTCGTCGCGCATCGTGCGCGCGGCGGCGAGCAGCGTGAGCGCGTCGAGGTCGCCCACGTGCTTCGCGCCGGGATGGTCGCCGTTCGAGACGTGGTCGCCCGAGAGGCACAGCAGGTTGCGCACCCCGAGCGCCGCCGCGCCGAGGATGTCGCCCTGGATGGCGATGCGGTTGCGGTCGCGGCAGGAGATCTGCATCACCGGCTCGCAGCCCGCCTGCAAGAGCAGCACCGAGACGCCCAGGCTCGACATGTGGCAGTTCGCCCCGGACGCGTCGGTGACGTTGAGCGCGTCCACGTACCCGCGGAACGGCTCCAGCCGCGCGCGCACGTCGGCGGGATCGGCCGAGTCGGGGGGCGAGAACTCCGCGGTGACCACGAACTCGCCGCGCTCGAACAGGCGCTCGAGCCGGGTGCCCGAGGGGCGCAGCGGCGCGGCCGGAGCGAGGACCGCCGCGCGGTGGGTCCCCTCCGCCACCCGCAGCCAGGTCGAGGTGCCCGCGCGGTCGTGCTCGACCGGGGCGTTGATCGCCGCCGGCAGCGTGCCCGCCTCCGTGCGCAGGCCGCCGCGCCACGCCTCCACCCAGACGCACTGCATGTCCGGGCGCACCTCGCAGCTGCCGTCCTGCCGCACGCCGCCGCACGGGCCGTTGCGCAGCTGCTTGGGGCAGTTCATCGGGCACGACATGCCGGTCGCGGAGAGCGCGCAGCCGCCGCACATCCGGCAGTCGAACAGGAACCCCTTGATCGCGCGCTCGGCGCCGGCGACCGGGCGCTCGAGCCGCTCGCGGCCGAGCGCGCGCACGAGCGGTCCCGCCGCCTCCAGCGTCGTCTCGAGCGCGCGATAGAGCCGCCCGAACAGGCGCGGATGCCGCACCGCGTAGCGCCGCATCGCGTGCATCGCGCGCGCCTCAGGCCGCCAGCGCGGCGTCCGGCTCGGGGGCGAGCGCGGTGTGGGTCACGAAGAGCTCCTGGAAGTCGGCGCGCCCGGAGAGCTCGAGCACGCGCATGCGCTTCGCCAGCGTCGCGGCGCGGCGGCGGTGGCCGCGGTTGAAGAGCGCCATGCGCGCGCCGTCGCCCGCCGCGTTGCCGATCGAGCGCACGCGCTCGACCGGGAGCGGCGGCACGAGCCCGATGCGCAGGATGTCGTCGGGCTCCAGGTGGTTGCCGAACGTGCCGGCGAGCAGGACGCGGTCGAGCCGCTCGACGCCGCACTCCGCGAGCAGGATCTCGATGCCGGCGCGCAGGGCCGACTTGCCGAGCTGCACGTTGCGCACGTCCTTCTGCGTGAGCACGATGTCGCGCCCGGTGCGGGCGAACGGCGGGGCGACCAGCACCACGTCCTCGGCGCGGCCGCTCGCGCCGGCGCGCACCTGCGGGTGCCGCCCGGGCGCCGCGAGCGCGCCGTCGGGTCCGATCAGCCCCGCGCCGACGAAGGCGGCGACGCTCGAGATCACCCCCGAGCCGCACAGGCCCACCGGCCGCGGATCGCCGCCGCCCTCGGCCGCGCGGATCGCCGACCAGCGGATGCGCCCGCCCGGCTCGACCCAGACGCGCTCGATCGCGCCGGGCGAGGCGCGCACGCCGCAGCGGATGTGCGCGCCCTCGTACACCGGGCCGGTCGCGCACGAGGTCGCGGTCAGCTCGCCGTCGCGCGCGAGCACGACCTCGCCGTTGGTGCCGACGTCCACGAGCAGCTGGTTGCCGCGGTAGAACCCGGCGTCGCGCGTCAGCACCGCCGCCAGCGTGTCGCCGCCGATGTAGCCCGACACCATCGGGAACACGAACACGCGCGCCTGCGGGACGATCGCGAGGCCCAGGCTGCGCGCCTCGACTTCCACGCCGTCGGACCACACCGGCAGGTAGGGCCCGCGGCCGAGCGGCTCGGGGTTCACGCCGAGCAGGATGTGCTGCATCGTCGGGTTGCCGACCGCCACCGCGTCGACGATGTCGTCGGGATCGACGCCGCCCTCGGCCGCCGCCTCCGCGATCAGCCGGTTCAGCTCGTCCACCAGCATGCGCCGCATGGTCGCGAGCGCCGCCGGGTCCTGCTGCACGTGCGTCATGCGCGAGATGACGTCCTCGCCGTAGATCGCCTGCGGGTTGCCCGCGGTGCGCATCGCCACGATCTCGCCGCGCGCGAGGTCGCAGAGGAAGACGACCACCGAAGTGGTGCCCACGTCGATCGCCACGCCGTGCAGGCCGGCGCGGCGTCCGGGGCGCACCTGGATGACGTGCCGGTCGGCGAACAGCGTCGCGGTGGCCTCGCGCGCCGTGTCGAAGCCCTCGCGCTGCGAGTACTCGGCCACGACCTCGACCGGCAGCACGGGCTTGCGCCCGCGCGCCGCCTGCGCGATCCCGCGCGCGACGCGCTCAGCGAGCGCGCTGGGCGCATCCATGCGCGCGGGTTCGACCGCGGCGGTCACGCGCGCCACGATCGGGCGCGCCGCGACCCGGGTGACGGTGTAGGGCTTGCGCGGCGCGCTGCGCACCGCCTGGCTCTCGGGCGGCACCGCGATCGTGACGTCGCCGCGCACGTCGCACAGGCAGGCGAGCCGGTAGTCGTGCCCCGCCGCGTCGGCCGGCAGGAGCGTGCGCTCCGCCTCGGTGAGGGGCGTCAGCGCGTCGGCCGCGGTGACCGCGGCGTCCACCTCGACCAGGCAGCTCCCGCACTTGCCGCGCCCGCCGCACACCGACTTGATGCCGACCCCCGCCTTCCACGCGGCGACGAGCAGCCGCTCGCCGCGCGGGACCTCGGTGGTGCGCGAGTCGGGGTGGAAGACGACGCGGGGCATGCGCGCCTCGAGGCGGCTCAGGCGACGATGCGCCCGTCCCGGAACGCCTCGATGAAGCCCATGCAGTACTCGTCGCGCCCGAGCACCGCCTCGGCGGCCTGGATCGCGGACATGAGCTGGGCGTCGGTCGGGTCGACGATCGCGGCGTCCATGCCGCGCCCCATCGCCGCCACGAGGAACGTGCGGTTCACCAGCTTGCGCGCGGGCAGACCGTGCGAGACGTTGGTCAGCCCGCAGATCGTGTGCACGCCGGGAAAGCCGCGCATGATCCGCTCGATGGCCTCGAGCGTCGCGACGCCGGACTCCGGGTCGGTGCCGAGCGGGAACACGAGCGGGTCGACGTACAGGTCGTCGAGCGGCAGGCCGGCGCGCGTGAGCCGCTCCACGAGCTCGCTCGCGAGCTCGACCTTCTGCGCCGCGCTCGAGGCGGGCACGCCCTCGCCCTGGCAGAGCGCGATCACCTTGGCGCGGTACTCGACCGCGAGCGCGAGGATGCGGTCGAAGCGCTCGCGCTCGAGGTTGATCGAGTTGAGCATCACCGGCCGGGCCTTCACCCGCGGCAGCGCCGCGGCGAGCGCCTGCGCATCGGGCGAGTCGAGGCAGAGCGGCCGGTCGGTCACCTCCTGCACGACGTCCACCAGCCAGCTCAGCAGCTCCGGCTCGCGCCCCGGGAACGTGCCGCCGTTCACGTCGATGTAGTGCGCGCCGGCGGCCGCCTGCGCCTGCGCCTCCTGCTGGATCGCCGCGGCGTCCTGCGCCTCGAGCGCCGCGCGCACCGCTTTGCGCGAGGCGTTGATCCGTTCGGCGACGATCAGCATCGCGGCGCTACCCCCGTCATGCGTACTTCCCGTACTTCCTGATGGTGCGCGCCATCGCGCGCACGTTCTCGACCTTGCAGTAGTCGGTGATGCTGTTCGCGCTCGAGATCATGTAGCCGCCGCCCTTGCCGACCTTCTCCAGGCGGTCGCGGACCTCGGCCTCGACCTCGGCCTCGGTGCCGCGCGGCAGCGTGTAGTCGAGGTCGATGTTGCCCACGATGCACACGCGGTTGCCGTACTTCGCCTTGAGCTGGTTGATGTCCATGGCCGAGGGCTGCACCGGGTGGATGCCGCTCATGCCGAGCTGGACCAGGCCGTCGAGGATGGGGAAGAGGTTGCCGTCGCTGTGGAAGATCCAGGGCTTCTTGATCTCGTTCGCCACCATCATCTGGTAGGGTTTGAAGAACTCCTCCCACATTTCCATGTTGATCCACGGCGCCTTGGTGTCGGCGTGGTCGTCGTTGGCCCAGATGAAGTCGAAGTCCATCTTGTTGAGGTGCTGCACCACGCGCGCCGACCACTCCGAGAAGCGGCGGTGGACCTCCTTCACCAGGTCCGGGTCCTCGTACATCTGGATCGAGAAGACGTCCAGGCCCATGCTCTCGAACGTGCTCGCGCTGCCCAGGCGGATGCGGGCGAAGACGGCGAAGTCCTCCCGGTACTTCGCGAGCCACTCGGCGACCTTGTCGTAGCGCCCCGGGTGGTCGGGGTCGGGCAGGAACTGGTCGAAGTACTTGAGCGCGTCGCGGTCGGTCAGCAGCCCGTGCTTCACGTAGGTGCGGCCGGTCTTCGCGTCGGTGCCCATCTCCGCGATCCACGGCGGCACGAAGTCGAAGGTGATGCGCGTGGGCGCGTACCAGGCTTCCTTGCCGGTGGTGCCGGTGGTCTGGATCGACTGGCCGTCGGTGGCCTTCTGCCCGCTCGGGAAGTGGTAGCCGAACCCGTCCATGCCGAGCGTCCGGCACAGCTCGCCGGGGGTGAAGTCGGTGCGCCCGTCCATGAGCGCGACCTGGATCTCCTCCTCGATGTCGTTCTCGATCCACGGAACCTGGTCGGGCTGTTCGCGCCGCAGCGCGGCGAGCACGCGTTGTCTCGGTGTCATGCTGTTCTCCCCGTGCCGCCTACTGGAGCATCCGGTTGCAGGTCTCGACGCAGGCGTAGGCGTCCTCGCCGTAGAAGTCGGCCCCGATCTCGTCGGCGAACTTCTGGGTGAGCGGCGCGCCGCCGACGCCGACGACCACCTTCCCGCGCATGCCGGCGTCGTGGAGCGCGGCGATGGTGCGCCGCATGCTCTCCATGGTGAGCGTGATGAGCGCGCTCATCAGCACGAAGCGCGGGGCCTCGCCCTGGACCGCGGCCACGAACTTCTCGGGCGCCACGTCCACGCCGAGGTCCACCACCTCGTAGCCGGCCCCCTCCAGCATCATCTTCACGATGTTCTTGCCGATGTCGTGGAAGTCGCCGGCCACGGTTCCGACCACCGCCTTGCCCTTCTTCTCGGCCGCGACGCCCACGAGGTGGGGCTTGAGCACGCCGACCGCCTCGGTCATGGCGCGCGCCGCGATCATCATCTGCGGCAGGAAGAACTCGCCGCTCGAGTACTTCTGGCCGACCACCGACATGGCGGCGATCAGGCCGTCCTTCATGAGCGCGGCCGGGTCCACGCCCGCGGCGAGCGCGGCGCGCACCGCCGCGACCGCCTCGTTCTTCTTGCCCCGGATCACCCAGTCCTTGACCGTCTCGATCGTCGCCGTCATCGCGCTGCCCCCGCTTCCGAATGCTGGTATGTCACTGATATGTTACGGCTTGGCGGACGGGCGTCAATGCCTTTTCGGCGCCGGTTTGATCGGGGTCAACCGGAGCGTGCCGCCGCCTCCCGCGGCGCACAAGCCGCGCCGCCCGGAGCGGGCGCTCAGACGGCGGCGGGCAGGCTGGCCGGGCCCAGGCGGGCGCCGTCGCGGTCGAGGCGGTCGCGCACGTCCTCCCCGCGCAGCGCCCGCGGCTCGCAGCCCGCCTCCAGGCACAGCGCGGCGGCGTGCCCGATCGCGTGGCCGTAGGCGAAGCACTGCGCCGTGACGCGCGCGGACGCGACCGCCTCGTGCTCGGCCGACAGGCAGCGCCCGGCGACCAGCAGGCCCTCGCCCCGCTGCGGGACGAAGCACCCGTACGGCACCTCGTAGCAGTCGTCGAGCAGCCACTCGACGCGCGGCCGCGCCCCGGCGTGCAGCTCGATCGGCCAGGGCGAGCGCGCGATGCCGTCGGGAAACTTCGCGCCGCGCAGGATGTCGGCGTTGCGCAGCAGCGCGACGCCGCGCGCCTGGCGCGTCTGGCGCACGCCGACCTGGACGCCGGTGTCGTTGACCCAGCTCGCCTCGCAGCCGGCCACGTGGTCGCGGAAGAAGCGCCAGTACTCGCGCACCTGGCGCCGGCCCTCGAGCTCCGCGTCGGTGAAGTCGCGCGCGAAGAGCGTGTTCAGCTCGCGCCCGTCGGGACCGACGACGCGCGTGCAGTTGCACAGCAGCTCGTGCGGGCGCGTCGTGGCGAACAGCCAGACCTTGGCGCGCGGCAGGAAGTAGCCCTTGCCGTGGTGCGCCCGCAGCAGCTCGGAGAAGCGCTCCGGCATGATCGTGTCGGCGCCGTACTCGGCCAGGAACCGCTGCGTGTCGACGCCGCCGAGGCGGAAGATCATGGTCGGGTTCTGCACCCTGCCTTCGTCGCCGACGAACGCGGGGAAGCCGGCCATCGCCACCACGTCGGCGTCGCCGCTCGCGTCGATCGTGATGCGCGCGCGCAGCGCGAGCGGGCCTTCCTTCGAGTACGCCGCGAGCCCCGCGACCCGGTCGCCGTCGAGCAGCGCGCCGGTGACGGTGGTGTGGAAGAGGATCTGCACGCCCGCCTCGCGCAGCAGGTGGTCGGCCGCCTCGCGCCAGACCAGCGGATCGTGCACGCGCGTGTAGGTCTTGCCGTAGCGCACCGGCGGGGTGAGGCCGCCGCGGCGCTCGAGGAGCCGGACGAACTCGTCCGCGAAGCCGAAGACGACCTGCTCGGGCGGCGCGTCCGGACGGCCGCTCGCGGCGTACAGGCCGCACACCGTTCCGGACAGGCCGGCCACGGCGCCGCCGCCGCAGAAGCCGTAGCGCTCGACCAGCGTGACCTTCAGCCCGCGCCGCGCGGCGGTCACCGCCGCCGCGACGCCCGCCGCGCCGCCGCCCGCGACGAGGACGTCGGCGTCGATCCGCAGCCCGGCGCGCCGATCGACCGCGCCCGTCACGCGCCGCCTCAGCGCGCCTGCAGGATCACGGCGGGGAGCCACGTGACCGTGGCCGGAAACGCCATCGTGATCGCGAGCGTCAGGCACTGCAGCGCGATGAACGGAATCACGCCGCGGTACATGTGTCCGATCGTGATCTCGGGCGGCGCGACGGCGCGCAGGTAGAAGATCGCCGGCGCCATCGGCGGGGTGAGGTAGCTCGTCTGGATCATGATGAGGAACAGCACGCAGAACCACACCGGGTCGAAGCCGGCCTGGATGACGAGCGGCGTGAACAGCGGCACGAAGATCAGCACGATCGAGATCCAGTCGAGGAAGAACCCGGCGAGGAAGATGATGAACATCATCAGGCCGAGCAGCATCCAGGGCGAGAGCTGCATCTTCGTGATCACCACGCTCGCGGTGTTGATCCCGCCGCCGCCGATGAAGACGCCGGTGAACAGCGTCCCGGCCAGCAGCACCGCCATGATCATGGAGGTGACCTGGAGCGTCTTGATCAGCGCCTGGTACAGACCGCTCCAGGTGAAGGTGCGGTAGATCAACGTGAGCAGGACCGAGCACAGCGCGCCGACCGCCGCGGCCTCGGTCGGCGAGGCCCAGCCGAGCAGGATCGACCCCAGCACGGCGAAGATCATGAACACCGGCGGCACCATGTTGCGCGTGGTGATCCAGAGCTTCTCGGCCAGCCCGGGCTCGTCGGGCTCGCGCGGGATGCGCGGGCCGGCCGACGGCCGGACGACGCACAGGGTGAAGATGTACACGAGGTACAGGCCGCCCATGATGAGGCCGGGGATCGTCATGCCGTAGAAGATGTCGCCCACCGACTGGTCGGCGAGGGGGCCGATCACGATCGCCACCACCGAGGGCGGGATGATCGTGCCGAGGGAGCCGCCGGCGCAGATCGTGCCCGAGATGAGCGGCTTGTCGTAGCCGTAGCGCAGCATCACCGGGATGGTGAGCAGCCCGACGACCGACTCGGTGGCGCCGATCACCCCGGAGGAGGCCGCGAAGAAGATGCACATGATCACGGTCGCGAGCGCGAGCCCGCCGGGCAGGCGCCGGGTCCAGATGTGGATCGCCCCGAACAGGCGGTTGGCGATGCCCGACTTCTCCAGCATCGCGCCCATGAAGACGAACAGCGGGACCGCGGCGTACACGAAGTTGGACGAGATGTCCTCGATCTTCTCGACGAACTGGAAGATGACGCGGTCGCCGAAGATGACGATGCCGAACAGCACCGCGGTGATCATCATCGAGAACGCCACCTGCACGCCCAGGAACATCAGGACGAAGGCGACCGGCAGCATGACGAAGGGCAGGTATTCCATCTACCGTGCTCCCGTCCGCAGGGTGCGCAGCGTCTTCGCCAGCTCGGCCAGCACCTGGAGCGCGAGCAGCGCGAAGGCGGCGAAGAACACGATGCGGAACGGCCAGACCGGGGGGTTCCACGCCGACTGCCCGGTGCGCTCGCCGCGCAGGTACCCGATCGACAGGTGATGGAAGAGCGCGTACGAGAGCCACACGAGCAGCGGCAGCATGACCGCGTAGGCGAGGAGGTCGATGGTCGCGCGCGTGCGGGGGGAGAACTTCTCGCTGAAGATGTCGATGCGGATGTGGGCGCCCGCCGCGAGCGTGTAGGCGAATCCCAGCAGGAAGTGCGAGCCGGTGAGGAAATAGCCGGCCTCGTAGGCCCAGATGGTCGGCGCGCCGAACACGTAGCGCGCGAACACCTCGTAGCAGGTGGCGAGCACCAGCGGCACGATCAGCAGCGAGGCCAGGATGCCGATGCTGCCGGTGATGCGTTCGATCGTCTTGACGAGCGCGTCCATTGCGCTGGCTACCCCCAGTGGCACGGCGCGGCGGAACAAAAAAACGGGGCGCTCTCAGCGCGCCCCGTCTTCGCCCCGCCCGCGCGTCAGTCTCTCACCCTCACCTTGCGCCAGCCCTCGGCGCCCTTCCACTGGGCGTCGAACGCCTTCTGGCTCGCCAGCGTCTTCGCGAACCACGGGTACTTGTTCTCCTTCGCCACGCGGTCGGCCCACTCGAGCCCGATCTTGCGCGCCGCGAACTGCACCTCGGGGTCGAGCTCGATGATCGTGTTGCCGGCCTTGCGGTAGAAGTCGAGCGCCTTGGCGTCCTCCTCCCCGATGCGCAGCCAGCTCTCGAACGTGACCAGCTTGGCGACCGTCTCGACGAGGCGCTTGTCGGCCGGCGAGAGCTTGTTCCAGACGTCCTTGTTGATCACCAGCTCGAACGGCGCGGTCGGCTGGTGCACGCCCGGGTAGATCAGGTACTTCGCGACCTTGTAGAACCCCGGCGAGATGTTCTCCCACAGCGTGCCCCACTCGGTGGCGTCGATCGCCCCGCGCTCGAGCATCGGGTAGACGTCGCCGCCGGCGGTGGTGACCGGGGCGGCGCCGAGCTCCTTCGCCATCTCCAGCCAGGCGCCGGCGGTGCGCAGCTTCAGGCCCTTCAGGTCGGCGAGCGTCTTCACCGGCTTGCGCGAGTGCAGGAACACCTCCGCGGTGCGGATGAAGAGCACGGTCGAGTAGACGCCTTCGGTGTCGTCGCGGAACTTGTGCTGCATCTCGAGGCCGCCGTCCTCGTACAGCCAGTGCAGCATGCGCTCGGTGTCGAACGAGCCGGCGTAGCCGCCGAACAGCACCGTGGTCGGGTCCTTGCCCCAGTCGTAGCCCATCCAGGTGTGGCCGCACTCGGCCACGCCGTTCTTCACCGTCTCCGGCACCTTGAGCGCGTTGCCGAGCGCCCCGCCCGGGAACACCTGGATCTTGAAGCGCCCGCCGGAGAGCTGGTCCATGCGCTCGGCGAAGGCCTTGGCGCCGATCTCCATCAGCGGCCCGCCCGGCCAGGCCGTGGCCATCTTCCAGTTGTGGCTCGGACCGCCCTGTGCCTGGGCGGCGCTCGCCGCCATGGTTGCCGCGGCGGCCGCGCCGACCTTCAGGAAATCGCGCTTCTTCATCTGCCCCTCCTTACGGGTGAACGGTGGTCAGTATCCTACGCCGCGCCGGCGAGCGGGCTGCCCCCGCCCACCCGGCCCGGCGCCTCGTTCATGTGCTTCTCGATCTTCGCCCGCAGCTCGGGTTTCACGTGCTTCATGCTGTAGCCGTTGAACAGGTGGCCGACGAGCCCGCGGTCGAGGTCGCTCGTGCCCATCAGCCAGTCGGCGATCGGGAAGGTCAGGTTCATGTCGATGTCCATCATGATCCCCTGGCTGTGGTGCACCGTGTGGTGCCGGCGGATCGTGTTGACCAACGGCACGTAGCGCACGAACCAGTTGTCGTGCACGTGGCAGCAGTAGTGGAAGGTCTCGTAGATCAGGTACTGGCCGACGATCGTCACCATCAGGATGTAGCCCGCGTTCGGGTTCACGAGCCAGGCGAGCGCGAGCGCGAAAGGCACGCCGAGCGCCATGAAGGTGAACAGCGCCCGCCACGGAAAGAAGATGATGCGGAACTCGCGCGTCGAGTCGACCGTCATCTCGTTGTCGGTGAAGTACTGGTGGTGCTGGCGCGTGTGCCGGTCGTAGATCGCGCGCAGCGCCCACACGTCCACCAGCCGGTGCATGACGTACTTGTGGATCCACCACTCGAACAGGTTGGACAGCACGAACACCGGCACGACCAGCAGCCACTCCCAGCCCGCGTTCTGGAGCCGCGACACGCACCACGCGATCACCGCGATCCCGACCACGTAGATGACCCCGATGTGCAGCAGGCCGTTGTACAGCGGGTGGATGTCCGCCTGGTACTCCGCGCGGAACCGGCGCTGGCGCTCGGTCATGGCGTGGCGTTCGGTGAGGACCTGTCCGAGTTCGCTCATGGCTCGACTCCTGGATTCGCGCGCGCCGCCTGCCGCCGGGGCGGGACGGGGCGGGGCGCTAACATATCAGGCGTATATTTTCCCCGCGCCGGATTGTCGTTGCTTCGGCCGGCGCTTTCAAGTCGCCGCGCACGCGGGGGTTTTGCTGCGGGGCAGCAAGCGGCGTCCGCTACGCGTGCGCGGCGGCGCCGGCGAGGAGCCGCTTGGCGAGGTGCACCGCCTCGACCGCGTTCGGCGCGTAGCCATCCGCCCCGATCTGGGTCGCGAACTGGGCGCTCACCGGCGCCCCGCCGACGACGACCTTGCAGCCGGCGCGGAGTTGCCGCGCCTCGAGTGCGGCGATGACCCCTTTCATCTCCATCATCGTCGTGGTGAGGAGCGCCGACAGCGCCAGCACGTCCGGCCGGTAGGCGGCGACCTCCTCGCAGAACTTGTCGCGCGTCACGTTGACGCCGAGGTCGCGGATCTCGAACCCCACCCCCTTCAGCATCGTGGACACCAGGTTCTTGCCGATGTCGTGCATGTCCCCGGCGACCGTGCCGATCAGGATGCGGCCGCGCAGGCGCTCGCCGCCGGCCGCGAGGAACGGCTCGAGCATGCCCATCGCCACCGTCATCGCGCGCGCGGAGAGCAGCACCTCGGGGATGAACGCCTCGCCGCTCGCCATGCGCTCGCCGACGACGGTGATCGCGGCGATGAGCCCGTGCTCGAGGATGGCGGCGGCCGGCACGCCGCCGTCGAGCAGCGCCTGCACGTGCGCCTTGATCGCCACGTGCTTGCCGCCGAACACCGCCTGCCTCACCTCCGCGAAGACCGCCTCGTCGGACGGGGCGTCCGTCGCCGGGCGCGCGGGCCGGCCGGCGGCCGGCGGCGCGGATGCCGCGGCCGCTGCGGCCACGGGCCGGAACGCGCCCGCCTGCAGCGGCAGGCGCCCTTCGCGCTCGATGCGCTCGCCCAGGCGCTGCAGGCGCGCGAAGACCGCCTCGGGCGGCACCTCGTCGGCGATCCCCACCACCATGCGCGTGCCCGGCGCCACCGCGCGGAAGAACGCGTCGAGGTAGCCCTCGAAGTCGGCTTCCGCCGTGCCCGGCAGCATGATGGTCGACGGGATGCCGCCGAAGAGCGTCAGCCGCGGGCTCCAGCGCCGGTAGTACTCCCCGATCGTCACGCGCGTCATCGGCGCCGGCGTGATCGACTCGGCCACGTGCATTCCCGAGTCGCGGATGAGGTCCATCAGCCCGGTGTTCTCGCCGTCGGTGTGGCACAGCACGAGCTTGCCGGCCGCGCCGAGCAGGTCCGCCGCCTTGCGGATCCAGGGCGCGATCTCCTGCGCGAAGTAGGGCGGGTAGGTGAGCATGTCGTCGAAGTTCGCGCCCCACCACACCACCTCGGCCGGGGAGTCGCGCAGGAGCGCGAGCTCCTTGTCGTGCAGCAGCGCGATGCGGTCGGCGAGCCCGCGCATCGCCTCGTAGTGGTCCTTGTAGTGGATGAAGAACTGGGTCGGGTCGCTCAGGTCGCGCTGGATGGTGTGGAACGGCGAGGCGTCGAGCGAGCCGATCGCCACCGGCTGGCCGTCCTCGCGCATGTCCTCGGCCGCCCAGCGGCGGTAGCGCTCGAAGTTCGGGACCACGTCCATGTGCTCGAACAGGTACCCGGCCGGCGCGTAGTCGGCCGGAGTCTTGATCAGGTGCTCGACCAGCGCCGGGATGGTGATGCCGTTCTTCTGCGACTGCACGTCGTAGTGGGTCGTGGTGCTCACCATCCCGAGCGGCGTGTGGTACTCGACGCGCGTGCGCGCGCCCGTGCGCTGCACCTTGATCTCCACGTCGCGCGGGAAGACGGTGTCGAACAGGATGTCGCGGCTGTAGAAGACGTTGATGCCGCGGTGCAGGTACTGCGGCTGGTAGACGGGGTCGAGCTGGTCGTCGCAGAAGCGGTGGTGCAGGGTCCACCCCTCGGCGCGCGCGATGTCGTTCTGGGCGCGGCCGGCGTGCTGCGGCGGCAGGGTGCCGCGGGTCGAGTTGGCGAGGTACCAGAGGTCGAGGCGCGGGACGTACGGCAGCCGGTCGACCGGCTCCCCGCGCAGCGCCGCCAGCACGCGCGACCGATGCGTAAACATGCGTCCGACCTCCCGCGAGACCGCCGGCGGCGGATCCGCCGGACGCTGACATATTAGGAGTATGTCTCGCGCGCCGCCACGGCGATGGGGCCGGCGTTTGACCTCGGTCAAACAGCGGCCGGGCGCGGGGCTAGAAGTCGGTCGTGACCGTGGCCCGGGTGAAGGCCTCGATGTTGTCGAGCAGCGCGTCGCTCGCGGCGGCCGCCGCCGCCGCGTCCGCGCGCGCGACCGCGCGCGCGATGTTCGCGTGCAGCTTCGCCGTCACCGGCAGGTCGGCCGCCTGCCTGTAGTGCAGGTACCAGAAGCGGCGCGAGAGCGCCGCCATCGCCGTCATCGCGGTCGCCGCGAACTCGTTGCGCGCGGCGCGCAGGCCGAGCTCGTTGAACTCGCGGTCGATGCGCAGGAAGGCGACGTCGTCGCCGCCGCGCGCCGCCTGCTCGAACGCCTTTGCCAGCGCGGCGAAGCGCGCGCGCTCCTCGTCGGTGGCGCGGCGCGCCGCGCCGCGGGCGACCAGCCGCTCGATCTCGCGCCGCACTTCCAGCAGCCGCAGCTGCGCCTTCACGTTGATGTCGGAGACGATCACCCCGCGCCGCGGCAGGATCTGCACCAGGCGCTCGCGCGCGAGCCGCTGCAGCGCCTCGCGGATCGGCGTGCGGCCGATGCCGAGCCGCCCGGACAGCATCGCCTCCGACACCGCGGCGCCGGGCGGCAGCTCGAGCCGCACGATCATCTCCTCGAGCGCCGTGTACGCGCGCTCGGTGAGGGTGCGCTGGGCGCCGCCGTCGCCGGCGCGCGCGCGCCGGCGCGCTACGCGTGGCGGCGCTTTTGCACGAGTGCGAGGAATTTCTCGTACTCCCTGTCGTCGACGCCGTAGCTGTGGTCGTCGTCGGGGAAGGTGCCCGCCTTCACGTCGGCGACGTACGCCTTCAGCCCCGCCACCGCCACCTCGGTGAGGTTGGCGTAGCGCTTGGTGAACTTCGGCTTGAAGTCGGTGAACACGCCGAGGAGGTCGTAGGAGAGCAGGATCTGCCCGTCGGTGCCCGCGCCCGCGCCGATGCCGATGGTCGGGATCTCGAGCTGGGCGGAGATCACCCGGGCGATCTTCGCCGGCACCGCCTCGAACTCGAGCATGAAGCAGCCGGCGTCCTGGATCGCGAACGCGTCCTCGAGGATCTTCAGCGCGGCGTCGGCGGTGCGGCCCTGGATCTTGAAGCCGCCGAACATCGCGATCGTGTGCGGGGTGAGCCCGATGTGCGAGGCGGTCGGGATGCCGGCGTCGACCAGCGCCTTCAGGATGTGCGCCTGCGACCTGCCGCCCTGCGGCTTGACCGCGTCGACCAGCGCCTCCTGCATGAAGCGCGTCGCGTTCGCGAGCGCGCGGTCGACGGTGTGGTAGCTCTGGTAGGGCATGCACCCGAGCACGAACGTGCGCGGCGCGCCGCGGCGCACCGCCTGCGAGTGCAGCACCATCATGTCCATGGTCGCGGGGACGGTGCTGGGATGGCCGTGGCAGGTCATCGCCAGGCTGTCGCCGACCACGCACACGTCGACGCCCGCGGCCTCGGCCCACTTGGCCGACGTGTAATCGAGCACCGACGTGTAGACCATCTTCTCGCCGGTCTTCTTGGACTCGCGGATCTCGGTGATGGTCCGCTTCTTGCGCTCCGTCCCTGCCGCCTCGGCCATCGCGCTCTCCCCCGGTGCCTTTGATATGGCACCAGTATATCAACGGCCCGGCGGCGCCCGCGGCCGCTGCGCGCTACAGCAGGCCGTCGCGCTCCATCGCCTGCACGAGCACGCCGACGAAGCGCGCCACCGCCGGCTTCAGGTCGCCCTGGTCGGCGTTGTCGGTCTGCGTGCGCGCCGCCCAGACCGCGCGGCGGGTCGCGAGGTCGTAGAGCACGGTCTCGACCAGCACCGTCGTGAGCGTGTAGTCGCTCGGGCGGACGTACATCGTGGGGGCGAAGGTCGCCGCGACCGCGTTCTCGAGGCCCACCGTCTCGGTGACCGGCGTCCCGGCCGGACCGGTCAGCATGCCCGGAATCGTGCCCGTCTTCTGGTCGACGCCGATCACCCGGCCGAGGAGGACGGCGTCGGCGCCGGAGGTCTCGATCGCGCGCATGAAGCGCGCGTACTCGGACTGGCTGCGGTGGGTGAAGAACCGCTCCGAGGCCACGGCGTTCATCCCGCGCGCGCGCAGCGCGGCGGCGATGTCCTGCTGGAAGTACTGCTGCGCGAACTCGTCGCTCGCCACCGAGAGCACCAGGACCTTGCGGAACTTGGCGTGGCGGTACTGCGGGTCGATCCAGCTCGCGTCGAGCGAGGTGCGCGCCGACATGCAGCCGGCGAGAACGGCGGCGGCGGGGGCGGCGAGGGCGGCGCGGAGGACGGATCGACGGCGCATGGATTAGGATCTCGCAAACCGGGAGCGCGGCACTGTACCGGCCCGCCGCCGGCCCGGCAACCAATCCCGCATCTTGCAGTCCAACCATCCGTCCCCACATGGCGCCTCACATGCCGCTGCCTCCTTCCTCGTCCCCGCGCCCGCCGCGCACCTTCGAGCTGCGCGACGCCGAATGGATCGAAGACGCCGCTACGCGCCGCACCCGCGCGCCGTTCTGGGTCCTCGTTCCGGTCGTCCTCGCCACGCTCACCGGGCTCGTCCTGGTCGCGGTCGCGGCCACCGCCGCGCTCGCCACCGGCGCGCTGGTGGCCCTGCGCGACTGGATCGTGCGGCCGTTCCGTCCTTGAACCGGTCCCGGATCGCGGGACGCATTGCCGGTTCGCGCCCAAGTCCCTGATCGCAGTACACTTGTCGGCCCTGTCGCGCGCTCGGGGGCGCACGCATGACCGACCTGTCCGTCAGCCAGCAGCTCACGCCCTACCAGGCGCGGCACAAGATCCGCTTCGTCACGGCGGCGAGCCTGTTCGACGGGCACGACGCGTCGATCAACATCATGCGGCGCATCCTCCAGGCCTCCGGCTGCGAGGTGATCCACCTCGGGCACAACCGCTCGGTCGAGGAGGTCGTGACCGCCGCGCTGCAGGAGGACGTCCAGGGCGTCGCCGTGTCGTCCTACCAGGGCGGTCACCTCGAGTACTTCAAGTACATGATCGACCTGCTGCGCGAGCGCGGCGGCGAGAACATCAAGGTCTTCGGCGGCGGGGGCGGGGTGATCGTGCCCGCCGAGATGGCGGCGCTGCACGAGTACGGCGTCGCGCGCATCTACTCCCCCGAGGACGGCGCCAGCTTGGGCCTGCAGGGCATGATCAACGACATGATCCGGCGCTGCGACGAGGACCTCGCGCAGTACGCGCCGCGCGACCTCGCGGCGGTCAGGGCCGGGGACCGCCGCGCGCTCGCGCGGCTCATCACCGCCCTCGAGGCGGGCGTGTACGACGGCGCGATGCGCCGCGCCCTCGTCGAGGAGGCGGACACCAGGCGCGTCCCGGCGCTCGGCATCACCGGCACCGGCGGCGCCGGCAAGAGCTCGCTCACCGACGAGCTGGTGCGCCGATTCCGACTCGACCACGGCGACGCGCTCGCCATCGCGGTGCTCGCGGTCGACCCGTCGCGGCGCAAGACCGGCGGGGCGCTGCTCGGCGATCGCATCCGCATGAACGCGATCGACTCGCCCCGGGTGTTCATGCGTTCGCTCGCGACGCGCGCGACCGGGACCGAGATCTCGGCTGCGCTCGGCGACGCGATCGCCGCCTGCCGGGTCGCCGGGTTCGACCTGGTGCTGGTCGAGACCTCCGGCATCGGGCAGGGCGACGCCGCGATCGTCCCGCTCGTGGACGTGAGCCTGTACGTCATGACGCCGGAGTTCGGCGCCGCGAGCCAGCTCGAGAAGATCGACATGCTCGACTTCGCCGACTTCGTGGCGATCAACAAGTTCGACCGCAAGGGGGCGCACGACGCGCTGCGCGACGTGCGCAAGACGGTGCAGCGCAACAGGAAACGCTTCGCCCAGGCGCCCGAGGACATGCCCGTGTTCGGCACGATGGCGAGCCGCTTCAACGACGACGGCGTCACCGCGCTCTACCAGGCGCTCGCGCCGCGGCTCGTCGAGATCGGCCTGAAGCGCGCCCCGGGCCGCCTCCCGCTCGTCGCCACCCGGCAGTCGACCCAGCAGACGGTCGTCATTCCGCCGCAGCGCGGGCGCTACCTCGCCGAGATCGCCGAGACGGTGCGCGCGTACCGCAGGCACGCCGGCGAGCAGGCGCAGCTCGCGCGCGAGGTGCAGCAGCTGCGCGAGACGGTGCGCATGCTCGCGGCGGACAGCACCGAGAAGCACGGGGCGCGCGACACGGTCGAGCGGCTCGCGGCCGCGCGCGAGGCCCGCCTCGACGCGCGCGCGCGGAAGCTCCTCGACATGTGGCCGGCGATGCGCAAGGCGTACTCGGGCGACGAGTACGTGGTGAAGATCCGCGGCCGCGAGGTGCGCACCAGGCTCACCCACACCTCGCTCGCGGGCACGCCGATCCGCAAGGTGGTGCTGCCGCGCTACGAGGACCACGGCGAGCAGCTGCGCTGGCTGATGCTCGAGAACGTGCCGGGCTCGTTCCCGTTCACCGCGGGCGTGTTCGCCTTCAAGCGCGAGAACGAGGACCCGACGCGCATGTTCGCGGGCGAGGGCGACCCGTTCCGCACCAACAAGCGCTTCCACCTGCTCTCGCAGGATATGCCGGCGAAGCGGCTGTCGACCGCGTTCGACTCGGTGACGCTGTACGGCTTCGACCCGGACCTGCGGCCGGACATCTACGGGAAGGTGGGCAATTCGGGGGTGTCGATCGCGACGCTCGACGACATGAAGGTGCTGTACTCGGGGTTCGACCTGTGCTCGCCCCAAACGTCGGTGTCGATGACGATCAACGGTCCGGCGCCGACCATCCTCGCGATGTTCCTCAACACCGCGCTCGACCAGAGCCTCGACAAGTTCCGCAAGGACAACGCGCGCGAGCCGACCGAGGACGAGACCGCCAAGATCCGCGCCTGGACGCTGGAGAACGTGCGCGGCACGGTGCAGGCCGACATCCTCAAGGAGGATCAGGGCCAGAACACCTGCATCTTCTCCACCGAGTTCAGCCTCAAGGTGATGGGCGACATCCAGGAGTACTTCGTCCACAACCGGGTGAAGAACTTCTACTCGGTGTCGATCTCCGGCTACCACATCGCCGAGGCCGGCGCGAACCCGATTTCGCAGCTCGCCTTCACGCTCTCGAACGGCTTCACCTTCGTGGAGGCCTACCTCGCGCGCGGGATGCACGTCGACGACTTCGCGCCCAACCTGTCGTTCTTCTTCAGCTACGGGATGGACCCGGAGTACACGGTGATCGGGCGCGTCGCCCGGCGCATCTGGGCGGTGGCGATGAAGAACAGGTACGGCGCGAACGAGCGCAGCCAGAAGCTCAAGTTCCACTCGCAGACGAGCGGGCGCAGCCTGCACGCGCAGGAGATCGCCTTCAACGACATCCGCACCACGCTGCAGGCGCTGATCTCGACCTACGACAACACCAACTCGCTGCACACCAACGCCTACGACGAGGCGATCACCACGCCGACCGAGGAGTCGGTGCGGCGCGCGATGGCGATCCAGCTCATCATCAACCGCGAGTGGGGGCTGGCCAAGAACGAGAACCCGAACCAGGGCAGCTTCGTCATCGAGGAGCTGACCGACCTGGTGGAGGAGGCGGTGCTCAAGGAGTTCGAGCGCATCAGCGAGCGCGGCGGCGTGCTCGGCGCGATGGAGACCGGCTACCAGCGCGGCAAGATCCAGGAGGAGTCGATGCACTACGAGCACAAGAAGCACGACGGCTCCTACCCGATCATCGGCGTGAACACCTTCCGCAACCCGCACGGCGACCCGGTGCCGGCCGAGATCGCGCTGATCCGCTCGACGGAGGAGGAGAAGAGAAGCCAGCTCGCGCGGCTGCGCGACTTCCACGAGCGCCACAAGGCCGCGAGCGGGTCGATGCTGAAGCGACTGCAGCAGGCGGTGATCGAGAACCGGAACGTGTTCGAGGTGCTGGTCGACGCGGTGCGCGTGTGCTCGCTCGGTCAGATCACGCAGGCGCTGTTCGAGGTCGGGGGGCAGTACCGGCGCAGCATGTAGCGGGGCCGGTCGAGGGCGACCCGATCGCAAGCCCGTTCTCCTCCACTGGATCGCCCGCCTGATTCGCCGGCTAGTCTGAACGGCCGATGGTGCGCCCCTGCGACAGGGAGTAGCCTCGCCCGAACTACGAGACGACGAGGGGCCAGCGCATGGATCAGCGAGCGACCCGCGCGTGGGCGCAGGCGGACGAGCCCTGCGACATCGTCATGGAGGGCGGCGCGGCGAGCGGGATCGTCTACCCGCTTGCGATCTGCGAGCTTGCCCGGCGCTACCGCTTCCAGCGGATCGGCGGAACGTCGGCCGGCGCGGTCGCCGCGGCCGCGGCGGCTGCCGCGGAGTACGGCCGGCGCACGGCGGAGGACACGCCGGGCAAAGGCAATTCGCGGAGCTTCGACCAGCTCAGCGAGATTCCCGACTGGCTGAAGGACAAGGCCGGCGGTCATACGCGCCTGCGCTGGCTGTTCGAACCGGAGCCCGCGATGCGGCCGGCGTACGAGCTCTTCATGGCGTGGATCGCGGAGTCGGGGCTGCTGCGGTCGATCTGGTCGGTCGTGCGCGCCGCGGCGCGGCACTTCCCGGTGAGCTTCCTCGCCGGCGCCGCGACCGGGCTGTTGCTCGCCGCGCTGGCGGTGTACGGGGCGCTGCAGATCGGCGGCGCGGTGGGATGGCTGGTCGGGGCCGCAGCCGGTGCCGCGGGCCTTCTCGCCGCCGCGGTGTTCGCGGTGCTGCTCGCGCTCGTCTATCTGGGCAAGGACGTCGTGCAAGGATTGCCGGAGCACGAGTTCGGCGTGGCGCGCGGCTACTCGACGGACGCTGCGGGGGCCCCCTCGCCGCGCCTGACCAACTGGCTGCACGGGCTCCTTCAGAAACTCGCCGGGAAGCCCATGAACGAACCGCTCACGTTCGGCGACCTGGCCCGCTGCGCCGATCGGGTCGTCGGCAACGAGGACGGGATCGAGCTGCGGCTGATGACCACCTGCCTCACGCAGGGCCGGCCGTATCGCCTGCCGTTCGCGCGCGACGAAGTGTTCTATTACAG
>WBZO01001122.1_pt1 | contig 45337 bp, 40 predicted proteins | sample 5204261 | NCBI WGS metagenome assembly WBZO01 (sample SAMN12412400, study PRJNA552823) | activated sludge metagenome | isolation source: activated sludge from anammox sidestream of wastewater treatment plant... | place: USA: North Carolina | collected 2017-09
ACCAGCTTGCCATGCTTCAATATGAATCCGACGCGCTTCTGATGATGACATCGCTCCTCCTTATAAAAAACTCAAAGATAGCAATCTTGTATCAGGGCGTTAATGTGGTAGCGTTGGAGGCTTACGGTGCAAACGCTATTTCAGTCTTTGCGAATGCCGTCAGGCATGAAGCAATCCAGAAACAGAGGTGATACCGCAGTGATTCACCACCCCGTCCGCCTGCGGCGTCTACCCCTCCGCCGGAGGGGAATTGGATTGCCACGTCGGCTACACCTCCTCGCAAAGACGTGATTGAGTGGGATGTAAATATCCAAACCCGGACGATCTTTGCCCGCCTGCCTGCGACGCGGGCAGGCGAGCGCCAACGAGCGCGAAGTAATCCAGCAATGGTGGCAAAGATACTGGATGGCTACGGCCCGTTAGGCTTTGCCGTGATGAGGGTAATATTGATGCACAAGGAGGGTGCAAACGCTATTTCAGTCTTTGCGAATGCCGTCAGGCATGAAGCAGTTCAGAAACAGGGGGCGACACCCGCAGTGATTCATCACCTCGTCCGCCTGCGGCGTCTACCCCTCCGCCGGAGGGGAATTGGATTGCCACGTCGGCTACGCCTCCTCGCAAGGACGGTGATTGAGTGGGATATGAGTACCCAAATCCGGATGATCTTTGCCCGCCTGCCTGTGGCGCGGGCAGGCGAACGCCAACGAGCGCGAAGCAATCCAGCAGCAATGGTGGCAAAGGAACTGAATGACCACGACCCGTTGGGCTTCGCCGTGACGGGGGTGATGTTGATGTGCGAGGGAGGTGCAAACGCTATTTCAGTCTTTGCGAATGCCGTCAGGCATGAAGCTGTTCAGAAACAGGGGCGACACCCGCAGTGATTCACTATCCCGTCTGCCTGCGGCGTCCACCCCCTCCACCGAGGGGAATTGGATTGCCACGTCGGCTACGCCCCCTCGCAAGGACGATGATTGGATGGGATGTGAATACTCAAACCCGAATAGTTTTTGCGAGCGCCAACGAGCGCGAAGCAATCCAGCAACGATGCTGGAATTACCGGATATATTTATTGGGGTATCCGGCTACAACATATGCTGTGAGGTTGTTCAGACCCAGGTGCCTGCGCTGCTGGTGCTGAATTATTTTTTTAATGAGGTGTGGTAGAGATGGGCATCATTAATGAAACGCGTACTTTGCAACAAGAGCTGACCGCGCTGGCAGCTCAACCGGAATGGGATTTTCTTACCCATTATGATTGGCTGAACGAGAAGTGACCATCAACATTACAAGGCCGTGTATTCAGGCTTGCAAGGATATTACTGACAAAGATCAGGGTGCTTTCGCCGGATGTAATAAAATATAGGTGGTTGCCAACACTCAAATATAGTATTTCTGTGCTTGATGCTAAGACGTTGTTAATTTGGGCTGTTGGTGCGGAGCGTGATTCGTTGCGTAATGCTTGCCTAGGTTTTCAGCAGTTGTTGGCTGGTAGGCAGGATTAAGTGTCCGTGCTGGTGACGGATGTGGTCGATTTTGCTTATTTTTCTCGGCTGGCGTGGCATTATCGGGATGCCATTATAGTGCCCGCTGCGGCGGGTTTGCTGGATGAAGAGCATTGGAATAGGCTATTGCACCGGTGAATACCAAGTCTCACGAAAAGGTTGGAAATAACGTTTTGTCAGCATAATTATTCTGTCATGAAAAATTTTACTTATAGCGAAATTCAGGAAGAAATCAAGAAACTGCAAAAGCAGGCAGAAGAAATTCGTGCACAGGAGATAGCAGAGGTTATTGCGGAGATTAAAGCAAAGATTCAGTTATATGGCTTAACAGAAAAAGATCTGGGTTTTGGTGAGAAGCAGAAAAAAACAGTATTCCCCCCATTGTATAAAAAAGGTGACCAGACTTGGTCAGGGCGAGGTCGCCAACCCGGATGGGTGAAAGCACATCTTGAGACAGGTGGAAAGCTCGAAGATTTGTTGATTTAACTGATAGCACTTGTTGGGATGTGAATAATTAGATTTGCCTTTTCATATATTTTTAGATTCTTTTTGACTAATAACTATCTTCATTGAAATTAGTGAAAATGAGGTTGTAATTTTTCTGTGAAATTTACTGAGCTGTTGCAAAGATTAGTTAAGTGAAGCAAATTTGGTTTTGTTAATACTATCAGGCTTGAAATGATCCAGTAGTAATAGAAGTGAAGGCACTGGATCATCTACGTCGCTGTGTTCTTCCTTAATTCTTGTCTTGAGCCAACTGCTTTATCGCCCGGACTCGACCAGATTTTATTATTCGGTAGTATTAAATTACCACGCTATTACATTTTCATAAAAATAATAACTGAGTTGCTAGATGGTGAGGGCAGTAAGTGCTGTCTTTGTCTATCTGTCTGTCCATGTACTGCTATGCATGAAGCTATTCGAACATTAGTTTGCTAGTGGAAGCAATAAGCAGAAATCCCTACAAAAAACCTGATATTTCATTAGATAGCATTGCACCGTAAGATGAGAGAATCCTTACTTTAGTTGCTGCCGGGAAAGCTGAAATAATATTTTTGAGGAAATACAGGTGTTTCAAAAGGAATGGTCGGCGTGGATTGTTAAGTCGGAAGCGAAGGAAGGTTAATAATGATTGGTAAAAATCGCTATGCCATGCTGACGGTGGATACGGAGGCATTACCCAAGCGAGCAATTCAAGATCACGTTAAGCGGTTAATGTGGGGGCAACATGAGCGTGGCACAGCAGGAATTCGCGAGATGTCTGCAATGGGTGATGATTTTGGTGCTAAGCATGTTTTTTTTGTTGATTTGTGCGGCGCTTATTCTTATCGGGATGAAGTCAGGGAGGTTGTTGATTGGCTGACTGCTGCCGGGCAGGATGTTCAATTGCATACACATCCCGAGTATTTGCCAGCAGATTTCTGGAAGGGACATGGCTTGGCGCAGCGCCCACAATATATGAATCAATATACAGAGGATGCACGAGCAGAATTTGTTATCCGGCATTTTGGTGCTCTGCTTTCAGAATGGACTGGTAAGCAAGTAGTGGCGCATCGGGCGGGTTCTTTTCGCTGGAATGCTTGTACGATACGTGCCTTGAAGACAGTCGGAATTCCTCTATCGTTTAACAATTCAATGAGTGCTTTTTATATCGGGCAGAGCGTTTATGCAGAGCCAACCAATCTGCCGTTTCTTTGGTCGAATGGCGTTATTGAAGTGCCGACGACAGAAAAGAAAATTTTGCCTAAGGTGGGAAAGGAAGAGTGGTGGGCGCGTTTGACCTACCCGGAATCCCCTTATTTCCGATTTCGTCCCTGGTGGGGTAAGTTGCTGTTGGATGCGTTCAGTGGTAGTCCAGAGCTCTCTATTTTTTTGATGCATTCGTGGTCATTGTTGTATTGGGATGAGCAAGGCCATGCTACTTACCGGGATGATGCACGGTTGGAAGGTTATCGAAGCTTGATAAAACGACTGACCAAAGATTATGACGTCATTACTACAGCAGAATTTTTAGATTTGTATGCGCGAGGTAAGATAAAAGCGACGCATACAACTGATCTTGCCGAGGCGGAAGTAAAACCAACTAAAAAAATAGCATGAGTTTATTTACTGCTTCATATCGTTTTTTAGTACGTGAACCCTGGTTGGCTTTTAATCGCGTACTAACTTCTCAACTACTTGAGTATCGACTACAACAAACTCGAGGTGAGATACCTCGCTATACGCCAAAGCCAGATAGTTTGTTGTATGTTGCAGCGAGTGTGTTGCCATATCACACGAGTGGCTATACAACGCGTACACATGAGGTAGTGAGTGCGCTGCGTAAAGCAGGAATTCAGGTGTATGTACATACTCGGCCGGGCTATCCGTGGGATCGTAAGGATCGTTTATGTGATGCTACCAGTCAGGAAACAGTGGTTGGAGATATACGTTATTTCCATGCACAAGTGCCTGCTAATAACCGACCAGTATTGCAGTATGCTTTGCAGGCAGCACACGCGATTACCGCAGCTGCCAGGCGGCATCGTGTGGCGATGATTCATGCGGCATCAAATCATGTAAATGCTTTGCCAGCTTTGTTAGCAGCACGACAATTAGGTATACCTTTTCAATATGAGATGCGTGGTTTGTGGGAGCTTACTCGTATTTCTCGTCAGCCGGATTATGAAGGTTCGCAGGCTTACAAACAGGGGTTGCAACTGGAGAGATTGGTTGCGCACCATGCCGATAGATTGTTTGTGATTTCACGGCAGCTTTGTGATTATGCAACGAAGAATTGGGGAATTAATCCACATCGTATGCATTTATTGCCAAATTGTGTTGATCCTGAACGGTTTATGCCAGCGGATGCTGAGGAAGTCAAAAAAGATACGATTGGCTATGCTGGTTCTCTGATTGGGTATGAGGGTCTGGATACGTTGATTGAGGCGGTGGGTCGATTAATCAAATCAGGTAATTTTATTAAGGTTAATATCATTGGTGATGGTGAATCTCGGCGGCAGCTGGAAGAGCAGGTACAGCGTTTAAATTTATCTGAATGGATTCATTTTTATGGCAAGTTGGCCCCAGAAACTGCGCGAGAAATACTTGGTCGTTGTGCCTTGGTGTGCATACCACGTAAGCCGTTTAAAGTGTGTGAGATCGTGCCACCAATTAAGCTGGTGGAAGCATTGGCGATGGGTAAGCCAGTGATTGTTCCTAATTTGCCGGTATTTCGTGATGAGTTGGGTGATACTCCACCAGGTTGGTTCTTTGAGGCAGGGAATGCGGACGATTTAGCGCGGGTGATTCGGGATGCGTTGAGCGACAACGATCAATTACAAACAATTCAGACTCAAGCACGGAAGTATGTATTGGATAATCGTTGTTGGCAGGATTTTGTCAGTAAACTTGTCAGCCCGCTGGGGGAGCGCGTTTCTACGTACTCCGATCTCAATCAAACTCGACTTCACATCTTATAATTCTCCTGCTACCCATACTACGGCTCCATAGCGTAGGGTATGCATCGCTGTAATTTTTATTTCCCCCCTCTCCCCACTATTGCCACTGATCAGGCTGTGTATTTTTGGCTACGATATTTCTTTTGATTGTTTTAAAACATGAGATAAAGGGATATTTACCACTTAGCCATTTCATTTGATTCGGGTGGTGTGCGTGTAATCTGACAGAATATTTACAGGTTATAAGGCGTGTGAATCATGATCGGAACAGCTATCAGAAAATTGGGGTCGCTGGTGTATACCTATCCCAAAATATCCGAAGCGATTGAGCATCCAGGACCGTTTGGTCGTATGAAAATCGCGATGGTCACGGATTATTTTACTGCTGATTGCTTATCAGCAGAGTGCCGAGTAAAAGCAATGACACCTAACAATTTCAGAATGGTGATTGGTGAATGGAAGCCGGATCTGGTTTTTGTTGAATCCGCATTTCATGGCGTGAATGGTACTTGGCGTTATGAATTAGCAAAGCAACCGAAGTGGCTACGTTTAAGTAAGCCGACAGCGATTTACCAGTTGGTTGAATTTGCCAGAAGTCGAGGCATTCCTTCTGTTTTCTGGAATAAAGATGATGGTGCTTTTTTTGAAGATTTTATTGATGTAGCAAAAGTTTTTGATTATGTGTTTACAACCGATCAGGAATGTATTGAGCGCTATCGTCAGCATTTACCTGCGCATGTACCAGTTAATACTTTGGTAATGCCTTATCAACCTTCATTTCATAGTTTTACCGGTTTTAATTTTTCTTGTAAGCAGGCTTGTTTTACGGGGAGTTACTACCAGCGCATATTAAGTGAACGCAGACAGTTTCTTGATATGGTTTTTAATGCTTGTGAGCAAGCAGATATGCAATTGAATGTTTTTGATCGAAATCATGATCGCTTATCTCGTCATTTTGAGTTTAATTTCCCAAAGAATAGCCGGTTAAATACAGTTGGTAGAGTGCCACATCGAGATACAGCGCAGATTTATAAATCGCATGTAGTTTCATTTAACGTTAATTCAGTTACAAATTCTGAAACGATGTTTTCGCGGCGTTTATTAGAAATTTTGGCTTGTGGTGGGATAGCAATAACAAATCCTGGGCGGGCGGTAGATCGTTATTTTCGTGATTATTGCCATGTTGTGCATTCCAGAGAGGAGGTGGTGGAATTGTTGGCGCGCCTTCGGTATGGTCCTTCTCGGGATGATATGGCGCGTGCTGAAGCGGGTGCAGCTTATGTACGTAGAAATCATACCTGGACACACAGGTTGGAGGAGGTTTGTGCTGTTATAAATCTTTGACAAGTTTGATGATGTTCGTATTGTTTTCATTATTCATTCAAGGAATGTTCATCGCCGTAGTTGTTTATTTTGCTTTGTATGTGTTGCTTGAACTACGGATTTTGTTTATTTCAAATAAGGTAGAGCGGCGTAAATTAGCCGAGTTGGAACAGTCTGTTGATCGGGTTGAAGATGATTTCAGGCCTATGGTAAGTGTGTTGTTACCTATACATAATGAATCATCTGTTGTGGAGCGTTTGATAGATGTGGTTTGTGAGCTGAGCTACCCTGCAGACAAGTTGGAAATATTAGTATTAGATGATTCTACGGATCATACTTCTAAATTGGCTCAAGCCAAAGTTGAGCAGCACGCAAAATCGGGTATCAATATTCGCTATGTCCATCGTGAAAATCGGGAGGGATATAAAGCCGGGAATCTGATTCACGGTATTCGTCAGTCTGCAGGAGAATTTTTTGCTATTTTTGATGCTGATTTTATTCCTCCAAAGGATTTTTTACTGAAAACGATCTCGTGTTTTAAGGATCCTCAATTAGGTTTCTTGCAAACAGGTATTGGCTATGAAAATCGTGATGTATCTTTTTTAACCCGTTTTCAGGCTATGGAAATGGGCCATCAGCAGTACGTTACGGTAGGATTGAATGAGGAGGGAGATATGGCCTCGTTAAGTGGTAGCTCGTGCGTATGGCGTAAAGCATGTGTGGAGGCGTTGGGGGGATGGAATGCTTCGACGGTAACAGAAGATGTCGATTTGGGTTATAGGGCTCAAATTAAAAATTGGAAATATGCTTTTCGGCGGGATGTGATTTCTATGTCAGTTTTGCCTGAAACAATTAGTGCTTTTCGTGTTCAACGTGAACGTTGGGGGCGCGGCTTAATTCATAACAGTTTTAAGCATGTCCGACAAATGCTGGGACTACGCATGCCGATGATAAAGCGATTGCACGCAATTTCCATGATGTTTTCATCGATGTTGCTTGCTTCAATTTATGTTCTTGTGCTTTTAAGTTTACCTCTGAATTATCTAGTTAATTTTGGGGGCACCAAGTTTTACTGGGTGGTGTTGGTTTTTTTTGCATTGGTGGTTGTCTGGGCATTCAATAATATGCTTGGTGCATACAAAGGTGGCGGATTTCGTGAGTTGTCGCTACTAGGTATTGTGTACATGGTATGGGAAGCCTGGCTGTATGTTGCTATGTTTTTACCAATGGCCTGGTATTACTTTGCGGGTGGTGTGCGATCTTTTTGGGGAGTGCATGGAGATTTTAATCGAACTCCCAAAGGCAAGGATGAGTGCCAATCTAGTATGCCTCGAATCAATACAGTATTACTCATGGGTGAGTTATTCACATTTGTGTATTCCTTATTGGCCATATTGGTAGCCGTTCAGGGGAAGAATTATTTTCTAATTCCGTTAAATGTGACTGTATGTATGGGTTTTGGAGTAGTTCTTTATTGGTCTTGGTTGGAAAGGTACCGTTATGGCAACGGTTGACACGGAAGGTCAACGAGTACTAATTACTGGCGCTACGAGTGCAATTGGTGCAGCGCTAGCAGAAATATATGCCCATAACGGAGCTGTACTTTATTTGCATGGCCGTAATGCAGAAAAACTGACTGAAGTAGTTGAGTTGTGTCGAACCAAGGGTGCTGCGAAGATCCAAACAAAACTTTTAGATCTGCGTGATTTTTCAGCATTACAGGTATGGTTAAAACATCTGGAACCATTAGATTTGGTGATCATTAATGCGGGCATAAACACTCATATCGGTTCTGCTGGTGAATTAGAACCTTGGGATGAGGTCGATGCTTTGCTGGATGTTAATCTCAAGGCTGCAATGGTCATTACGCATACAGTATTACCCGCCATGCGGGCACGAGGTAGCGGGCAGATTGTGTTGATGAGTTCTTTAGCTGCTTATTTTGGTTTGCCGATTACGCCTGCTTATTGCGCTAGCAAGGCAGGACTTAAAGCATATGGTGAAGCGTTGCGTGGTTGGCTTGCTCCGGAGGGGATTAAGGTAAATGTAGTGATGCCAGGATATGTGAAATCATCAATGTGTGATGCTATGCCTGGTTCAAAGCCATTTCTCTGGTCCCCTAAACGTGCTGCTATGGCTATTCATCGTGGTCTAGTACAAGATAGGGCACGTATTGGTTTTCCTTTTCCGTTGAATTGGGGAGCCTGGTGGTTGGCTGTTTTACCGGCTTCTATTTCTATTTTTATAGTACGTCTACTTGGGTTTAGCAATGATCGTAATTGATATGGCTTTTATTTTAGTGATAGCTGTGTCTTTAATTGGGTTGACGGTATCGGTAGCAATTGAGCGTTTAATGGTGCCATGTCCTCTGTTGGCAAGACCTTGGCCAGCTTGGGCGTTACATGTAGGTTTGTGGTTGGTGTTTTATGCATTACTTGTTCTTTTATTAGGGCGTCCGTGGTTTTCTGCTGCTGTGATTTCAGCTTTTTTGTTAATGCTGGTACTGGTTAATAACGCTAAAGTAAGAGCGTTGCATGAACCTTTCGTATTCCAGGATTACGAGTATTTTACTGATGCGATTCGCCATCCACGCTTGTATATTCCATTCTTGGGTTGGTGGAAATTTCTTGGGGCAGCAGCTGGTTTTGTTCTGGCTATATCAATTGGGTTATGGGGTGAGACGGCTCCTGATCACCGGTTCGCATGGACTGGCCAGATGGGCGGAATTGCAATTGTATTGATTTTGGGTGTGTTGTTTTTATTGATAGGAAATAAAGCGAAACTTCCTGTTGCTTTTGATCCTGCGCGAGACATACTTATGTTTGGTCTGCTAGCAAGTTTCTGGCGTTATGGTTGGGAAGAGCGAAGGGTGCCTACAGTAATTTCTCCTTTTGGCTTAAATGTTCCAAGTAAAACAAATGATAACTTGCCTCACTTAGTTGCTGTACAAAGTGAGTCATTTTTTGATCCACGTTCACTGTATCCTGGTATCCGTTCCGATGTATTGGCTGAGTTTGATAAGCTTAAGGCAGATGCTGTAGCTCATGGTAAGTTGGAAGTTCCTGCCTGGGGTGCTAATACAGTGCGTACCGAATTTGCTTTTCTTTCAGGAATTAGCGAAAAAGGACTGAGTGTGCATCGTTTTAACCCCTATCGTGCAATTTCAGGTGGCTGGGATGTTTCATCGCTTGCATCTTATCTAAGTCGTTTGGGTTATCGAACAGTCTGTATTCATCCTTATCCAGCAAGTTTTTATCAGCGTGATCGTGTGTATCCCCGTTTAGGGTTTGACGAGTTTATTGATATTCGTGCATTCGGTGATGCAGTACGTTTTGGTCCTTATATAAGTGATGTTGCGGTAGCGGATAAGGTAAACGCCATCTTACAAGAGGCTATGGTTCCAACATTTATTTTTACTATAACGATGGAGAATCATGGACCATTGCATCTTGAACGAGTTACTGGTTCTGATATAAATGAACTCTATTCTGTGCCACCTCCTGCAGGTTGTAATGATTTGACAATTTATCTACGTCATCAACGTAATGCTGGAAGAATGATTGCCAAGTTACGTCAAACATTGGAACAATGTGTGCGACCGGCTAGTTTGTGTTGGTTTGGTGATCATGTGCCAATTATGCCTGTTGTCTATCAGATTTTCGGTAAGCCAGAGGGGAATGTGGAATACGTGCTCTGGCATAATCGGGGGAAACAACAGTCTCAACACAATAATTTGGCTGTAAATGATTTATCAATTCAGTGGTTGCGTGAGACGGGAATTGCTTTTTAGGCAGTACTTCAAGTTAAATAATAAATCTCTAACGTGCGAAGGGAGCTGTGTATAACTACGCTTTGTAGAAAAGGAGCGTGTAGAAAAGCTCTTACATCTCGCGTATAATTAAACTTATGGCAGCGTGATATTAATTTCGAACTGCCTTTTTTTCTGTCTATCTGCGTCGTATCATAAAATTATTGGGGAGTTCTGTGTCTAACCGTCCGCGTGCTGTACTCGTTTTGGCTGATGGTACTGTTTTTCATGGAGACTCAATTGGTGCTCAGGGTGTGGTTACCGGGGAGGTAGCCTTCAATACAGCCATGACTGGTTATCAGGAAATTCTGACTGATCCGTCTTATTGTCGTCAGATTGTTACACTGACTTATCCTCATATTGGTAATACTGGTGTTAATGATGAGGATATTGAATCTACTGTTGCTTCCAAAGTTGTCCATGCTGCAGGATTAATTATTCGTGATTTACCGCTCGTTGCTAGCAGTTGGCGTAATCACCAGTCGTTACCGGATTTTCTTGAACAGCATGGTGTTCCTGCGATAGCCGGGATTGATACTCGTAAACTCACGCGTATTTTAAGGATCCAGGGTGCGCAGGCTGGTTGTATCATGGCTGGTCAGGTTGACGAAGCTGAGGCTTTGAAGCAGGCGCAAGCGTTTCCAGGATTAGCAGGGATGGATTTGGCGCGCGTGGTTAGTTGTGATCAACCATGGGAATTTTGTGAAGGAGACTGGGACCCGGAAACTGGTTATCAGGCGGTAAGTGAGCATCAGTATCGGGTAGCTGTATTAGATTTTGGCGTCAAACGTACAATTTTGCGTAAGCTGGTTGAGCGAGGTTGTTACGTTGTTGTCTATCCTGCTCAGACGCAAATTGAGGAAATTCTTGCTACGCGACCTGATGGGGTAGTACTGTCCAACGGTCCGGGTGATCCAGAGGCTTGTGATTATGCAATTGCCACTACGCGAGCGCTATTAGAAAGCAAGATTCCCGTATTTGGAATTTGCTTGGGTCATCAGCTGATTGCGTTAGCAATAGGGGCTAAGACAATCAAAATGAGATTTGGGCATCATGGTGCAAATCATCCGGTGCTGGATGTTGATAGTAATAAAGTGATGATTACTAGTCAGAACCATGGATTTGCAGTTGATGCTGATACTTTGCCTGCCAATACGCGTATCACCCATTACTCGTTATTCGATGGGAGTCTTCAGGGGTTTGAGTTGACGGATCGCCCTGTTTTTTGTTTCCAGGGACATCCTGAGGCAAGCCCTGGTCCTCGAGATATTGATTATTTGTTTGGCCGTTTCGTTGAGCAAATGGCGAAAAACAAGCAATCAACCTGAATCATTTGATCAATTTTCTACGAAAATGCCTAAACGTACCGATCTGAAATCTATCCTCATTATTGGTGCTGGCCCAATTGTAATCGGCCAGGCATGCGAATTCGACTATTCTGGTGTACAGGCTTGTCGAGCATTACGCGAAGAGGGTTATCGTGTCATTTTGATTAATTCTAACCCAGCAACGATCATGACTGATCCGGAATTAACCGATGCCACTTATATAGAACCCATTACTTGGCAAGCAGTGGAAAAAATAATTGAGATAGAGCGACCAGATGCGTTATTGCCTACTATGGGAGGGCAGACTGCACTTAATTGTGCGTTAGATCTAGTTCGGCAGGGTGTGTTGGAAAAATACAATGTGGCGCTTATTGGTGCTTCTCGTGAAGCCATTGATATGGCAGAGGACCGCGAAAAATTCAAACAGGCAATGACCCGAATTGGGCTGCAATCTGCTCGTTCTGCGATGGCGCATAGCATGGAAGAAGCGATGCGGGCACAAGCTGTAATTGGCTATCCGGTAATTATTCGTCCTTCTTTTACACTAGGTGGAAGTGGCGGCGGCATTGCTTATAACCGGGAAGAGTTTGTGGAAATTTGTGAACGCGGTCTGGAAGCTTCACCGACACGAGAGCTGTTAATTGAAGAATCGGTGATTGGCTGGAAGGAATTTGAGATGGAGGTTATCCGCGATAAGCAGGATAACTGTATTATCGTTTGTGCCATCGAAAATGTTGACCCCATGGGAGTTCATACCGGCGATTCAATTACTGTTGCACCTGCTCAAACGTTGACTGATAAAGAGTATCAGCGTATGCGAGATGCCTCGATTGCAGTGCTTAGGGAAATTGGCGTAGAAACAGGAGGTTCTAATGTTCAATTTGCCATTAATCCTGAAAATGGAAAGATGCTTGTAATTGAAATGAATCCGCGTGTGTCGCGTTCTTCTGCTCTGGCTTCAAAAGCGACTGGTTTTCCCATTGCCAAAGTGGCAGCCAAGTTGGCAGTTGGCTATACGCTGAATGAATTAGGTAACGATATCGCAGGGGGCGTGATTCCCGCTTCGTTTGAGCCTGCTATTGATTATGTAGTAACTAAAGTACCTCGTTTTGCATTTGAAAAATTTCCACAGGCAAATGATCGTTTGACTACTCAAATGAAATCTGTGGGTGAGGTTATGGCGATTGGTCGTACCTTTCAAGAATCATTACAAAAAGCATTGCGTGGATTAGAAACAGGTGTAAATGGATTAGACGAAAAAACTACAGATATTGAAATGATCAAGGCTGAGTTGGGTCATCCTGGACCTGAGCGGCTATGGTATGTTGCTGATGCTTTTCGTTGCAATATTCCATTTGATGAAATTCGCGCACTGACCCGGATTGATCCTTGGTTTTTGGCTCAGATTGAAGATCTGATCGAGCAGGAGCGAATGCTTACAACTAAGCAATTAGTTGGATTGAGTAGAGATGAGTTACGTCAGTTAAAACGCAGTGGTTTTTCAGATCAGCGCTTAGCGGTATTGCTTGGCACAACTCAAAGTGAGATAAGAGCCAGGCGCCATCAATTAGATTTACGTCCTGTTTATAAGCGCGTGGATACTTGTGCAGCTGAGTTTGATACCCAAACGGCTTATATGTATTCCACCTATGAGGAAGAGTGTGAAGCTCGACCCTCTGATAGAAAGAAGATTATGGTGCTTGGAGGTGGACCTAATCGTATCGGTCAGGGTATTGAGTTCGATTACTGTTGTGTGCATGCTGCCTTAATATTGCGAGAAGATCAGTATGAAACGATCATGATTAACTGTAATCCTGAAACTGTTTCAACGGATTATGACATTTCGGATCGGCTATATTTTGAACCGCTTACGCTGGAAGATATATTGGAAATCGTGGCGGTAGAAAAACCAACTGGTGTTATTGTGCAATATGGTGGTCAAACTCCACTGAAATTAGCACGCGAGCTGGAAGAAAACGGCGTACCTATTATCGGAACAAGTCCGGATATGATTGATTGTGCGGAGGATCGTGAGCGCTTCCAAGCAATGCTGCAGAGCCTAGAGCTTAGGCAGCCACCTAATTTTACTGCTCGTACTTCAGAAGCGGCTTTGACTGCAGCTGATGCTATCGGTTACCCTTTGGTTGTTAGGCCTAGTTATGTATTAGGCGGTCGCGCTATGGAGATTGTGCATGAAGCACGAGATCTGGAGCGTTATATGCAGGAAGCGGTGAAAGTATCTAATGATTCACCTGTATTGTTGGATCATTATCTTAATAATGCAACGGAAGTAGATGTAGATGCAATTTTTGATGGAGAGACTGTTTTAGTGGGAGGGATCATGGAGCATATTGAACAAGCAGGTGTGCATTCTGGTGATTCCGCTTGTTCATTACCCCCTTTTAGCCTTTCCACTTCCTTGCAGGATGAATTGCGCCGGCAAACCGAGAGTATGGCGCGTGCCTTAAATGTCAAAGGTTTGATGAATGTGCAGTTTGCTATACAAGACAATATTGTTTATGTGCTTGAAGTTAACCCTCGAGCATCGCGTACTGTTCCCTTTGTTTCTAAGGCAACTGGTTTACAATTAGCCAAAATAGCAGCACGTTGTATGGTAGGGCAAACGCTTGTTGATCAAGGGATTACTGAGGAAGTTCATCCAGCTCATTTTTCTGTAAAAGAAGCTGTTTTTCCGTTTGTTAAGTTTTCGGGAGTGGATACTATACTTGGGCCAGAAATGAAATCAACGGGTGAAGTAATGGGGGTTGGTAAAAATTTTGCAGAAGCATTTTTTAAATCACAACTTGCTGCTGGGGTTCAGTTACCTGCTTCCGGTAATGTATTTATTAGTGTTAAGGATAGTGATAAATCAGCGGTTGTTTCAATTGCTGCTAGATTGATCGAGTTAGGGTTCTCGCTTTATGCCACAAAAGGTACGGCGCGTAGCTTATCTCAGGCTGGATTATCAGTTGTAACAGTCAATAAGGTGGCTGAAGGTCGCCCGCACATCGTAGACATGATTAAGAATGGCGAAATTTCTCTGATCCTTAATACAGTTTCTGATAAAAGGAGCGCTGTGCGAGATTCTTATTCAATTCGACGTGCTGCCTTGCAAGCTAGGACGACTTATTACACAACGATTGCCGGTGCTCGTGCTGCCTGTATGGGCATGGCGAGTCGTCAGGAATTACAGGTTTATCGTTTACAAAATCTTGCTTCTTAGCAGAGATTAATAATTATGCTAGGTTTTAAAGCCTAGACTTAGATTATTTCTGATAATTAATCCTTTATTTTTCATAAAAAGAGAAATTAGATTATGAATGCTATTCCAATTACGCAAGCTGGCGCGGAAAAATTGCGTGCCGAGTTGCATGAAATGAAAACGGTTCAACGTCCTGCAATTATTGCTGCTATTGCAGAAGCGCGTTCACATGGAGATCTATCTGAGAATGCTGAGTATGATGCTGCAAAAGAAAAACAGGGATTTATAGAGGGGCGTATCGCGGAACTGGAAAGTAAGTTGTCTAATGCGCAGATTATTAATCCGGCAACATTAAATGCAGGTGGTGCATGTGTATTTGGCGCAACGGTTGATCTTTTGGATTTGGATACGGATACGACAGTTACCTATCAAATTGTGGGAGATGATGAAGCCGATATTAAGGCAGGTAAGATTTCTATCAGCTCTCCTACCGCACGTGCTTTAATTGGTAAATATGCAGGGGATGTAGCGGAGGTTCAGGCTCCAGGAGGAATTCGTGAATATGAGATATTGGATGTTAAATATATTTAGTTAAGGATAAATATCTGTTAAATCTTCAGAAATTAAAGTAGGGATTCCATTTTGCGCTTGAATTGCTGACTCAAGAGCTTGTTGGTTAATTTTAACCTTTCGTATTACCTTGCCATTTGCATCTTTGGTAGTTCTTTCTAGAAATTTGGAAAGTGTACGGTAGATTTCTTGTTCAAAATCTTGTGGGTTGATATGTTCTTCTTCCAATGGTGGGTGAAGTTCAATAAACAAGAGATGCTCACTTTGCCATCCTAGTTTGATTGGTTGATTCACAATCTGTACAGGTGTGCCGGTAGGGATGATATTAAATAGTTTTTCGATATCTTCTGGATAGAGACGCATACAGCCGTGTGTCACACGCATTCCTACTCCCAATGGTTTGTTAGTGCCATGAATAAGATATCCGGATAAACCTAAATAAAGTGCGTATTTCCCCAAAGGATTATCCGGCCCAGCTGGAATAACTTCTGGTAAAGGAGGTCTGCCGTCAGCTATGGCCTCTTTTCGGAGCGAGAGGGGAGGCGTCCATGTGGGATCTTTTTGTTTTCTGACTATAGTGGTTTTGCCCAGAGGGGTATTCCAATCCATCCTGCCAATGCTAACAGGATAAGTAATAATTTCTGCTCTTTGCCCTTTTGTAGGTTTGGGGAAATAGTAAAGCCGCATTTCTGGCAAATTTATTACGATGCCGGTACGTTCAGCTTGGGGAATAATAAAGCGTAGCGGTAGTACAACCTTTGCACCTTCTTCTGGCAGCCAACGATCTACATCAGGATTGGCTAGCATCATTGCATCTTGGCCAATATCGTAACGCCGTGCAACATCAAGTAATGTCTCAGCGCGGCTGGCTGTGGCTGTTTGGATTTGTCCAAAAATATCTATATCATCGGGAGGACGTATCCAGCTATCGGCGTAAATACTGCAAGGTATAGTAGACAGTAGTACAGACAATAATAATGATTTGATTTGTGCGTTTTGTTGTCTCATACCATTTCGTACCATTCAGGAGCTGTTTATAGTGATAGGTTATTTATTTTATTAATAACTAGAATTGATGAAATCAAAATAAATATATATTTAATATCAATATGTTATAGAAATACAATCATTTAGCTTAAAAAATACTCTGTTAAATTAGGAAAATATACAATTTCTATGAGCAAGTTCGCATAATAGTAACTTTGTGCTTACGATGTCTTACGGTGTATGTATACCAATTATTTTGCTATTTAAATCTCTGAATTTAACTGTATTTAGCATAAATTGGATAAATGCGTTGTGTAAATGTTGGCTGTTAATACTGAGTGTTGCTATACAGCAACACTCAGGTGACGTTGTCTTGACAGTTAAATGGCACTTCTATAAGCTCGCAGCCCATACATGTCACCCTCTAAGCGAGGGTGATGCATGAAATAAGATAAGTTTTTAATTAAAATGATTGAATTAACTTGTTTTTATTTGGTGCGTGAATTTGTCTATTCAGCAAATTGGCCATAAAATATTTCTAGGGGAAGATTTTGAGTTCGATAATAGCCAAGTTGGGTGCTCTGTCAGCACAAGAAGATGATTCCCTATCTTTTAAAATAAATGCAACTTTGAACGCACCCACGCCGACAATTAATTTATTGAGCCAGAGAAGAGCTGATTTTACAACATTGGTTGAGTCGCTTGAGTATGCTGCTCAAGGGCAAACCGGGTATAACTTTTATGATGCTAAGGGTAATCTAAAGTCTGTACTTGCATATAAAGATTTATACGTTAATTCAAAAGTGCTCGCTAGACGATTGTCTAGTCTTGATCTGCCACGTGGCAGTCGTGTTGCTTTGATTGCCGATACTACACCAGAATTTGTTGAATTATTTTTTGCATGCCGGTTTGTGGGTCTTGTTCCGTTTGCAATGCCGGTACCTGTGAATCTAGGTAGTCGTGCAATTTATGTACAGCAATTGAGAGGGATGCTTACGAGTAGTGGTGCAAGTGTTGCTATAGCTAACCACGATTTTATTGAGTTGCTCAATGAAGTAGTTGAGAAGCTTGAGGGTAATGAGCTGAAATGGAGTGGCACTCCTGAGCAATTAAATTTACTACCTGAAGCTGATGTGGTATTCCATCCTAACTCTCCTGATGAGACTGCTTATTTGCAATTTACTTCTGGTAGTACCCGTTTACCAAGAGGTGTAGTCATTACTGAGCAAGCTTTGATGACTAATCTACGCGGTATTGTTTGTAATGGGCTTGATGTAAGATCAGGGGATCGATGTGCTTCATGGTTACCCTTTTATCATGATATGGGGTTGGTTGGGCTAGTATTGGCTCCTTTAGCAGCTCAGTTGTCCGTTGATTATTTAGCAACGAGAGACTTCGCTGTTCGTCCATTACAATGGCTTAAGTTAATTAGCCGTAATCGTTGCACAATTGCTTTTAGCCAACCTTTTGGTCTCAAGTTGTGTACCTTACGCGCACGCGATTCTGATTTAGTGGATTTGGATTTGAGTTGTTGGCGTGCGGCAGGTGTCGGGGCTGAGATGATTCGTGTTGATACATTACAAAGTTTCTCAGAAAAGTTTTCAGCGGCAGGATTTGATGAGCGTGCATTTTTACCATGTTATGGTTTAGCCGAATCTACACTAGCTGTATCTTTCCCTGATATTAGTCAAGGTGTAAAAAGTTTGCGGGTAGATGCAAAAACTTTAATCGAGAAAAAAATGGCTGTCAGAGTACAGGCAGATGGCAGGAAATTTAACGAATTTGTGAACTGCGGTCGTCCACTGCCTGGTCATGAGATTAAGGTTGTTGATGATGCTGATCGGGAAGTACCCAATTTGACAGTAGGAAGTATTTTGGTCAAAGGGGGGAGTGTCATGAATGGTTATTTCAACAATAACGAGGAAACTACTAGAGCAATTAGATCAGATGGATGGTTAGATACCGGAGATATCGGTTTTCTATTTGAAGGTGATTTATATATCACCGGACGAAAAACAGATGTCATTATTGTGAATGGTAGAAATATTCGTGCACAGGATGTGGAAGAATTAGCTGAGTTACAACCGGAAGTAAGAACTCGGGAAGCTTCTGCTTTTGGGATCAGTAATGAGGATGGTTCGACATCGGTTGTGTTGGTTGTGGAATGTAGGCTGACTTCATCCGCGGATCGGCAAACACTCATTAATAAGCTTCAGCAGATGGTATATATGGCATTTGGAGTAAGTTGTGTAGTTGAGTTGGTACCACCTCATACTTTGCCACGAACATCTTCAGGAAAGTTATCGCGTTTTGCAGCCCGCCAAGGTTTTTTAAAGCGCGCAAATCTGGAGCAACCTACCTCAACTGTTTATACAGTTGGTTGATGATTGTCTTTTTTCGACGAAATCTACTTATTATTTGTAGACGAATTTCCTATAATTTGTAGCGCTTTATGGTTAGAACCGTTGCCGTAACAGGCGCTACAGGATTTATAGGACGTGCACTTATCACAAGATTGACTGTATCCGGGTGGAAAGTACGCGCTTTAACGAGATCTGCTCCTCTACAAAAAAATAATCTATTAATAGAATGGATTATTGGAGATTTGAGTTGCTGCAATGCACTACACGATTTAGTTGATGGAGCTGAGGCTGTTATACATTGTGCGGGTGCAATAAGAGGGAAGTCATGGTCTGATTTCTATCAGGCTAACGTAATTGGAACAAGAAATATATTACAAGCAGCTTCTAATTCGCTATCTTGTTCAAGATTTTTGCATATTTCTTCTTTAGCAGCGCGAGAACCAATTCTATCTTGGTATGCACGAAGTAAATTTGAAGCTGAAGAACAAGTCTCAATGTTTTCTGGGCAGTTAGAGTCAGTTATATATAGACCTGCTGCAGTTTATGGGCCAGGTGATAAGGCGATGCTACCTTTCTTCCAGTCTATGCAATATGGCATACTTCCGGTTCCAGGTAATCCAGAAAATCGCTTTGGTTTGATACATGTTGATGATTTGGTTGCTGCCATTTGTTGCTGGCTTGAAACTGCTCGTTTTGTAGGTGGTACTTATGCTGTCGATGATGGTACGTTAGGTGGATATAATTTTGCATCGATTGCTATAACTGCACAACGAATTCTAGGAAGACCTGTGCGCTGTTTCCAGATGCCAATCGGTAGCATGCGTATGCTTGCTTACTTCAATTTATGGTTAGCTCGGTTGATGAATTATTCCCCGATCCTTACTCCAGGGAAAGTAAAGGAGCTTCAACATTCTGATTGGGCGTGTGATATTTCCTTTCTAAAGGAATCGTTAGTTGATTGGTGCCCAATGATTAAACTGGAAGAAGCATTACCATCTCTTATTTCAGCGTGACCAGTATTTATTCTTGAAGAAATATTTAAATAACTTCATTGGTAGTAAAAGTATACGATTTTCATGTATTTTCCTGTTTAGGATAAGTTTGTTGGTATAGATATACCTATTCTAGGATTGACCTCATGTCTGAAATAACTCAAACACAAATTACAGAGCTACTTTGTCAGCGTTTAGCACATTTTACGAATGCTGAATCAGAAATATCCTCAGAAACTAACCTTATTACGCATCTCGCGATTGATTCAGTCAAACTATTAAATCTTATAATGGAAATCGAAGATCAGTTTGATATATCAGTTCCATTAAATGCACTGGTAGACGTTTTGACAGTCCAGGATCTTGCTAATCTAATCTATAAAATTAAGTCATCATCATAATGAATCTGCTGGAAAAACTTGATGCAGCAGCGGCAGCGAGAAAAGCTCAACTACCTGAAGGCCTCGGTGCTTTTGGTATTCCTATAGATGAATCCTATTCTGCAACGGAAGCTAGAATAGGGGAGCGCCGAATATTAATGTTGGGTACAAATAATTACCTTGGACTTAGCTTTGCCCCTGAGTGTAGAGAAGCTGCTCATCAGGCTATTGATCAGGAGGGCACGGGTACTACTGGTTCACGTATGGCTAATGGTAATTATCATGGACATCGTGCATTGGAACAGGAGTTAGCAGAATTTTATCACTGCCGTGAATGTATTGTTTTTACAACAGGTTACCAAGCTAATTTGGGTACGATTTCCGGATTGGTGGGGGCAGGTGATGTTGTGTTGATTGATGGAGATGCACATGCCAGTATTTATGATGGATGTATTTTGAGTGGAGCAGATATTTTCCGCTTCCGTCATAATGATGTGGTTGATCTTGAGAAACGCCTACGTAGACTTGGTGATCGTAGTCAGAATACGTTGGTCGTTATCGAAGGTATTTATAGTATGTTAGGGGATCAGGCTCCTTTGGCTGAGATCGTACAAGTGAAAAATGCTTATCAAAGTACTTTATTGTTGGACGAAGCCCATTCACTTGGTGTCCTTGGAGAAACTGGGCAAGGGTTAGTAGAAAAAACTGGGATGATTAATGGAGTTGATTTTATAACAGGAACGTTTAGTAAAAGCTTGTGTGGTATCGGTGGTTTTTGCGTCAGTAATCACCCTCAGCTTAATCAACTTCGTTATGTGAGTCATCCTTATATATTTACTGCTTCCCCTTCTCCAGCAACGATTGCGTCTACACGTGCTGCATTGCGATTATTACGAGATGGTTCTTTATTGCGCGAACAATTATGGAAAAATGCCCATCGGCTTTATTCTAGTTTGAAGGAGATTGGATATCACTTGGGTCCAGAACCTGGACCGATAGTAGCTGTTTTACTTGATGATCCGAAACAAGCATTAACCCTATGGAATGGATTGATGGAGCATGATATTTACGTAAATTTAGTACTGCCACCGGCTGCTCCAGAAGGCAAATCACTCGTACGCTGTAGTATAAATGCCGCTCATACGACTGAACAGATTGATCGGGTTTGTGAAGTTTTTTCTAAGTTATATCCTACTGTAGTGCAGTAAACGATTTGATAATTGATTGTATTGTACCGGACTGGTCGGCTCCTACAAATGTGAGGGCGATGTTTACTACTCGTAATATCAGGGAAGTAAATGAAAATGGTACATATACAGGTTTGAATTTAGCCACTCACGTTGGTGATGATCCTCACATTGTTCAGTTAAATCGGGTTCATTTGAGTCAATATTTGCCTACTAGCCCGCGCTGGTTAACCCAGGTTCATGGCTCCAGACCCATTTGGGTAGATTCTGATAGTGAAATGCTAGAGGGGGATGCTGCAATGAGTCGGCATCCAGGTGTAGTGTGTGCGATTCTCGTGGCTGATTGTTTGCCAATACTGTTGTGTGACACGGTAGGTAGTGTGGTGGGGGTTGTGCATGCTGGGTGGCGTGGTTTGGCCGCTGGAATTGTAGAGAATACTATCCAAGCATTACGTGAATTTAGTTGCAGTGATCAGATAATCGCATGGCTTGGTCCGGCAATCAGCTCACAACATTTTGAAGTGGGTGAGGAAGTCAGAACAGTATTTACTGAATATGATCACCAGGCAGCACGCGCATTCTTTCCCGGAAAGGAGAAGGGAAAATGGAATGCTGATCTTTTTGCTTTAGCGCGCCAAAGATTATCCCATGTTGGAGTTACTCAAGTGAGCGGTGGTAATTTATGTACATACAGCAATCCTGAAAGATTTTATTCTTATCGTCGTGATGGAAAAACAGGTAGGATGGCTGGTTTATTGTGGATGACATAATTTCCCAATAAAGATCCTATTGATATTTATAAAGTGGAAGGTTGACGTAGTATTTTATTTTGCTACGGATAAGTGGTAATTCAATTCAAAATCTTGATAAATTTTCTACTGTATTGAATGTTCACCTGCGCATTGATCTATAAACGGTGTAATGTGCACATGCTGTATATTTCTGATTTATCTAAAAATATAATTTATGTCGGTGTTAGCCTGGATCGTGCTTGCTAGTGTAGCAAGCGGTTTACTGAGTATCGGACTTGCAGCATTACTTGCTTTGAATGTTCGTAGTGACAAATGGCTTAACATATTGGTTTCATATGCTATTGGTGCACTTTTAGGCGCTGCATTTCTGAATGCATTACCCGAAGCACTAGAGATTGCTGAAACTCCTAAACAACTCACATTTGTTTTATTGCTTGGGATCCTTATTTTCTTTGTCTTAGAAAAACTTTTATTATGGCGTCATTGCCATTTATCAGAATGTGAAGCACATGAATCCATGTTTTGGATGGTTTCTACTGCTGATAAAGATCATGATCATGGTCGTAGTGGCATGATGATTATATTGGGAGATACCTTCCATAATTTTGTGGATGGCATTTTGATTGCGGCTGCTTTCGTGGCAGATATTCAACTCGGGATAGTTACGGCTATAGCAATTACTGCGCATGAAATTCCGCAAGAAGCGGGAGATTTCATTATTCTACTCAATTCAGGATTTACACGAGCAGGAGCGCTTTTATCTAATTTATTATCGGGTACTGCAACTGTATTGGGTGGATTGTTAGGGTATTTTATGCTCAATCAGCTCGACCACTTAATAGCGCCGATACTTGCTATTGCTGCAGCCAGTATGATTTATGTAGCAATGTCTGATCTTATCCCTGGCTTACATAAACGTCCTGAAATTGGTGTTACTGTTCAGCAGGTTACGCTTATCGTCATGGGAATCGGTACGATATGGCTGATAGGATTATTTTTTGGCCATCATCACTGAAAAAATGACTATCTGTTTTGGGAAGAGAGCAGATTGTGATACCCCTTAGCAGTACGATAATAGAGTGTACGTAGTAGAACACCATCGTGTCGATAAATTGGGCGAGAGTGTATTTCTCCAAGATTTATCAGCATTTTTTCAAAATCTTTTATGAGTGGGTTCGATTTCAGAGCCTGTGGCTTCATTCCGATTAGTAAAATAGGGCGGCTAGTGGAAGGTTCAGACGGGTACCAAAAATTATACATAGCTGCATGTTCACCAAATAGGTTACGAGATCGAATATCAAGAGTGTGATCGTTGTTATAAAACGCGAGTGCACTGGCGATTGACCATTTACTCATACCGACTACAATCGGCATTTTTCCTGTTACTTGCTGAGTTTCATCAACAATTTTCTCAACTTCTGCGGTAGTTTCTTTCCAAAAATAATGCTCACTTAGGAATTGATAGGGAAGTCCAGGTATTCCAAGTGTGGCGTAGTGCAGGATAAAAGCATAGGTGAGTAATGATATTATAATCATTGGCTGCCAGGCGGCACTTAACCATACTGAGATATTTTTGAGTATGTGTTTTTGACCGATCATCCATGCCATAGTAGGTATTAGTGCTAGCCAGAGTGGACCGGTCCAGTGAAAGCGTAGCGAACCAAAGAAGCTGGCTATAATAAAGACTATCAGCGGGACTCCTGTAAATATCCCAATGAAAAGAGATTGCCTAGATGTTTGGCGGTAGTTGCGGACAATTGCATACAATGCAAATATTGCTGCAGCCAACCCAACCGGTGTAAGCATAATCGCAATTTGCAGCATCAGCTTGGGTGTGGCAAATTCGTGATGGACCTTGCCCACTCTGTGAGTCTGAAATAGGAAGGAAGCCCAATCATTTTCCATATTCCAGATAATTACAGGGCTAAACAGGATGAATGCAATTAATATGGCTACATAGGGATGGGGGCGCAGTAACCAGCGGCGCGCAGTGGGATCCAGAATAGCAAAAAACAAGGCAGCAATACCAAGTAACCCGAGTGTATATTTAGACAGGATACCAAGGCCAAAAGCAACACCTACTCCCAACCATGCCCGACTTTGGTTTGCAAGCAGGGCTCGCTCCATATAATAAAGAGTCGCCGCCCAAGCAGCGACTAGTGGGGCATCTGGCGTCATCGCTAATCCTGCAGCAAAGCCAAACGGCACGATAGCAAGTAGTAATATCGAGCGCATAGCGGTAGATTTATCGTAGAGATTACGTGCGAGGGCATATAGATAAGCCATGGCAATTAATCCGCATAAGAAGGCGCCGATTCTTACTCCAAATTCGCTCTGACCAGCCAATGTAGTTCCTAACCAAATTAGCCAGGCCACCATCGGAGGATGATCAAAAAAACTCAAATCCATATGTTGCGCGTACTGCCAATAATAAGCTTCATCGGGGATGAGTTGGGCTACGCTCATATAGGCTAGTCGCAATAGAATGACAAAACATACGATACCTATGGCTGCTATACGCCATCGTATATCAGTAGGAACAGTTGGTTTAGTTCGAGGAAATACATAAAAGGCGGATCCGAGATAATTTACAATGGCTGTTGCAATGATTGCCGGAAAAATGGCCCATTTAGTCGGGATGTTCCAGGTATAAATTAGCCAAGCTAGCACAGCTCCTCTTAGGAGCATTGCAAATATGCCAACAATTAGAAAGCGAGAAAATTGATCCCAACGTAAATGGCCTGAATGATGTAACCGGAACGACCACTTTGTATTTAGGGCGTAATTAAAGCTAGCAGCTGCGAGGAAACTGGAAATATGTGCTGTTGCCAGACTGAATTCTCGTCCACTCATCCACTGAAAAATCAATACATCAATGAAGACTCCTAGAAATCCAACCATGGCAAAGCGACTTGCCGTATAAAAGGAAACAGTACCGCCAGCGAGCGTGATAAGTTGCTGCAGATAAGCAAGATGATGCGAAAGAGAGAGTTTGGAAGTTCCGTGTAGTCGGTTGTGGAAATGAATCGGGATTTCTTTTACGCGTAATTGCTCGTTCCCTGTCATCAGTAATTCCAGCAGGATTTTATAGCCACGCGCATTTTCTGTGATGTTATTAATCAATTCCTTTCGGAACGCAAAAAAGCCCGAAGTTGCATCATTTACATCACAAATAGAACGTGCAAGCCAACCACCCATTCGAGATAGCCAAAGGCGATAGAAAGGCCAGCCGGTAGTATTGCCACCAGCTATGTAACGACTTCCGATTGTTATGTCATGAGTATTATCTAGAACTGGTTGAATCAATGCAGCTAATCGTTCTGGCGGATGGCTCAAATCAGCATCCATAACCGCAATCACTTCATATTTAGCTGCTGCTGTTCCATCAAGGATAGAAGCTGTTAGATCCGGTTGTGCGTGTCTTTCAATTAAACGGACGTTATGAGTCTTTTGCCATTTTCTAACTTCATCGGGCGTACCGTCTGTGGAGTTGTCATCTACGATGATAACTTCAAACTGATTTCCCAGATTATCGAGAGAGAAGATATTGGTTAGTAAAGGATCGATATTTCCAGCTTCATTTAGCGTTGGAATAATAAGTGAAAATTGCATGTTAGGCTCAAGTTATTTCCGGGATTTAAAGTGAGATTAGAATTGATTCTCCCCGGATCGACAGCGTATTAAAGAGAAGCCATCTTGATCCAAAGTTAGGATTTTTATTGATGGTTTTTCTGATATTTCATGACAGCACGATTGTGTTCTTCAAGTGTGGATGAAAAGTGAGATGTTCCATCACCTTTGGCAACAAAATAGAGTTTATCAGTAATCGCGGGATTAAAAGCAGCTCGAATGGAAGCTAATCCTGGCATAGCAATGGGGGTAGGTGGTAAACCAGATCGGGTATAGGTGTTGTATGCATGATCGGCTTGCAAATCAATCTTGCGTAAATTTCCATCGAATTTATCTCCCATGCCATAAATGACTGTAGGATCAGTCTGAAGCTTCATACGATGACGTAAACGATTGATAAATACTCCCGCAATCCAGGCACGTTCACTATCTGTTCCAGTTTCCTTTTCGATAATCGAAGCTAAGATTAAGCCTTCGTATGAGTTTTTTAATGGAAGTGATTTTTGTCTTGAAATCCATTCTGTTTCTAGATGTCGCTGCATAGCGTGATAAGCTCGTTTCAGAATTGTTAAGTCACTACTATTTCTGGTAAAAAAATAAGTATCAGGAAAAAAGATACCTTCTGCCTTTGGCTCATTTGCTCCAATCAGCGTGAGTAGCTCTGATTCGCTGAGTTTGCTTGATTCGTGTTGGATAGCTGGATGCTCGTCCAATACTTTTCTAAATTGTGAGAAGGTCCAACCTTCAAGAAAAGTGACTGCATGTTGCTTAACTTTTCCCTGTGAGAGATATTTTAGTAGATCCAACGGTGACAAATTTTGAGTGAGCTCATATTCACCTGCTTTAAGCGATGCGCTATACCCTGTCATATGCGCTAAAAGTATAAAGGACCATGCATTGGGAAGAATGTCCGCATCGGCTAATTGTTGAGCGATATTTCGGAGACTATCACCGCGTTCAATTGAAAATTCGTAAGGTGTAACCGGAAGTTCTACTGGGACTGTGATTAAACGACAGAACCATATAGAAAATAGTGCTGTACTACTGACAAGAATGACTAAAAAAATAAAACGTAGTGAATGTGTCAATTCAAGCATGTTAGTACGCTTAGATATTGGTTAACTGGTTATGCTCCTTTGAAAGAAAACATAACCAGTTATTTTTATTATTTTTAGTGATATTTCTCGGGAAATATGAGAAATATTATTAATTTAGGCTTTGCGAAAAACTAATGTGCCATTGGTTCCACCAAATCCAAATGAATTTGATAGAGCCGCATCAATTTCCATTTCCCTAGCGTTATTAGGAACATAATCCAGATCACATTCAGGATCAGGATCGCTAAGATTAATGGTAGGTGGTGCAATTTGATGGAAGATAGCCAACGTAGAGAAAATTGCTTCTACTCCTCCAGCAGCTCCTAGTAAATGACCTGTCATAGACTTAGTGGAGCTAATTGCCAAATTTTTAGCATGTGATCCAAAGCAGCGCTTGACCGCGATTGTTTCTGCAATATCACCTAAAGGTGTTGAAGTTCCATGGGCGTTAATATAATGGACATCTTCCAAATTTAATTTGGCATCTGTTAACGCATTTTTCATACAACGAGCAGCACCTTCTCCATCTTCACAAGGAGCTGTCATGTGGTAGGCGTCCGCACTCATGCCAAATCCAGCGAGTTCTGCGTAAATTTTTGCTCCTCGTTTCTTGGCATGCTCCATTTCTTCTAGGACTAGAATACCTGCACCTTCTCCTAAGACAAACCCATCTCTTTTGGCATCCCATGGTCGACTTGCTGCCATCGGATCATCGTTGTTTGATGATAATGCGCGTGCAGAAGCAAATCCACCAACAGCCAATGGGGTTATACTTGATTCTGCTCCTCCACAAATCATAATGTCAGCATCACCATGTTCGATTATCCTGGCAGAACTACCGATACAGTGTGTGGCCGTCGTACAGGCAGTAACAATGGCAAGATTGGGTCCCTTATATCCATACATGATAGATAAATGACCTGCCACCATATTGATGATGGTACTGGGAATAAAGAAGGGGGAAATTTTCCGAGGACCACCTGCGTGATAAGTTGCGTCGGTGCTTTCGATCATAGGTAAACCACCAATCCCAGAACCGATATTAACACCAATACGCTCGGCATTGAGTTTGGTGACATCATCAATCTCTGCATCTCTAACAGCTTGAATAGCTGCTGCTAGACCGTATTGGATAAAAATATCCATACGCCGCGCTTCCTTGGCAGAGAGGTATTCTGTTATTTCGAACTCTTTGACTTCTCCTGCAATTTTTGAGGAAAAGTCTGAAGTATCGAAACGGGTGATTTGAGTAATACCAGATTTTCCGGCAATTACGTTATCCCATGCTTCAGGAACCGTATTACCGATAGGGGAGACTATACCTAATCCAGTTATGGCTATTTTACGTTTAGACAAAACGACTCCGTCAAATCATTATAAAATTATTTTTACTGGGCCGAGTTAGCAACTACGAAATCAATAGCTTCCTGGACTGTGTTGATCTTTTCAGCTTGTTCATCAGGGATTTCGCATTCAAATTCTTCTTCCAGTGCCATAACCAGTTCAACCGTGTCGAGTGAATCTGCTCCCAGGTCATTCACAAAGGAGGATTCATTTTTAACTTCAGCTTCATTGACACCTAACTGTTCAGCTACGATTTTCTTGATACGTTGTTCTATTTCAGTAATTTCCATTGATATATCCATCCTTATCAGGTAAAAACTCTCGCAAGTTTAACAAACTTCAAACAACCGGCAAAATTCGCCTGATCATGTAGATCAAATGCCGCTCATTACTACAAAAAATATTGAATATTCATGATCTTGGCAAGATCTATGAAAATGTTACACAATAACCTATTCCATATACATTCCACCATTTACATGTAATGTCGCTCCAGTAATATAATTTGCAGCTGGAGAAGCTAGAAAAGCAACCGCCGCTGCAACATCTTCTGGGAGTCCTAGTCTTCCCAAAGGAATGTGTTGCATCAGTGACTGCTGTTGCTCGGCTGTAAGAGCGCGAGTCATATCAGTATCAATAAAACCGGGGGCTACACAGTTTACAGTAATATTTCTGCTGCCAATTTCTTTTGCTAGTGATTTGCTGAAACCTATCATGCCTGCTTTGGCTGCTGCATAGTTGGTTTGACCTGGATTGCCAGTAGCGCTAACTATCGATGAGATATTAATAATACGACCGCTGCGTGCTTTCATCATGGCACGCAAGACAGCACGACTTAAATAAAACACGGATTTTAGATTAGTCTGCAAAACAGCATCCCATTCGTCGTCTTTCATACGAGCAAGCAGATTATCACGTGTAATACCTGCATTATTGACTAGTATCGCAACTTCACCTAATGATTTTTGTATAGTTTCAATACCACTATTAATGTGTTCAGTGTTATTGACATCCATCACCAACCCCATACCTGATATATGTGCCTCATTCAGGTATTGATTAATGTGATCAGCTCCATTTTCAGAAGTGGCAGTACCAATCACTGTTGCGCCCTGTCTTCCTAATTCCAGTGCAACAGCTTTACCAATTCCACGGCTTGCACCTGTTATCAGTGCAATTTTATGTTCCAATATCATTTCAGGAGTTTATGCGTGATGGATAATTTGTTTACGATGGTTATGTAGCATAACGTATTATTTCAACGTTTCTATTGTTCTACGAAAAGAGTTGTAATCAGTTAGCGTGAAACTCTCCAGATTTTTATCAATGCGGCGGGTGAGCCCAGACAATACCTTCCCTGGTCCGCATTCTATAACATGTTTTACCCCCAAGGCTGCAATAGTCTGAATCGTTTCTGTCCAACGAACTGGGTGAGAGAGCTGGCGTGCGAGTATTTCACGAATCGAAGCTATTTCAGAGTGTTGCTGGACGTCAACATTATGGAAAACAGGGATTTTAGGTGACTGAAAGGTTGTTGTTTCTAACAAAAGTGCAAATTTTTCAGCAGCTGGCTGCATGAGTGAACAATGAGAGGGAATACTCATTGGTAGGACAACAGCTAATTTCGCTCCCTTTGATTTTGCGAGTGTTACAGCCTGTGTAATTGCTTGAGAATGGCCAGCGATAACGACTTGTCCGGGTGCATTGAAGTTTGCTGGTTCAAGAGAAGCACCTGGTAGTATAGCTGTTATTTCAGTACATATTGATGAAACAGTGTCATCATCTAGCCCAACAATCGCCGCCATACCTCCTGTTCCTTCAGGAACTGTTTCCTGCATAACTTGTGCGCGATAACGAACCAATTTCAGCGCATCACTTAAACTAAGTGACTCAGCCGCTACCAATGCAGCATATTCCCCGAGACTATGACCGGCTAGGTAATATGGTTGAATACCACCTACCTGCTGCCATGTACGATAAATTGCTACATCTGCTGCCAACATAGCGGGTTGAGTATTGGTGGTGAGATTCAGATCATCTGCCGAACCACTACTAATGAGTGACCATAAGTCTTGCTGCAGAATATCAGATGCTTCATTAAACGTTTCTCGTATAGATGGTAGTTCAGAATAGCTATCCATCATACCGATTGATTGCGAACCTTGTCCGGGAAAAATAAAAGCGATCTTCATATTTACCAGCGTAACAGAACTGATCCCCAGGTAAACCCACCTCCTACCCCTTCCAGTACAATATATTGATCAGGTTGGATGCGTCCATCTCGTACTGCTTGGTCTAGTGCGAGGGGTATGGAAGCAGCTGAGGTATTGCCATGTTGTGAAACAGTTGCAACCACCTTCTCTTCGGGTATGCCTAATTTTTTCGCAGTTGAAGTAATAATACGAATGTTAGCTTGATGAGGAATCAGCCAATCAATATCAGAAGGCTGTAGATTATTTACGCGCAATGCTTCTAATACCGCTTCTTCAAGTACTCTAACAGCAAATTTGAATACAGTACTTCCTTCCATTGTGATAAAAGGTGTGCCTTGTATTTTCCCTGAATGAATAGAAGCAGGTGCAGAAAGAACTTGGTTATAGCTCCCATCTGCATGTAAATGAGAGGACAGAATCCCAGGTTTCTGATCTTGAGTCAGTACTACTGCTCCTGCGCCATCTCCAAATAGGACACAAGTACTGCGATCATGCCAATCTATAATTCGTGAATAGACTTCGCTCCCAACTACCAGTGCATTGCGAGCTTTTCCAGAGCTAACGAACATATCCGCAGTAGTGAGCGCATAAATAAATCCACTGCAGACAGCTTGGACATCAAATGCTGGACTATTAGCTATGCCAAGCTTATTTTGCAAGATGCAAGCAGTACTTGGGAAAATCATATCAGGCGTTGTAGTGGCAACAATGATTAGATCAATGTCGCTTGCTTGGATACCTGCAGCATCAATAGCGTTCCGACTGGCTTCCAGAGCAAGATCGCTAGCCATTTGATCTGGAGTAGCGATGTGACGTTGCTTGATACCGGTGCGCGTTTGTATCCACTCGTCACTAGTGTCAACCATAGACTCTAGATCTAGATTGGTCAGGATTTTTTCTGGTAGATAGCTTCCAGTGCCAATTATGCGTGAATACATAGCCATGTTTTGTTGATCATTCTACTGAGGTTGGCGACATAGTGTTTTGCCTAACGTCATGTCGCAGAGTTTCAATATGTTCGATAATGCGTTGCAACGTACCACCGCGTACTTCGTCTACAGCGCGTTTGATAGCGCAACGAAATGCAAAATCATCGGCCGATCCATGACTTTTTATAACAGTACCACGTAATCCGAGTAAGCTTGCACCATTATATTGCCGATGATCAACACGTCGCCGGAAGGCGTTGATAACTGGCAGCGCTACTAATCCTGCTAATTTACTAAGTAAAGAACGTCTGAATTCTTCACGTAGATAACTGGCCAACATTTGGGCTAATCCTTCCGAAGTTTTGAGTGCGACGTTGCCGACAAAACCATCGCATACAACAACATTGGTTGTTCCGCGATAAATATCGTCTCCTTCAATATTGCCGTAAAAATTAAGACCACTGTTGCGGAATAATCCAGCGGCCTGTTTGACGACATCATTACCTTTGATGTCTTCCTCACCAATATTTAAAAGTCCGATACTTGGATTAGGTTTGTTTTCAACGGATGAAACTAGCGTAGCCCCCATGATGCCAAATTGGAATAAATGTTCAGCGGTACAGTTTATATTTGCTCCTAGATCCAGCACATAAGTGTGTCCTGAAATAGTAGGCAAAACAACAGCTAAAGCAGGCCTATCTATTCCAGGAATGGTTTTAAGTACAAAACGTGAGGTGGCTAGTAATGCTCCTGTATTTCCTGCGCTGATGCATGCTTGTGCTTCACCACTTTTGACCAGATTGAGCGCTACACGCATGGAAGAGTCTTTTTTGTTTCGTAAAGCAATAGCTGGGTGCTCATCCATACCGACGACTTCGCTGGCCGGGTGCAACCTGAGCTGCGAATTGGGTGACATATTTAACGCATTCAATTCTTTTGTGAGAATTTCCGGTTTGCCCACTAGAATAACGTTGGTATCACGATCCTGACGTAAATAATCAACAGCTGATGGAACTGTGACATGTGGCCCGTGATCACCACCCATGCAATCGATTGCTATTGTAATGCTCACGTATTAAATAGGGGTTGACAGCAGATATGATGAAGGATCAGCAGAAGACATTAATCGTCGTTTTTAGTTTTGATTATCTTTTTACCACGATAAAAACCATTTGGGCTGATATGGTGCCGCAAATGAGTTTCTCCAGTAGTAGGTTCAATCGCAAGCGGTGGATTGGTCAATGCATCATGAGAACGGTGCATTCCACGCTTGGAAGGAGATTTCTTATTCTGTTGTACTGCCATTATTTAACTCCAAAAATATTAATTCAGTGTGTACGTTTCAGTGAAGCTAATACGGTAAATGGATGCTCTCTCGTAGCGGTAACATGTGTTTCAGTTATAGCTGAGAGGTGGCATTGGGTATCTTGATGTCGCGGAGATATTGGTAGGCTAAGAATAACCTCGTCCTCTATTAAGGTTAAAATGCTTAATTCACTTGAGACTTGAATCGCATCCACAAAAACATCTTCATCATAACGCGATAACTCATCTTCATTCCTAGCTAGCAGTAGCTTTGTTTTTAGATCAAGGGTAAATTCCATTTTTTCCAGGCAGCGCTGACAACTTAAATCTACACTTCCGCTAATTGATAGTTTCAGCGTAGGCCTATCATGTTCATCAAGCTGTCCCATGATCAAGTAAGCTAATTCTCCCGATGTATTTACCAAGTAACTTCGTAATCGTTCTAAGTTAATCAAAGGGATATTTCCCTGAAGTAAACTATTATTACGGACAAAGTTCAGCGTATCTATAACAAGTTGGTCAGACATAAGGCGCGCATGTTATATTTTTTATAAGAAAGTGTCAAAATCACAAACTGCTATACTACTATAATATTTTGAAAGATCACACTATTTACCCTCGACTTGTGCTTGGTTCTAGCTCGATTTATCGCCGTGAACTACTGCAGCATTTACAAATACCTTTTGAAACAGCAAGTCCAGATGTCGATGAGTCTGTTTTGCCTGGAGAGGTTCCCGAAGAAACTGCACTACGCTTAGCTAAAGAAAAGGCTCATGCTTTAGCACAACTATTTCCTAACGCACTCATCATTACGGCGGATCAGGTTGCTACGCTGGATAAAATGCAGCTCGGTAAGCCACTAAGTCATGAAAATGCTGTTCGGCAGTTGCGTCTGATGCGCGGCAAGGAGGTTGTGTTTTATACAGCGCTATGCTTGCTGAATAGCCATACGACTGACTTACAATCGCGTATTGTTCCTTGTTCGGTGAAGTACCGCGAACTCAGTGATGAGCAAATTGAACGTTATCTCATTAAGGAACAGCCTTATCACTGCGCAGGTAGCGCGAAAGTAGAAGGACTAGGTATCGCCCTGATTGAACGCATAACAGGAGAAGATCCCAATGCACTGATTGGGTTACCACTAATCGCGCTGGTGGAAATGCTAACAGCAGAAGGAATAAAGATTTTATAGAGGTTTAGGTTTTGCCTGCTATTTGAGTGATTTCCTAGTTTCTCCACGCTAATATAATGAAATGGCGAAAGCAGAAATAACTATGATCCATGCTATATTTTTTCTTATCAAATTAGCGTAGTTGATATTTTCAAATGACCCAGCTTTTTACTGCCAGATTGATCATTCTGACACTGCTAGTCAGCATGTTGGCAAATACATTTGGATGGTCATTTAATGGTAAGGTGTTTACACACGAATTATCTCACCTGCATCATAGAGAGTTGTTTCTGCACTACCCTGATAAACACCTTGAATTACATCAGACGCTCGATGGTGCTATAAATTTAGATGCAGCTACACACTTGTGTTTGCACGCTGCGGGTCAGTTTCAGCCTTTTTATTTATATCTGGCTCTACCAATGATTCCGACTATCACTGGAGTAGTAATGATGGAAAATGTGATTAACGTTTTCCAGAAATTAGCTCCAGATCCCTTCTTTCACCCTCCACGTTTTTTCTAAATTAATCCTTACCAACATGGCGATTTTGGTGTGTGCCTAGTTATCCGAGTATCGCTCTGTGTTGTTGTAAAAATAGCTTTATCTTTTAAATAATAGAGCTATTTTTGTGTTATTCAGTGTGTGCTAACAGCATAACTGTTCATAGGGAATAATCGTGATTGAGTATCTAAAGATAGTGATAGCAATGTTGCAGCAACTTTACACAAAGCGGATAGCGGTTATTTTTGCGTCATTTTTCGTAGGTACTATGGGTATCTTAGGACATAGTACAGCTTATGCTGATGATATCCGTCCAATAACACAAGTATCGACAAAAAAAAGTGATGATCTGACCTTGAATCAAGCACTGCAGCGGGTTTTACAAAATAACCCCGAATTAGCGGCATTCTCTAAAGAAATAGCCGCGTACGAGGGGGCAAAATTGCAAGCAGGTTTATTAAAAAATCCCGAATTTAGTTTTGGTGCGGAAAGTGTTGATTCCTCCAACCCCAATATAGAAAGGTTTACCACTTTTCGTATTAACCAGTTGATTGAACTTGGCGGTAAGCGATCAGCCCGAGTAAACGTGGCTACATTGGGGCAGGAAATGGCCGGGCAGGCGTATGCTGCTAAGCGGTTAGAAGTGCTTACTCGCACTGCTAATGCTTTTATTGATGTGCTGGAAAACCAGGAGCATGTGGCAGTGATGAGTGATACCTTGCGTCTGATGCAGAAGGCGATGAATACGGTGGTTAAGCGTGTTGAAGCGGGAAAAGCGCCACCTATTGAAGCAACTCGATCAAAAGTAGCATTATCTGCTGCAAATATCGAATTGGAGCAGGCACGACGTAATTTATCAGCTGTCAGAACAAAACTTGCTCTGCTCTGGGGGGATGTGAAACCCCAATTTCATCAGGCACTGGGTGAGTTGGAGTCATTTGTGGAAATTCCAGATTTTGATCAACTCGTTCAGCGTCTGGAAGAGAATCCGCTCCTATTACAAAGCGTGAAAAATGTTGCGCAGCGAGAAGCTATGGTTGAATTGCAAAAAGCGAATAAGATTCCTGATGTAACCATTGGAGCTGGTATTCAGCGTTATTTGGGAATCGATAAAACTACTGCTGTATTTGACATGTCAATTCCTATTCCGATTTTTAATCGTAATCAGGGAAATGAACTGGAAGCTCGTCAGCGTCTAAATAAGGCAATGGATGAGCAGCTATCAGTTGAATTGCAGCTTAGAACAGAATTCGTGCGCAATTATGAGAATCTGCTGGCAGCTCAGAATGAAATTAAAGTGCTGCATGATGAAATATTACCAGGCGCGCAAAACGCCTTTGAAATTACTAACCGAGGTTACCAGTTAGGTAAGTTCAGCTTCTTGGAAATGCTTGATGCACAACGTGCTTTTTTTCAAAATCGTATTCTTTATGTTCGAGCGCTGGCCAATTATCAGCGTCTAGTCAACACTATTGAGCAGTTGATTGCTATGCCACTTGCTGATTTAGCTTCAGATTCCATGCGGTTTAACAATCAAGGAAAGGAGGCTAATCAATGAAGCTCACCGTGCGATTACCTATTGTAATGGTTATTTTAATTGGTATTTTTCTGGGAGCATTACTTTTGATCCAGGATAAATCTGGACGGTCAAATGTAGAAGAATTACCACATTCAGCAGAAGAGGCTGAACATCAATCAGTAATCGGGCCCAACGGGGGAGAATTATTCTCAGAAGATGATTTAAGTCTCGAGCTGGTTTTTCATGAAGGTGGCGTGTTTCCTCAATTCAAGCTGTATCCATATTGGCAGAAACAGACTTTGTCGCCGGCAGAAATAAAGGTAACAATTGCGTTATCGCGTCTTGGTAGGCCGGCGCAGGTATTCCATTTTAGATCAGAGCGTAATTATTTAGTTAGTGATCAGGAAGTGGAAGAACCACATTCCTTTGAAATGGTAATTGCTGCTGAATATCAAGGTAAAACTTATCGTTGGCATCATAGTGAGGTTGAAGGACGTGTGGAGATGTCGGATGCAACGATGCAAAGTAGCGGTATCAAGCTGGCTACAGCTAGTCCAGCAGTTATTCGTTCAGAAATTACCTTGCCAGGCGAAATTATCTTTAATGAACACAACATAGTGCATGTTGTGCCACGCCTACCCGGTATGGTGGTATCTATTGAACGCCATCATGGGCAAGAAGTAAAAAAAGGCGAAGTACTGGCAATCATGGAAAGTGCCATGTTGGCTGAGCTACGTAGTCAATATTTACTCGCGCGTCGGCGCCAGATATTGGCGCAGACAATCTATGATCGAGAAGAAAAGCTGTGGCGAGAGAAAATTACTGCTAAACAAGATTATCTTACTGCGCAAATGCAGCGAGAAGAGGCCAGCATAGCAGCTCAGTTGGCTGCTGAGCGTTTACGAGCATTAGGCGTACAACCAGAATCCGCTTTGCACGGAAAAAACTTGGCGCTCTATGAAATTCGTTCTCCAATTTCCGGAATTGTCATCGATGAGGCAATTGTCAGGGGAGAAGCCGTCAAGGAAGATAAGACCGTGTACATTATTGCGGATATTTCTACTGTTTGGGCAACTGCTAGAGTATTTCCCAGCAATCTGCATCAGGTTCATGTAGGGCAGCGAGCAATTATCCGAGCGAATGCCTATAACCTAGCGCAAGCAGGAAAAGTTATTTATGTGACGACACTGCTGGATGAACAGACACGTACTGCAATTGCTCGAGTACAACTTGATAATCAAGATAAGCAATGGAGGCCAGGTATGTTTGTTAAGGCTGATTTACAGGTTGAGGCAGCCGAGGTGCCCGTTGCTGTATCGCTGGATGCAATACAAATGATGAGTGATCAGCCAGTAGTGTTTGGTCGTTATGGTGATTTCTTTGAAATGCGTCCCCTGAAACTGGGGCGCAGTGATAATCAAATGGCTGAAGTAGTAGATGGCTTATTTGCCGGAGAACAGTATGCAGTAAGTAACAGCTTTGTTATCAAGTCAGAATTAGGTAAAGCAGGAGCCGCTCATGAGCATTGAAAAAATGAATGTTTTAGATTGCTCAGTTACTTTTTTAGATGGCTTGACTGTTTGGTGTATTTCTTCTGTTTTTAAAAGTAGCTACAGCTTAACTGGGAAATTCTTTCATGTTTGAACGAATTTTACAGGTTGTTATCCGGCATGGCGGATTGGTGCTGCTGCTAGTTGTGGCGATGGCGATGCTAGGCTGGCGTAATTACCAGAAATTACCGATTGATGCCGTTCCAGACATTACTAACGTACAGGTACAAATCAATACGGCTGTGCCAGGTTATTCGCCCATGGAGGTTGAACAACGTATTACCTTCCCGATTGAAACCATGATGGCAGGTTTACCGGGGTTGGATTACACGCGGTCATTGTCTCGCTATGGGTTATCTCAGGTAACGGTAATATTTCGAGAAGGAACAGATATCTATTTTGCTCGCCAGTTAGTGAGCCAGCGGATTCAGGAGGCGCAAGGACAACTGCCTCCTGGTATTGAACCCTCTACGGGACCTATTTCTACTGGCCTGGGTGAAATATTCATGTGGACAGTAGAAAGTACTCCAGGTGCGCGTAAGCCAGATGGGACTGCCTACACCGCTACAGATTTGCGCGAAATAGAAGACTGGATCATTCGTCCGCAATTATTGATGGTAAAAGGCGTGACGGAGATCAACACCATAGGTGGATATGTTAAGCAGTATCACGTCACTCCCTATCCAGAGAAACTGATTGCTTACGGTTTGACCTTACAGGAAATCGTGGCAGCGCTTGAGCGTAATAATCTCAATTTAGGGGCAGGCTATATTGAAAGGCGAGGGGAGCAATATCTGGTGCGGCTACCTGGTCAGGTTACCAATCTCGATGAAATTGGCGAGATTACGTTAGGTAGCAGACAGGGGACGCCCCTACGCATCAAGGATGTGGCTGATATTTTAATAGGCAAGGAGTTGCGTACTGGCGCAGCTACGCGTAATGGCGAGGAAGTGGTGCTAGGAACCGCTCACATGCTGATTGGAGAGAATAGCCGTACTGTGGCACATGCAGTTGCCAACAAGCTGACGGAAATCAATCGCTCGCTACCAGCTGGCGTAGTGGCTATGCCAGTATATGATCGAACTACATTAATCGATGGCACGATCCACACCGTAGCAAGTAATTTGATTGAAGGTGCCTCTCTTGTCATCGTGGTCTTGTTTCTGTTTCTTGGGAATATTCGTGCAGCGATCATTGCCGCACTCGTTATCCCGTTGTCGATGTTGTTTACATTTAGTGGCATGGTGGCCAATCATGTCAGCGCTAACTTAATGAGTCTGGGTGCACTGGATTTCGGCGTTATTGTGGATGGCGTTATCGTCATTATTGAGAACAGTATCCGTTGTTTTTCTCATGAACAAGCTAAGTTAGGGCGAACATTGAGCCGTGAAGAACGGCTTAAACTGGTTTTTGCGGCAACTCAGCAAGTCAGACGTGCGCTGATTTATGGGCAAATAATCGTTATGCTGGTTTATTTGCCCATCTTTGCTTTATCCGGGGTCGAAGGAAAAATGTTTCACCCCATGGCTTTTACCGTGGTGGCAGCGCTACTAGGTGCCCTCATTCTATCGGTAACCTTTGTGCCAGCAGCAATTGCGTTGTTCCTCACTGGCAAAGTGACGGAAAAAGAAAGCTGGATTGTGGTGCGGTGTAAACATTTTTATCAACCGCTACTTGTGGCGGTAATGCGTAATCAGAGTCTGACTATTACCGTTGTGGCAGTTATTATGGGTTTGTCATTGCTGTTGGCAACTCGACTAGGTAGCGAATTTATACCTAGTTTGAATGAAGGTGATATTGCACTCCACGCAATTCGTATTCCTGGCACCAGCCTTTCCACTTCTGTTGCCATGCAGGAAGAGGTAGAAAAAACGATTGCATCGTTTCCTGAAGTGGTGCAGGTATTTAGCAAGATTGGAACAGCTGAGGTAGCGACGGATCCGATGCCACCTAGCGTGGCGGATATTTATGTCATGTTAAAACCACGATCAGAATGGTCGGACCGATATCGAACTAAAGATGAGCTGATTGCGGCTATGGAAAAGGCAGTGTTGCAGATACCAGGTAACAACTATGAATTTACCCAGCCAGTTGAAATGCGCTTTAATGAGCTAATAGCAGGAGTGCGTGCAGATGTGGCCATCAAAGTGTTTGGTGATGATCTCGATCAATTGCTTGCGGTAGGAAAACGTATTGAAGCGTTAGTAACTACCGTGCCAGGTGCGGCAGATGTAAAAGTGGAACAAGTAACAGGTTTGCCAGTGTTATCTATTCAGGCAGATCGCAACAATATTGCCCGCTATGGATTGAATGTTGCAGATGTTCAAGATACGGCTGCTATTGCCGTAGGGGGTAAAAGTGCTGGGCTGATTTTCGAAGGTGATCGTCGTTTTGAGTTGCAGGTGCGGCTACCGGAATTGTTGCGCACAGATATTGAAGCATTGCGCTACTTGCCAATTGGTTTGCCGATTCAGTCCACGGTGCAGGAAGGAGCCTTGGCTAATCCTGTGTCGTCAATCGGATCAGCTGCCTTTGTGACATTAGGAGAAGTAGCCAATTTTAATCTTGCACAAGGACCTAACCAGATCAGTCGTGAGAATGGTAAGCGCCGGATCGTGGTATCTGCCAATGTACGTGGACGTGATCTGGGTTCTTTTGTCGAAGAGGTACAAGCACTGGTCAATCAGAAAATACAAATACCTGCAGGCTATTGGCTGGCATGGGGAGGGCAATTTGAACAAATGATTTCAGCAGCAGAGCGTTTGCAGCTAGTAATACCTGTTGCATTGATGCTGATTTTTATCGTGCTATATATTGTATTCGGCAATGTCAGAGATGGTGTGTTGGTATTTACTGGTGTACCTTTCGCACTGACAGGAGGAGTATTGGCATTATGGTTGCGCGACATTCCACTCTCCATTTCAGCCGGAGTAGGTTTTATTGCATTATCTGGAATTGCCGTCATGAACGGCCTGGTTATGCTGACCTTCATTCGGGAATTACGTCAAAAAGGAGTGGAATTGACAGAAGCGGTGCAAACAGGAGCTTTGACGCGATTACGCCCAGTATTGATGACAGCGCTTACCGATGCGGTGGGATTCATTCCCATGGCGTTAGCAACAGGCTTGGGAGCAGAGGTACAGCGCCCGCTTGCCACGGTAGTAATCGGTGGCGTCATTTCTTCAACTATTCTCACTTTGCTGGTGTTGCCGGTACTTTACCACTTGCTATATAGCCTGCGCGATACAGATAAACTCAGGGAAGAAAGTATTTCCGAAGAAGGGGTATTGCATTAAGATATTTGTTACCGCGAAGAACTTAAAAGTGTCGAGCTATTTTACAGATTTAAAAACGTAGTTTTTTGTTAAATAGTGAAGAGAATTTATCATATTGTTTTTAAATCAATAAATTGATTGTATCTGCATCAGGCATGGAATGTGCTTGTTTTAATATAAAGCCAGTGGTTTGAAGTTATTTTTTGATCTTCTGCTACTATATTGATATTTCCGTTTCATTTTTTTAGGGTTTGCTCAAGAGGTACTCGACATGTCAGAGAACGAAAAACAGAAACAACCTGATCAGAACACAGTTGATCATTTAGTTGCGCGTAATAATCCGCAGCCAACACGCAGACGGTTGCTGAAAAGTACCGTTGCTATTCCAGTTATTATGACGCTACATAGTGGTGCAGCTCTGGCTCGGTCGAGTAATTTGGCTGGGTCTGAACCTGGTCTTGCTAATGCTGCTGGCAATGAGAGAGAAGTTTACTGTGCTTTGCCTGAAGGTCAAATAGAGGGAGGAGCTTATGATATGGGAGATAACCCAACATATACCGCTATTTCCAAGGAAGCAGAAGGAGGTACGCCTCTAACTGAAGAAGAGATCCTAGAAGCTTGTCAAGGAAAAGATGGAATCTTGATTTCATCAACTGCGTTTAATTCCATTGCTGGCAGAGCTCCTTGGACAGAAATTTAACGAACCATATATTTTTTTGTCAGAGTGTGTTGGTTGTTTCGTAGCGATTTGTCGTTATTGAAAATAGAGAATTGGAGTGAAGAGTTTACCGTTTTTCAGCCGGAATCCGGTAAAACTCATTTTTTAAATGAAATAGGGCTGAAAATCCTCGTTGTACTTAATCAATCTCCGATGACATTAGCGGTATTGTGTCAGCAATTGTCAGAATATTTTACATTGTCATCGGATGCAGAATTTTCTAAGCAGATTGCAAAAACGCTGTTACGTTATGAAGCGCTGGGTTTGGTCTCAAAGGTACAGCAAAATACGTGAAGGTTGACCAGCTGTCGCGGGATAGATTGCGCACGCTGCTAACTACCTCGGGGTTACGTGTCAGAACCGGGCCATTCAATCTATCCATTCGCACCCAACTTCCTCATCTAATTGAGCAACTGTATCAGATGTATGCGCATTATGCGCTGATGGATACAGATGAAATTGCCGAATTTCATGTCCGTATCGTTGCCAAGCGATCAATTAGGCGGCCATGGATACGCTTGGTGCGGTTCGAAGTGGACGGTCGTTCTCCTTTCCCGCCTGTTCCGGCAGAACAGGCACTGGCAACACTGGAATGGGGCATTAATCTGGCCATTGCTATGCGCATCAATCATTTGTTACTGTTTCATTCTGCAGCGGTGGAGCGTAACGGTCATGTGTTGTTGCTGCCTGCCTGGCCGGGTAGCGGCAAAACAACACTGAGTGCCATGCTGATGCATCGGGGGTATCGCCTGTTTTCCGATGAATTTGGTCTGATGGATCCATTATCAGGTGATTTTTTCCCACTACCCAGATTGATGCCGCTCAAGAATCAATCCATTCAGGTCATTCGTGAATATCTTCCTGAAGCAGTACTAGGACCGGAAATACCCGGTACGCTCAAAGGTACGGTTGCGCATGTGCGCCCGCCGCAGAAAAGTATTGAGCGCTCGAGTGAGTCTGCAAAGGCGCGCTGGATTGTCTTTCCCAAGTGGTCAGCAAATGCGGCTTTGCGGCTGGAACCCTTGCCACAATCCGAAGCATTTTTATTGCTTGCTACCAATGCGTTTAATTATGAAGTATTGGGTGAGACGGCATTTAATGCAGTTGCTAGGATGGTTCGTAATTGTGAATGTCGTAAACTGGTGTATTCCGATTTTGATAGTGCGCTGGCTGCGTTGAATGAGCTGACCGATGGTTGATTACGAAACAAATGCTTGGGCAGATCATCACCAATTGTTGCTAGAGGCAATTATTCAACCTGCTAATCTGGTTGATTACAGTAATCAGCAATGGGAATTATTGTTGCGATTGGCAAGACGAGCAAGATTACTTGGCTATCTTGCAGCCCGGCTGAATACAGATGAATTACTAGATAAAGTTCCGGTGCGTGCAGCTAATTTGCTACGTTCCAGTTTGATTCAGGCGAAAAAACAGCAGCAATCAGCCAGGTGGGAATTAAACCGCGTGACGTGGGCGCTGGATGGTCAGAAAATACCGGTTATCGTGCTCAAGGGGATGGCATATTTATTGCTGGACTTACCGAATGCGGACGGACGTCTTTTTGCTGATCTGGATTTGCTGGTAGCTAAGGAAGATTTAGCTCAAGTTGAGTCTAGCCTGCTAAAAAAAGGTTGGCAACATCATGCGCTTACTGATTACGATGAACGCTATTATCGTGAATGGAGCCATGAGATCCCAGCGCTAATTCATCCTGAACGCGGTGTTGAGGTTGATGTTCACCATACACTTTCTTCTCCACTGGGTAAGTTGGAAATTGATCCATTACCTTTCCGAAAGGCTGCGATCAAGATACGAGATGAAGGTATCTACGTATTGAATCCAGAAGATATGGTGTTACATTGTGCGGTCAATTTATTTCAAAATAATGAGTTAGCTGACGATCTACGTCACCTGGTTGATTTTAGTGAGATGCTGCAATTTTTTAGTCAGCAGCAAATTTTGTTTCAGCAAAAATTAATTGAACGCGCAAATCAGCTTGGGCTGGGAAATCCATTATTTTATAGTCTGTATTTCAGTCGTTTGTTACTGCGTTCAGCAATTCCGGATGATCTGGAAAGGCAGCTAAACCAGCAACCTGGCTGGATTGCGCGTCATATAATGCATTATTGTGTACCGTTAGCATTGTTACCACAACATCCTGATGCTCCTTCCCGCTTGGCGGAACTAGCTCGGTTACTGCTTTATATGCGTAGCCATTGGCTACGCATGCCGTTGTATCGCTTACTGCCGCATTTGGCTTATAAGTTTTACTTGCAGGTATTTCCTGGTAAGAATGTACCTGTCAGCCAGAATAGGTGAGTAGAAAGGTTACAGTAAAAAAAGTGTTGCTAATCCTAGAAAAATAAAAAAACCACCACTATCAGTAACTGCAGTAATCATCACACTAGAACCCAGTGCCGGATCGCGGCCAAATTTTCGACGTGTGAGTGGAATGAGTACACCAACGAAGGCGGCCAGCAGTAGATTTAACAGCATGGCCAGTGACATTACTAAACCAAGTTGTACATTCTGGTAGATGGCATAGGTAAATAATCCCACAATTCCTCCCCAGACAATGCCATTAACAATGCTGACACTGATTTCCTTGGTAATGAGTTTGAGGGTGCTGTCTTGGCTGACTTGTCCCAGTGCAAGTGCTCGTACAATCATGGTGATGGTCTGATTACCGGAATTACCACCAACACCGGCAACAATAGGCATAAGTGCAGCAAGGGCCACCAGTTTCTCGATTGAATCTTCAAACATACCAATTACACGGGAAGCAATGAATGCCGTGACTAGATTAATCGCCAGCCAAGCCCAGCGATTGCGTACGCTTTTCCAGACAGGGGCAAACAAGTCTTCCTCTTCACTTAACCCAACTTGATTGCGCGCTTCCAGGTCGGCTTTTTCACGCATAAAGTCAATAACTGCATTAACGGTTACTCTACCTAGTAATTTTCCTTCAGGAGAGATAACCGCTGCAGTAACCAAGTCATAGCGTTCAAACGCCTGCGTAGCTTGTTCAGCTTTATCGTCTGGTAAAAATTTGACTGTTTTGCGTGCCATGGCCTCAGTTACCAAACTATCTGGATCGCTGACCAACAGCTGATTCAGCAATAAAACTCCCTTTAAATGCTCGTCACGATCGACCACAAACAGCTGATCAGTATGATCTGGCAATTCACCCAGGCGGCGTAAATAACGGAGTACAACTTCAATGCGCACATCTTCGCGTACGGTAATGACATCAAAATCCATTAATGCTCCCACCGCATCTTCAGGGTAGGACATAGCTGCGCGCAGTTGTTCGCGTTCCTCCATCGGTAATGCCTGGAAAACATCTTCCATGACATCACTGGGTAAATCTGGCGCCAGGTCGGCAATTTCATCCGCATCTAGCTGTTCTGCTGCAGCTACCAATTCCTCGCTGTCCATGTCCTCGATCAGCGTCTGACGAACAGCATCAGAAACCTCAAGTAGCACTTCACCATCATGCTCGGCTTTGACTAATCCCCAGATAATTAGGCGGTCTTCCAGCGGGAGCATTTCCAGAATATGCGCAATATCTGCCGGATGCAGTTTATCCAGTGCTCCTCGCAGATTAGCAAGATTCTGTTTTTGTATAATTGATTCGATTAACTCTGGCTCAGGAGTGTCCTGCAAGCGCACAAAGCCTTCTACCAGCTTATATTTTTGCAGTAGATAGATAATTTTTTGCAGCTTGTTTTCCAGATTTTCATCCTGATTTTCGTAGCGTTCTTCAGTCATAGCTGAATCAATAGTTGTAGTTATTGGCCAGATGTCGTTGTAAGAATCAGCAGCATAAGTGTATTGACTGCGTGATTATCTGATATCGGAAATATCAGTGAGTGAATGAGCAGAGAAAATAATTCCTTGCAGTTTTAAGAGACACCCTAGATGTGATCTGCTAAGGATAGATAATCACTGTTTTTTTATTCTATCACGTAATTTTTACAGGATCGTTGCGTAGTGAGCGCTTAATGCCCTCTTATCAGAATCTTGGTTCAACATCTTGTTAGAAGATGGTTGTTGATGGGATTGGTGAATGCACTCAATCACTGAATTTAAAATTACTTAGTCGTCCCTGAAAAAATCCCGCCTCTCATTGATTTTTGAGATGAGCCGTCTAAATTTTTGAGATTCACGAGAATCAAGTCGTACGAGCAGTCATTTTTATCGAAAGACCGCTCTGATGAATGTGTTTTCATAAGAAAACAGGAGCCAG
>WBZO01001125.1_pt1 | contig 45175 bp, 39 predicted proteins | sample 5204261 | NCBI WGS metagenome assembly WBZO01 (sample SAMN12412400, study PRJNA552823) | activated sludge metagenome | isolation source: activated sludge from anammox sidestream of wastewater treatment plant... | place: USA: North Carolina | collected 2017-09
CCAGTACTTGATCCCGCGTGCGCCCTGGTAGCTGCCGTCGTCAGACTTCAGGCCGACGTTGCCGAGCAGCCCGGCGAGCAGCGCGCGATGCACGCGGGCGTACTGCTCGTTGTCCTGCTTCATCTCGCCTGCCTTCCATCCCAGCTCCGTCGTCAGCTCCTTGAGCTGCGCGTGGACGTCGCGCCACTCGCGCATCCGGTTGAACGAGAGGAAATGCTCGCGGCAGGCCTGGTGCAGCTTGCGGTTGGACTCGTGGTGCAGGCCGTCCTCGAAGAACTTCCACAGCTTGAGGTAGCCGAGGAAGTCCGACCGCTCGTCGGCGAACGGCTTCTGCGCCGCGTCGGCGGCCTGGGCGCGCTCGAGCGGCCGCTCGCGCGGATCCTGCACCGACAGCGCGGCCGCGATCACGAGCACCTCGGCGAGGCTGCCCTCCTCGTGCGCGGCGAGCACCATGCGGCCGACGCGCGGGTCGACCGGCAGGCGCGCGAGGCTGCGCCCGACCCCGGTCAGCTCGCGCGCATCGTCGACCGCGCCCAGCTCCTGGAGCAGCGCGTAGCCGTCGGCGATCGCCTTCGGCGCGGGCGGGTCGATGAACGGGAACGCTTCGACCGCGCCCAGCCCGAGCGACTTCATGCGCAGGATGACCGCCGCCAGCGACGCGCGCAGGACCTCCGGGTCGGTGAACGCGGGCCGCCTGGCGAAGTCCTGCTCGTCGTAGAGCCGCAGGCAGACGCCCGCCGCGACCCGTCCGCAGCGGCCCGCGCGCTGCTGCGCCGCCGCCTGCGAGATGCGCTCGACCTGGAGCTGCTCGACCTTGCTGCGGTAGCTGTAGCGCTTGACGCGTGCGAATCCCGGGTCGACGACGTAGCGGATGCCCGGCACGGTCAGCGAGGTCTCCGCGACGTTCGTCGCGAGGACGATGCGCCGGCCCGCGTGCGACTTGAAGACTCTCTCCTGCTCCTGGGCGGAGAGGCGCGCGTACAGCGGCAGGATCTCCGTCTGCGGCGGGTGGTGCTTGCGCAGCGCCTCCGCCGCCTCGCGGATCTCGCGCTCGCCGGGCAGGAAGACGAGCACGTCGCCGGGCCCCTGCCGCGCCGCCTCGTCCACCGCGTCGACGATCGCCTCGTTCACGTCGAGCTCGCCGTCCTCGTTCTCCTGCACCGGGCGATAGCGCACCTCCACCGGGAAGAGCCGGCCGGACACCTCGATCACCGGCGCGCCGCCGAAGTGTCTTGCGAACCGCTCCGCGTCGATCGTCGCCGAGGTGACGATCAGCTTGAGGTCGGGGCGGCGCGGCAGCAGCGCGCGGACGTAGCCGAGCAGGAAATCGATGTTGAGGCTGCGCTCGTGGGCTTCGTCGATGATCAGCGTGTCGTACTGGCGGAGCTCCGGATCGCCTTGCGTCTCGGCGAGCAGGATGCCGTCGGTCATCAGCTTGACGTAGCTCGACGGGCTGGTGCGGTCGGTGAAGCGGATCTTGAAGCCGACGGCCTGGCCGAGCTCGGTCTTCAGCTCGTGCGCGATGCGCGCGGCGGTCGCGCGGGCGGCGATCCGCCGCGGCTGCGTGTGCCCGATCAGCCCTTCGACCCCGCGGCCGAGCTCGAGGCAGATCTTCGGCAGCTGCGTGGTCTTGCCCGAGCCGGTCTCGCCGCAGACGATGACGACCGGGTGGGCGCGGATGGCCCGCGCGATCTCGGCGCGCCGCGCCGCGATCGGAAGGTCCTCCGGGAAGGACGGGCGCGGAAGGTTGCGGCGGCGCGCCTCGAGCTCGGCCGGCGAGCGGCGCGGCGCGACCACCGCGGTCATTCGCTCCCTGCGCCCAGCAGGCGCTCGGCGTAGCGCGCGAGGAGGTCCGCCTCGAGGTTCACCCGCGCGCCCGGCGCCAGGTGCTTCAGCGTCGTCACCGCGAGCGTGTGTGGAATGAGGTTGATCTCGAACTCGGCGCCGTCCACCCGGTTGACCGTCAGGCTCACCCCCTGCACCGCGATCGAGCCCTTGCGGGCGACGTACCGGGCGAGGTCGGCGGGCGCGCGGATCACCAGGCGGTGACTCTCGCCCACCGGCGCGAAGGCGACCACCTCGCCGACGCCGTCGACGTGGCCCGACACGAGGTGACCGCCGAGGCGGTCGGCGAGGCGCAGCGATTTCTCGAGGTTGACTTCGCCCGGCGCGCCCAGGCCGACGGTGCAGTCGATCGTCTCCTGCGACACGTCGACCTCGAAGCGCCGGCCCGCGAGCGCGATCACCGTGAGACAGCAGCCGTTGACCGCGATCGAGTCGCCGACCGCGACGTCGCTCACGTCCAGCGCGCCGGCGTCGATCGCGAGGCGCAGTCCCTGCGGCCGCGGCTCGGCCCGCTCGATGCGGCCGATGGCGGCGACGATTCCGGTGAACATCCCTCTCCCCTTCAGGCTGCCGGCGCGAAGCGCGCCACGATCCGCAGGTCCTCGCCCACCCGCTCGACGGCGCGTACCACGAGCCGACGCCGCTCCGCCAGATCCCCGATCGCGGGCAGGTTGAACATCCCCCGCCCGCTCTCGCCGATCAGGCTCGGCGCGAGATACGCCAGGAGCTCGTCGACGACGCCCGCCGCGACGAGCGACCCGTTCAGCTTGAACCCGGCCTCGACGTGGATCTCGTTCAGCGCGCGCCGCGCGAGCTCGCGCACGAGCTCGTTCAGATCGACCTTGCCCGCCGCGTCCGGCAGCACGACGACCTCCGCCCCGCGCTCGCGCAGGCGCGCGATCCGGTCGCGATCGTCGACCGCCGCGGCGACGAGCGTGCGCCCGGCGGCGAACAGGCGCGCCTGCGGCGAGACCTCGAGGCGCGAGTCGACCAGCACCTTGAGCGGCTGGCGCGAGGTCTCCACCGCGCGCACCGTGAGCTGCGGGTCGTCGTCCTTCACCGTGCCGATGCCGGTCAGCAGCGCGCACGCGCGCGCGCGCCAGCGGTGCCCGTCGGCGCGCGCCGCCTCGCCGGTGATCCACTGACTGCGGCCGTTGCCGAGCGCGGTCTTGCCGTCGAGCGTCGCGGCGACCTTGAGCCGCACCCAGGGACGCCCGCGCGTCATGCGCGCGACGAAGCCGACGTTCAGCTCGCGCGCCTCGTCCTCCAGCAGGCCGCTCGCGACCTCGATCCCGGCGGCGCGCAGCCGCGCGAAGCCTGCGCCCGCCACGCGCGGGTTCGGGTCGCCCATCGCGGCGACCAACCGCCGCACGCCGGCGGCGATCAGGGCGTCGGCGCACGGCGGCGTGCGGCCATGGTGGCTGCACGGTTCGAGCGTGAGATAGACCGTCGCGCCCGCCGCGCGCGCGCCGGCCGCGCGCAGCGCGTGGATCTCCGCGTGCGCCTCCCCCGCGCGCTCGTGGAAGCCCTCCCCGACGATCGCGCCGTCGCGCACGATCACGCAGCCGACGCGCGGGTTGGGGGTGGTGGTGAACAGGCCGCGCTCGGCGAGCTGCAGGGCGCGGGCCATGAAGCGGGCGTCCTGCGGGCCGAACGCGGTCGACATGGGGCGCAGCCCGCGCCGCTACTTCCCCTGCGCCCGCGGCCGCGCCTTGCGCCCGGGACGCTTGAGCTCGAGCACCTTCTCGCGGAACTCGTCGACGCGCTGGAAGTCCTCGTAGACCGAGGCGAAGCGGATGTAGGCGACGCTGTCCATCTTCTTCAGCTCCTGCATCACCATCTCGCCGATGGTGCGGGAGCTGATCTCGCGCTCCCCGCGCGCGAGGACGCGCTGCTCGATGCGGTCGATCGCCGCGTCGACGTACTGCGTCGGCACCGGGCGCTTGTGCAGCGCGCGCGCGAAGCCGGTGCGGATCTTCTCGCGCTCATAGGGGATGCGGAATCCGCTCGCCTTCACCACCACCGGCATCGCGAGCTCGACCCGCTCGTAGGTCGTGAAGCGCTTGTCGCAGCTCTCGCACTCGCGCCGGCGCCGGATGGTCTGTCCGTCCTCCGCGACGCGCGTGTCGATGACCGCGGTCTGCTCGGACTTGCAGTACGGGCACTTCATCGCGCCTCACGCCGCCCGCTCGACGCCGGGCGCGGCGCGCGCGTCCGGGTAGACCGGGAAGCGCTGGCAGAGGGCGCGCGCCTCGTCGCGCACGCGCGCGATGGTCGCCTCGTCGCGCGGCGCGTCGAGCACGTCCCCGATCAGGTTCGCCACGTGCTCGGCCTCGATCTCCTTGAACCCGCGCGTGGTCATCGCCGGCGTGCCGATGCGCATGCCGCTGGTCACGGTCGGGTTCTGCGGGTCGTTCGGGATCGCGTTCTTGTTGAGCGTGATGTGGGCGCGCTCGAGGACGTCCTCGGCCTCCTTGCCGGTGATGCCCTTGGAGCGCAGGTCGACCAGGAACAGGTGCGAGTCGGTGCGGCCGGAGACGATGCGCGCGCCGCGCTCGGCCAGCACCTTCGACATGACCTGCGCGTTCGCGATCACCTGCTCCTGGTAGCGCCTGAAATCGCGCCCCATGGCCTCCCGGAACGCGACCGCCTTCGCGGCGATGACGTGCATGAGCGGCCCGCCCTGCAGCGTCGGGAACACCGCGGCGTTCAGCCGCTTCGCGTGCTCCCGTGCCGCGAGCAGCATCCCGCCGCGCGGCCCGCGCAGCGTCTTGTGCGTGGTCGTCGTCACGAAGTCGGCGATCCCCACCGGGCTCGGGTAGACGCCGGCCGCGACCAGGCCGGCGTAGTGCGCGATGTCCGCCAGGAGGTACGCGCCGACCGCGTCGGCGATCTTGCGGAAGCGCTTCCAGTCGATCTGCAGCGAATAGGCCGACGCCCCGGCGACGATCAGCTTCGCCTTGTGTCCCTTCGCGAGGTGCTCGACCTGCTCGTAGTCGATCTCCTCGTGCTCGTCGAGGCCGTAGTAGAACGCCTGGTAGATCTTGCCCGAGAGGTTGATCGGAGCGCCGTGGGTGATGTGGCCGCCGTGCGCGAGCGACATGCCGAGCATGACCTCGCCGGGCTTGAGCACCGCCGCGTAGATCGCGTGGTTCGCCTGCGAGCCCGAGTGCGGCTGGACGTTGGCGTACTCGCACCCGAACAGCTTCTGCGCGCGCTCGACCGCGAGCGTCTCGACGATGTCGACGTACTCGCACCCGCCGTAGTAGCGCTTGCCCGGGTAGCCCTCGGCGTACTTGTTCGTGAGGACCGAGCCCTGCGCCGCGAGCACCGCCGGGCTGGCGTAGTTCTCGGAGGCGATCAGCTCGATGTGGTCTTCCTGGCGCCCGATCTCCGCTGCCATCGCGCGCCAGAGCTCGGGGTCGGACTTCGCGAGAGGCTCGCTCGAGAACATGGCGCGGCGCACGTCGTCAATGAGGGAGGCCGCGTAGTCTATCATGCTGCACCGCACGAGACGGGTGTCGAACGCACCGGACCATGAGCGAAGAGGCCGAATCGAAGCTGAAGCGCGGACCGCGCCTCGACCCCGCCGCGGCCGCATTCTGGGACGCGCGCTATCGCGAGTCGTTCACGCCGTGGGACGCCGGCGGGACGCCCGCCGCGCTCGCGCGCTTTCTCGCCGCCGAGCGCGCGCCCCTGCGGGTGCTCATCCCCGGCTGCGGGTCGGGGTACGAGGCGCGCGACTTCGCTGAACGCGGGCACGACGTGCTCGCCATCGACTTCAGCGAGGCGGCGCTCGCCCGGGCACGCGCCGCGCTGGGCGAGTGGGCGCGCGTCCTGCGGCAGGCCGATTTCTTCGCCGACGATCTCGGCGCCCCGTTCGACCTCGTCTACGAGCGCGCCTTCGTCTGCGCGCTGCCGCGCAAGCTCTGGGCGGACTGGGCGGCGCGCGTCGCGGGGCTCCTGCGGCCGGGCGGTCGCCTGGCCGGGTTCTTCTTCTTCGGCGAGGAGGAGCGCGGTCCGCCGTTCGGACTGCGCAGCGGCGAACCCGGCAGCCTCCTCGGGGGCGCGTTCGCGCCGCTCGCGGACGCCGCGGTCGACGATTCGATCCCGATCTTCGCCGGGCGGGAGCGCTGGCAGGTGTGGCGGCGGGTCTGAACGGCCCCGCCCGCCCGGGCCTCAGGTGATCAGCCCGCAGATCGTCTCGAGGTCGACGTTCCCGCCCGAGATCACCACCCCGATCCGCCTGCCGCGCGTGTCGTGCGCGCCGGCGAGGAGCCCCGCCGCGGCGAGCGCGCCGGTCGGCTCCACGACGATCTTCATGCGCTCCCAGAGGTAGCGCATCGCCGCGAGCAGGTCGGCGTCGGACACGGTCATCATGTCGTGCACGTACGCGAGCACCAGCGGAAAGGTCACCGTCCCGAGCGACGGGGTGCGCGCGCCGTCGGCGATCGTGTCGGGGTTGTGCACCGTCTGCAGGGTCCGGGTGCGAAACGACCGCGTGGCGTCGTCGCCCGCCGCCGGCTCGACGCCCACCACCTTGCACCCCGGCGCGAGCTGCGCGGCCGCGATCGCGCAGCCGGAGAGGAGCCCTCCGCCCCCGCAGCACACGAACAGCCAGTCGAGCGCGCCCGCCTCGTCGAACAGCTCCTGCGCCGCCGTGCCCTGGCCGGCCACCACGTGCGGGTGGTCGTACGGCGGGATGACCGTCAGCCCGCGCTCGCGCGCGATCGCGGCGCCGAGCGCTTCGCGCGCGGCCGCGCGCCGGTCGTAGGTGACGACCTCGCCGCCGTAGCCGCGCGTCGCCGCGAGCTTCACCGCGGGCGCGTCCTCCGGCATCACGATCGTCGTGCGGACGCCGAGCAGCCGGCCGGCGAGGGCGACCGCCTGCGCGTGGTTGCCGGAGGAGTAGGCGAGCACCCCCCGCCGCCGCGCCTCCGGGGAGAGCTGCGCGAGCGCGTTGTATGCGCCGCGGAACTTGAACGCGCCCATGCGCTGGAAGTTCTCGCACTTGAAGAACACCTGCGCGCCGGTGCGCTCGTCCACGGTGCGCGAGGTCAGCACCGGCGTGCGGTGGGCGATGCCGGCGAGCCGCCGCGCCGCGTCGGCGACGTCGGCGTACGAAACGGGCAGCGATCCGGGCGGGGCGTTCACGCGGCGATTGTCCCCGCTCCGGCTACTCGTCGTCCAGCGCGGCGGCGGGCAGGTGCGCGACGTCGGCCCAGTCCTCGACCGTCCACTTCCGCCCCTCGATGCGCAGCCGGCTGAGCGCCGCGTTCGGCACCGCGAAAGTGCGCGGCATCTCGAGCGCGATCCCGTGCGCGCGCCGGTACACGATGCCGAGCACCCCGCCGTGCGTCACCACCGCGACGCGCGCATCGCCGTGCAGCGCGGCGAGCCGCTCGAAGGCCGCGAAGACGCGGTCGCGGAACTCGATCCCGCTCTCGCCCTCCGCGACCCGGTAGTCCTGGTCGCGCGCGACGAGCCGCCGGTACGCCTCCGCGTGACGCGCTTCGATCTCGGCCCAGGTCAGGCCCTCGGCCACGCCGTAGCAGCGCTCGCGCAGGCGCCGGTCGGGCTCGATCGCGAGCCCCAGCCCCGCCGCGATCGGCGCCGCGGTGGCCTGCGCGCGGCCGAGGTCGCTCGCGACCAGCGCGTCGACGGCCTCCCGCGCGAGCCGGTCCGCGACCGCGGCGGCCTGCGCGCGCCCCGCGGCGGAGAGCGGGCTGTCGTGCCAGCCCTGCAGGCGGCCGGCGACGTTCCAGTGGGTCTCGCCGTGTCGGACGATGAGGAAAGTGGTCACGAGTTCCGCGCGGCGCAGGGCCGCGCACCGGCATTAGTTCGCGCGCCCGGCCCGCGGCGCGAGCGGCGGCGGCGGCGTTAGTTTATCGTCCCGACGCGCTCGCGACGCCCGCCCACGATGCCCGTATCCCTGGACGCCACCACCGGCCAGCACCTCGGCGACCGGACCGAGCAGCAGGACCGCGTCGCGATCATTCCGAGCAAGAAGCTCAAGGGCACCGCGCTCGTGCTCCTCGCCGACGGCGCGGGCGGCTACAAGGGCGGCGCCGCGGCGGCCGAGCAGGTGATCGGCACCGGCCTCAACCTGTTCGAGAACTTCGCGCCCAAGACGGAGTCGCCGCAGGAGCTCCTGCGCCAGCTCGCGCTCGAGGCGCACACCGTCATCCGCCTGAACCGCGTCCTCACCGAGGAGGAGCCGCACAGCACGTTCGTCGCCATGGTGCTGCAGCCCGACCGCGTGGACTGGGGCTGGGTGGGCGACAGCCGGCTCTACCACTTCAACGGCGCGGCGCTCAAGAGCCGCACCAAGGACCACTCCTACGTGCAGCAGCAGATCGACGAGGGGCAGTGGCGCGAGCAGGACCGGCACAAGCACCCGAACCGCAACCTGCTCCTCCAGGCGCTCGGGCACTCCGAGACGCCGGTGCCGAGCTTCGGCGCCACCGCGCCGCTCGCGGCCAACGACACCTTCCTGCTCTGCTCCGACGGCCTGTGGGACTACTTCAGCGACGCCGAGATCGGCAAGGCGCTCTCGACGCTCCCGCCGCGCAAGGCGGCCGAGACGCTCATCAGCATCGCACGCACGCGCGCCAAGGGTCGGGGCGACAACGTCTCGGTGGCGATCGTCAAGCTGACGCAGACCTGAGCCGGCCCGCGTCCGGTCATCTTCCTTCCAGCCAGCCCCGGCGCAGCCGCAGCGCCGCCGCGGCGGGCCTCTTCTGGAAGCGCAGGCAGCAGGTGTCGAGCGCCGGCGGGGCGAGCCGCACCGCGAGCTCGAGCAGCTCGTCCCGGCGGAACGCGTGGACGCGCACCGTGTCTCCCGGGCGCAGGCGGCCGAGCAGCGGCTCGATCGTCCCGGGCGTGGCGCGCAACCCGTCCAGCGCGACCAGCACGTCGCCCGCGGCCAGTCCGGCAGCCTGCGCCGGGCCGTCGTCGAACACGTGCGTGAGCTTCAGGTCGCCGCCGACGTCCGCCGTGCGCGCCCCCAGCGTGACGCGCCGCGCGCGTGCGGCCGCGCCGGTGGTCGCCGGGCGCCCGCCGCGGTCGCCCGCGGACTCCGCCGCGCGCACCTCGACGTCCACGCCCACCGCCGCGAGCAGGGACTCGAGCGGCAGGTCGGCGGTCGAGCGCAGGGCGCGGTCGAAGAAGCTGCGCAGCCTCACCCCGGTCACCTCCTCGGCGAGGCGCTCGACGCCGTCCTCGGGCACGCCGGCGCCGCGCCTTCCGTAGCGCCGCCACAGCGCGCGCATGACGTCGTCGAGCGAGCGGCGCCCGCCGGTCCGGCTGCGGACGAGGAGATCGGCGCAGAGCGCGACCAGGCTGCCCTTGCCGTAGTAGCTCACGAGGGCGTTCGGGGCGTTCTCGTCCTGGCGGTAGTACTTGATCCACGCGTCCCAGCTCGACTCGGCCAACGTCTGGCGCCGCCGCCCGGGGGTGCGCAGGAGCTGCGTGATCGCGCGGCCGAGCACCTCCAGGTACTGCTCGGGCGTCAGCAGCCCGCAGCGCACGAGCGCGAGGTCGTCGTAGTAGGAAGTGATCCCCTCGAACGCCCACAGGGTCGCGGTGTAGTTCTCGCGGTCGAGCGCGTACGGGGTGAACGCCTGCGGCTTGATGCGCTTGACGTTCCAGGTGTGGAAGTACTCGTGGCTCGCCAGCCCGAGGAAGGTGCGATAGCTGTCGGTCGCCGCCGTGACGCCGGGCTGCGGCAGGTCGTCGCGGCTGCACACGAGCGCGGTCGAGGCGCGGTGCTCGAGCCCGCCGTAGCCCTCGCCGAGCGCGGTGACGAGAAACACGTAGCGTTCCATCGGCGGCGGTCCGCCGAAGAGGCGGACGTGCTGCTCGCACACGCGCTTCAGGTCGCGCGCGAGGCGCGCGAGATCGCAGCGCTGGCGCCCGGTGAGCGCGACCTCGTGCGGGACGCCCTGCACGCTGAACGCAACGTGCGCGAACGTCCCCATCTCCACCGGGTGGTCGATCAGCTCGTCGTAGTCCTGCGCCGCGTACGTCCCGAAGCCATAGGCGCGCGCGCCCGCGCGCGCGAGCGACGTGGCCACCCGCCAGCGCGCATACCGCCGGCCGGGCGGCGCGAGGATCTCCACCTCGCACGGCCGGTCCTCCTTGCCGATCACCCGCAGAAAGACCGACGTGCCGTTGAAGAAGCCGTGCGACGCGTCGAGGTGCGCGCCGCGCACCGATAAGTCCCAGGCGTAGATCTCGGCGCTGACCGTGAGCGGCCCGCGGCACGGCGCCGCGCGCCAGGTGTGCTTGTCGAGCTTCGCGAGCGGCACGGCGGCGCCGCGGGACTCCGCGTGGACCGAGACCACGTGCCGGGCGAACTCCCGGATCATGTAGCTGCCCGGGATCCACGCCGGCAGCGCAAAGCGCTGTCCCGCGGGGTCCGGGTCGGCGACGGTGCACGCGACCTCGAAGCGATGCGCCTGCGGACGGCGCGGCTGGATGCGGTAGCGGACCGGCGGCAGCGGTTTCATTGCTTGCGCTCGCTTTTCTGCCGCCGGACGCGGGATTCGGCGGTTGCGCGTTCGGCCGCGGCCGACTTCAGCCAGTCCACGAACGCCAGCGCCGCGGCCCGGTCGGCCGCGCGCGGCGCCAGGATCGCGTAGTACGCGCGGGCCAGGCCGGGCGAGGTGAGGCGCCGCCCGAACGGCGCGACCAGCCGCCCGGAGCGCAGCAGCTCGTTGGCGAGCGGCACGCTGCCGAGGGCGACGCCCTGTCCGGCCACCGCCGCGTGGATCACCTGGTCGGGCTGGCTGAAGCGCACCATGCCGGCGGGCTTCGGCATCGCGACGCGCATGGTCTCGAACCAGACGCGCCAGGTCAGCCACGGCGTGCGCTCGGCTTCGTCGTACTCGAGCAGCACGCAACGCGCGAGGTCGCCCGGTCGCTCGAGCCGCGCGGCGCGACACACCCCCGGACTCGCCACCGGCAGCACGCGCACGCCGAAGAGCCGCGCGGCGCCCGGCCCCGCCATCGCCGGCGGGCAGTAGCGCACCGCCACGTCGATGCGCTCGCGCTCCAGGTCCTGGATCCGGTTCTCGGCGACCAGGCGCACCTGGATCCCGGGGTGAGCCGACTGGAACCGCACCAGCCGCGGGACGAGCCAGAGCGACGCGAACGAAACGGTGGTGGCGACCGTCAGCGCCGCGCTCGACCTGCCGGCGCGCACCGACAGCGTGGCTGCGCGCAGGTCGTCGAGCGCCGCGCGCACGGCCTTGAAGTAGCGCTGTCCCTCGTCGGTGAGCAGCAGCGCGCGGATGCGGCGCTGGAAGAGCTGCACGCCGAGCTGCGCCTCGAGCGCCTGCACCTGCCGGCTGATCGCCGACTGGGTGAGGAAGAGCTCCTCCCCCGCCTTGGTGAACGACAGGTGGCGCGCGGCGGCCTCGAAGCCCTTCAGCAGGTCGAGCGACGGCAGCTCGCGCATCGGCATATGGATTCCCGTTCCTCATCCATGCAGTGCGGACAAGTCGTTTGCCGCCCGCCTTCGGGGCGGCAACACTTCGTCCCGTGGCGCCGGCGCTCTGGCGCGCCGGACGCATGACCGGAACGCATTATCGGGAGCGAGACCATGCAGATCAAGGCCACCACCGCCCTCCTCGCGCTCGCGCGCGGGTCGGCGCTCACCTTGCAGGACGCGCGCGGCGCGCGCGTGCGCGTGCTCGCCGGGCGGCTGTGGATCACCCAGGACCGCGACCGCAAGGATCACTTCGTCGACGCCGGCGCGAGCTTCCGCATCGATCGCCCCGGACCGACGGTCGTCGAGGCGACCCGCGCGGCGCGGTTCGTCGTCGAATCGCCGGTCGCGGGCGCGCTCGAGGCCTGGTGGCCGCCGGCCGCGCGCGTCGGGGGGTGACCGGTTCGACCCGGTCGACGCCGCGCGCGGCGCACGGCGCGCCGGAGCGCGCTCAGCCGCGCGCGAGGTCGGCGGGCGTGTCGATGTCCCGCACCACGCCCGGATCGTCCACTGCGACGCGCACCAGCGCGCCCGCATCGGCCTTGACGATCTCGCGCGCGCCCGCGTCGCCGGTGAGCCGCTCGAGCGCGGCGCGGTAGGCGCCCGCGAAGCCCACCGGGTGCCCGCGCTCGCCGCGATAGTCGGGCGCGGCGATGGCCGCGCCGCCGGCGACCGCCGCCGCGACGCGGCGGATCGACTCGGGGTCGACGAACGGCATGTCGGCGAGCGCGACCACCCATCCGTCCGCGCCGCCCGCAGCGCGCACCGCGTGCGCGAGCGTGACCCCCATGCCCTCGGCGGCGTTCGGGCAGACGGTGACGTCGGCGCCCGCCGCGCGCAGCGCGCGCTCGAGCTCGGGCGCGCCGGGCCGCACCACCGCGACCACGCGCGCGAGCGCGGCCGCCAGGTTGCGCGCCGCGGCGACGGCGATCGGCGTGCCGTCGGGCAGCGGATGGAGGAGCTTGTCGGCGCCGAAGCGCCGCGCCGACCCGCCGGCGAGCAGGATGCCGACGATGCGGTCCGGGCGGACCCCGGCGCTCAACCCTGCTGGACCGCGCAGCTCGACGGGGCGAAATCGCTCGCCGGCTGGACGAGGGTGTCGCCGATCGTGACCCCGCGCCGCACCGCGGTCATCTCGGCGAGGATCGCGACCGCGATCTCGGGCGGGGTCTTGGCCCCGATCTTGAGGCCGACCGGGCCGTGCAGCCGCGCGATCTCGGCCTCGGCGAGGTCGAAGCCGGCGAGCCGCCTGCGGCGCGCGTCGTTGTTCTTCTTCGAGCCGAGCGCGCCGACGTAGAAGCACGGCGCCTTGAGCGCCTCGAGCAGCGCGGCGTCGTCGAGCTTCGGGTCGTGCGTCACCGCCACCACCGCCAGGTGCGGGTCGGGATTCATCGCCACCACCGCGTCGTCCGGGTAGCCGCGCACGAGCGTCGCGCCGGCGACGTCCCATTCCTCGGCGTACTCCTCGCGCGGGTCGCAGACCGTCACGTGGTAGTCGAGCGCCATCGCCATCTGCGCGAGGTACCTGCTCGTCTGCCCGGCGCCGATCACGAGCAGCCGCCAGCGCGGGCCGTGCACGGTCTTGAGGACGCGGTCGTCGAACTCGAGCGCGTCCGACCAGTTCCCCGGCTGGAGGCGCACCGCGCCGGTGTCCAGGTCGAGAAAGCGGGCCACGAGTTCGTGCCGCTCGATCGCCTCGAGCAGCTCGCGCAGCTTTGCGCCCTTGCCGAGCGGCTCGAGGACGATCTGCAGGGTGCCGCCGCACGGCAGGCCGTAGCGGCGCGCGTCCTCCTCGGTCACCCCGTAGGTCACCGTCTCCGGCTTGCCGGAGGCGAGCCGGTGGCTCTTCACCTTGGCGATCAGGTCGTCCTCGACGCAGCCGCCCGAGACCGACCCGACGACGTGGCCGTCGTCGCGGATCACCAGCATCGCGCCCACCGGCCGCGGGGCCGAGCCCCAGGTGCGGGTCACCGTGCCGATCGTCGCGCCGCGCCCGGCCTCGGTCCAGCTCACCGCGGCCTTGATGACCTCCAGATCCACGCTGTCCATGCGCCGCATCCTCGAGGGCTGATGCGCACATTCTAGGCCCCTCGGCGCAGCGCGTCACCCCCGCGCGAGCGCGGCCGCCGGGCACCCGATCGCGAGCCGCGCTTCGGTTGCCTCGGCCATATCCATGGGCTAGCATTCCCGCTCTGATCGCGGCGCGCCGGTCCGGCGCGCCTTTCCCGTTCCGGGCGCAGGGCACGCTAGGAGGATTTTCGCCGCAGTGCAAGACCGGAGTCCCTGCGCGAGCGCGGCGCGCGCGCCCGAGACAGCATCGACCCATACCGCATCGACCCATACCGCATCGACCCATACCAAGACCAACACCGGAGCCGAAGGAGACCGCAATGACCGTCCGAGTGTCCATGACCGTGAACGGCAAGGCCGTGAGCGGCGACGTGGAGGAGCGCACGCTCCTCGTCGAGTTCATCCGCAACACGCTGCGCCTCACCGGCACGCACGTCGGCTGCGACACCGCCCAGTGCGGGGCCTGCACGATCCACATGAACGGCCGCGCGGTGAAGAGCTGCAACCTCCTCGCGCTGCAGGCCGAGGGGGCCCAGCTCACCACCATCGAGGGCGTGGCCCAGGCCGACGGCACGCTGCACCCGATGCAGGAGGCGTTCCGCGAGCACCACGCCCTGCAGTGCGGGTTCTGCACGCCGGGGATGATCATGAGCGCCATCGACATGCTCAAGGTGCATCCAAAACCCGACGAGAAGACCATCCGCGCCGAGCTCGACGGCAACCTGTGCCGCTGCACCGGCTATCACAACATCGTCAAGGCCATCAAGGCCGCCGCGGCCAAGGCCTAGGAGGCGCGCCATGAGCACCAATCTCATCGGTCAGGCGGTCAAGCGGCGCGAGGACTACCGTTTCCTCACCGGCGCCGGGCAGTACACCGACGACGTGCAGCTGCCCAACCAGACCTACGCGTGCTTCGTGCGCTCGCCGCACGCGCACGCGAAGATCAAGGCGATCCGCAAGGACGAGGCCGCGCGCGCCCCCGGCGTGGTCGCGATTTACACCGGCGAGGACATCGCCGCGGCCAAGGTCGGCGGGCTGCCCTGCGGCTGGCTCATCACCGACGTGAACGGCCAGCCGATGAAGGAGCCGCCGCACCCGGTGCTCGCGCAGGGCAAGGTGCGCTACGTCGGCGACCACGTGGCGATCGTGATCGCCGAAAGCTACGCCCAGGCGAAGGACGCCGCCGAGCGGGTGGAGGTCGACTACGAGGTGCTGCCGGCGGTGGTGGACGCGCTGGACGCGACGAAAAAGGGCGCCCCGGCGCTGCACGAGGCCGCGCCCGACAACACCTGCTACGTGTGGGCGCTCGGCGACAAGGCGGCGGTGGACAAGGCGTTCGCTTCCGCCGCGCACGTCACCACGCTCGAGTTCGTGAACAACCGGCTCATCCCGAACGCGATCGAGCCGCGCGCGGCCACCGGCGCGTACAGCCGCGCCGACGACAGCTACACGCTGTACGTCGCGAGCCAGAACCCGCACGTCGAGCGGCTGCTGATGACCGCGTTCGTGCTCGGCCTGCCCGAGCACAAGGTGCGCGTGGTCGCGCCCGACGTCGGCGGCGGCTTCGGGTCGAAGATCTATCTGTACGCCGAGGACGTGGTCGTCACCTGGGCCGCGAAGCAGGTGAACCGGCCGGTCAAGTGGACCGCGGAGCGCACCGAGTCGTTCCAGTCCGACGCGCACGGCCGCGACCACCTGACCAGGGCGGAGCTCGCGCTCGACAAGAACGGCAAGTTCCTGGCGATGCGGGTGCACACCACGGCGAACCTGGGCGCGTACCTGTCCACGTTCGCCTCCTGCATCCCGACCATCCTGTACGCGACGCTGCTCGCCGGGCAGTACGCCACCCCGGCGATCTACTGCGAGGTGAAGGCGGTGTTCACCAACACCGCGCCGGTCGACGCGTACCGCGGCGCGGGGCGCCCCGAGGCGGCCTACGTCGTCGAGCGCCTGGTCGAGACCGCCGCGCGCGAGCTCAAGACCGACCCGGCCGAGCTGCGGCGGAAGAACTTCATCACCCAGTTCCCCTACCAGACGCCGGTCGCGCTCCTCTACGACACCGGCGACTTCAACGCGACGCTCACCGAAGCGCAGAGGCTCGCCGACGTCGCGGGCTACGCCGCGCGCAAGAAGGCCTCCGAGGCGAAGGGCCGGCTGCGCGGCCGCGGCTACGCCTGCTACATCGAGGCGTGCGGCATCGCGCCGTCGTCGGTCGCGGGGTCGCTCGGCGCGCGCGCCGGCCTGTTCGAGGCGGGCGAGGTGCGCGTGCACCCGACCGGCAAGGTGACGGTGTTCACCGGCTCGCACAGCCACGGCCAGGGGCACGAGACCACGTTCGCGCAGGTGGTCGCCTCGCGGCTCGGCATCCCGCTCGCGGACGTCGACATCGTGCACGGCGACACCTCGAAGGTCCTGTTCGGGATGGGGACGTACGGCTCGCGCTCGCTCGCGGTCGGCGGCACGGCGATCGTGAAGGCGCTGGACAAGGTGGTGAGCAAGGGCCGCAAGATCGCCGCCCACCTGCTCGAGGCCGCCGAGAGCGACATCGAGTTCAAGGACGGCTTCTTCCAGGTCGCCGGCACCGACAAGAAGAAGGCGTTCGCGGAGATCGCGCTGACTGCGTACGTGCCGCACAACTTCCCGCACGACAAGCTCGAGCCCGGCCTGAACGAGAACGCGTTCTACGACCCCAGCAACTTCACCTTCCCGGCGGGGAGCTACGTCTGCGAGGTCGAGGTCGACCCCGAGACCGGGCAGGTGGCGATCGACAAGTGGGTCGCGGTGGACGACTTCGGCAAGATCGTCAACCCGATGATCGTCGAGGGCCAGGTGCACGGCGGCCTGGTGCAGGGCATCGGCCAGGCGCTCACCGAGGGCTGCCGGTACGACCGGCAGACCGGGCAGCTGCTCACCGGCACGATGTCCGACTACGCCATGCCGCGCGCCGACGACGTGCCGTCGTTCGTCGTGGGGACGAAGGAGACCCCGTGCACGCACAACCCGCTCGGCGTCAAGGGTTGCGGCGAGGCGGGCGCGATCGGCGCGCCGGCGGCGCTCATGAACGCGATCACCGACGCGCTCGGGATCAAGGACATGCCGATGCCGGCGAGCCCGCAGAACGTGTGGGCCGCGATCCAGGCGAACAAGGTCAAGAAGGCGGCTTGAGGAGAGAGCACCATGTACTCGTTCAACTACCAGAAGACGAAGTCCGTTGCCGACGCTGCCGCGGCGCTCGGGAAGAACGCGGACGCCAAGCTCCTCGCCGGCGGCCAGTCGCTGCTCGCGGCGATGAAGCTGCGCCTGTCGCAGCCGGCCCAGCTCCTCGACCTCGGTGAGGTGGCGGAGCTGCGGGGCATCAAGGTGGACGCGGGCGCGGTAACGATCGGCGCGATGACGCGCCACGCCGAGGTGGCCTCGTCGGCCGACGTGAAGAAGGCCATCCCGGCGCTCGCCGCGCTCGCCGGCATGATCGGCGACCGCATGGTGCGCAACATGGGCACCCTCGGCGGCTCGGTCGCGAACAACGATCCGGCGGCGGATTACCCGGCCGCGGTGCTCGGGCTCAACGCCACCGTCGTCACCAACAAGCGCAAGATCGCGGCCGACGACTTCTTCAAGGGGATGTTCGAGACCGCGCTGCAGCCGGGCGAGATCATCACCGCGGTGTCGTTCCCGGTGCCGAAGCGCGCGGCGTACATGAAGTTCAAGAACCCGGCCTCGCGCTACGCGCTGGTGGGCGTCTTCGTCGCCGACACCGCGGGCGGGCCGCGCGTCGCGGTGACCGGCGCCGGGCCGGGCGTGTTCCGGCAGAAGGACATGGAGAAGGCGCTCGCCGGCAAGTTCGCCGCGGAGTCGGTGGCGAACGTCAAGCAGTCGGACAACGGGTTGAACTCCGACATCCATGCCTCGGCGGAGTACCGGGCCCACCTCGTGACGGTGATGGCGAAGCGGGCGGTGGCGGCGGCGCTGGGCTGAGCCAGCCCGCGACGCGATGGAGCCCCCGCCCAGGCGGGGGTTTCTTTTTCCGGAGCCGGCACCGCATGGCGAAGATCTTTCTCACCCACCCGCCCGAGGCGCTCGCCAACTACTACGGGGACCGCGCCGTGGCCGGGCTGAAAGCACTGGGCGAGCTGCGCTTGAACGCCGCCGGGCGCGAGCTTTCGCAGGCGGAGCTCGCTGCGGCGGCGGGCGGCTGCGAGGTCATCGTCTCGTATCGACAGACGCCGGGCACGGCGGAGCTCTTTCGCTCGTGCCCCGGCCTCGTGGCGTTCGTGCGCTGCGCGATCGACATCCGCAACGTGGACGTCGCGGCGGCGAGCGCCGAAGGGATTCTGGTCACGCAGGCGAGCGCGGGGTTCGTCGCGTCGGTGAGCGAATGGGTGATCGGCGCGATGGTCGACCTCGGGCGGAACCTGACGGCGTCGACCCTGAGCTACCGCGCGGGAGAGGTCCCGAAGGCGCCGATGGGCCGCCAGCTCGAGGGCTCGACGCTCGCCATCCTCGGCTACGGCCAGATCGGGCAACGGCTCGCGGCGCTCGCCGTCGCGCTCAAGATGCGCGTGCTCGTCTACGACCCGTACAAGAGCGTCGGGAACCGCGGCGTGGAGCAGTGCGACCTGCCGCGGGCCCTCGCGGAGTCGGACTTCGTCGCGTGCCTGGTGGTCGCCAACGAGGCAACCGAGAACCTGATGAATGCCGCGGCGTTCGCGCAGATGAAGCGGGGCGCGTACTTCATCAACGCGTCGCGCGGAAACCTCGTGGACGAGTCGGCGCTGCGCGCGGCGCTCGATTCCGGCCACCTCGCCGGCTGCGCGCTGGACGTCGGACGCGCGCCCGACCAGATGCCGAGCCCCGAGCTCGCGCGCCATCCGAGGGTCGTCGCCACACCCCACTCCGCCGGCCTGACGCTCCCTGCGGTCGAGCACCAGGCGCTCGAGACGGTCGCGCAGGTGGCGGAGATCGTACGCGGGCGCGCACCCAAGGGATCGGTGAATGCCGACCGCGCGACGCGGCTCGCGCGGTTGAACGGCTAGCTGCGGCGAGCGCCTGCGGCCGCCCCGCTTCGCCACCGTGTCGTCGCGGGACGCGACGATCACGACGAAGCGCGGCGGGGAAGTGCCGGATCGTGATCCGGTCGTCCGCTATGCCGGAATCTTGAGCCGGCTCTTGATGATCTTGCGCGTCGGCGTGAGCGGCATCTCGGGCGTGATCACCAGCCGCTCGGGCAGCTTGGTCTTGGCGATGTTGTGCTGCACGAGAAAGTCCACCACCTCTTGCAGCGAGAGCGAATCCGCGCCCGGGCGCAGGCTCACGAAGCAGCACGCACGCTCGCCCAGCACGGGGTCAGGCATCGGCACGATTGCCGACTGGAGAATCTTCGGATGGGAATCGAGCAAGTCTTCGACGTCGCGCGGATTGAACTTGACGCCACCGCGGTTGATGATGTCCTTGTTGCGTCCGGTGATGGCGACGTTGCCCGCGGCGTCGATCCGCGCCAGATCACCGGTCCGATACCAGCGGTCGGCCGTGAACGCCGACCGATTGGCGTCGTCGTTGTCGAAGAACCCCGGGAACAGCGAGCAGCCCCGCACCTGCAGTTCGCCTTCCTCGTTCGTCGCACAGGGCCTACCGTCGGCTGCGAGGACTCGCACCTCGGTGCCGGGGCTCGGCCGTCCCGCGCTTTCGGCTGCGACGTCGAGCGCATCGCCCGGCCGCGTGTAGAGCGCCCCTTGAGTTTCCGTCATGCCCCAGAGCTGCGTCACCGCACAGTCAGGCAGCTTCGCTTGGAGCCACCGCATGAGCTCCGGCGGGCACGCGCTCCCCGACAGGATGACCAACCGCAGCGAGCCGAAGTCGTGCTTCTCGAACAATCCCTGCGCCCGGCAGGCGGCAAGGTGCGCCGGGCCGGCCCACAGGCCCGTAGGCCGCTCGCGCTCGATCGTGAGCGCGAGTTCCGGCGGAGAAAACACGGGAAGGAGCACCGCAGCCGCGCCCGCCGACCAGGCGACGTGGAGGCTGTAGAGTCCGAACAGGTGCGAAAAAGGCGCGGCCGACAGGACCCGAGCGGCGCTCGTGACACCGTGTTCCGTCGTGCCCAGGCGCGCGTTCGACAGCATCGTGTGATAGCTGTGCGGAACCGCCTTGGGTGCCGAGGTCGTTCCGGAGGTGTACAGGAGCAGGAAGGGATCGCTCGCCGCCGGGGCCGGCTCGGACCGCACGTCGAGCGGCGGCGATGCTTCGATCAGCTCGGCAAGGGATAGCGTGCCTCCGATCCTTTCGCCGAAAGCGATCACGGTCTTCAGCGTGGGGATCGACGCCTTCATGGAGCAATACGCCTCCGCCGGGGACCAGTCCTTGCCCCGAGCGAGACAGATCGCCGCGGACGCACGCGCGTGCGAGAGCAGCGAGGCGAGCTCGCTGTCCCGATAGGCCAGATGAATCGGGCACATGACGGCACCGAGTCGGCAGATCGCCAGGTATGCGAGCACGAACTCGACCACGTTGGGCAACTGCACCGCGACCACCTCGCCCTTCGCAACCCCGGCGAATCGCAGGCCGTGCGCCAGCCGCGCGGCGCGGTCCGCGAGCTCGCGCCAGGATATCGTGACCGCGCCGTGGATCAGCGCTGGCGCTGCGGGCCGTTCTTCGGCATGGCGCGCGATCCACGCGCTGAGCGTGTCGTCTCCGCGCCACCAGCCGCGCCCGAGATACTCGCTCACCCGCTGCGGCTCGAACCCCATTGCGGCGCGCAGACGCAAGGCGTCCGGGCTGAAACGGAAGCGATCCTCGAGGCGCGTCACCTTCTCCGCACGAAAGCGCCGGCCGCCGCCCAGGTCGAGCAGGTACGCCTGCCGTCCGGTCTGCAGCCGCCTGGATTCCTCGGTGTTGCGAATGAACATGACCTGCTCGCGGGTGAGGCCGATCCGCTCCGCGATCTGCGCGTCGGTTAGCCCCATCGCCTCGCGCTGGCGCTCGATCTCGGCGAAGTCGAGCGTGCGCACCGGATCGCCCTCGCGCACCTGAAGGTTGTGGCTCATCCCGAACACGACTTCGCCGAACGCCCGGATCAGCTCGTCGGTGATGCCGATCTGGTCACGCGTCAAACCCCGCGCCATGGCCTCAGCCCTCCCCCGTCTGCGGAGCGCGGGTCGCGGCCCGCAGCGATTCGGTTCGGCTGATCGGGTCGGCCTGGGGCGCCTGGGTCGCGAGAGGACAGACGCGCATGCATTCGAAGCACTGCGCAAACCACGCCCCCGATCCGGCCGAGACCTTGTACCAGAGCATCTTCCGGTCCGGATCGAGCAACCCTTCCGCGCCGCGGGAGCGTACTTCGTCGCGCACCGCCTCGGCGAGCATCTTGGGAACGGTCTCGTACTCCTGCGTGAACTCCGCGCACGCGGCCATGTCGTAGCGCATCCGCTTCTGCCTGCCCCGGTCGTCGACCTCGCCGGCGAGGCACTGCGCCGGGCAGAACTTCATGCAGGGCGTCCGCCCGGTCGCGCGATACAGCGACACGCAGGAAGGGGCCGGGCAGGGGTTGTCCTTCATGGGCGCGTCCGGCGGCAACGCGAGCTCGGTGAACACCGACGCGTAATACATGAATCCGAACTCCGGATGCAGCAGGATGTCGCCGGCAAAGGAGCGCGCACCGATGCCTGCGATCTCCGCGTGCAGCTTCAGGCTCTGCAGCGGTACGCGTGGTCCGCCCTCCGGATCCAGGTCCGGCGGCACGTAGGCCGAAGGCACGCCGAATTTCTGCTCGATGAAGAATGCGCAGCCATAGGCGACCGAGTACGCGCGCACCTCGGTCGAGCCCGAATACGCCATGGCCTTCGCCGGGAGCTGCCAGGCGCCGCGGGTCTGACCGCCCACCCCGAGCGAGATGACCGATTTCACGCGCGGCATCAGGTCCGTGGGTCGGTGGCCCGGGGGCGCGATGCGCTCCAGCACTGCGAGATCGGCGACGCCAACCGCAAGCGCGCCGCGCCGCTTGCAGTAGTCGACGATCGCCTGCTTAGCCGCCGCCGGATCGACCGGCGCGGCGCCCTCGCCCGGATGTCTCATATCGCCTCTTCCGCGTTCACGCGCTGCGCAGGGCGGTGGCCCTCGACTTGGGAGCGGGCGCGCTCAAACGTGCCGCCGCCACTGCGGGCCGACCGGTTTCACAGCAATGGATCCTCGCTCGCGACCAAGCGTGACGCCGGCAGGGAAGTCGTCCCGGCGGTGCGGCGAGGCCTGGACGGCGGCCGCATCCTCGCCCACCGGGCAGACATGCAGGCACTCCATGCAGCCGGTGAACGCGCCCTGGCGCAACACCGCGAGTCCTTGCCAGAGCTCACGGGTCGCTGCGCTGTCGACGAGTTGCTCCCGCTCCTCGCCGTGCGCGGCGAAGAGCGCCTTGAAGTGATCGACGAAAGCGTCGGGACCGAAGGGATGCGCGCTCTTCAGGCACGCGGCCGCGTCGATTCCGCGCACCGCGGCGAGATCCGCGCCCGCGGCGGCGCGCAGCGGGATCGCCTTCTCGGGGCAGATCGCAGCGCAGCGGCCGCAAGCCTCGAGCCCGAGGCACAGCTCGGTCGCGAGCGGCGAATCGTGCTCGAGCGCGAGATTGGTGAGCAGCCCTCCGAAGTAGACGCGCGGGCCGTATTGAGGGGTGAGCACGGCGTTGTTCAGCCCCCACGTGCCCAGTCCCGCTTCGACCGCGGCGGCGCGCAGCAGGCGTGAACCCTGTCCGGCCGGAGTGTTGCCCGCAGCGCTCGTCTCGCGCGTGAAATCGACGAACAGCGCGGGCAGGAGCGCGGCCATCGCGCCGCTGCGTTCCAGCCAATAGCCGAGCTCCCTTCCGGCGGTCTCCATGACCTGGGCGAGCTGGCCGCAAGAGAAGTGCTTCTGCCGCCGGTCGAGCGCCCCGCTCACGCCGTTCGGGATGTGCTTGCCGAGCACGAGCAGCGTCTTCAGCGTCGTGGAGATCGCCCCCGGCCGGTCTTCCGCCGGCAGCGTCGCATCCAGACGGTCGGTGCCCGCGAATCCCACCAGGTCGAATCCGCACTCGCGCGCGCGCGCCAGAACGCTCTCCTTGGTCAGCGCCGCCACGTTCAGGTCTCCAGAGCCTTGCCGAGTTCGCTGTCGCGGTTGAAGATCTTCACGCGCTTGGCGGGCGGTCCGAGCCAGTTGATCTTGTGACGCCCGTCCTGCTTCGCGTGCCGCACGCCCGGCCGGGGCAGGTCCTCGGCCCGCTCGGGAGCCTTGTACATGCCCTTGTAGTCTTCGCCCACCGGACAGACGTACATGCACTCGAAGCACGCCGCGAACGCGCCGACCTTCGAGTTGACCGACTGCCACCAGTCGCGCACGTACGGGCTCTCCAGCACGGCATCGGCATCGAACGGCCGGTCGGAGTTGAGCACGCTCTCCAGATTGAGGTGGATGGACCGGATGCCGATGCGCTCGGCGCCGAGCGAGCACTGGCGCTTGTTGAGCGCGCGGTATCCGCGCAGGCTCGCGTCCTGGGCCACCTCGCGCGGGATGGCATCGGGGGGACAGACGACGCCGCAGCGGCCGCAGGGCAGGCCCGGACAGAGGTCGCGCGTCATCGGCGGATCGGGCTCCAGCTCCACGTCGGTCATGACGCAGCCGAGGTAGACGCGCGACGCGTAGTTCGGCGAGAGGAAGTTCAGGTTGAGCCCGACCGTCCCGATCCCGGCTTCCTCGCAGACCCATTTCAGGTCCAGCGTCCCCATGGGTTTGCGCGGATCGAGATCGAGAAACGCCGCCTCGGGCGGCGGCGCGACGCCCAGATGGCCGCGCCGCTCGAGCCAGTCGACCAGTTCCATCTGCAGGCGTTCGATGTCGTCCATCGCCATGTGCCCGTTGTGCGACTGGAGCGGAACGTGGCTGGTGGCGAAGGCCCCGCTCATCATGTGCCGGTAGAAGGCGACGATGCTGCGGTAGCCGAGGCCGGTGCTGGACGGCTTCTGCAGGTTCGGCACCTTGGTCTCGAACGCCGCAACTGCGACGACTCCCACGCCATCGGCACCGCGTTCGCAAGCGAACGCCTTGAGGTCCTCCTTCAACTGCGATGCTTTCGGATCAGGCATGGATGAAGATCCGTCCAGGGAGCGTTGTGCCAGGGATCCTGGTCATTCGGGATGCCGCCGCTGCGGCTTCGATTCGACCGTGACCACGCCATCGGCGACGTGGCGGTGCACCCCGTCCGGCAGGTCCGCCTGCCGATGCGGCGAGCCCGAGATCGACGCGTAATCGGCACCGACCGGGCATACATCCTCGCAGCGCATGCAGGACGTGTACGCCCCATCCTTGAGGAAGGTCGCCTCCTGCCACAGCTCGCCGGTGGTGCGGTGCCGGATGAGCTTGTTCACGGCTGCGCGATCGGGCGCCGCGAACACCGTCGACAGGTAGCGCACGAATGCATCGGCCCCGAAGGGCTGCGCGCTGCGCCGGCAGGCCGCGCTATCCAGGCCGCGGATGGAACCGAGCGTCGCACCCTGCGGCGCGCGCAGCGGGATCGCGTGCTCCGGGCAGATCGCGGCGCAACGGCCGCAAGCTTCCAGCCCCGGGCAGAGCTCGGCCGAAAGCGGCTTCCCCTCGGGGAGCGCACAGTCGGTGAGCAGCACCGCAAAGTGCACGCGCGGCCCGAACTCTGGCGTGAGCACCATGTCGTTGAGCCCGAACGTCCCGAGGCCGGCCTGTACCGCGGCCACGCGCGCTGCGAGCGCCCCCTGGCCGGCCGGGGTGAGGTCCCCTGCATCGCGCGAGCCGAAATCGATCGCCGCGGGTGCGAGCGGCATCGCCGCCGCCCCGGCCAGCTCGATCGCCGCAGCCAGATGGACCGCGGCCTCGCCCAGCAGCTTCAGCGAGCGCGCCGCCGCGTACTGCTTGGTGCCCGGATGACCGGCCCACATGACGCCGCTCGGCATGTGCCGCGCCAGCACCACGACGCGCGTCATCTGTTCGGAGATGCGCGCAAGTCGCCGAGCCTCGGGCAGTTGCCGGTCGACGGCAGCGGCCGACGCGACGCCCAGCCGGTCCACGCTGTGGCGCAGCGCGATGCGTTCCAGGTCATCAAGTTTCACGGCGGAATTCCCTCGTCGGCCCAAGCGGCAGTGCCGGGAGCAGCCGGCGCGGCGAGTCCGCCGCTCCGTTCCGCCCGTTCGCCCCACGCGGTCGCACGTTCATCTCACGCGCAGGCCGTCGATCAACGTGCGGCAGAAGCTCCGCGCCACGCGCTCGACCGAGACGCCGGGCTCGCGCCCGGCCCAGAACGACACCGAATTGCACAGGCCGAGCAGCGCGAGCGTTGCCATGCGCGCGTCGACCGCCGCATCGATCTCGCCGGCTTGCACCCCCTCGCGTACCAGCTCTTCCAACTCCCGCTCGTAGGCGCGCGCGAGACGCGAGACGAGCGCTTTCGCTTTCCCGGTCAGATGCTGGCGCATGAATACGAACGAATAGGCGTAGTGCTGGCGACTGACGAAGGGCGTGAGGTGCGCGCGGATGACGGCCTCGATCTTCGCGAGCGGCGCGTCCTTGGCGGCGCGAATCGTCCTGATGTTGCGCAAGAAGGTCTCGCCGCCGAAGGCGCAAATCGCGCCGAGCAGCGCATCCTTGGAACGAAAGTGATGATAGATGCTGCTCTGCCGGATTCCGATGCGCTCGGCGACCTCGCGCATCGAGCAGCCATGATACCCAGCGCGCGCGAACACCTCCGCGGCGCCTTCGATCAGCTCGAATTTCCGGCCGCTGAGATCGGCGGCCGTCTCGGCGCCGGTCGGCTGGACCGCGGCTTCGCTCATTCGGCTCCTCGCGCGCTCTTCAGCAGGTTGGCCGAAAAGCGCTCATCGCCTTGGTCCCGCGCCAGCGCCGCCAGCGACTTCAGTTCGTGCCGGAGCACCTTGTTCGCGGCGTTGCGCGGAAGCGCCGCGACGCTGAAGTAGGCGCGCGGCCGCTTGTAGTCCGCCAGGGTGCTGTTGCGGCAGTGCGCATCGAGCTCCTGCGCGCTCGGGGCCGGCGTGCGGCAGACGACGCAGGCGACCACCAGTTCGCCCCAGCGCACGTCCGGTATTCCGACCGCCGCGACGTCGGCGACGCCGGGGTGGGATGCTAGCGTCGCCTCCACCTCGGCGGGGTGCACGTTCTCGGCGCCCGATCGGATGATGTCGTCCTTGCGGCCCTTCAGCGTAACGCTGCCGTCGTCGTTCAGCCGCGCAATGTCGCCGGTTCGGTACCAGCCGTCCACCAGTTTCTCGGCCGTCACGTCCGGCCGATCCAGGTACGCGGTGAAGGTCGTGCCGACCGTCGCGTCCACGAGCAGCTCGCCTTCTTCTCCGGGCGCGACGGCATCCCCGGTGCCGCCGCCGACCCGAACCACCTTCATGGCCGAGAGATAGCCCGCCGACAGCCGGTCCGGGTTCTCGAGCGGCGCAGGCTCATAGAGGGAGCACATGGTTTCAGTCGTGCCGTAGACATGGCACAGGCGGCTCTTGAATCCCTTCGCCATGCGCTGCAGCAGTTCGAAGGGCGCCGGCGCCGCACCATAGCAAAGCATGTCGAGGCTGGACAGGTCGCGCGACCCAAATGACGGCGACTCGAGCATCAGGTGAAAGTGGGTCGGAGTTGCGAACAGATAGTTGATCCGATACCTCTCGATGCCGGCGAGCGCCCGGTCCGGTTCGAATGCGTTCTGGGCGAAGTAGGTGCCGTTGAAGACGAGGCACGGGATCAGCACGCCGTAGAAGCCGATGGCGTGGTTGAGCGGCATGAAGCCTAGAAAGCGATTGTGCGTCCCGAAACGCACGTGGGTGATCGCCACCGTATTGACGAGCCGCGCTTCGGTGGCGCGGTGCGGGATCAGCACCGCCTTCGGCAATCCGGTCGTGCCGGAGGTGTAGAAGATGTATGCCGGGTCGTCCTCGGCCGGACGCGGCGGGCGCTCGAGGCTTCTCGCGTCGCCGCGACACGTTGCGAGACCCTGCGCCACCCCCGTGCCCGCGCCGGGCACGAGCAGCAACGTCCCGGCCGGAAGCGCCTTGGCCGCCGCATCCACCGCCGCCACGCCCGATCCGATCAGCGCGCCCTTCATGCCGCCCTGCGCCAGGAGTTTGCCGACTTCCTCGGGCTTGAGGCGCGGGTTGATCAGCGCCGGTATCGCGCCGATACGAGACAGAGCGAACAGCGTCAGGATGAGATCCAGGCTGCCCGGCATGACCGTAGCAAACCGGTCGCCCGGGCGTACGCCAAGGGCAGACAATCCCGCAGCGAGCGTCTCGATCTCGGCGGTGAGCTCGCCGTAAGTGAGACGTCGCTCGCCGCCGTCTTCTGCCAGGGCGAGATGATCGGGCAGTCGCGCCGCCGATTGCCACAGTAGTTCGACCGCGGTCTTCATTTCGCCCGCCCCCTCTCGCCGGCGCAACAGCCGGCGATGCCCGCCCGCGGCGCCCGCCATCCTGCTGGCGGCGCCCGCGCGCGCCTATTGACCTAACGAACGATCAGTAGGATAGTGGACGGGATACTAGTGCTGCTACCCGATCCGCGTCAACGATCCCGTCAAGAGGTCGCCGAACTCGCGGTCGAGCGCATGGCAGGCGGGAGGAGATCGCGCGCATGACTCACGTAGTCGTCGAGAGTTGCATCAAGTGCAAGCACACCGATTGCGTGGACGTCTGTCCGGTCGACTGCTTCAAGGAAGGTCCGAACATGCTCGTCATCGATCCGGACGAGTGCATCGATTGCGCCGTATGCATCCCTGAGTGCCCGGTAAATGCCATCTACGCCGAGGAGGACGTACCGGACGATCAGAAACAGTTCATCGCGCTGAACGCGGAGCTGGCGCGGCACTGGCCGACTCTATCCGATGCCAAGGATGCGCTGCCCGACGCTGCGCAGTGGAAAGACACGAAAGGCAAGTTGCAATACCTCGAGCGCTGAGCAAGAGGACGCGTTGCCGCACGAGCGCTCCCTAGCCGCGGCACCCACACGCTCCGGGGACGCGTGCTGCAGGCCCGCCGCGAACGGGCCATCGGAGTCGGGGCAGTCTTTCGGTAGTTCTGTCGAGACGAGGAGGGTTCGATATGAGCTTGATTAACGCGCGTCCCGCCGTTGCAATCGCAATAGCCGTGCTGATCGCCGCGGCCGCAGCGCCCGCAACGGCTCAGAACATCGTGCTGCGCTACAGCCAGTGGATCCCGGCGGCGCACCTCACGCAAAGCGGCGGCCTGCACAAGTTCTTCGACGAGGTGGCGAAGGCAACCGAAGGCCGGGTCAAGATCGAGCCGACCGCGCAGGCGCTCGGCGCGCCGCCGCGGCAAATGCAGCTCGCGGTGGATGGCATCGCGGACGTCGCCTGGGGCCTGCACGGCTACACCCCCGGCACCTATCCCCTGTCCGAGCTCGCCGAGCTGCCTTTCCTGACCAAGAGCGCCGAAGCCAACTCGGTGGCCTATTGGCGGGTGTTCAAGGCCATGTTCGAGAAGACCGGCATGCATCCGCCCGGGGTGCACACGCTCGCCCTCCACGTCCACACCGCCGGCCATGTCTACACCAACAAGAAGGTGATTCGCTCCCTGGATGACTTCAAGGGTCTCAGGCTCCGCACAGCCAACACCATCGTCACAGACGCCTTCCGAATGTTCGGCGCGACGCCGCTCCCGATGCCGGTCAGCCAGCTGCGCGACGCGCTGTCCAAGGGCGTCGCGGACGGAACGTCCTTTCTCGACGAGTCGATCTTCGGTTTCAAGATCGAGGACTTCGTTACCAGCACGTTCCGCATCCAGGGGGGGCTCTATAACTCCAGCTTCTTCCTGGTCATGAACCGGGCCAAGTGGGACTCGATCGCGAAGAAGGATCAGGACGCGATCACGGCGCTCGCCGGTGAGGCGCTCGCGCGCCGCATAGGAAAGCTGTGGGACGCCGAGGACACCGGGTCCATAGAAAAGTTGAAGGCGCGCGGCGTAACGTGGGTGACGCCCGATGCTGCGACGATGGCGAAAATGCGCGAGATGCTCGCCCCGTTCGAGAAGAAGTGGGTCGAAGATGCCAGAGCGAAGGGGGTCGATGGCGTCGCGGCGCTCAGGATGTACCGGGAGGAGATCGCCAAGAACTGAATCCCGGCTATCGAACCGCTCCGCGCTCGATAGCCGGATGACGACGGACCCAGTTGCGACGGGACGTGCGTGTCCTACACGGATCGGCCCGCGGGCTCTGACGTGAGGAGGAGGGTCGCAGCGTGAATCACATAGCCGGTTTGCGGCCGATGCTGATCGCCCTCGCGGCCATTCTGGCCGTGATGGTCTTCCTCCTGATGATGATCACGGTAGTCGACGTACTCGGGCGAAACCTGTTCAACCTGCCGCTCACCGCGTCCTTCGAGCTCACGCGCCTCACGCTCGGCATGATGGTGTTCGTCGCGTTGCCGCTGATCAGCGCGAACGACGAACACGTCACGATCGGCCTGTTCAACAGCATCTTCAAGGGGCGGACCGCGAACCGGAAGCAGTTCGTGGTCAGCCTGTTCCTGGCATTCCTGTGTGCCGTCTGGGCGCGTGAATTGTGGGTGCAGGCCACTGCCCTTGCCCAGCAGAACGAGATGATGATGTTCCTGAAAGTCCGCCTGGCACCATTCGTGTACGTCATGAGTGCGCTCACGACGCTCACCGCAGTAATCATGCTGGTGCAGGGCTGGCTCAAGCTCACGGGGCGTTTCACGCCGCTCGACGGGCCCGGCGTCTAGAGCTCGTCCTCATGCCTCCCGTGAGCCGCGTTGCGACAAGGACGGAATGGCTACCGGGGGCGGCACGTCGCGGTCAGGTCGGGTCGCCCCGGCGAAACGGGGAACACCGTGCGCACTCACCGCGGCGCGCAACGCTCCGGGACCCCGTTCGCGCGCGATATCGAGGCGGGTTCTAGAGCATGGAACCGATCGTCGTGGTACTGATCGGGTTTGCCGCACTGTTCATTCTGCTCTTCCTCGAGGTACCGATCGCCTTCGGCATGGGTTTCGTGGGTTTTCTGGGTTTCGCGCATCTGGTCGGCATCACCCCGGCCTTGCGGGGAATCGGACAGATCGCGTCCGACACCGTGTTCAACTACGAATTCTCGGTCCTGCCGTTGTTCATCCTGATGGGCAACTTCGTGGCCTATTCGCGCATCTCGCAGGATCTGTACGACGCCTCGCATGCCTGGCTCGGGCACCAGCGCGGCGGCCTTGCGGCCGCCACGATCGTCGCCTGCGCCGGATTCAGCGCGGTGTGCGGTTCATCCCTCGCCACCGCCGCGACCATGACCAAGGTCGCGATGCCGCCGATGCGCCGCTACGGCTATGCCGACAGCCTCGCCGCCGGATGCATCGCGTCGGGCGGGACGCTCGGCATTCTCATTCCGCCGTCGGTCGCCTTCGTCTTCTACGGGATCATGACCCAGACCGACATCGGCAAGCTGTTCGCATCGGGGATTCTCCCGGGACTCCTCGGAGCAGCGCTCTACATCGCGGCGATCCTGATCACCACCAGCATCTGGCCGCGTCTCGGTCCGCCCGGCGCGCGAACCCCGTGGCGACAGCGATTCACCGCGTTGCGAGGCGTTTGGGGAATGATGTTGCTCTTTGCCCTCGTGATGGGAGGGCTCTACAGCGGCTTCTTCACGCCGGTCGAGGCCGCCGGCATCGGGGCTGCGGGCGGCTGGGTCATCGCGATGATGCGCCGATCCCTTCCGTGGGAGCTGTTCAAGCGGGTTCTGCTCGAATCCGGTCGCACCTCCGCCATGCTGCTGCTCATCCTCATCGGGTCGCTGATCTTTTCGCAGTTCATCAACGTCGCCAAGTTTCCCAACATCATTGCCGACTGGGTCAAGGCCCTGGACGTCGGACCCTACGCGGTGATGGCCACGATCGTCTTCATCTACGTGATTCTCGGCTGCATACTCGAGAGCATCTCGATGCTGTTGCTCACGGTGCCGGTGTTCTATCCGATCATCGCCGCGCTCGACTTCGGGCTCGGCGGTCCTGAGCGGACGCTGATCTGGTTCGGCGTCATCGTCGTCGTCACGATCGAGATCAGCCTGATCACGCCGCCGATCGGGCTGAACGTCTTCGTGCTCAAGAGCCTGCTTCCGGGAATCCCCCTGCGCACGATCTTCCGCGGCGTGACCCCGTTCATCATCGCCGACTTCGTGCGCCTCCTCGTACTGCTGGCGCTGCCGATCGTGTCGCTCGCGCTGCCGGACCTGATGGCGGTCAGGAAGTAGCGGCCCGAAAGGGCAACGCGCGACTCGGCGAACGGTTTTGAGGCGGATCAAATGCTCACGATGAGTTCGGCACTGGATCGATGCCGTCGCTTTCATGGCCGGAAGCGGGCGATCGTCGACTACTCGGGCGCCCGAAGCTGGGCGGAGCACCTGGAGCGGGTCGCGCGCGCGGCCGCCCTGCTGCAAGAGCTGGGCGTGAAGCGCGGCGAGCGCTTCGGCATCCTGTCGCGCAACGGGGTCCGCCACTGCGAGTTGCTGCATGCGGGCTACTGGGCCGGCATCGTGCCCGTCCCCGTCAACGTGCGCCTGGCACCGCCCGAGATCGCGTTCATCCTGCGCGACGCCGATGTCAAGGCGCTCGCCGTCGAGGAGCCGTTCCTGCCGCTGGCGGAGAGCGAGCTCCTGAAGCCCTTCACCCGCAACGCTTTCGCGCTCGCGCCGGCTCCGCTCGGCGGGCCGCTGCCCGACTACGATTCCCTGCTGTCGGCCTGCACCCCGACCGATCCGGTCGAATCCGCCGAAGACGACGACGCGATCGTGCTCTACACCGGCGGCACCACCGGACGGAGCAAGGGCGTCCGGCTGACGCACCGCAACGTGGTCGCGAACGGCATGCAATGCGGCGCCGAGATGGGGTTTCGCGGCGATGACGTCTATCTTCATGTCGCCCCGATGTTCCATTCGGCCGACCTGCTGGGCACCGGCTTCACGCTCCTGGGAGGCGCGCACGCCTATCTGACCCAGTTCACGCCGACGAATCTGCTGCGCGCAATTCAGGACCTGAATGTGTCGTGGCTGATGCTGGCGCCGACCATGATCATGATGGTCCTGCGCGAGTTGACGCCGGCCGATTTCGATCTTCGCCACCTGCGCGCGCTGCTCTACGGCAGCGCGCCAATGGCGGCGGAATGGGTCCGCAAGACGATCGAAGCGTTCCCCGGCGTCGCCATCGCGCAGGGCTACGGCCTCACGGAGACCTCACCAATCCTCACCTACCTCGATTTCGCCGAGCACATGCGAGCGATCGATTCTGGCGACTACGCGCGCCTTACCGCTGCCGGTCGTCCGATCATGGGGGTCGAGATGCGAATCTGCGACGCTGATGGCGAAGAGAGACCGCTTGGCCAGCCCGGCGAAGTCGTCGTTCGAGCTCCCAACGTCACGCGAGGCTATCTCAATCTGCCGGAGGAAACGGCGGCCGCCATCCGCGCGGACTGGTTTCATACCGGCGACATCGGGCGGATGGACGAAGAGGGATTCCTGTATCTGCTCGACCGCAAGAAGGACATGGTGGTGACCGGCGGCGAGAACGTCTATTCGTCGGAGGTCGAGCACGCGCTTTACCAGCACGCCGACGTGAGCGAGTGCGCGGTGATCGGCGTCCCCCACGATCGTTGGGGGGAGGCATTGCTCGCGGTAATCGTGCCCGCACCGGGAAAATCACCGACGGCCGAGGCGCTGATCGCCCACTGCCGCAGCCGCATCGGCGGCTACAAGATCCCGCGCGAGTTCGTTTTCGTCCAGGAGCTCCCCAAGAGCGCAATGGGCAAGATCCTCAAGACCGAACTGCGCAGGCGTTTCGGCGCCGCGATGCGCGGCGTGGACGAACGATCGTAGAGGAGAGATCGCCGTGAGGAACTCTCTGCAGCCGGGCACCACCCACACGGCGGAGTTCTCCGTCGACGCCGCACGCACGATCGCGTTCATGGGCGATGCGCTCCGGGTCTACGCGACGCCGAGCATGTGCCTGGACATCGAGCAGACCTGCCGCAAGCTGCTCCTCGAACACCACGACCCGGGCGAGGACTCGGTCGGCGCGCGCATCGAGATCGACCATCTCGGCCCGACCCTCCTCGGGCAGGTGGTGCGGGTGACCGCGACGGTCGTCGAGCTCGCGCTGCCGCGCGTGACGCTGGAGGTCGAGGTGAAAGACGAGCTCGACTTGGTCGGCAAGGCGCGCCACGTCCGCTTCGTCGTGGAAACCGCCCGCCAGGGCGAACGGCTGCGGAAGAAGGCGGAGCGCCTGAAGGCGCGCGGGGGCGCCTGAGGGCGCTGACCCGGAAGGCGATCGCGATGACTACGCAAGGAAAACGGGGTGGCAGTCGCACGGTCCCCGTCTATTGCTATCAGTGCGTCGCAGGCCCCGACCTGATGAAAGTCGAAGTGCGGGACGGCGTCGCCACCCGCATCGAGTCGAACTACGACATCCGCAACGAGCATCCCGGCGGGGGGCGGGTCTGCGTGAAGGCCTACGGCCTGATCCAGAAGACCTACAACCCGAACCGCATCCGGCAGCCGATGAAGCGCACCAACCCGAAGAAGGGCCGCGCCGAGGATCCCGGCTTCGTGCCGATTTCCTGGGACGAGGCGCTCGACATCGTCGGCGCCAAGCTGCGCGAGGTGCGCGCGGCCGGGCTGCTGAACGAGGAAGGCTTTCCGCGGCTCGCCACCTCCACCGGGGGCGGCGGCACGCCGGTGCAGTACATGGGCACCTTCCCGGCGTTCATGGCCGCCTGGGGGCCGATCGACCAGGGCTACGGCGCGGGACAGGGCGTCAAGTGCTACCACTCCGAGCACCTCTACGGCGAGCTCTGGCACCGCGCCTTCATCGTCGCCCCCGACACGCCGTACGTGAACTACATCATCAACTGCGGCAACAACGTCGAGGCCTCGGGCGGCGTGGTCGGCATCTGGCGCGAGGCCGACGCGCGCGTGCGCGGCGCCAAGCGCGTGCAGGTCGAGCCGCACCTGTCGGTCACCGGTGCGCTGTCGGCCGAATGGGTGCCGATCAAGCCGAAGACCGACGCCGCGTTTCTCTTCGGGCTCGTCCACCGCATCCTGCACGAGCGCGGCTGGCGCGAGTCCTGCGACCTGCCCTATCTGAAGCACCGCACGAGTTCCCCCTACCTCGTCGGCCCCAACGGCTGGTACCTGCGCGACGCGCAGAGCGGCAAGCCGCTCGTGTGGGACGCGGCCGACGGGCGGGCGAAGACGCACGACGACCCGGGCCTCATCGACCCGGCGCTCGACGGCGAGTACACGGTCGCGGGCGTGGAGCACGGGCCCGACGGCGAGCGCATCGAGCACCCTGCCGCGGGCGGCGGCGGCGCGGGCGCGCGCGCCGTTCCCGCGTTCCGGAAGCTGCTCGAGCACATGCGGCCCTACTCCGCCGACTGGGCGGCCGGCGAGTGCGACGTTCCCGCGGCGACCATCCGCCGCGTCGCCGACGAGTACGTGGCGCATGCCTGCATTGGCCAGACGATCGAGATCGAGGGCAGGACCCTGCCGTTCCGGCCGGTCGCGATCACGCTCGGCAAGACGGTGAACAACGGCTTCGGCGGTTTCCACTGCTGCTGGGCGCGCACGCTGCTCGCGGTCATGGTCGGGGCCCTGGAAGTGCCGGGCGGCACGCTCGGCACGACGGTCAAGCTGGTGCGGCCCGCCGCGTCGCGCGTCGGCTCGGTGCAGCCCGGGCCGGACGGGCTGATGTCCTTCCAGTTCAACGAAACGTCGCGCGAAGGCTGGATGCGCAAGCCGCACATCCGCAACGCCTACAAGACGCTGGTCCCGCTCGTCTCGGACTCGCCGTGGTCGCCGGCGCTCGGCCCCGCGCATCTGCCCTGGCTGTTCCAGAAGGAGGCGCCGGACCACTGGCCGCGAACCCGGCCGCCCGATGTCTGGTTCTGCTACCGGACCAATCCGGCGATCTCGTCCTGGAACGCGCCCGAGGTGGCCAACCGCCTCGCCGAGTTCCCGTTCATCGTCGCGTTCGCCTATACCGACGACGAGACCAACCACTTCGCGGACATCCTCCTGCCCGAGGCCTCCGACCTCGAGAGCCTGCAGCTGATCCGCATCGGCTCCACCAAGTTCCAGGAGCAGTTCTGGAAGCACGAAGGCTGGGCCATCCGCCAGCCGGCGATCGACTCGCCGTGCGACACGCGGGACTTCACCGACATCGCCACTGGCCTCGCCGAACGCGCGGGCATTCTCGAGGCATACATCGCGGCGGTGAATCGCGGCGCTGCGGGCGTCGCGCTGCGCGATCGCAACGGGCGCTACGACTACGCCCTCGACGCCACGCGGACGCCGACCCGCGACCAGGTCTGGGACGCGTTCTGCAAGGCGGCGAGCAGCGAGCTCACCGGCGGGGACGAGGTGCGCGACCTCGCCTGGTTCAAGGAGCACGGCTATCTGCTGCGGCCGTTCCCGCAGCTCGACTGGTACCTCTACCCGGCCCTGGAGCGCCAGGGCCTTCGGTTCGAGCTGCCCTACCAGGAGCGGCTGACGCGCCACGGGCGCGAGCTCGCCAACCGCCTGCGCGAATCCGGGATCGAGTGGTGGAACGCGCAGCTCACGGAGTACGAGTTCATGCCGACCTACGAGCGCTTCCCGGAGATCTGGATCGAGTACGCGCGCGAGTACGGCCGCGACCCCGCCGAGTTCCCGTTCTGGGCGCTCACCGCGCGCTCGATGCAGTACAGCTGGGGCGCGAACGTCGGCCTGCCGCTGATCAACGAGGTGGCGAACAACGTCTCCGGCCACCGCGGGGTGATCCTGAACCGCACCACCGCGCGGCGCCTGGGCATCGCCGAGGGCGAGCGCCTGGTGATCGAGTCGGTCTCGGGCGTGACCGAGGGCAGCGCGGTGCTGCGCGAGGGCATCCGGCCCGACACGCTGCTGATGATCGGGCAGTTCGACCACTGGAAGACTCCCTACGCAAAGAACCTCAAGCTGCCGAGCCTGAACTCGCTCACCGACCTCTCGCTGAAGCTTACCGACAGCTCGGGCAGCGGCGCGGACGTGATGCGGGTGCGGATCCGCCGCGCGGCCACCGGCGAGATCCTCGGCGCGCCCGCAGCGGTACCCGCGTGAGCGAGGTCACCGAAGGCCGGGCCGTGCCGCGCTGGGGCATGGTGATCGACCTCAACCGCTGCGTCGGCTGCCAGACGTGCACCATCGCCTGCAAGCACGCCAACGACACTACGCCGGGCGTGCAGTGGCGCCGCGTGCTCGACGTCGAGCAGGGCGCCTTTCCGGACGTCCAGCGCCTGTTCCTGGTGGTCGGCTGCCAGCACTGCGCGGATCCGCCCTGCGTGCCGGTCTGCCCGACCGGCGCGACGCGCCAGCGCGCCGATGGCCTGGTGACGATGAACTACGACGTGTGCATCGGCTGCGCCTACTGCGCCGTGTCCTGTCCCTACGAGGCGCGCACCATCGTGCACGACCCCAAGGGCTACTACGGCGGCGCGCTGACGCGGCAGGAGCAGGCAACCGCGCATCCCGAGCGCCGCGGCGTCGCGCAGAAGTGCACCTTCTGCCAGGGCCGCATCGAGGACGGCATTGCGCAGGGCCTGACCCCGGGCGTCCACCCCGAGGCGACGCCGGCCTGCTCCGCCGCGTGCATCGCGCAAGCGATCCACTTCGGCGACTTCAACGACGCCGGGAGCAACGTGTCGCGGCTGCTCCGCGAGCAGCCCAGCCTGCAGCTCAACGCCGGGGTCGGCACCGACCCGCAGATCAAGTACCTCTACACCACGCCCGCGGTGCCAGGCCGGCCGGCCGGAGTCCAGGCCGACGAGGAAGAGCGCCTCGCCGATCCGTTCAACCCGCTGGTCGGGTCGCTGCAGAAGTTCTGGGACTGGCGCGCCGCGATGAACTGGATCCTGGGCGGGATCGGCAGCGGCCTGGCGATCGCCACCGGGCTCGCGCTCGGGTCCGGCGCGCTCGACCCGCGCCTCGCGCCCGTGCTGTTCGTCGCCGCCGCGGCGATCGTGTCGGTGGGCCTGTTCTGCGTGTTCCTGAAGATCGGCCGGCAGGCGCGCTTCTGGCGCGCGGCGCTGCGCCCGCACACCTCGTGGATGTCGCGCGAGCTCTATGCGGCGATTGCGTTCTACGCGTCGGTGCTCGCCGCCCTCGTCGCGCCGGGACCGGGCCCGTTCGCGCTCGCGCCGCTTTCCGCCGCGGCGTTCCTCCTCTGCCAGGCGAAGATCCTGCACCTCGCGCGCGGCATTCCGGCGTGGCGCGCACCGCTCGTGCCGTGGTTGCTTCTCGCAAGCGGGCTGCTCGAGGGCTGCGGAGCGCTCGCGGCGGCGCCGCTGCTGGCCGGCGGCGCGGGCGTCGCGTGGGCCGGCGGTGCGATCATCGGGCTCGCCGTCGTCAACGCGCTGCTGTGGCGCGCCTACGTCGGGACCTCCCGCGCGCGCGGCATCGGTCCGCTCGCGCGTCGCGTCCTCGCCCGGGTAACCGCGCCGCTGCACGCGATCGGGCACGCGCTGCCCGCTGTGCTGGCGGCCGCCGCGGCGTTCGTCCCCGCCGCGTCCGGCGTCTTGCTGGCGCTAGCGGGCCTCGCCGCAATCGCCGGCGGCGCGCTGTGGAAGTTCGCGCTCGTCGTGCGCGCGGGGTACACCCAGGGCTTCGAGCTCTCGCACCTGCCCCAGCGCGGCTCCGGCCGCCGCGCAGCGCCGCCGCGCCTGGGCGGCTGGACGCGTTCGGCATGACGATCGGTGCGTGACCCGCCCCCGCCGCCGGCACTAGGTCCGGCGGCGCGTCCGGGCGCGCTGGGTGCGGGGTCCGGCACGTCCTGCGACTTCCCGTTCGAACAATCCGTGGCAGATCAGCCGCGTGAACGTCTCGGCCACCTGCGCCAGGCTCACGTCGGTCACCGCATGCGGCCAGCGCGCGACCGAGTTGCACATGCCGAGCACCGCCCGCACGGCCAGCGGCGAGTCGAGGGTCGCAGGGATGGTGCCTTCGCGCTTGCCCTCCTCCAGCAGCGCGCACCACAGCGCCTCGTAGGCGCGCGATTGCGCGTCGAGCGGGTAGCGGGCGCGGCGCGGCAGGTCGCGCCGCTGGAAGAGGAAAGCATGCACGTAGAAGCGCTTCTCGAGCAGCGGCTCGAGGTGCGCTCGCACCGCGCGGCGCACCCGCTCCTCGGCAGGCAGCGCGAGCGCCACGACCGCCTCCAGCCGCTGCACGAACTCGCCGATGCCGTAGCGGCAGATCGCCTCCAGCAGATTCGACTTGGAGGGGAACCAGTAGTACAGGGCGGCCGGCTTGACGCCGCAGCGGGCGGCGATCCGGCGCATGCTCGCCCCGGGGTAGCCGCGCGCGGCGAACTCCGTCGCCGCAACGTGCAGCAGTTCAAACTTCCTGTCGGTGCTGGCCTTGCGAGGCATATTGCGTTTTCCTGAACGATCGTTAAACTAACGCGATGGGAGAGAGGCTGACCGTCGACAACCCCCCGAGCGCCGAGGGCCCGTGGCGCGAGCGCGGCCCGGTGACCGGCCCGAAGGACGCGGCCTGCGGCTTCGAGGTGACGGAGAATTTCGAGCGCTTCAACCAGTCCAACGACATCTATACGCGCGGCCAGTGGGACGCGCGCATTCGCTCCGAGAAGGTGCTCAACTGGTTTCGCGGAATGTTCCGCACCGGACTGGGGGCGCGCAACGCCGAGGGCTATTCGGTGCGCGACTTCGCGCTGCGCAACGCGGGCTGGATGGGTGCCAACCTGACCATCCAGCGCAGCCTGCACCTGGGTCGCACCGACGGCTTCCTCGACTACATCCGGCCCTATTCCGAGCCCAATCCGGAGAAATATCCGGTCGAATCGCCCGCGGCGATGAGCGAGGAGGTCAAGCGCGTGGCGCGCCTCTTCGGCGCCGACGACGTGGGCATCACGCAATACGATCCGCGCTGGCATTACACCGCGAGCTTCTCGCCCAAGACCCTTGAGGAGAAGCCATATGCGATCCCCGACGGCCTGCCCAACGTCATCGTTGTCGTCACGGCCATGCACTACGAAGCGGTGCAGTCCTATCCCTCGGCCACGGCCGGGGTGGCGGTCGGCCACGGCTACTCGCGCGACTGCGAGCTCGTGCAGGCGATCGCCACCTATCTCCTGAACCTCGGCTACCGGGCGGTCGCCACCGTCAACGACACCTCACTCGCCATCCCCTACGCCATCCAGGCCGGGCTGGGCGAATACGGCCGCAACGGCCTGCTGATCACCAAGGATTTCGGCCCACGCGTGCGCATCGGCCGCATCCACACCGACGTGCCGCTCGCCCACGACCAGCCGATCCGCTTCGGCGTGCGCGAGTTCTGCGACACGACCTGCCGGCGCTGCGCCTCGGAGTGCCCTCCGAAGGCCATCTCCTTCGGCAAACCCACCGAGGAAGTACCGGGCCGTTCGCTGATCAAGGGCGTGCGCAAGTGGCAGGTCGACCCGGAGAAGTGTTTCAAGTTCTGGGTCAACCAATCGACCGAATGCGGCGTGTGCATGCGCGTGTGCCCCTACAACAAGGATACCTCGAGGTGGGCGTCGCGGACCTGGTACCGCCTGTGGCGCCGCATGGCTGCCTCGCCGTTGAAGCGCTTCGCCCTCTGGCTGGACGTGAAGCTCGGATACGGCAAGCGCGTCAAGCCGCGCGAGTACTGGCGCAAGTTCAGCTCGACCTGATCGAATCCGACCGGATCGAAGCGAGGATGCAGAACCTCGTCCGCGCATTCCGGAACACCGTTCGGCACAACGGGCCGCGCCCCGCGCTTCTCGACGCTTCGCGCACGTTCACCTGGAACGAGCTCGGCGAGCGCGTGGCACGAGCCGCCGGCGCCCTGCACCATCTCGGCATCCGGCAGGGCGCGCGCTTCGCGATCCTGTCGCGCAACGGCTTTCGCCACGAGGAGCTGAAATGGGCCGGCCTGTGGCTCGGCGCGGTGCCGGTGCCGATCAACTTCCGCCTCGCGCCGCCGGAGATCGCGCAGATCCTGGCCGACGCCGGCTGCGAGCGGGTTCTGGTCGAAGCGCCCTTCGCGCCGATGCTCGGCCAGTCCGCGCTCGCCGCGTGGCAGGCGGGCGCCGTCCCGATCGGCGAGGCCGCGGGCACAAGCGGCGCGCCTTACGAGGCGCTGCTCGCCGCCGCCGACCCGCTGCCGCCCCATGACGCCGGGGCGGCGGACGACGCGATCCTTCTCTACACCGGCGGAACCACCGGGCGCAGCAAGGGCGTGCGCCTGTCGCACGCCAACATCCTCGCCTGCGCCCACGCCTTTGCGGTGGGCACCGGGGCACGCCGCGACCAGGTCTACTTGCACGCCGCGCCGATGTTTCACTCCGCGGACCTGCTCGGGCTCGCCTGGCTGCTGCAAGGCGCCCCGCAGTGCTATCTGCCGCAGTTCTCCCCCGCCGCGTTCCTGGACGCGCTCCGGCGCTACAGCGTGGGTGCCGTGGTGACGGTGCCCACGATGCTGATCGCGACGATCTCGGACCCTGCGTTCGCGCAGGCCGACGCCGCCAGCCTGCGCGTGCTGATCTACGGCGCCGCGCCCATGGCGGTGGAGTGGATCAGGCGCGTCGCGCAGGCCTTTCCCCAGGTCGATCTCTACAACTGCTACGGCCTGACCGAGACCGCACCTGACCTCACGATTTTCGACGCGCAGGAGTTCCGTGCCGCCATCGGCTCCGCCGCGCCACACCTGACTTCGGTCGGCAAGCCCAACCTCGTGAACGAGCTCAAGGTGGTCCGGCCCGACGGCAGCGAGTGCGCCACCGATGAGGCCGGCGAACTGCTCGCACGAGGTCCCAATGTCATGCCCGGTTACCTGAACCGCCCGGAGGAGACGAGCGCGGCGCTGCGCGAGGGCTGGCTGCACACCGGGGACGTCGCGCGCATCGACGCCAACGGCTATGTGTACCTGCTCGACCGGCTGAAGGACATGGTGATCACCGGCGGCGAGAACGTCTATTCCTCGGAGGTGGAGGCGGTGCTGCACCGGCACCCGGACGTCGCCGAGGCCGCGATCATCGGCGTGCCGGACCCGAAGCTGGGCGAAGCGGTGATGGCCGTGATCGTGCCGCGCAGCGGCGCAAACCCCGATCCGGAGCAGATCTCGGCGCATTGCCGCGCCGCGCTGGGCGGGTTCAAGGTGCCGCGGCGCTTCAGCTTCGTCCAGGCGCTCCCCAAGAGCGCGCTGGGCAAGGTGCTCAAGGCGGAGTTGCGCAGCCAAGTACGCGCGGGGTAAACCACGAGGGCGGCGCATTCTGGCAGACCCGCGCCGGATCAAGTAATCTCGGCATTGATCCCCCCCGCGATTTGCCCATGCCGCACCCTCTCCCCAGCTCGATCGACGACACCGCCGCCCTCCTCGCCGGCGCCGACTACGTCGCCGAGCGCAGCCTCGCGACCGCGGTGTTCTTGAGCCTGCGGATGGGCAAGCCCCTCTTCCTCGAGGGCGAAGCCGGGGTCGGCAAGACCGAGATCGCCAAGGTCCTCGCTACCACGCTCGGCCGCAAGCTCGTGCGCCTGCAGTGCTACGAGGGCCTCGACGTGGCGAGCGCGGTGTACGAATGGAACTACCCGCGCCAGATGATCGAGATCCGCCTGGCCGAGGCCGAGGGCGTGAAGTCGCGCGCAGGGCTCGAGGGGGACATCTTCACCGAGAAGTTCCTCATCCGCCGCCCGATCCTGCAGGCGCTCGAGGGCGACATCGCCGGCCCGCCGGTGCTGCTGATCGACGAGCTCGACCGCACCGACGAGCCGTTCGAGGCTTATCTCCTCGAGGTGCTCGCGGACTTCCAGGTCACGATTCCCGAGATCGGCACGGTGCGGGCGGAGGAGCCGCCGATCGTCGTCATCACCTCGAACCGCACGCGCGAGATCCACGACGCGGTGAAGCGCCGCTGCCTCTACCACTGGGTGGACTACCCGAACGCGCAGCGCGAGCTCGAGATCCTGCGCCGCAAGGCGCCCGGCGCCTCGGAGCGGCTGTCGCAGGAAGTGGTCGGCTTCGTGCAGCGCCTGCGCGCGATGGATCTCTTCAAGCTGCCCGGGGTGGCGGAGACGATCGACTGGTCGCAGGCGCTGGTGGCGCTCGACACGCTCGCGCTCGACCCGGAGACGATCAACAACACGCTCGGCGCGCTGCTGAAGTACCAGGACGACATCGCGCGCGTCCAGGGCACGGAGGCCGCGCGCATCCTGTCCGAAGTGAAGGCGGAGCTCGCGACCGCCTGAGCCGCGCCCGGCCGGGGCTAGAGCCCGGCGAGCTTCAGCACCTCCGCGCGCGCGAGCTTCAGCGCCTCGCCCGCCGCGAGGATCTCCTCCCAGGTCGTCGCATCCACCGCCAGTCCCTTGGCGGCCCGCTCCCTGCGCCGCGCGCGCTCCGGATCCCCCGCGATCAGCACGCCCTCGGCGCCGGCGGCGGGCGGCGAGGCCTTCTCCCACGCGATGAACGCTTCGGCCTGCGCGGCGAGGAACTGCGCGGTGCCGAGCGCCTCGGGGTCGATCAGGATCGAGAGCATCCCGTTCATCACGCGCATCTTCCCCTGGTCGGGGAGGTGCTGCGTGCCGCCGCCGGCGAGCGCGCCGCCGAGCAGCTCGCACGCGAGCGCGAGCCCCGAACCCTTGTGCTCGCCGAAGGGCATGATCGCGCCGAAGGGCGGGATCACGCTGTAGCGCGGGTCGGTGGAGGGATCGCCCTTGTCGTCGATCACGATGCCCGGCTCGAGGCGCTTGCCCTGGTTGTGGGCGACGCGGGTCTTGCCCTGCGCGATGCGGCTGGTGGCGAAGTCGAGCACGAAGTGCTCGCCGTTCGGGCGCGGGATGCCGATGCACACCGGATTGGTGCCGAAGCGCGCGTCGCGCCCGCCCCAGGGCGCGACGATCGGCCGCGAGATCACGTTGACGAAGTGGAGCGACACGAGCCCCGCCGCGAGGCACTGCTCGGCCCAGTGGCCGATGCGCCCCAGGTGGTGCGAGTTGCCGAGCGCGACCACGCACGAGCCGTGCTTGCGCGCCCGCTCGATCCCGAGCGCCATCGCCTCCAGCCCGATCACCTGCCCGTAGCCCGCGCGGCCGTCGAGGCGCAGCATCGTCCCGGCGTCGAGGACGACCTGCGGGTGCTGGTTGACGGCGAGCCCGCCCTCCAGCAGGGCCTTCACGTAGCGCGGGATCATGCCGACGCCGTGCGAGTCGTGGCCGGCGAGGTTGGCCGCCACGAGGTTGCCGGCGACCAGCGCCGCTTCGCGCGCCTCCGAGCCGCCCTGCGCCACGATGGCCTCGACCGCGGCCTCGAGGCGCGGCGCTGCGATGACGATCTCCGGTGCCGCCACGGGGTGCTCCGTCGGAACGAGGCCGCTACTCTCGCACAGCGTCCGGCGCGCCGCCAAGCGATGCGATAATCCCGCGCCATGGAAGGCCCGCAGGTCCGCGTCCCGCCCGCCGGCAGGGGCAAGCTCGCCGAGAACGTCATGCACTTCGCGCGCGTGCTGCGCGCGGCCGGCCTCCCGGTCGGCCCGGGAAAGGTGCTCGACGCGCTGGCGGCGCTCGAGATCGCCGGGGTCGAGCGCCGCGACGACTTCTACTGGACGCTCGCCGCGGTGTTCGTCGACCGGCGCGAGCAGTTCGAGCTCTTCGACCAGGCGTTCCACATCTTCTGGCGCGACCCGAAGCTGCTCGAGCGGGTGATGTCGCTCTTCCTGCCGCAGGTGCAGGGGCGGGTCCAGGAGGAGCAGCCGGAGATGTCGAACCGCCTCGCCGACGCGCTGCTGCCGCGCGACAAGCCCGGCGAGACGCCGGAAGCGCCGCAGGAGATCGAGCTCGACGCGACCTTCACCGTCTCGGAGCGCGAGGTGCTGCAGCGCGCCGACTTCGAGTCGATGACGAACGAGGAGCTCGCGCAGGCGAAGAAGCTGATCGCGAACCTGCGCCTGCCGATCCCCGAGGTGCGCACGCGCCGGCTCGTGCCCGACGCGCGCGGGCGCCGGGTCGACCTGCGCGCCACCCTGCGCGCGACGCTGCGCTCGGGCGCCGACATCATCCCGCTGCGCCGCCGCTCGCCGGAGTCGCGCCACCCGCCGCTCGTCGTGCTGTGCGACATCTCCGGCTCGATGAGCCGCTACTCGCGCATGTTCCTGCACTTCCTGCACGCGATCACCAACGACCGCGACCGGGTGCACACGTTCGTCTTCGGCACGCGCCTCACCAACATCACGCGCCACCTGCGCCACCGCGACGTGGACGTGGCGCTGGCGGGCGTCGCCGCCGCGGTCGCCGACTGGTCCGGCGGCACGCGCATCGGCGCGAGCATCAAGGAATTCAACCTGCGCTGGTCGCGCCGGGTGCTCGGGCAGAACGCCGTGCTGCTCCTCATCACCGACGGCCTCGACCGCGACCTCGGCAAGGACCTCGGCCCGGAGATGGAGCGGCTGCACAAGAGCTGCCGCAAGCTCATCTGGCTCAATCCCCTGCTGCGCTACGAGGGCTTCGAGCCGCGGCCGCTCGGCGTGCGGGTCATGCTGCCGCACGTGGACGCCTTCCTGCCGGCGCACAATATCGACAGCCTGATCGCGCTCGGGCGCGCGCTCTCGTCCCTGCCGGACGGCGCGGCCCCGGCGCGGCGGGCCGCCTGACCCCCGTCCACCCGGAACGAAGAGGAACGACGATGGAGATGACCGGTGAGCAGCTGATCGCGCTGCCGCAGCAGCGCGTGTGGGAGGGCCTCAACGACCCCGCGGTGCTCAAGGCCTGCATCCCGGGCTGCGAGACGATCGAGAAGGTCTCCGACAGCGAGTACCGCGTCGCGCTGACGGCGGCGGTGGGCCCGGTGAAGGCGAAGTTCAACGGCAAGCTGCTGTTGGCCGACCTCGATCCGCCCAACTCCTACACCCTGACGTTCGAGGGCTCGGGCGGCGCCGCGGGGTTCGGCAAGGGCGGCGCGCAGGTCGCGCTCGCGCCCGAGGGCACGGGGACGAAGCTCTCCTACAAGGCGAACGCGCAGGTCGGCGGCAAGCTCGCGCAGGTGGGTTCGCGCCTGATCGACGGCGTGGCGAAGAAGATGGCCGACGAGTTCTTCCAGCGCTTCAACCTCCATCTCGCCGGCCCGGCGCCGGCGGCGCCGGCCCCAGCGGCGGCGGCGGCGGTCGAGCAGGGACCGTGGCTCACCCCGGTCTGGGCGTTCGCCGCGTCGTTCGTGGTCGCGCTCGCCCTCATCTGGATCCTGGGGTGACGCGCCCGGCGGCGATCGGCTGCACCAGGTCGCCCGCCCCGAGCAGCCCGGCGGCGGCTCGCGCCCTATCCCGGGCGTCCGGGCGTCGCGGTGCGGGTGGGGGAGATCCGGCGCGCGAGCTCGACCAGCTCGCGCACCGCGGACAGGTACTTCTCGTACCCGACGTCGGTCGAGTTGCGGTGCGTGCCGTTCGCGATCAGCAACAGGCGCTTGGGGTCGCGCGCCGCCGCGTACAGCCGCTCGGTCATCGCGGGCGGGACGAACCGGTCGGCGGTGCCGTGCACGAATAGGATCGGCGCGCTCACCGCCGGCACCTTGGCGAGCGAGTCGAAGCGCTGCGTGATCAGCCCGTCCAGCGAGAGGCTGGTGTAGCCGAGCGCATCCACCATGTCGCGGATCGAGGTGAAGCTCGACTCGACGATCACTCCGGCGACGTCGTGGTTGCGCGTCGCGAGCTCTATCGCCACCGCGCCGCCCAGCGAGTGCCCGTACAGGAACCGCCGCGCA
>WBZO01001128.1_pt1 | contig 45087 bp, 81 predicted proteins | sample 5204261 | NCBI WGS metagenome assembly WBZO01 (sample SAMN12412400, study PRJNA552823) | activated sludge metagenome | isolation source: activated sludge from anammox sidestream of wastewater treatment plant... | place: USA: North Carolina | collected 2017-09
CCAACGATTGGAGCCGATCCTTCCCGTTCGAACCTAGATACGGCACTGTCCTACGAGCCACCACTCAGAAATTCTTTGCTCGCTTTCTATTGAACTTCTTTTCCTTCTTTTCCTACTACGGTCGTTATTTCGACATGAATGACAACATGGTCATCAAAGTAGGAGTCGGAAACAACATTCACAACATCGGTATCGACCAGATCGATCCAGGAGCTCAGAGAGTCGGACTTCGAAATGAAGTAGCCTTGAAGCTTCTTTATGGCATCGGTCAATTCAACAATTGCTATCGAGCGGGATCCAAGACGTTCGGCGCGACCGATCGGCCCTTGATGATCGAAAATGTTTTCACGAACAGCTACGCAGGCGCCGAGATCAGAGGATGGAAATACGGACTCGTCAACGCACTGCCCCAGTATTCCAAAGGAATCTACCGAAGAGATAAATACGGGCAGTATCGAGACATGCTCGAGCAGCGACAAGATACGAAATTCTTTCAAACGGTCGATGAAGCAGAGAGAATCGGTCGACGACTTCTGTCTACAAAAAAGAATCTATCATTCGCCGGATCGGCTGTCGTCAACGTAAAATTCCTCAATTCATCAGGTAGCCGAGTCCGTCCCGAAGAGACGTACTCTTCCAATTTGAGCTTCGAAGCCACATCTTCCTTGCCGTTTTTCGACGGACAGGTTAGAAATAGAGAAGAACCTCTCAGCTTCACGAATATTCAGCAATTCCAGTACATGGGATGACAGATGCCCTCTAAGAAGAAAAGATCCCCACGACTCGAAGTTCGGATTCTGGACAACCAGATCAGCCGATATCCGACCGTTGCACGCACGGGAGATTCGAATCGCACGGGTGCCGGCTCGATCTTCTTCGACGACACCGACACATTTGTCTATACGCAGCTGGTCGGTACCGCGTCCGAAGGACCTCAGTTTGTTTCGCTTCCCACGTCTATCCCTTCAGGATCGAAGTATCTGATCGGCAATTTGACGTCGTCTATCTTTGTCTCGGGCAACGCCATTCGAGAAGTCGAGCAATGGTTAACTCCGACTCGACAATTCGAAGCTATCAAACCATACGTCGAAAGCAAGCTTTACGATCAAGATCTCAAGACGACCGAGTTTTTCAAGACGGGATCGTCCTTGTCTGAATTCGGTCTTGGATTTTTGTCGAAGCTAGACAGCAAGACCAAGATTTCTATCGACATTCCGGTCGCGACGGCCGTGCAGATGCAGCCCTCATCGGCGAGTATCTATTATCTGAATAACGAACGAGGTCGATTCGAAGAGATTGCCGCAGGTATCAGACACCGTCCCTGGGCCAATATAAATTTCTGGGAGACCAGACTTTTCAACCATTTGGGATCGAATATCCTATCGAGTTCTAAGCAGGACGTGCTGCAATTGGGTCACATTCTGAATACTCCGACGGAAGATCAGACTCTGCCGCGCGCGTATTTACAAGACAACATTCCCACGGCTTTCTCCAATATGGGAAGGCTCCTTGGCCTCGTCAATACCCAATCGGCCCTTATCGATTCCAATTTCGAAGCGACGTCTTCCCAATACATCCAGATGAGTCGTTACATCTCTCAACCGTTCATGGTCGAGAAGATCATCATGGAAGTTCCGATAAAAGCGGGTCCCGGATGGCTCAGAGATTACACGAGATTTGTCAGACTAAATGCCATTAATGGTTACCGCGGCGATCCGTTTGACACTGGCGGCCCGGCCGTCACTTTTGGTCTGATCAATCAGATTAATCGAAACAACAGAGATCTGATCCTATCGGCGACCATCATCCCGGAAAATGACAATTTCATCGGACAGGACATCAGTCCTCTCTATAACGAGCGCTTCGCCTCGGGGTTTAAGTCATACGGTCAACCGGCCATCGTCGTATCTTCCGGGTCAAATCAGACATTCACCGGCACTCTGAAATTCCAACTCGAGCCTAGAATTTCTAACGGAGTCACCTCTCTTGGATTCTTTTGCGTTCCTGGATCTTACGGTCTCTACGGTCAAAATCGGGGCGACAAGCTACGAAATTCTTTTGCTATCTCTGTCAACCCTTTCGGACGATCGATGAGGGGAGTCGCCGCTGGGCGCAGCGTTTTTGGTAAGGAATTTTCCGTTCCCGATGGTGACGGCATCTCGGCCCTCGCGCGGTTCTTCCCTGAGGGAATTGGTTCGTACTGCGATGTTTATCTCTACAACTACGAGCAGACCGCGGTATCTCCGTACATTTTGTTTCCCTCTGACAAGCTCGTTCTTTCTGTTTCGAAATATCGTTCTTGCGTTTCTCAAAGCGCTGTCAACGGAACCGTGCCGTTCAACTTCAATGGTTCGATGAACCTCAATCAGGCTCACGACATCTGGATGGACACCGGATCCGTCAAGATCACGATGTATGGTAGCATGGTACGAGAGGGCGTCGAGCATCACGACACTCTCAATTCTCGACTTGATACCAACGCGGTACATGAATCGATTCACAACGTGATCGTCGATGAATGGGATATCGGATCTCAGCAAGAATTTACGGGCGCAATGTCGGCGCAATTCATGTCAGGTACGACAACGCCATTTTTGAATCGACAACAGTATCATTGGTCGCGACAGCAATTGATCGATTCAACTAATTTTGATCCTCGAAACACTTTTTCTTCTATCTTTGAATCTGAAGTTCCAATTCAGTACTACGAAAAGGTGCAATTTTTCAGAAATAATCAAGCGACATCGGATAGTGAGCAATACTACGATAGCATGATTCCAAGATTGGATGAAATATTGAGAGTAGAGAATTCTCTAGCTCCTTATAATATCGAAATCGGCGATTCTAAAATGCTCATCACCGTTGATGCATCGAACGACGTAACAGAGGGATTTACCTGCATCGATTGGACGAAATCATTTCCCTTTGAGCCCAAGTATTCTAAATTGATACGAACAATCACCATAAATCGCATAAGCTCCAACATAAATTCAAATCTCTTCATATCAAATCCGCTGCTAACATCGACAAATCCGATCCAGTCGACTAACGAAACAATCGCAATCGAATTGTATGATGGTGTCGATTGGCAATTCGTGTCCGATTTTAAAAATGGAAGATTCATTGGATTACGATACATTGATCTGATCAAAATATTGTTTGGCGTCGGTGACACGAATACAATTCGAAGGGGCTCAGTTTTCAACTTTCCTCAAGAAACAGAAAACAATTTCTATGGTTCAACATGTTGGCCGACAGTCAGACGTACTATTTTAGGAAAGCCAATTGGCTCTGGCATGCCGGCGTTCACATATGATATAACAAGAGTCGGTTCAGTAATCAGAGGTTGGAAGTATGGAATGTTGAATGGGTTTGAAACTCAGACAAAAGCCGTCTTCCGACGAGATCGTTACGGTCAGCTCAGAGATATGCTAGAACAGCGTCCGGACGGCAAATTTCACAATGGAGTCACCGTTCTAGCGGCTCCTGTCAATGTCAAATTCATCGGACCCAACGGATCCACAATCAAACCCGAAAACACTTTTTCTTCAAACCTAAGCTTCGAGGCAACTTCTTCTTTGCCGTACTTTGACGGAACTGTTCGCAATAGAGAAGAGCCTCTGTACGTTCCGAGTATTTATTCGATGAGATTTACCCGGTAACGGGCTTCGACTAAATGCCTAGTTTCAACGTAGCAGAAGCTAAGAGGACTCCGCAGATCGTCATTCGTGACAGTAAGGGTGACGTTGTCACCGTCGTCACGCCAAAAGATCTGCAAGTCGGATTTGAAGGCAGTCCGGGCGCGCTAATTCTAAGAGGCGCTCTGGATATCAATGCGTTCGTCCTTCAGATCAGTAGTCCGGCTGATGCGGCTAACGTCAAAGTAACCAACGACAAGATCGCGTACTTCATCCTGAATGATTCGGGAGTGCAAGTCACGGTCAACTTGCCCACGCCACCCGCTAATGCTGGTCAGACCCATATCATCAAAGATTATCGAGGAACTGCTAGCAACGTAGCACCCATTCGAATTCAGACGACTGATGGATCGACTATCGACGGTCAGACAGCTCAGAACATCGTTGTCGCTTTCGGCGCAATCATGTTCGTTTGGACGGGGCAGGGTTGGGTTTCTCTAGCTCTCGGTGCATCAGGAGCTGGCGGCGGAGCTCCTAATAATTCTCGTTATGTCGTTTGGGGAACCGAAATCGGTCTTTCTAACTCTAGAGTGTTGTCTGTCACTTCGGGACACCTGACGCTCGATACGACGTCTCCCAACGCCAATCTAGGACTGGCTAACACAGGAACTCCGGGAACTTACACATACCCCAGCGAAATCACGGTCGATTCTCAAGGACGAGTAACGTCGATCACACAAACGACGGGCTCGGGCGTGAACGCCGATCCGAGCGCGCAATACGTCGTCATGGCTTTGACGGCATCGCTGACTAACGAGCGTTTCGTCAGCGGCGGCCTGGGAATTCGAGTCACCGATGGCGGTGCCAACGGTCCTGTCACATGGGCTATCAACAATAGCGTCGTCGCTACGATTTCGGGTTCGACTTTCACAGGAGCCACACTTCACACCCTCGGACTTTCGGGATCCTTGACACGTCTGACCGACGGTCGTTCTTACATCGTCGGCGGGACGGGCATCACAGTCACTTCGGCTTCCAACGGACAGATCACCATCACGGGTTTGGCGGCGTCGTCTTCTATCGACGCCCCGATCAATGCTTCGTATCTCGTACTAAGCCTCGATGGAACGTTGACGTCCGAACGAATCTTTTCGCCCATCAACGGCCTCAAATTCATCGATGGAGGTGCTGGCGGAACTTATAACCTCTTCATCGATGATCGAATTATTGCGACCATCTCAGGTTCGACATTCTCCGGAGTTACGAATCACACGGCGGGTCTCTCAGGATCGCTAACGCGTCTTACCGACGGCCGCTCTTATATCGTCGCCGGCGCTAACATCGTCATCACCTCGGCTTCTAACGGCCAGATCACGATCAGCTCGATCGCGACCGGTAGCTTCAGCGGATCGGGAATCTCAGGAATCAACGTCTCGGGTAGCGGCACACCTGTGTCCGGTAACCCATACGCAAACATCAATTTTACGGGAGCTGGAGTCAGCGTCGCTGCTGCCGGTAACGGCGTTATTGACGTCACTATTCCAGGAGGCAGCGGCAGCTCGGGTGGCGGAGCTGATGTTTCTGCGTCTTATGTCGTTCTCGGCTTGACAAGCAGTCTAGCCAACGAAAGAGTGCTGCAGGTCGGCACAGGCCTGACGTTGACAGACAACGGTCCCAACAGCAGCGTCGTCATCGCTCTGAGCACGGCTAGCACTCGATTGGATGTCGATACCAGCGACATCATCATCTGGAGGCTCAACGAGCTTTCCGGAACTCGATTGATCAACTACGGATCTTCGGGATCGATCGCTGATCTAACTGGAAGTTCTCAGCTTGTCTACGGGCGAGCGGGCGTCTACGACTCCGCTATCGATTTCAGAGGCTATGTCCCGACGTACGCCTCTGGCGGTCTCGGAGTCAAACCCAAAGACTACGATTTTAGCGTCTCGTCTTGGATCTATCCATATCAATTCCTGACTGGTGTAGCAGTATTCAAGAATTACGCCACAGGAACATATGTTCAGCAATCTCCGATTATTCTGGGTGTCACTGGAGCCTTTGGTCAGCCATTTGTCCAGCTAAGGACCACCAACGCTGCGACTAACCTGCTGGTGATCGATGAAAGCCGATCTCTGGATGTCTACAATTGGAATCACTTCGGATTCACGCTGTCTGGTTCCGGAACTTCGGCCATGGCTCGTTTTTATGTCAATGGTGATTTTGTCAAGTCGATGACGGTCTCCGGATCGATCGATTATAACGGCAACGGTTGGTGGAGCGTCGGCGGAATTCCGACAGCGGGTAATCAGTCGGGCGACTACAAACTCAACGAAATCAGAATTGCCAATGTTGTTAGAAATGATCAGTGGTGGAGAGACATTTACACTAAGGGTCTGCGAGGAGTCACTGTCAGCGGATCTTCAACGGGAGGATCGTCACAGGGGTTTGTAACAGGTACCTGGAGAGATCCAGGAAACGCATTTGTCACGACAGGCTCCGTCTCCATCGACGGTCAGAACAGAACAGCTGCACAGATCGGTTCAGATGTATTCTTCTACGTCAGCGGCTCGATGAACCAGACAGGTTCCGGAGCTAAGCACGCTCTTTTTGGCGGAGACGCGTACTTCTCCGGATCTGTCGTTTATCTCGGCGGCATGATTTACAACTCCGTTACGGTAACAGGATCGTACTTTATCGGAAGGAACGATTATTTGATCGGCGTTCAGCAGCCTAACGGCAGCTCGTCTATCGTCTATACTCCGACTGGCTCTATCAGACAGGGTCGAGCTTATAAGATCGTCGATGTAGCCGGCAACGCTGCCACAGGAAGCATCACAATCTCGGGCTCAGCGGGTGACCTAATTCTCGGATCATCTACTTATCAGCTATCGATCAACTGGGCATCCATCGAAATCATCAAATTCGGAAACGGATGGATAATCGGATAACATGGCATTCGTAGGAAAATCAAACGTAGCATTTCAATCGTCACAGTGGGACGGCACCAAATGGAGACCGGTTATCCAAGGTGTGTTGGGCCAACCAACACCGCTGTCTTCCAGCTGGACATATATCGTGGGTGGTACGAACAATGATGTAGACATGGCGCAAGCGAACAACCTGATTTATTCGGATCGAAATGGACAGCTTCACGTCTCCGTTCAGCTGTGGAATTTCTATGGAAACGGAAACAGCAGCTGTCAATTCTGCAATGTGGGTTCGAAGTTATGAACAAAACTAATAGAGGACTCAAATGACAGCTTATCTCGGAAGACCGACAGGTAGCAACGTTCATTGGGTCTGGAATGGCTCTAACTGGGGACTTTTGCCGTACGGCGGAGGATCGAGCTCCGGCTCTGTCGTCACAGCGTCGATAACCGTGACTCAAATTCATACGTTTACCGGCACGACCGCCAGCTTTGTTGTTCCGGAAGGTGTCACTAGTTTTGATGTCAAAATGTGGGGTCCGGGTGGCGGAGGCGGAGCGTATTCAAGTCAACAAACTGCGGGTGCTGGCGGATTCACATCAGGTACTATCTTAACCACTCCCGGCGAGCAATTTTTACTAATTGTTGGCGGCGGTGGTCTAGGAGTTACGGGAGCCTCAGGCATCGGAGGACTCGGAGGATACGGCAACGGAGGAACCGGTTCTCGAGGAGATGCCTCCGGTGGCGGAGGTGGAGGCTATAGCGGAATATTCACTTCTAGCATCTTACAAAGCAATGCCATTTTGATCGCTGGCGGCGGCGGCGGTTCATCCGGATATCGAACAGGCGGCGGTGGTGGAGGACAGTCAGGAGGAAACGCTTCTGTCGGAGGAGCAGGGGGAACACAAACTGCTGGCGGCGGTGGTGGTGTTACAGGTGGTCGACTTTTTGGAGCTAATGGATTTGGAGACAGACTAGTCTCTACTGTTAATGATGACGCCGGCGGCGGCAGTGGTTATTGGGGCGGTGGGGCGTCCTCCGGAGACGGCGCAGGAGGCGGAGGAGGTTCAGGATTTATCCATTCATCGCTGTTACGAGTGATTAACAGCGGGACTCTGCAGGGAAATGGTGGAGGGACGAATATTCGAGCCACCCCTCCGATGAATTCTGACATCGATTATCTGACGATCATTTCATCGTCGGCGGCGCTCACCGCTCCTCCGTTCGCCGTCGGATCTGGCGGAGGAGTCGGGCAAGACGGTGGTCACGGTGCAATACTGATTCGTTATACCGTTGGCCAAAATACCGCTCTTTGGTATGAAGACGATCCTAACACGGCTTTTATCACATCATCAGTCGCGATAGGAATCACAGGCAGCGCTCAAACTAAGGGAGCTGACAACTTCGTTTATATCAGCGGCACAATCGGTCTGAGTGGCTCGCTCGCGCGGAAAGCTGTTTTCGGAGGAGACACTTTTACCTCAGGTTCAACGACTTCCGCTTTCGGATTTTCGGGATCATTGACTCGTCTGCCGGGCGGACAATCATACATCACCGCTAGCGATGGAATCTCTATCACATCGGCATCCAATGGACAGGTTGGCATTGGATTGGCATCTCGACTTTTTGCCTACGATCTAGATTTCACTTTATTGGCTAGCTTGAGTTTATCTAACGGAGCCAACACAATCGATGGTAAGACGTGGCAAGGATCTAATTCTGGAGCGGCGTCTACTTTTGATATCCTGAGCGGTACAGGACTTAGACTATTCAACAACACGACGAACTCCGACTATAACAACGGAACTCGAACAGCTCCCATCTTGGAAGCTCGAATCACTGATTTCTATCCTGATTACGATCCGGGCAAGCACCGAGTCAGATTTTGGGTTCAATTCACTCACACGGCCGATCAAAATTTTGAGACCGCGCGAATCGGATTTGAACGTTCGGGATCCGAAACTACTCAAAACTTCCAGACCGGTCGACAGTTCAACGGTGGCAATCTTTGGTTCAGCACTACTACTAGCACTGCAACATCGACTGCATTTTCGGACAGCACTGACACTACGCACGATGTCGGGGTAGTTGAGTTTTTCAACTATTCCGAGATGGTGTCTTTATCGGGACTGTACAGCGGATCTGACTGGCCAGCTTCCAATCAGCTTAAGATTAGAAATCGAGCGTCCCAGTTCAACATCAACGGCGGCATCAAAAGCCCGTCTGATCTGGCTGTCTTCGTGTGTTCCTCGACGACCAACACTAACGGCAACATGCAGATGGTCGTCAAGAAGATTCGAATCGAAATTCGCTGATCAGCGTTTGATTTCGACGATCTCTAGTTGAGGTCTAGGAGCACGCTCAAAGATTTTTCTGAGGGCTTCCTGGCGCATCTTTTCCTTACGCGCCTTCTCTTCCGGAGAATCCTCCGGTGGGATCGTAATGACGTCATCACCGTTGATCAGATCGAGTACGATCATTTGGGCCACTCCTCGCCGCTAAGGCGCTCTACAGCATAAGTAGTTTCGTTGACGGTGTAATACGCCCGCTTGATACCGTAGTTGTGAAGGACCTCGTGACACATAGCGCACGGGCAGGAGTTTCCCACTTCTCCGTTACGTCCCAGCTTGGCAACGTAGATTTTGCAACCCGTCAAATCGGTCTTACGGCGAACTTGAAGGATTGCGTCGATCTCGGCATGAATAGTCTGAACATCAGGATGATGAGCGTAGACCGCGACGAAGGAATTGACCTTCGGTTTGTTGAAACCGACAGACAGGATCGCTCCGCCCGACACGAGAATCGCGCAGTGAAAAGCCGTGAGCTCCGTTTTCAGGAGCTCCTCGTGTTCGGCCCGCAGCTTGGCTACGGCCTGTGCCAAGAGCTTTTCGGCCCTCAAGGGAGATCCTTAATGAGTTTGTCCAGGTGATCGAGATTGCTCGTGCTGATCTTGTCAGACTTGGCGAGCGTCATGTAAAAATCTTTCGCCGAAGTACACTTCCCGATCAGCCGATCGAAAAAGCACTTGCTATTGTATTTGAGCATCATCACCTGCCTCGCGAAGGCCTTACGATCTCGTCCCTGATCGGAACAGTTGTAAGCGATATCGTAGTTACGATCCATCGAATCGAAGATGTGCATCAGATCGATTCGAGCCTTTTCGACGGCACTCGCCGTCTCTTTGTCAAGAAGAGGCATGACATCGTCGATCTTCTCGGCGAGAATGTAGTGGATCATGTTACGTCGCGACGACAGTAGCATATCGCGTGACTTCGAAGCCAGAACGTATTCCGGATTCTTGATCTTGACGCGATTGAACTTGGAATCGCGTAGGACGACGCCTTCGGCTTCCGTGCCTTTGCGTTCGTTGACGAACTTGACGATGTCCTCGATAGAAGACAACGAGTGCACCTTGGGACGCGGAATGATATCGGCGATCGACGGCACAGTGATGCCGAAATACTGGGACGGATCGACCTGTTCCTTGCCCGTCCAGATCGAACGACAACCCAGAAGGACGATGCCCTCGTCGTACGAGACGACGACCTTGTTGACGTTAGAGACGAGCTCAAACATCCAAGTGAAGTTCGGATCGAGCATTTCCGACAGCTGCTTGAAGCTAACGCCCGTCGTCGCCTTGACGGCTCGATCGAAGAGCTTTCGAAAAGTCAGATCGCCATGAGTGACGGCGCCTGCCGAGATAGGAACATCGGCCTCGGCCACCGAGCGCGTCGCGACGCACCATTCTTTGGTGACGTCATCGAGGTAAACGATGATGAGGGTGCCGTCGATCTTTTCCTCGACTCGGAGTTCGACGTCATTGAGATCGACGGCCACTTCGACGCTGTGATCACCATAGTTGTAGAAACGATTAAAAGGATACGCTACAACCTTGGACTTGCCAAAGATCTTGGAAGCGTAATCCGGATCATCGCTCAAGACTCGAGGAGTCTGCGGCCTGATGATGAGACCGCGGCACTGGTTGACGATCGTTCCCGGCTTTGAAGCCACCTGGTCGTAGTTGAGAGACAGCTTGGTGCCGCTCGACGAGAGGCGCGCCGCGACGCCGAATTCCCTCTCCAGATCAGCGAGGGAATGGGTCTCGAGATATTCCTGAACGGCGAGTTTGAAAGTCTGCTTCAGTCCCATGGCACTATCATACCATGGGTAGCAGATCGTTTACATCAACCGCAGGATCGTGATTCCGACATGTAGGGGCGGTGCTTGGGACAGTTCCATCGCGCGCAGAAAGAACTGACATCTCGACGAGTGACGCAGCGCGTCGACTTGTCCTCGGGATGCATGATGCTGACGTCGCTCTCGAAATCGTGCCTGAGCCCCAGGACGTGTCCGAATTCGTGGGCGAAGACCTCAGTAAACTCGTCGGCCGTCTTGAGACGATCGGCGACCAGCATGATGGCTTTTCTATGGCAGCTGTTGTTGGTATGACCGTAGAGCACGCCGTGACCGTTGCCTGAGACTGCCTTTTCGACGGCTTTGACGACAGGACTGTCACTGGTAAATCGAAGGATGAGAACAGCGCTGCTGCAACCTTCGGACATGCTCCAGAAAGGAGCCCGGGGATCGAAGGAGTTCCACTTGCTGTGGGGATCGACCCAAGTATCCTCCTCGTCCTCTTTGGGTTCGGGCAAGCCGGACGCTGCCCGTTCCTGAGTCAGGTTCATTCGCTGCTGCATGTCGTTCTCAAAGGCTTCTCGTCCCGGATTATCCGAAACTTCCATCTTCAAAACGTCAGAAAGGGGATTCGTCCACATACGAATCCCCCTCAGGATCAACTCTCGTTCCGGTCCGCTGAACTCGGGATCGATGAGTACTCGGCCTTTGATGATCGGTTCGACCTGGGCCGCCTGCTGTGCCTTTCCGAGCGACTCTGCTGTTTTTGTCGGATGGCAGCTGCTGCATGTACTAACGAGGGTTACCGGAAAGAGGAGAAGCAAACTCGCCTTCGAAAGAGTACGAAGGACGGAGCCGAAAAATTTTGAAGCCATATGACGCACCTACTTCTTATAATAATGGCTCCGTGATCCGTCGATTACAGTTTATTTAGCGAACCGACATACCACTTGCTGACGGTAGTCACTTGATTGATATCCATGCTGTAAGAGCCTTCCGGAAAAATGACTCTAAGAGTTGTACCTTCGCTTTTGCTAAAGCGATCGATGACTACGCCGCATGATACTTGCTCTCTTAGATTTCTAAAAGCTGCTTTGCCCGCTAGCTTTAACAACTGAGAGCAATTTCGTTGACAAGGTGTGAAAACGACTAAATCGCCAAGCTCTATCATAGTATCATCCTATCCTGGCTGGGATGGTCAATACACGAACTTTCAATTGAGTGTGAAAGCCGACTCCAGGGCTACGATCGTATTGACCATGTCCTGTTCGAACTTTTCGCGCTCATCCGGATCGATCTTGTAGAGCTTTTTGATGTGTTCCTTGTAAGAGAGGACCGTCTGACGCAGCCTCTTGACGAAGAGATAAGCGTTCTCTTCTCCGATCACGTCTTTCCACTTTTCTTTGACGGCTTCCCCCTTGATGTCGGTGTTTCCATACCACAGGGTGGCCATCTTTTTGAGATCTGCGTCGTTGAAAACAGCGGCGCTGACGCTTGGAGCCTTAAAAAGGTTCGACATGTCTTTCTCCTCAATCAAACAAGGTAATCATAAGTATCGTACGATGTAAGGCCCGAAAGATCATTTGTGGGTCTCTTTCCACGAGAAAGATACCCTTCTTAGCCTAGACTGCTCGACGACCGTCATCTTGGGATGAAAGTAGACGAGCCAGGTCCTTTCTGACTTTCGGACGAGGGCATTGGGAAAGATCTCAATCGCCACACCGATCGATCCCTCAGGGATGGGCATGCTACGAGTCGCGTCCGACCTCTTGACGTCCCGTGGGTTCTTGTCGAGAATGATAGCCCGACCCGAGTAATAACTTCCCTTGTCATTGAATATGACGAGGCAACCTGGGTAGATGCTGTTGCTGGTTGGCAATTCGACGTTGGACATCGTCATCTCGAAAATATGAGAGCCATTCCTAGCGGAGTCGTCAACAATATCGTTCCGATGAGAATGACATAGATCAGAAACCACCAGATCGATTTGACGAAGAGCGAATCTTCTATCAGGGATGGCTCTTGAACCCAGGAATCAGATGCTTCTTCATGCCTAGGCCATAGACGTCCTCGCCCCGGGCCAATCGTTCCTTGATAAGAGCCTTTTCGGCGAGCATCTTCCTCTGGCTTTCCTTCCACGACTCCACTCTCGCTTTCATCACCTTGGGATCCCAGAGGCGTCTCATCTCGTTGGTCTTGACGATCAGATCTCTGGCCGTCATGTCGTTGATGACCCCTGTCGCCATGCACAGGGACAGCATGAAGACGACCACCTCTTCCGGGAAGTTGTGGCCGACGGCTCGCAAAGTATTGATGATGTGCACGGCGTAGTTCTGCTGAGTGAAGATGATCTTCTCTCCGCCCGATCTCACGTTCTGCCACCCATACGCTCTGCGACGGGAGGGTTCGGGATCGAAAGGCAGCGCTTCCATCGTGCGAGCCATATCGGCCATGATCCGATCATGGGTGATGCCCAGATGCGCGATGCGTTCGTATCCATACTTCTGGATGTACTTTTGGATTCGATAGAAGCTGAGAGGAGAGTCCCAGACGACCACGTTGAGAGTGTTGCTGCGTTCGTTCTGGAGCCAACCTCGGGCTCGCAGAGTTCGCATCTTGCCGTTCTCTCGAAAAAACCCGATCATCGAGTTGAGAATGTCGAAACGCGCCAGCGTCGTAGGCAAGTCGCCGAAGGCACATTTGATGAGCTGGAAGGGCAGAGTCTTGCCCTTCTGATCGATCTCGCCCGCCGTGACGTTGACGGCGAAGATGCCCCGACGGTCATCGTTGATAGTCTCTTCCCGGTTGTGATTTTGAGGGTCGACTTGAAGTCCCATCTGAACTCGACCCCTGCGACCCAGCAGGTCCTTGAATGCCGTTTGGTAGGCCGCGTCGTCCGGGAAGAAGAGATCGCAGTCACCAAACTGTCTATAGGCGTTGGCATCGACTTCGTCGTAACCACCCATGTGATCGATAGTCTCGGTCACGTACCTGGGACAGCCGCCCGCGATGAAGCCGCCCGCGTCCAGCGCGCATTCGACGATCTTTCTTTCGACGGGTCGTAGGCTTTCTAGGAAGCGATCTGCGCAGCCGTCGTCGACGGCTTCGAACTCGATAGGGTTGACGATACGGGAATCGATGAAAGACTGCAAGTTATTTTCGGAGGACGTCTGAATCATTCTGGACCTCGGGGCAAGAGACGGGTTCCGATTCGTCATCGGACCATCTCGCTTCGGCGTAAAGGAAAAAGGAAAACATGCGATTAATGTGATCGGCGTCCCAGGCGGCTCCCGTTAGGAGCCAAACTCGACCGTCGACACGAAAAATGAGCTTGCGATAATCGATCTTGATGCCTTTGCGTTCTTCCCAACCCTCTTCCCGATCGATGATCTCATAACCATCGGGCGGATTGAGAGAAAAGATATCCCAGGCGGTACGGCGATCGATGGAAAGGAAATTGAGATGCATCAGCGTTTTATCGTCTTGACAAACGTCACGGGGCGGTCGGCACGCAGGAGAGCCGACGATTTGAAAGGTTTGATCGCCTGGCCGTCTTTGGCTCGTTTGTGCGATTTCTGAAATTCGGGTCCGAGGAACAGAAAGATCGCCTTGAGCCGCGGCTTGTTAGGTTCGATCTGGCTTTGCTCCACACGGGTGCCGGCGTTGAAAGCTCCGATACGTTCGACATCAGAAATCAATGCGTTGAATCGATTCAAGATATCGGAATCCCTGGAACGGTCGCTCGCGATCCCGGGATTCTTTAGATCATTGACGATGCTCGCTACCGCCGGGATGGTCGAAACTCGCGCTTCGAAGGCCTTGTCCCACTCTTCATCGCGTTCAGGACCGGTCAAAGCCTTGCCATCGATCTGACGTAGATCGTCATCGGAGGTGGTCGCTAGCTTATCTTTTGCGATGGGGGGAATGAACGCCATTACGAGATCTTACTAAAAGATTCGAGTTCTCTCAATTGTTCGTTGAATCGGGTGACGCCATTTTTGATGATCGTCCAAAGGACGATGTAGTGCTCTGACTCCGGGAGATAGAGAAGTACGATCCCGTAACAGTGAGTCCTCGAAAGGACCAGGTCCCCGACCCGCGCTTTAGCGGCAGACACCGTTCCACTTTCTAGGTTCTCCGCAGCCGAGGTATGACATGTTTGTCGCAAAGACTCCCTGAGCCCGGGACCAGTTGTGATCGATCTCCCACGATTTGTTGGCTGCGGCGCATGCAATCTGTCGTGCTTCGTTGAGACGGCAGGCGTCTTGCGCCGCCGACGGTCGATCAAGCCCGCTTAGAATCAGAATGAGAATCGACAATGTCGAGAGGAGTGTAGCCCGCTGGATCATCGGAATCGTCCTTGAGAATTTTGGGATCCCGTAAAAAAGCGGGATGCAACATTTGATATGCGGGGTTGGCAAAGTAAAGCGTGCCAAAGTAACCGCCTTCGTATACCGGGTCATTCCAGGGCTGAATGCGCATGATGACGCCCCAGCTTCCAGAATGCCTATTGAATATTAAGTCTCCGACCTTGAATGGTCCTTGGACCGCTTGTCCAGAATATTCTGGGCCCAGGTCTGGGGCCACTGGACGAACTCCTGGTACTCGGTCCAACTCATCTGCAGATACTGATGCAACGGCCGACCCGTTTCGGGACCGTTGTGCCAGGCAGTGATCCAGTCGTCCATCGTTTCCAACAAACCGTTGATCTGATCCGGTGTCACTTTCATCTCTTTTCATTCTCTTCTAGAGAGGTGATTGACCAGCATCGGTGCTCGCCGGCGTTGTCAGCTTGGCACTTTCGTCGAAAGATGACTTTCGTCGCTTCGACTTCGGTAGACGATTCCTCGACAATTTGAGGTTCTTGGTATGTACCTGACACGCAGGTCCATTCCTTGACGACGTATCCCATGGCGCACCCTTACGGCGGCCTAGCGGTCGTCGTCCCCCTCATCGTCGCTCAGAGAGTTGCGCATCTCCTCGATGGCCATGGCGAACTGAAAGAGCGCGACGGCTGCTCCTAGCACGGCGACGGTCTTGGGTGAGAAAAGCTTCTTGGCTACTCGCCCCAGCGAATCCTTGACATCTTGAAACTTCATGTGTCGGCTCCTTGGTCGGACCTTAGTATCTATCTAACATACGATAGTAGATGATTACACAGCAACGATTTCGCCGTACATCGTTCTATAGCTACCGTCTAAAACGAAATGAACGTAACCGGGAGGAACAATATATTCGGTGTTCTCTACGAGGATTCGATACCCTCCCATCAGACCCCAGTGCTCTCCGATTCTGACCCGTTCGTGACCCAAAAAGACGCCCAGACGGTTGTTGGGCAAACTCATCCGGATGCTGTCACCATTACGATCAGGCATGGGCGTCCCATCAGCTCGTCGGGCCTTTTTGTCCTCGCCGGCGAATGCGATGTAATCAGAAAACCGAGTAACTGGCACTTTCCCGCCCTCGAAGGCCCACGAATCGTTCGTCAAAATGACAAGCTCTCCCGCCTGGTGGACCCGATTGAGTCTCGCCTTCTTTGCCTGACCACGATTGCGACGTCGACTTCTCATCTTTTTCTTTGAAGCAGCATCGCTTCGGGTTCGAAGGTTCGCAACGTCTTCATCGGGCGCTTTTCGTCAAACGAGTCGATGTAATAGATGGACCAAAAACGTTCGGGACCCGGAGGCGGGCCGTCGATGTCGTGCTCTTTGACCTTGAAGACAAAGTAATGCTGCCCGCTTAGAGCGATAAGATCCCCTCGTCGGACGTCTTCCCATTTGAGAAGCATCGCATCACTTCTCCTGGGACCCGGTCCCTTTCTCTTCGTCATTTGACGAGGGAGAAGCCGTCTCTTCGGAGATCATCTTTTGAAACGCGACCTCATCGTTCCACGCTTCGATCGTCCAGCCGCACTGCTTGAGGACCTCACAAAAGATACGATTTTGTTGATCGCTTTTCCAAGGATGTTTCTTGATCTCGAGAGCCTCAGAAATGGCCCACCAAGCCGAGGCTAGATCCTCGTAGGAGGGCGTGAACGCGTCTTCCATGTTCATAAGAATTACTCACGTGTCGAGTTTTCGATCACTTCCGATCGGGATTGGGTTGGATCATTTCCAATTCGCTAGAGCGCACGAATCCGGGTTTTCCTTCTGATGTCATGACGACGGTCAGGCGACCATTGGGCGAATCGATCATGTCGAGGACAATGACACCCTCGTTAGGCTCGAGATACTTTCCTTTTCCACGATAGATCGGTCGCTCTCTATTGCAAGACCAGCAGCATCGAACTCCGCTGTCACGTCCCGAATACGCATTCCGCCACTTATCCCTCGGAGTGGGTTTTACCAGGTCTCCGATGTGATAACCAAACTTGACGGCCAGAGCCTCTAGTTTGATGGTATCGCTCACAATTCTGTTTCGAAGGATCTTGCTATCGTATTGTCTCATCAAATGTCCTATAATGTAAGTAAGTGGATCCGCGTCGCGACATAGCAGCTTGGACTCCGGGACAGAGCTTTTTGATCATCAGAAACGAGCATGATAGAAATTGCGCTCCGGCTTTCTGGGACGGCCAACCCAATCCTCTAGAATTCAACCCATCGACGGGTGGCCTCAGAGGACTCGATCACTTTCCCGACGAGAGTTACATCACATGCATCGGTGACGACATCAGGCCGTGGATGAATTCTCCTACCTTCGTTGGTATTAATTGTCTCTACAAGGACAGAATTGTTTGGTTTTTGGTCGATACCGATCAATCTCGAGACGCGTCAAAGAAACCGTTCGGCTTCGAACTGGTTCCTATCGATCGCTCTGTCGTCGCTTTTTGCCCGAGAACGTCTGAGTAAACCAATACTTGACAGTCTCGTTAGCGATATCGTTGAATGACTGGGGCTGGTGACCGTGTATCACGTCGTCTGCTTGACGAATCTCGATCCACCCTGGATATCCATCGGGAGGGATGATTTCGACAAGGACGACGTTTCCTTGCTTCGACACGTAAGACTGACCGGTCACGAAGAATGGTTCGTTTGATTGGATCTGACGATTCGAATCCAATCGCGTCGTACCGTCGGGCTTGAGTTCTCGAATCTGCATATTGAGCGGGATCCCGCCCCAGATGCCTCGACTTTCCGTCGCCTTGTCGGCCGAATCGGGAGCCATCATGTACGTGCCCGCTTCTACCTTCGTCTTGGTGACGAAAGAATTAGAAGGAACAGCATTGTTGTAGAAGTAATTGCTATCCTGTCCCCAGCGGGCGCTCGCGGCCTTGTCCTTCGTGACCGGTCTTCTGTTCTTCATTGCTGTTCCTTTTTGAGGTGTTGCGCGACGAAAGTCCTGTCTTGTACGAAATACGGGATATCCCAGATGGGAATCCAGCGAGTCTTCTCAGCGACAGCGTTTTTGACCTGCTTGGTACGCTTGTCAACGTACTCGACATTCGCTTGAAAGGATTGTTTGATAACGCAGCGACCCCGGGTCGAACCGATATCCTCGTTCTCCCAGGGCTTGCCCGCTTCTCGCACCATCTGCTTCATGACATCGCACGACTTTCCCAGCAGCTGCTTGTGGGAAAAGAGCGATCGAGCGAGCATCTGGACGGCGTTTCGAGCGGCGTCCGATTGCCTCCAGATGAGATAGTTGATGACCTCTTCCTTAGGCAGGACGAAGACTCGAGAATCAAATTGAGCGACTCTCATCTTGCCGAAGACCCTTGGAGACTCCAAAGTCATACGGGTCGAAGCGATCGCTGCCGAGATGGAGCACATCTTTTGGATGTTTCCATCGAACCAGATGTTGGCTCCGTTGCCCGCGGAGACGATGACGGACACCTCGTCCGATTGGACATAGGCTAGCTGCGCTCCCTGGATGTTTTCGCACAGTTCGCGAGCCACCTCGTTCATCGAAGATTGTAGCATCTCGTCAAACGGCTCTTTAGCCCCTCGAGTGTAGGTGTGAAATGCTCGACCGTCGACACGAATGACGACCACGTCATTCTCGTTTTCGACCTTGAGGTAACCGCGGTAGGTTCCCTCGTACTGCTTCATTCTGTCAGAGAGGTCCATAGTACCCTCACACGTCGTATTCGTTCATCAACTGCTTGCCCAATTTCAACAGGAAGTCCGGGCCGTACCTCAGATTACCCGTCGCTTCGAGCGCATGCTCGAGAAAATCGGGTATGATTTCATTGGGATACCGAGTCGAGGCGATGCCCCAAGCGACGGCGGCCACCGAATCGGTATCGCCGCGCCATTCGATGGTTTGCCGCAGGATATCCATCAATGATGGTTGCTCGATGAGCAAAGTCATGACGGCGTGAGCCGTGTTGATACCGATCCCGCGACCGTGTGGGTCGCTATGCTGCAGACCCACTCCACCCCTCCAGGGTTCGCTCAGAAAATTCAGATCGGGCAAGTAACGGGTAACATAGCCCGGCAGATCCGAAAAAGGAGTCGATTCGTAGAGGGCAAAGTGAGACATGAGTCCGACGACTTGCGCCGACCGGATCCCTCCGAACGTATCATGAGTGACTTTGGCTTGCGTCTCGCAAACTTTGATCACTTCCTCGGGGGTGAGAAGCACGCCGATCGGAACGGCCCGCATGCAGGCCCCGTTCTTGTTCGAATCGAGCATCAGGTTGAGCTTAAGCTCGTTGACTGTTCGTGACCGCTCGAGGATCTCTTGAAACTTCCTGGAGTAGCCGTCGCGTGGATCCCGTTTGAAGGCTTCGAAGAAGTGCCAGGCGAACATATCGGTCGTCAGGTAGTTGTCCCAGTAGCAGCCCGACGCGTCGGCCAACAGGGCTTCCGTCACGGCGACAGACATCTGAGTGTCGTCGGTGTACATACCCGGATTGAGCTTGTGATGCGTCGGATGCTTGTGAAAGCGCTCGAACTTGAGGACCTCGTTAAAGAGTTCCGGATGTTCTGTACGCTTGCAATACTCGACGGCCATGGCGTAGGCGTCGCCCTGGGCGATACGAAGGAGAATCTTGTCATTACGATTTTTCATTCTTTGATCGAGCCGTGCTTTAGATAGACATTGCTTTTCTTATGTTTCTTTTTGCATTCGTTTTCGTGAAAAGAAAAAGAATATTCGGTTCCTAGACCCCGGCATGCGCTCTCAGCTTCATAAAGCTTGTTGATTCTGTACACGCCCCATAGCGATCCAAAGATTACCAATGCCGTGTATGAGATCAACAAAGCAGAAAAAAACGTTTGGAATTTCATCCCCACCTCCGATGTGGCTTCCTGAATCTATCTATGTTGTCATCGAGGGCGTCGTTCATCAACTGAGCTGCTAACTCGAAGAGGTCCTTGTCCGACCTCGAAAATCTATTGAACGCGTTCTCCTGCGTCCGTCGTCCCAAATCATCCAAGCCGATGCGGGTCAGCTCCTCGCGCATCCAGACCGAGATCGTGACATTGTCTTTCGTCTGCTGATCGCAGACCCAATTGGGACCCCGGCCGACAGCATACGATGAGAACAGCCTATCAAATTCGGCGCTCACCTTTTCCCGTATGCTGTCGGCCGTGTACCGTTCCATGTCAGCCCAGCTTATGGCGGATGTGAGCCACGAACTCTTCGTGAGAGTCGACGATGCTCCAGAAGCGCCGCCCGAGCTCGGGGTCGAACTTGGAGAGGTCCAGGGCGACCTGTTCGCGCGTGTGATAAGCTCCACCGTAGTAGAACTTCTTGTCTCCGTTGAAGTGGACGTACATGGTGCCGACGAGTTCCTGAAATTCTTTCTTGTTCATTGTCTTCTCTTTGTTACGGATTGTTCTCGATGAAAAGTTGGTCCCGACGAGCTTGCAACCATCGAAGAGCTGTCGCGGACATGTCGGGATGCATGACCATGAGATCGTCGATGGCTTGGTATTTGTGAGTCGCTAGAGCCGCAGAGAGGTCATCGTAAAACTTTTTTTGACGCTCTCTGCGCAACTTGTAGCGAGTGACGATGTAGGCGAATCCCAAGCCCGAGCCGCTGAGGATTCCCAGGAGGACAAGAAACTCGCCGAACAGCATCAGTCTTTCCGTTCCGAACGGCTGCGGACGTACGAGGCGAGGTCTTCGAAGCCTTTGATGAGGCCGACGACCTTCTCCGCAAGGATGGGATCGAAGGCTTTCACCTCTTCGGCGTACTCCTTGCCCTCCTTGAGGAGGACAGTGTTGAACTCCGAGTTGGGATCCTCGACGTCATCGAGGATCTCCTGAATGCCGGCCTGAAACTCTTCTTTCGTCATCATGATGCTTCTCCTATCAGCTCCTGGAGGGCCAGGGTTTGAATTCGACGTCGACGTCGTAGCTCTTGTACTGCCCGTCCTCGACGACGACGCCCATCAGCTTGTAGGGCTCGTCATCCGATGTTTCGAGAAAGAGCAAGGCCTCGATCCGACCCTTGATGTGCGGCACGATCTGCTTGACGAAGATGCTCTGGAACGAAGCTCCCGAGTCCTCACCACACCACAGGAGATCGAAGCCGATCTTGTCGTTTTCGAGGACAGGATCGGTGACGGCCTGACCGCAGTTCTTGCAGAACTTGGAGTCGTCGTCCAGATAGATGTCGCAGGGCTCGCAGTGCTTCTCGACCTCCTCAGCTTCGTCGAGGGACTCGTAGAAGTTTCTGAGCCAGCACTCCTCGGGCAGATCGTAGTCGTGCTCCTCGAAAAGCTCGCGTACCTTCTCTTCGTCGATCGTGGCTGTGGATTTCAGGACGGTGACATTGGCAATGTCTTTCATGGTCTTCTCCTTGTTAAGGCTTCTTGGGCGTCATCTGGAGGATGACGTTGGGATTCGACGGGACCATGACCGACCCGCCCTTGTCGGCGGCGTAGAAGTATACATCGCGGATGTAGTACTCGGGATTGCGGTGAAGGGCCGCGCCGATGACGTCGATCTTCTTGGCCTCAGCCTGCGCCTCGACCTCGCGCTTCGTCACTTCGAGTTTGGCCGTCTCGATCTCGGCTTCGACCTTCGCTCGGGCGGCGATCGCCTTGTCCTTCTCGATGGCTTGGACGGCTCGGGCCGCGTTGGCGGCGTCCATCGCATCCGGGAAATCGAGGTTGGAGAGGTTCATCGTGTAGATGGTGACGAGCTTCTGCTGCTGCTTCTTGAGGTTCTCCTCGAAGGACTTCTTGACCTTGTCGAAGATCTCTTCGCGCTTCTCGTTGACATCGTTGGCGATGTAAGGAGAGACGCTTTCGCGAACGGCCTCGCCCATCGCCGGGCGGATGAAGATCCGATAGACCTGATCGGCCGTGATCGTCAGCGTCGGATCGGCGGTGGCGGAAGCGTGCTGCGACGCGTCTTCCTTGCCCTTTTCGGGCGCCGGCTGCTTGCCCTCGGGAGAAAGCTTTTCGAGCAGCGTTTGGACGGTCTTTTCCTCGTCGCAGGCCGCGCTATACGAGACGTAGACATCGAGAGAAAACTGGACGCCGTCCTTGGTGAGAGCTGTCAGCGACTCTTTGACGGTGCGCTGTCCGCATTCCACCATGCGAATCTCGGGGTAGATGCCCGTATAGTACGTGCCGGGCCCGAGGATCGGACCCTCGAAGCCGGCTCCGCCGGCCCAGAGAGCCGCGGCTCCCGTCTTGTCGAATTTACGACCCTTGTGGGCCGGAGGAACGTCTTGGCTGCCGCATCCGATGAGAGAGAGCGCCGCCAAAGCAAGCGCGATCCTACGATACATATTTCATGCTCCGTGTGGGTTATAGTCCTATCCTGCAACCCTAACAATAACACAGGGAGCTATGGCATTACAATACGGCGGATCGTCTCGATTTCGGTGGCAAAGCCGTTGTCGGCAATCGCTGTCTGGACATCTTCCGGAGTGCCGAGACCCCACATGCGAGTCGAAGAAACATTAGAAATTGTCCCGTCGATGTAGTTGTAAGCCGGGCACAAGTAGAATTCGTTGTTGAATCGATCGTTGGCCGTCATCATCTTAGAGATGGCGTCGATAGCGACGTTACGATTCGCATAACCGTACACGCCCACCGTCGCGTGATCGCTGATGGGATTCTTTTCGGCGACGCGTGTGATGAGACCCTTCTTGTTGATCTCGGCGTACGACCATTTGGGATTGCGTCCGGGCTCATCAAACGTTAGGATCGATCCGGCATGCTTATCGAGCGATTTGAGCATCTTCTTGCCGTCGAAGAGGACGAGCTGATCGCAGTTAGCGATGACGATCTTCTCTCCCATGTCGGGCCCGTGGTTCAAGCCCCAGAGCGCCGTCTCGGCGGCGCCTCCTGTCAAAGAGTCTAGCCTGATGACACTTGTTTTGTCGAGATAGAATGCAGTCTGCCCGAAGATTCGTCCGAACTTATCTTGCGTGATGATCGTGACGGGACAATCGACTCCCAATTGGGATCTCATATTGGCGATGACGAGTTCGATCATTCGAACTCCCAGGATTTCGATGAAGGGTTTGGGCTCCTTATAGCCCACTTCTTGAAATCTCTTGCCCTCTCCTGCCGCAAGAACGATCAACCGACAATGTACTTCAGCCATCTTTGAATCCTTTCGAGATCGAGATCGTGCTTGGGATCGAAGACGGGAGTCACGATGCATCCCGCCGCGTGGGCCGAAGCGATGCCGACGGCCGAGTCTTCAAAAACAATAAGCTTCGATGGGACAGTGTTCAGCGCCACGGCCACTGACAGATAGGGTGCCGGAGAAGGCTTCTGGTGCGGCGCGTCCTCGTTCGAAACGATCAGATCGAAATACTTGAGGAGATCGTAGCTTTCGAGAGCCGTCGTGCATGTCGCTCTGACAGAATTGCTGCAAAGCGCCAGGTTGAATCCCCGCTCTTTGATGTGAGCAAAGATGCTTTGCATCCAAGGAACAGTCAGCGGCGCGTTCGGTATGCGAGCCGTCGTCAGCTCCTGCTTGCGATACGCGACTTCGAAAGCTTCATTCTCGTCCTTCAAAAGCTTCATGTCCATCAGCTTGGAGACCTTCTGTTTGGTGCTCAGAGCCTCAAGATGATTCTCGTGAAACTCGACATCGATAATCAAACCGGCTCCCATCTTGCAAGCCTCGATGAAGCACTCTCGATGTAATTCTTTTGCGTCCAGGACGACGCCGTCCAGATCAAAAACGACGACTGTCTGATTCATTTGAAGTTTTTCTGTAGGTTTGAGACGAAGAACTGCAACCAATCAACGGGCCAATCGGTGCAGACACCCATGAACCCATAACCCTTTTTGACGAAATATTCTGGATCGATCCTGGTCTGACCAGCGACATCTAATACGATGGTCCGAGCGGGTGTGATCGAACCAGAAGCGACCAGGTCGTCGATCTGTGGATTCAACCGGGGATGCAACCAGACGATCCGCTTATCTCCGGAGACGATGACAAAGTCATCGTCGGCATGACAAAAGACCAAAGCGTGTTCGGGCAGCATCTCGACCGACGCGAGGTCTTTAGCATGAAACCAAACCCTTGAGATCATATCATTGGTCGTCACGTCTTTGGGCAAGAGAAAATCGGGCTGATCGTGTCCGACCCATAGGCGATTCGAATCGCATCTGATATCGATCTCGATATCGAATCCCATCCTAAGCGCTCTGATAATTTTGAACTCGCTATAATTTTCGCTAGGGCCATTTAAGTTGGCGCGGTGGGAGATGATCCTCATCTTACGATAAGTATTATAATCAGAAGATGAGGATTGCAGCAATCTGGGTGGGACATGTCAGAACTTTTCATCGGGTTTGGCCCGAAAACGTGACAGAAAGATGCTGGAATCGATTGGGTCTGACAGAACCCGTTCGCAACTTTTTTTACACATACCCGGCCGGGCAATGTCGTAGAAATAGACCCGACGATCCGCCGCCTGACTATTCGGCCCAAGAAGCCCTCGAATACGCTAAGCTGATTCTGAATCCTGAAGTCTTCGAAGTGAAAAACACGTCACAGGCTTCGATCGATCTTTATAACGAGGTCTGCAAGAAACGACCCGACATGAATACGGGCCACATTGGCACCGTCGTCCACCAGTTCACCAAACGGCTCGAAGCGTGGAACTCTTTCAAAACTCATCTCCCTGACTGGGAAGAGTTCGATGCCATCGTTTTTCATCGGCCCGATGTCGAATTTCAAGGTCCTGTCGACATTAAACTAGCCGGCTTGACGGAGGACGAGCTCTACACGTTCGACAGTCTTGGTCCGCCCTTTTTCCACGATGGTATGGACGATCGATTCACCATCGGCCATCCCAAAGCGGTCGATCGCTACATGAGAATGGGAGAGAGCGTGCCCAAGATGCTGCTTGAAGAAAAACGAGATTGGTGGCCCGAACAGAATTACGCATTGCACTGCAAGCGCTCGGGCATTAAACGTCTCGAGGCTCGATATGTCGAGCCCGTCAACGGGAAGCACTTGTTGGAGATCGTCCGCTTCAGCAAAGAGGACGGTCAGACGCTAAAAAAGAAACTTAGCGATGCGCGTCTCGGTAGCCGCCCGACTTGCCCGGCGGCCACGATCTGAATTCGACCTCTTCGACATCGTCAGCGCTGCAGCCTTGATGACAATTATAGACGACGAAATCCATCGACGTGCCGGCATGATCCCCGCCGTCGTCCAAGCGGACGGCGACGACGCCGTCGTGATGCTGATCGAGAGCGTATTTGCCCATGACTAGATCGCCGGTCTGCTCGGGACCGAGGTAATCCATCACGGCTTGATGCGCTTTGAGGATTTCGGAATTCTTCGGTTTCGGCCAAGGATGCGGCCAAGACGGTCCGATATCCGTTTCAGCGACGGTCTTGCCCGTCGATTCTCCCGGTCCGGCCGATCCTGCACCGTAGATATCTCCTCCAGCCTCAGGCATCATGTCGCCGCATTCGTAGACTTCTCGAATGAACTTTCGGAGGTCTCCCAGCTTGATACGAAACGTCTTCATCCCTTTAAGTAGGATAGATGAGCGGAATAATGCCGCAGATCTCCGTGCCTTTTGATGTCACGGTGAAGCCGTCGAACTTTCGACCTTCGTGCCAAAAACGAATGTTTCGGATCGTCTGACCTTGATCGTTTTTCTTGGTGGAATCGATGACCCACACGGGAGCATCCTTACCTCCCCGTCGCCAGTACGTTCCTTGAATCATGATCGATCGCACCTGCGATGCCGAGGCGCCGCCCCAAAAATGAGAAGACGTCTTGCTGTCGTTGATGTGATTCACGGCATCTCGAATGATCTTGTCGACGTGCGCGGCGACCGGTCCGGCATTGTTCGACTCGACCTCTTCCGAACACGCTCGGCGCGCCGCCTCGAGCTCTTCTTTGGCTCGTTTGCGATCGATGGCGGCCTGCGCGAACGCCGGATCGATCGCAGCTTTGGCTTCGGCCTTGTACTTCGCTTTGGCGAATCCGCCCACTGGGTTGTTTTCCGACAGGAACGTCGCTTCGATCTTGTTGGCGTCGGGCAACTTGACCCAAAAACGCTCCCCGATGTACTCGTGCTTGGGATGTTGTTTGATCATGAAGGTGACGGACGTGTAGTCGCCGCTGTCCTGTCGGATGTAAATCCGATCGAAGACGAGGTGACACCCGGCAGGAAAAGTGACCTCTTGCTGCTGGTAATTCTTGGTCGCATGATATCGCGGTCCGGGTTTGGCTCCGCCGGCGACGGCACCGCAGAAATCAGCGTTCCGATATTCAGGATGGAGAGTGAACGTCCAGTCCTGATCGAGTTTGACTTCGTCGCCGCACTTGGGAATCCAGATTTTCATCTCAGTTGTCTTTCGAGACGGAAGGAGTCCGGAAAGGACCCATGTTGACGGGTTCAGGCGCTTCTGACTTCTTGAGGTTGCCGAGTGACCAGGTGCACATACCCTCTTTGCCCATCCAAATCATGTAATATTTGGTTTTGGTGACCAGGAGGACATCCTTGACATCCTTCAAGATATAACTGCGCGCCGCCGCTTCGTCTTTGGCTTCGGTTCGAGTCAGTTTCTTTTTGAGAATGAGCGTAACGAGGACGACCATGTTGTCCTCATCGCTCATGTAAGCCGCTCCCTTTTCGCTCAAAGGACCGACCGAATATCCCCTCTTGACGAGGACGGATGTGATGCGATCGACAGCGCCTTCGATCATGACGGGCACGATCAAATACTGCGTCCACTCGTATTTGGGCTCAGGTTCCTTCTTGACTTTCTTTTCGCTGTTCATCTCTGGGTCTCCAGGGAGTCTAGCAAGTCGTCGAGCAATTGCTGCGCGACTGACTCGTCGTCCTTGTCTTTAAGGATGACCTCGTACTTGAGGTCAGGTAAGCTAGAAAGCCGGCGAATACTGTAGCTGTCGTAAACCCACGCGGTCTCCACCTCGTCCGGGTCTTTTAGATCTGCATCGGGCTCTATCGGTTTCGTTAGCGAGCCTGCTAAAAACCAGCCCTTCGACCATACGACGGTCACGGCCGCCATTGGTATGATTATAGACTAACGAGACTTTCCATTACACACTCTTCGAAAACCGAAGTCACCAAGCGTGTCCCCGCGATGACCATCAAGTCGTTCTTCAAATTCGACTCCGCCCAACACTCTCGTGCTAGCTACTGATGTCAAAACATAGTCATCATCTTTTTCGATGTCGATGACCACGTAGTAACGACCCTTATAAACGATGTCCTCGTCGACTTCCTCGTTTAGTTTGATCAGCAGGTCGCCTTCCATAAGATCGTCGACCTCGTGATCGACGAGGACTATTTCGGATCCCAGATGGGAGTACCTCGACTCGCTGCTGCGAAATTGAATCTCGGAAGGGCTAACCCTGTCCCATATACCCATCTGTGATTCTCGTGCTTTCGAAGTCCATAAGACCCGATTTCGATGTCGTTGAGTTCTAGATCGTAAGTCGATGGCCCGTTTTCGGGAGTGGGTCTCACTTTGACCTCTTGGTGAGAGTATTCCTCGAAAAACTTCTTGCAGGCGCTCATGAGTCGATAGACGTTCCCGTCGTCCAGTACTTGGAGACGATCTTCGATCTCGATGAGCTCGACCTTGAAGAAGTAAGTGTTGTGCAGCTCGTCCTCGGGATCATCGCGAAAGCAGGGAGTAGCTGAAAAGTATTTGCCCGGCTTGAGATCTCCGTCGAGCATCATCTGCAAGAATCCCTGCTCGGCTGATCCCACCAGCCAACCCTTGAATAATTCGGGATGGCAAAGTTGAAATCCATGTTTGCCTTCGGGTAATGTCGCTCTGAGCGCCCTTCCCGCCACGTACCAAGGCGTTTCGACGTACGTGTAACCCCATCGAGTGTACCAGGATCGAGCGGCAGCGACGAGGTCCCACCTGATCTCTTGGTTCATCTCTTGCCTTCCTCGAAGGCCGAGCGAGTCATGTCCGACATCTGCTTGATGTCATCCATGTTGAGTCCTGGAAAATTCTGCTCGACGTATCCAGCGATGGCGCCGTAAAGATCGGCTAGCTCGCACAGTTCCAAAACCTTAGCGTTCTGCTTGACAGCGTCCAGAAACTCTTCGTACTCCTCCTGGATTTTGCTGACTTCTCCGTAGACGCCCTTATCGAATTCTCGGGTATGGTATCCCATCAGACCATCTCCTTCCGGTGTGGTTGATATTACTTCGGATTGTTCTTTTGTACTTGGTCGCGAAGCGTGCCGAAGACCCGGTCCCAGCTAAAGAGCCAGATCCCGTAGTTGGCCGTCACGTCGATATGGTGCTGATAATGACGGTCTCTCATCTTTTGCCAACCGGGAATGTATCGCAGAAGATTTTTACGAACGTGGAACGACGCGTGCACCCAGTCATTGAGCAGCCCGAAAACGATGCCGCCGACGATCGAACCGATGGCCCAAAAAAGAGAGAGGGGAGTCAGCAACCAGGCGCCGATAGGAATCGCTAGCAAGGGAATCGCCAGTACTGTGAAAAAGATCGTGCCGCTATCTTTGCCGGCCGATCGATAGCTGTCGGACTCGAAATCATCGATGGGGTACAGCTTGAAGTGATGCACCATATGAGCTCGATAGAGCGCCTTCATCCACGGCTTGTGCATCGCCCAGTGGGCCACGTGACCGAAAAGAGTGATCAGGACAATGTAAGCCACGAAAAAGACGATCGAAAAGATCATAGAGTGCACCAACTAAGCAGTTCGAGGTTTATGTTGTGAAAGGCGGCGACCTGGGCTACCGTCGGATTGTCCGGACAAACGAACATGCCGGGCTCCCAATTCTTATTCATTAGCGTACCTTTGATGTGCTGAGCCCCAAAGGCGTGACCCAGTTCGTGCATCAGGATGCCTTTCGTATCCTTTTCGTAGCGACCGATCTTCATGTAGATCTCTCGCCCGCCGATCATTGAGGCCCAAGCCAATGCTGATGGATCTTTGGGATGATCCTCTGACGTCTCGTGCACCCAAAATCCGCAGAAGGAGTCGTCGTGCGATTTGACAGGCACGAGATGCTTCCAGCTGCCGACAGCCTTGTCCCACATCTCGACGGCTTCGACCGCCGATTTTTGCTGAGAATCGGGCAGATCAAGACAGACGTAAACGGTCGATGCTCGATCCAAATTTGCCAAAGAAGCCGGCGGCTTACGCCAACTAGGAGAGCACGCGATGAACGCCACCACAAATAGAAAGAGAGCGACGATCCGTCGATGCATAATCATGATTATGCATCAGCGTCGATTCCTTTTCATCTTTCCTTTGCGATAGTAGGCGAATTTCGAAACAGGCTTGGGTTTCTCTCGACGTGACTTTTCGAGCCTGATCAGATAAGCGAGAAACGCAAAATCGATCAGGCAAACGATGATGTCGACGACGCTCAAAGAGCGATCGAAAAAATCAAGATCCATCGACGGCTTCGAGCCTCCACGCTTGGTTGGTCCAACCCGTTTCTCCTTTCGAAGAGACGACTTTGTACCAATAGACCCCGCCGCAGAATTTGGCATCGACGAGCTTCATTTCTCCCGGTCTAGATCCTCCCGAAATTCCTTCGGTGTGAATCCTACACAGCATGCCGACGGCTTCGACGTCGGGGTCCTTAGTCATCATAATGAGAGCCCTTGCTGGGACGTTCCGTCGACCAGTAATTGTGCTCTCCCGTTTTCGTGTTTTCCGAGCTAAAGCTGTGAGGCGTCCCGCAGCAAGAGCAGCCAACGTCGGTCGAGTCTTTGCCCGTCAGCTCCTCCCACTCTCGGATGGCGTCTCCCATTTTGTGGAAATGTTTGCGAGCTCGAGTCGCCAACGCTCCGATGAATCGATCTCCCCCGCTGCCGAAGACGTTCCTGACTTCGGGATCGCTGTACCAATCGACCTGCCATCCCCCGCGTGCGAGATTGTTCCAATCTTCGTCGCCCAACCACCAGCTTCCGCCCGAATTGTTGGACGAGTACTCGACGATCAGGTCCCCCTCTCCACCGAGAGGAATACGGCGACGACCCGCAGGATCTCCGGCCGCATGTTTCAGATCCTTTTCGTACATCACTCCCGCATGCCGATCCAATCGAGGCTCGGGCCACTTGAGCTTGTATTTTGTCTGTCCAGGAACGGAATCCTCCCGCTCGATTCCAACGACGACGGCTACTTGTCCTTGAACGATACTCGTCGGAGCGGCGGGCTTACGGCTGACCTTGGGAGTTACGAGCTCCCCTTCCTTGAATTTGGACATGGGACAATTCTAAGCCAAGGAAGCGTCGATTACACTAGTTGGAGCATACTTAAGTCATGCAAATAAGGCTGGGAGAACTTAGAAGGCTGATTCGGGAGGCACTCGATGAAAGCACGCTGGCTCCTCACCCGTCGATCGAGATGGCCATCGAAAAGATGGTCGATAGCTGGATCATCGATATGAAAAATCGTTTCGATCCGCACGATCCGACTATGGCTCGCGGGGGAGAAAAAGAATGGCACGTCCAGGTCGCTATGGCCGGTCGAGAGCTCGAAGAACGCATGCTCGACGTAGCTGACGAAGTCACCGATCGTCTAGACGGCGGCGAGTTTTATCACGGGACCCCGAAGCCTTCGATGAAGATCCCGTTTTAGCCGGGCATCAGATAGAATCGGCGAGCGTCGACGGCATATAGCACGCCGTCCCGTTTGAAGACGTAATTCTGTAGGTCCGTCGGACCTCTCGGCTTGCGCACCAATTCGGACGGAGAAAAATAGAGGACCTTTGGAAAGGTCTCCCAGCGCCAGGCATTCTTAGGTTCATCCTCACGACGAACAAGAATCTCGCTTCCGCCCCGCACGATGTAATCGTCTCGGGTCTCATTCAGGACTTCCGAGATCATGGACTTGATCAGGGCGATATCCTCTCGATACGGTGATCTGCCCATCTTCTTTTCTTCCTTTACCGAAAAATTAGCTGCTTCGAGATCGCCGACAAACGCTTGACGCTTCAAATCGGCCTCATGCTTATCGTTGGCTAGTGGTACGAAACGCGTCAGCTGACGCGTTCCCGAACGTTGCCATGGCTCCTCCCAGTCGGTGTAACGCATCAGGATTTTGCGCAAACGCAACCAGGACATCCATTCTTCCATGGATTCCCAATCCTTCGTCAAGCGGAATCCCCAACCATCGGGAGACTCCTCCGTAATACCCACGGCAAGATTGAGCATCGTTCATAACTATTTCGCTTAGCGGCCCGAGGCAATGATAACGCCCACGAGCACCAAGAAAATTCCGAATCCCTGCCTCAAGCTGGGTTGCTCTCCCAAGAATAGGAAAGCTAGCATGACGGTAACAATGGGAGATATCCCGCTCAAAACTGACACGGTTCCTGTGTCATGACCGCTTCGAAGGGCGTACATGAGGATTACGCCCCCAAGGGTCGCTATGAGCGAGCAGATGAGGCACCAGATGACACCAGAAATATTCCAGTCGGTCGAGTGGCCAGTTTCCTTGGCTAGCAGAAGCCAAGGAATAATCATGAGGCCATAAAAGGCGCTAGCCACTATTTGGAATTGAAATGGATGCAGCGTCTCGATAGAGATCTTCCGCATGAGGGTGCTGACGCCAAAAGCGACGGCCGAGACGCCGATGAGGAGTGCTCGTTCCTTTGAAATTGGTTCGCTCATTCCGGCTCTCGTTCCTCCTCGTTAGGGACCGCTTTGACGATCTTGGCTTCGAAACCGAACGATCGCTTGAGAGCGGCCACATACGCTTCAGCGTCGGGTACGCTGGCGAAGGCAGCGAGGCAACTCCAACCTCCGGCGCTCATCTCAGGTTTGAGAACGAGCCACGGTAGGTCCTTGATGATGTCGAGGTCGACGAAGCTTTTGGACATGCTAAATTACTTTATCGAAAGTGAACGCCTGTTTACTTGTAGGCGTCAGGATCTCGTCGGTAGTCCTCTTCGCACGACGGGCAGAGGATATTGCCCTTGATTTTGGGCAACGGGCAACCGAACGTATTGCAAGGTTCGAATCCCGCCGGGATTTTGTTGTTTCCCACCGTTGAATTTGGGATAACAGAATCGTCGTCATGCACACACCAAAAGCTGGTGTTGGCCGGGTCCGGAAAGTCGAAGTCTTTGGCGTCGCCTGTCAATGGATCCGCTAGCCTAATTCGATACATGACATCGACCGAATGCCACGGCTGTCCAGGACCGGTATACGCAAGAGCGTACGCGTGGCCGACGACAACCTTAGGCGAATTGGGAAAGTGCGCGCATGAGACGAGCATACCCTCCTTGAGATCGGCAGTGCCGCAACGTTTCATTCCATCTTCTCCGGGTCGTAGCTTTCGAAAGCGATGATGGCTTGAGCATGCTGCATCTTACCGTCTTTGTAGTAGGTACGCCAGATGTCTCCCGATTCCTCGCCTTCGCCCGACAGGACGAAAAGGACCTCGGGATACTTCTTTGAGATGGCCAGCATGTCCTCGTCGCAATCGTACCACTTGCACGATTCTTGTGTCGAGCCATCTTCATCCAGGGCGTACGACATGTTTTCGTTTTCCCGAATGATCTTGGCCAGGGTCCTCTTGGTGAACCCTTTCGGGGGATTTTCGACGTGCAGCTTGTAACTCGTGTTGTATCCCATTACCTGTACCTCGCGACCTGCTTGAGAACGATCCGATCGTTTCGATAGAGCACGACCTCGTCGCCTCGGGATCCGTCATGCCTGACTCGTCCCCAAAAGATGTTTTCAGCGGTGCGCTTATCGGGAATTCCCTCAGCGACCGTCGAATCTCCGGACGTGATCTTGTATTCTTTATTCATGCTCTGACCTCTCCGCAAACCTACGATGAGCTCTTTTCCAGACGCGACGCAAAGCTTTGCGCGCTTGATTGATGAGTATAGGCCGCCGGCGGTCGAACTCTATCTGCTCGACTCTGGCTTGGCAGCAAGGCGGACCGCACAGGACGACGCGCCCGCAATACGGGCATGCGCACGCTTCTTCAGCGTCGGCAAAAGCCTGGATCTGCTCGGGCGCAAGAGGCTCTCGCCGCTTCATTTTCTCGATAGCGACATCTAGACGATCCAAGAACTCTTGACCTTGAGGATCATTCTTGATGAGCCAGGTTCGTACGTCCTTTTCTCTGTCATTCGGCGACATCGATTTTGTACTCTTCGGTCTTGATGACCTTGCCGTATGGGACGTCCTTGGAGAATTTTTGAGCGTCTTTTTCGTTGGCAAAACCCGCCCAGATCCGATTTTTGGGAGCGGGGCCGATGACGAGGAATTTGAGTTCCTGCAAGTCGGGACGCATGCTTTATCCTATCACACGGGTCTGGGGATTACAGTGTTTGAGAAAATGTTGATGCATTGGCCCGTCGACGGATCGATTCGATACCAAGCCCGAGTCGTGATGTCGCAAACATACATGCTGATCCCAATATAGGGATGGGTCACCACGATTTTTCTTTCGAGGATTTTGGGCTTGTGATGGATGTCATCGAGGACGATCCCCCATCTAGCGTAGCCGTCGAAAAGCAATTCTCCTCGTTTGGCGATCATCTAACGGGACAAGCCCGGGTCCCGAAGGACCCGAGCCTATCACTCGGTGGATTGCGCTGCTGTTTAGCTGCGGCCGTTGGGAGCCGCAGCGGTCTCGGCCGGGAGGGCCAGGTGCTTCGCGAGGTTGGTACCCTCGAGGAGCTTCTTGAGGACGTCCATGACGCTGTTGCCGCCGATGAGAGCCATCGGGGACATCGCCTGGGCTACCTTCTCTACCATGGCGCGCTCTCCGAAGGAGTTGAGCGCCGCGACGAAGTCGGGGTTGAGAGCCTTCGCCTTGTCGACGACGGCCTGGACCTGGGCCTGGAGCTTCTCCAGCTCGATGGCCTGGGACTTGCGAGCGATGTTGAGGCGAGCCTCTTCCGCGTCCGCCTGAACCTTGGCCGTGACGGCCGTGACTTCAGCTCGTGCCTTGGCATCGAGCAGCTGGTTCGCGATCTTCTCGGCTTCCGCCTTGGCATTGGCCTCGATGACCGTGAGGTCAAGCTCGAGCTTGAGCTTGGCCGTTTCCGTCTGCAGCGCCATCGTCGCACGTTGCGTCTCCGCCCGGGCCAGAGCGACTTGGCGGTTCAGCTCTTCGGACTCTCGCACGAAGGCAAGGTCACGGTTGGCCTTGGCCAGGTTGAGGGCATTCTGGATGACCTCGCGCTGGGAGTTGACGAGGAGCTTCTCGACCTCCGGATTCTGCAGCGCGACGCCCAGAACCTCGAGATCGTAGATCCTCATCCCGTTCTCGTTGAAGACGTAACCCGCGCGGGCCGTCTTCTTGCCTTCGTCGGCCGCCGGCATCTTGCCGAGGACGACGTCACGGAGGGTATCCGTGCTGTTGCTGTAGAACTCCTGCACGCTGAGCTTCTGAACCGCGTTGCGGATCTTGGAGCGCATGTGATCGCACAGGAACTTGACGTAGTTGTCGACGTTGAACCAGTTCTTCGAGTCGCCCTCGAAGTTGACCCGGTAGCTCAGCTTGATGTTGAGCTTGATGAAGTCGCTGGTCTCGACCTCGACGATGTCGCTGACCATGTTGGCCGTCGTCTGGAGGAAGACGGTGCGCAGCGGGCTGTCCATCGTCTTGGGCTTGCCGCGCGACAGGGTGATGACCTGCGGCGACTCGTCGTACTCGAGCATGAAGGTGCCCGGACCCTGCACGACCCGGCGTTCGCCGTTCTTGCGGATCAGGAGCATCGCGAAGCCCGTCCAGATGGTCGTGGTGACCGCTCCGTCGTACTTCGTGTTGAGGATGACACTGCGAGGCGCTGTGAACTTCGACTTGCGATCGAAGGAGTCACCCGGCAGCGACTTGGAAGCCGCCTTGATCATCACCCGGCGGGTAGTGTCGGGCGTGACGGCCGCAGCGACAGCCGCGTAGGCCTCGTTCTCGGTGGACGAGCGGACGTAGGAGCTGTTGAGGAAAGCCGCGTTGCCGCTGCCGGCCCCCATGAAGTCCTGGTCCTCGATGCCGAGGCGAGCCATGTTGATCTCGAGAGCCTCGTGATTGCCCGGGTAGAGCAATTCGCACGTCTTCAGATCGAGAGCGCGCTGAGCGATGACCTGCCGACGGGGATCGGGGAGGAAGATCTGCGGACCAGCCACGAGGCTGATGACGCCGGTTTCACGATCGAGGACGTAGCGAGCCTCACCGGCCGGGATGGCGACGGCGTAGTGCACGTCCTGCTCGCCGTACTTGACGATGGCGTGCTCCTCGCGGGGGAAGTAGATGGTCTGCTCCTTACCCGTGATGAAGAGCTCGTCGCCCGCCTTGTACGAGCCGGACTCGTCGGTGTAGTCCGAGATGACTCGGATGTGGATGCCGCTCGCCGGAGTGAGCTCCTGCGCTCGGAACTTCTTGGCCTGCGCCTTGTCCGGGTTGGACTTGATGGGCGCCGACACGAACTTCTCGGTGGGTGCCGGGAAGACGACGGCCGGGCCGTGGACGTAGCGCTTGGTGCCGCTCTGGTCCAGAAGGAGGCAGTACTCGAGACGCTCGAGCGACACGGCCTCGCGGACGTAGCGCTCCTCGCCGCCGGACTGCTCCGGGACGACCTCGATGCCGGTGGGCGGGATGTAGAAAGAGACGTCCGTGCCGCGGATGACGAAGAGCTTGCCCATCGTCAGGTCCTTCTCGGACGGGATGTTGTCGACGACCGACTTGGCCTCGGTCTTCTTCGACTTGGTCGGAGTCGCGCCCTCACCCTCACCCGTCGGAGCGCTTTCCGTCTGGGTCTTGATGACGGCCTTGCTCCAGTTTGCCTTCGCCGCTTCCTCGTCGTAGACTCGGACGAGCAGGTACTCGTTGCTGCGGAGATTGTGACCCTGGACGACCTTCGCCATCTGGCCCGGCCAGAGCGGGAAGGAGCAGGGTCCTGCGATGTTGACCTTTTTTCCGACTCGGAGGTCGGGGGTCGTCATCTTGCCGGAACCCGACGGGTTCTTGTCGGCCGGGTTCTTGAGAACGACGTACCAGCCCTCGGGAGCCGTCTGGAAAGGACGAGTCGCCTGCTCGAGCTTGACGGGCTCGAAGCGCTTCGACCTGTCATTGAAGATGACCGGACGGTCCGTGCCAGCGAGGCTGGTCTTGTTGGGGCCCACGAAGACCGAAACGTCACCCTTCGTCTCGTCGGAGATGAAGGCGTACTCGTTCGGGGCGAGGATCATGTCGCGCTGACGGTTATTCGCGCGGATGTCATCGATGTCTGCGGGAGATGCCATGTGTTCTGTTCTCTTTTCGTTTGGCCCTTTCGGGGCCGGTTGGTTAACGTAGTCCTACTCTATAATAGACAGCCTAGGGATTACACGATCACCAGGTCAGAAACCGGTGACCAAAGAATTTCGGAATCACGACGAACCGTATTGACCATGATCTTGACATAGGGCGTGTGATCGCCGATCAGGACAAGCTCGCACGGGAGAAGAGTGATCGCCGCATCGGGATGCACCAATACGAACGGGCTCTCGAGCGACCAGGACATCTCCCCCGTCGAGGTTCTGAACGATTTGACGCCGCTCGCGAGGTTGCGATATCCGATATCACCCTCACCCACCTGTTGCTTATCGGGCTTGTAACGCCACCTGCCCTCATCCTTGTTTGAGGGATCGAACCTAAGCAGCACGCCCGAAGCGGGAAGAGTCGGATAGAGCTCGGCGAGTCGACAACCCGAAGCTGGATTGAGACGCTGCTCGTTGAGCCCGCGCTGGCGCCGCCGGAGCTCTTCCATTCGCACTCGAATGTCGACCTCTTTGCCCATCAGGCACGACTCTTCAAATTCGAAGTCTCGGTACTCGACCTTGCCCGAGAAGTCCTGCTCCCGCATGTTAAAGGAGGGCCCGAGCCTGAGGTTCTTCCGATAATAGACGAGGTCATCCAACTGGCGCGCGAGAATGTCGTATTCGTCCTGCAAGTCTTTCATCGAAAGCTCACTCTCTCGTCCAAACCGGGAATCCAATCGCTCTCCCGAACGGGAGCCCATTCCAAATCTCTAACGGGAATATCCTCGATGAGGGCCTCCCATCGATCGGTACCCCAGGAACCTTCGACGACACTCCTCAGCTTGAGGGTGACGGGTAGAAAGATGTCAGCCCGTCTCGCTGCTTCGTGACGATGAGTGCCGCTCAGGAGTTGGATGCGACCGTCGATGGGATAGCCGACGAGGGCGGGCTCGTCGGGATCGAAACCCTTCGTCCGAAAGGCCTCCTCCAACATCTCGACCTTGAGAGAATCTCGACTGCCGGGAGTCAGATCGAGCCCGTGGGGCGGGTCGCAATCCGAAGGATGAGCTAGAATGTAGAGGCGAGCGTGTCTCATTTGTGTAGTACCGGTTCGTAGAGGGCCAGCGATTCGGTCCATCCGATGCGCCCGCTTTGGAATTCGAAGATCTTGACGTAATAGTGCCGATCGAAGCCGGGTGTCACATGAGTGTCGACGATGAGCCACAGTCGCTTCTTGTTTTCGAACTCCGTGATGATCCTCGTGTTGTCCCAATCGAGCCAAGCCCGGCCGTCTTTTTGGATGACGAGCTCGCACAGCTTGATCTCTCGATTCGGCTTGATGAGCGTGCCGATTCGAAACTCCGTCATGCGCCGATGGATCTGCTGGGGAGTCAAAGGCATTTATCGCAGTTGAATTCGCCGTAGTCTTCGATGATCTCGAAGTTGTGGCGCAGAAGGTTGGATCCGCGCGCGGGATGCTGGCCGTCAGCGACCATGACAACCCAGCCCTTGGCTCCCTGGGCGCTGCACATCTGCACGATGCATAGCAACTTGTCTCGATCGATGACGACGTCGAGCACGGTCCATATCTGGTCCCACGTCTGGATAGGATCGAGCGGCGTATAGCTCTGCATGACACCACGCTCGAGGCGTTGATATAGGTCGAAGAGCTGGCACCGACCGTCAGGTTCGAAACGCAGCAAGTCCCCCTGCTTGATCGTCATGCTTTCGAAAAGAGTGATCATCCGTCGACGACCTCGAGGCGATAGAAGTGAGGAGTCCAGCCCGTCTGCCCGGCGGGCGAGGCGATCTTGACGAGACGCAGAGCGCCTTCCTTGTCGACCTCGACGCCCACGACGGTCCAGATATCGTTCTTATAGAGCTGGACGGGTTGCCCGCGCTCTTCTTTCGTCAAGAGACGCCACATGTGGCAGGATGCTCTTGACTCGTGCGTCCCGACTTTTTCGTCCATCTTCTTGTCGTAAGATTGGACGCTGGGATACAGATCGATCGTCTCGTAACCTTCGGAATGAGAATAGCCGCGGCCACGAATCATGCGACCCACGAGCCCGGACCAATCTCCCGTCTTAGACATGACCTTCTCCTCGCCCAAAAGGACGACGGCTCCCTCCTCCGTCAGGAGGAGATCTTCGATCTGTTTTTTCATCCGCGGACTCGAATGGGTCCCGTCGGAGGTTGGTGCTCGGGCGCCCAGAAGGCTCCGATGAGGACATCGATGTTTCGAATATCACCCTCAGGAGCCGGGAAGTTGCACACCGTCACCCACGCTTTATAGAGACCCGCATCGAACTCGAGCTTCAGTTGGTACGGCAGCCGCTTGTTATCGGGATTCGAAGCGTAGGGACTGTCGATGATCTCCTTGCCGACGAGGAGCCAGTTGTCCTTGCGATGCCACTTGATGTGCTCGCTCCTCAATTCACGAGGATCCAACGCATTTCTCAAATGATGCAACTCCTCGCACGTCTTGAAGAACTGGGAATCCTCGTCTTCTAACGCGATCTGGACGCAATTTGCGATCAATTGTTTGATGTCACCCAGCTTGTGGGTCGTGTATTCGGATAGAGCTGTCATCGCTTGCCCTAGACGTCGGACGTGAAGATCCCGAGCTTGAACAGATTTGGGATCAGATTAATCAGCTTCTCGTCGACCCAGACTCTTTCGCCCTCCCACAGAAAAGATTTCTGGTGGTGCTTCCGTGTCACGGGGCACTTGTCTTGCCAACTGTAAGACGTCATCGCCCGCACCACTCGACGAAACAGGAGACGATGATCCCCAGCCCGACGGCGACGGCGGACGCGTAAAAGCAGCCGCTCAACTTGGTCTGAAAACGATCCCAATCTTCCTGAGACATGTCAAATCTCCCTGCTGAGGATCTTCCACGCCTCAATGGCGTTGCGATAGATCTGGACGTCGCCCGTCTCCGGATTGTCCGGGTGGTACGTCTTCATGAACCAGCGATACTGCTCCTCGAACTCGGCCGCCGTCATCTGATCGTTGGCTTCGAGAGTCTCATAGGCCCAGGCAATTGCCGCCAGCATGGGACCATCATAAGCCCTGAGAAGCCGAGATTACAACGGTCAGGGATCGTCGAAGCGGACGCACTTAATGGTGTTGTCCGGGTTGGGAAGGACGAGGCGCTCGATGCCGTGCTCGATCATATTGAGACCGAAATGATTCTCGAGGGTGTAGCGTTTCAGATATTTCTTCCTCTGGGCCCTAGGCAGGAGACTGTCGTAGACGTCGAAATAGGCGTCGCACACTCGCTGGATGGGACGCATGACAGCGAAGCAATCGCACATGCAATCGTGCGGCATGCTGAGGCGAGCGATGGTGACGATCTGGTCGTCGCGCAGCTCGGGAACCTCGATGGGAGAGGCGAATTCCATGTCGAAGCGCCAGCGCACTACCAGGTCGAATTCGTTCAAACGAGTCCTGAGCGGTTCGTAGGCCATCTGCAGCTTCTTCGTCTGCAGGCACTGTGCCTCCGCGTTGCCGCCGCGCCCCTGGTAGATGCCGCAGCCTCTCAATTCTCTGAGGGTACGAGCGACATTGGGCGGGTTCGAATCGACAGCGACGAACTCGGTGTGCGGAGCCAGAGTCGCTAGAGCTTTTTCAACGAGAGCGCGTGACTCCGCTTCCGGGGGTCGGACGACCTTGTCGAGCTTTCGGCTCGTCTCCTGCGTCATCTCCGCCAGGTCGTACGTGTGAATGAAATATCGGCACTTCCAACCGTTGGGCTCGACGACGTGCTTGAGCCAATTCGGCCAGCACCGCTCGAAAGTCCGGACGTGACTGGGTAATACGACGGCCACTCTCATCCATGATAATTATTCGTCTTTCCTTAGGAGCTTGAGACGCGCGGCGATGGCGTCTCGAATTTCGAGCGGATAGCAGGCATCATGCACTGCGGCCTCGATCGATTCTAGGCAGCGATTCCAAGGTCGACCGGCGGCATGCATGTCCCGTATGAGTTGGACAAAATCGGGCAAAGCATCGCGCTCCCACATGTGGAAGAGCATGTCGCTCAGGGGAAGACCGTGAGTCTCGTAGAAAGCGAAGACGCCGCGATAGAGCGTCTTGCCCGTGCTGTCCCGACCGATTACTTTCAGCAGTCGTTTCTGGCTCATCCCCCGCACTTTTCGGAGAGAAAAGCCTCGACCTCTTTCCAGACCTTCCACTCCTTGGAGTCCTTTTGCGTCCAAGAGCGCGCCGCCTTAGCGTAACTCAGAGCGGCCGTGTCGGAATACTCTCGCTTCTTGAGATCGGCGAGGGCCGCCTTGGACGAGGAGACGTCGATGGGCGGCAGAGGTTTGATCTCCTTCGTCTCTTTCTTGGCACTCGACGTCGTCGTAACGATCCTTCTCATGGTTTCCTCCGGGAACGTAGGTAAGAGTCACGCTCTTTCCAACCCGACCAACGCCGGGCGTGATTGAAAAAGGAAAGCAAAAAGAGGAAGACGACGGCCCATTTCCAGAAGACGTTGGGATCGCGGCTCACGTAGACGCAGACCAGGGAGACCCAAATGATATCCGCGAACCGGGCGATCTGAGAGACGAGGGCGACGCCGTGGACGCCCGTCTCGGGAGTGAAGCGAATCATCGGCGCCAGGCTCGCGAGCGAAAGAGGAAAGGTGAGATGAAGACCGTGCCGACGAGCCAGCAGGTGAAGCCGATCAAAGCGACAGCCATCGTCGTTATGAGGCCGGTCGTGAGCAGCTCAGTGATATTCGTTCGATTGGCGTCGGCGAAGCTGTTGACCAGACCCGTAGTGAGAAAACCGACTCCCGTTAGCACACCACACACCATGGCGATGAAAATGCCTCCGAGAAAAACGGCCGTCAGAGTCTCTTTCATAGTAAGTTCCTTCGATTGAGTTCGAGAGTGATTTCGTGGGACTCGTCGGCCGAGAAGCCACGACCCAAGAAGAAGCCGATGGAGAGCGAGTACCACTCGTGCTCGTTGCCCGGATCGACCTCGAAGGCCCGATCGCGCACCTTGTCGGTCCAGTCGCGAGCCAATTCGTCGATCTTGTTTTCGAGCTGCTTGTTCATCGATATGCTCCTCGGAAGTTGCAGCGACCCAATTCGGAATCGTGCCATTTGATCCAGTTGCGCGCCGCGCGGACGACCTTCGTCTCAATCTCGATGCGATTGTGCTGAGTGGAGGAGACCTGCCCGAGCATGCGCTCGAAACCGGCGATCATTTTCTCATGATTCACGACGAGGGCGTGCCCGTCACGATCCTTCCAATCCCAACGGAAGAGCCGAGAGAAGAACTTCTTGAAGCGCCAGTCCCAGTCCTCTCGAGCCCGGGCGATGATCTCGTCGTGGATTCGAAAGTGCGGATAGAAGAATTCGAGAGCGAGTTTGGCGCGCTTCAGAAGGTCCCAGCAGTCGAGGCGGTCCATCATGATGAGCTCGCCTTGAAGAGTGGGATCCTCGTCCTCGTCGGGAGCTCGATTGAGGACGGCCATCGAGAACTTGGCTCGAGCAAGCAGATCCTTATCGTAATCCTGCCGCGAGCAGTATCGTTCGCACACGATGATTCCTCCCATAGCCTTATCATACCAGGAGCGGTGGGGCGAATACACGGCCTTCCCCAGGCGAGTGAGGATGCAGTGCATGACAGGCACGATCATTCGTCAACTCACTCGTTTGAAGAGATCGGATCGACTGTCCCAGGGCCTCGTCGTCGATTCTTTGAGCCGTATGATATGAGGCGAGCCGTCTTCTTTGATCTTGAGGCAACGATGCCCGATGCAATCTCCCCGATCGGAGATGCTCCAATACGAGGAAAGAACGATGACGAGCTGCCAGTCGTCAATGACCCTGGATCGGCGGTACATGGCCGGCCCCGAAAAAGTTTTCATCCACGTCCTAGGAGTAGTGGATCGAAAATTCCAGAGCCAACACTCGCCCGAGCGATCGATGAACTTATGAAACTCCTTCAAGCGATCCTCCGAAAGTTATTGGGCAGGTCCTCCCAGCGTCCGGGATGAGGGGGCTCGAGATTTTCGATGAGATCAGTGCAACGCATCTCTTTGACATACATGGCGACGTGAAAAATCTCGGCGCCCACGAAGTCAGCCACGTGGGGACCCCACTCGGACTTCAGAATGACGATGAGTCGCCATTCGAAAGTGTCTCCGGGTCGATACTCCCAAAGCTGCCCGGCCCGGTAGATCACCCGAGGACGACCATTTGGTTGACGAGAGCGGGATCGAGAAGGTTCTGCGGATCGTAATAGATGGCGTTGCGGCCCTGGGCCATCGATTCGGCGACTTGAGCTGCTTGCTCAGGAGACTCGATCGTGATAGTACGATTGAAGATGGGCAGCGAGATGGCCTCGACGTCCAGGTTGCGGAGGAGGATAGAAAAGCCGAGACGCTCGGCGGCGTTGATAGCGTATTCCCAGTTCATTTGTTCTTCCAGTTGTCGTAACGAAATTCGAGCTCCTCGCCGATGGATTTGGCGGCCCAACCCAGCATGCCGACGATGATGATGACCGTGGCGGTGCATGCGGCACCCAGTAGAATGTCAACGACGATATGAACCTTGGGCGGCCTGGCGGGATCGATCATCGTCAAGACGATGCGCCAGAAGATGCCCAAGACACGGCAGACGGCGAGGCCCAGGACGAAGGTTAGAACTCCTAGACCGATGTGTTTGATGGATCTCATGCTGCTGATTGTACCTTCGACGATGCAGGATTACAGTTTTTCGATTTCATCAAGGAGACCCGTTCCTTGAGAGAAAGCAGATGCAGGGCCTCACGAGTGGCGACGAACGCCCGGGATCGTTGCAGGCGATTGATGAGGTATTCTTTTTTGAGAGCGTATTTTGGTCCGCATTTGGTGATGCATTGAAAGCTCAGAGCGGAATCGAAATCGGTGTTGATAACATGCAGGAATCCGTTCCTGGTCGTGAAATCGATGAACTCGTATCTCGTAAAGACGATCGACGGCAGGACGGCTCCGAGCAAGGATTCCTTCAGTTCTTGGGGGAGCGCGCCGTAGATGATGCTTTGGGACAGCTCTCCTTCGGCGAGAGCCTCCCTCACATTTTCGGGTAGATCCTTGAAGAGTCCGAGCTCGGCCGAATACATCATCCAACGAGTGTAAGCCTTGCGCCCGCTCTTACCCGCTTGCACGGTCTGCAACTGAAACTTGCCATCCTTGCGACGTCCCTGGGCGTTCTTGGCCTCACCGTCGATCTCTGGTAGGTCGACGTCTTCGGTCGTAGCTGCCGCGGACGGGAGCCCGTACCAGAGTCGTAGGGAAGCCTCTCCCCTGCCTTCGTGGTTGGCCAGCATCTTGTTCCAGGCGTCGATCTGTAGGTCGTCCCACAGCGTATTGTCGCACGACTGGAGATAGTGGACCAGGTCCCACGACGGGCACGTCAGATTCGAAAGTCGCTCGAGCTTGCCCGTCAGAGTCTTGAGACGCTGAGGTATCGATTCGAAAAGGCGCTGATCCTGCTTGGATCGGAATTTCCGCCTGGTCTCCTTGATCTTGGCACGCTGAGCCGAGATGACGTCGATCTGATTTTTGATTCGAGCTTTGTCATTCTGAAAGATCGGGCTGTCGGCGTAATACATGAAATCTCCTACGTGTTTTGCAGCGGTTGGTACCAAGCGGGCGCGGGTGAGCAAGCGAATCTCCACTTGGCGAAACGAGACTTGTGCTTGAGATAGCACAGTCGATAGGACTCGACGGGATCGGGAACCTTGCAGTCGGCGGGCACACAGATGACAAAAGGAGTCAGCCGCGAGCTCGGTACGAGCTCGGCGAGGGATATGCAGAGCAGGATGACCCATTCGGTGGAGTGGGTCTTCTTGTAGCGGCGAGTGTACTCGTGACAGAGTTCGAGGGCGTGCTCGCACAGCCAGAGGTAGTTCTCGCGCGAAGCGCGGACCCAGACGGAGCACGGGTGATTGAAATGGGTGCGCTCGTAGTAGGCGAACTGGAGGGGCAGGGCGTTGCACAGCATCTGCGCCGACTCGACGATCATCTTGACGACGTGCTTGTCGCACTGCATGCGCGCGGCTTTGACAGGATCGTGATCGAGGACGAAGATGTTCATTGCTCGACTTCGACTACCAGCTCGAAGTTGTCCCAATCGCGGCGATGGACGAACCCACGCTCATAATCGTAATGGGAGAGAATCTCGATGTACTCGTCGTCATAGACGGCCAGGACGGTCCACCAGAGGGAATTGTGGTTCGAGTACTTGAAATTGTAGGTGAGCTGAACCGTGCGCTCATTCAGAAGCTGAATTCCGTCCCCGCGCAGGGAAGAGGGGGCGAGCGTTTGTCGCAGCAGGTCTCCCGGCTTCGCCCCCTTCGCGCCCTTCACGCGCACCACGCCGTCGATCTCGGGCGCCTCCGCGTGGCTGCGCGCGATGGCCACGCGCCCCTCGACGTCGTCGACGAGGACTTCGACCGTGCGTCCCACGCGCCCGGCGAGCCGCTCGCGGCTCACCTGCGCCTGCACGGCCATGAAGCGCGCGAGCCGCTCCTGCTTCACCGCCTCGGGCACGGCGCCGGGCAGGTCGTTCGCCTTCGCGCCCTCCACGGGCGAGTAGGCGAAGCATCCCACGCGGTCCAGCCTCGCCTCGCGCAGGAACGCGAGCAGTTCCTCGAACTCGGCCTCGGTCTCGCCGGGGAAGCCGACGATGAAGGTCGAGCGGATCGCGAGGTCCGGGCAGCCCGCGCGCCAGGCGCGGATGCGCTCGAGCGTG
>WBZO01001129.1_pt1 | contig 45086 bp, 43 predicted proteins | sample 5204261 | NCBI WGS metagenome assembly WBZO01 (sample SAMN12412400, study PRJNA552823) | activated sludge metagenome | isolation source: activated sludge from anammox sidestream of wastewater treatment plant... | place: USA: North Carolina | collected 2017-09
CTGAACTCGTCGATCACGGGGAGCAGCCGGGTCTTCTTGATCAGGTCGATCTTGTTCAGGATCAGGAACACGGGCTTGCGCACGTCCTTCAGCAGGTCGAAGACGTATCGGTCGCCCCGGCCGAACTTCTCCGAGACGTCGACCACCAGCCCGACGATATCCACCTCGCTGATGGTGTCCCGCGCCGCGTCGACCATCCGGACGTTCATCCGGTGCAGCGGGCGGTGGATGCCGGGCGTGTCCAGGTAGATGACCTGACCGTCCGGGTAATTGCGGACCCCGAGAATCCGGTTCCGCGTGGTCTGGGGCTTGTCCGAGACGATGGCCAGCTTCTCGCCGACGAGGCGGTTCAGCAGTGTCGACTTGCCGGCATTGGGCCGGCCGATGAGCGAGACGAACCCGCACTTCACAGCGTGCGCTCCCCTTCCGGCGCCACGGCAGTCTCGCGCCTCGTGATTCGAACCTTGCTGATCCGGCGCCGGTCGACCTCGAGCACCTCGACGTGCAGGCCGTCGATGTCGACCGCCTCGCCGACCGAGGGGACACGCCCGAGGTGCGTCATGAGGTAGCCACCCACGGTCTCGAACCCTTCGCGCGCAATCTGCACGTTGAGGCGCTGCGCCACCTCGTCGATGTCCACCTTGCCGTTGAACAGATACCGCCCCCCGCCCTCGTCGACAATCGGCTCGCTCTCCACGTCGTATTCGTCGCGGATCTCTCCGACGATCTCCTCGAGCATGTCCTCGATGGTGACCAGCCCCGCGGTGCCGCCGTACTCGTCCACCACGATGGCGATCTGCGTCTGCTGCCGCTGGAACTGCTTCAGCAGTTCGGGCACCCGCTTGCTCTCGGGCACCACCACCGCGGGCCGCAGCAGCGGGGTGATGGGGCGCGACTCGTCGGGCTGGGGGAACTTCACGAGGTCCTTCACGAAGACGAACCCGGCGATGTTGTCGAGGTTGTCCTTGTAGACCGGGAATCGCGAGTACTCCTGCTCACGGAACAGCGCCAGCAGCTGCCCCACGGTCGCATCCTCGCGGATCGCGACGATGTCGGGTCGGGGCGTCATGATCTCGCGGACCAGGGTGTCGCCGAAGTCGACGATGCTCTGGAGGAGCCGGCGCTCCTCACCCTCGATGATCCCCTCTTCCTGCGCGGTGTTGAGGTAGGCCCTCGTGACGTCGCCGGCCTCGGCCTGCAGTTCCTCCGGCGTCGTCGCCTGCGGTTTCCGCGTCGGCACGGCGCGCGCGGTCCAGTCGGCAATGGGGCGGAGGACGCGGGCGAGCGGCCGGAAGGTGGGCAGGAGCGCCTCGAGCACGCGCTCGGGGTCGCCGATTACGAGAAGCCGCGGCAGCACCACCTGGAAGATGGCGATGAAGAGGGCCACGCTGCCGAGGACGCTCAGCAGCGCCCGCGGTCCTTCGATGCCGAGGGCACGCGCGAGCAGCACGGTGGCGAGCGCCGCAATCAGCGCCAGCATGAGCCTGAGCGGCGCGAAGAGCAGCACCGGGTCGTCCAGGTACTCGCTGAGCGCCCCCGGACGCGCGCTCCGCTCGGCGAGCAGCCGGAGCGAGAGCCGCATCAGCGCGCTGAAGGCCGCGTCGATGGTGCCGAGGTAGGTGGCGGCACACGCCAGCAGGAAGAGCGACAGCGGAATCATGCGCGTTCGATCAGCCCCTCGCGGAGCCCACCCTTCCGGCGGAGGCGACGCTCGAGGCGCGCCATCTCGCCCGTGTCGTGTTCGTGATCGTAGCCGAGCAGGTGCAGCAGGCCGTGCAGCGCCAGCACGCGGAGCTCGACCCATTCGGCATGCCCCGCGTCGCGGGCCTGGCGGCGGGCCACCCCGCGCGCGACGACGATGTCGCCGAGGTGCCGGAGGGCGGAGGACGGCTCGGGCGCGGATGCCGCGGCCGGGTCGACGGTGGGGAACGACAGGACGTCGGTGGCGTAGTCCTTCCCGCGATAGGCGCGGTTCAGCGCGCGCACACGGGTGTCGGGCACGACGGCCACGGTCACCGTCCCGCGTGCCGCCGCGGGTGCCACGCCCGACAGCCAGCGCGCCAGCGTGCTGCGCAGGGGCCGCCCCCGTTCGTCGGAGACGGTGACCTGCAGCCGCGGACGCGCGCGACGTTGGTCGCCAGGAGCCATGGTCGACTTAGGCGGGACGGCTCCCCGCAGCTGCCGGCCGCGGGGCTCCGCTCCCGTTGGAATAGGCCTCGTAGGCCTTGACGATCTGCTGCACGAGCTTGTGCCGCACGACGTCGCGCTCGTCGAAGTGGATGAACGCGATACCCTCGATGTTCCCCACCACCTTGATCGCCTCGATCAGCCCCGACCCCCGCCCGCTCGGCAGGTCGATCTGGGTGATGTCGCCGGTGATGACCGCCTTGCTGCCGAATCCGAGCCGGGTGAGGAACATCTTCATCTGCTCGGAGGTGGTGTTCTGCGCCTCGTCCAGGATCACGAACGAATCGTTCAGCGTCCGCCCGCGCATGAAGGCGATGGGGGCGATTTCGATCGTGCCACGCTCCAGGTAGCGCGCCACGCGATCGACATCCAGCATGTCGTACAGGGCGTCGTAGAGCGGACGGAGGTAGGGGTTCACCTTCTCGGTGAGGTCGCCCGGCAGGAAGCCGAGCTTCTCGCCGGCCTCGACCGCCGGCCGCGCGAGGATGATGCGGCTCACCTTCTTGTTGACCAGGTAGGCCACCGCCTGCGCCATGGCCAGGTAGGTCTTGCCGGTGCCGGCCGGACCGACGCCGAACACGATGTCGTTCGACTCGATGGCGTCGATGTAGCGCCGCTGGTTGATGGTCTTCGGGGCTACGCGCCGCTTCCCCGCCGGCGTGAGGCTGCCCTTGAGGAAGTGTTCCTGCAGGTCGACCGTGCTGTCGCGGGCGACCAGGTCGGCGGCGGTCTTCACGTCGGCCGTGGACGGCTTGAAGCCCTCGCGCATCAGGGCGGTGAGCTGGCTCACCACCCGGTCCAGCTTCTCCGGACCGCCGTTCTCGCCATCGACGACCAGTTCGTGCCCCTGGGTGCGGATGCGGACGCCGAGAACGGACTCGAAGTGCTTGAGGTTCTCGTCGTACGTCCCGAAGAGCGTCGCGACCGCGTCTTCAGGGACGGGTATGCGCTTCATCAATGCCCCGTGGAGGTAACAAGATACATACCACCCGGCCTACTTGGACGGCTTCAGGTGGAGCTCCCGCAGCTGCTTGGCGTCGACCGTCGAGGGCGCGTCGGCCATGAGGTCGACGGCCGTGGCCGTCTTCGGGAAGGCAATCACCTCCCGGATGGACGACTCGTTGGCCAGGATCGCGCAGATACGGTCCAGGCCGAGCGCAATGCCCCCATGCGGCGGCGTGCCGTACTCCAGCGCCTCGAGGAAGAAGCCGAAGCGGGCCTTCGCCTCCTCGTCCGAGATGCCGAGCCGACGGAAGATGCGCGCCTGCATCTCCGCCGAATGGATGCGGATGCTGCCCCCGCCAATCTCGCTGCCGTTGAGCACGAGGTCGTACGCCTTGGCACGGACCGAGCCTGGATCGCTCTCCAGCTTGTCCATGTCCTCGTCCATCGGCGAGGTGAACGGATGGTGCATCGAATACCAGCGGCCATCCTCACCGCTCCACTCGAGCAGCGGGAAGTCGGTGACCCACAGGAGTTCGTACTTCTCGGGATCGAGCAGGTTCTCGCGCTTCGCGATGGCGAGGCGAAGCTGCCCGAGCAGGCCGGCCGTGGTGTCGGCCGGGCCGCCAGCCAGCAGGACGAGGTCGTCCGCCCCGGCCCCCATGCCCTCGATGGCCGCGCGCAGGGATCCTTCACTGAGCGCCTTCACCGAACTGGTCGGCGGCTCGCCGGGCCTCACCCAAATCAGCCCGCCGAACCCGATCTGCTTCGCCAGGTCGACGATGCCGTCGATCTGGTTGCGCGTGTACTTGTTCCCGCCCGGAACCGCGAAGCCTCGAATGACGCCGCCCTCGGCGATGAACTGCCTGAAGACGCGGAACTCGGAGTCGGCGAACGCCGCCGACACGTCGTGAATCTCCAGGCCGCAGCGCAGGTCCGGCTTGTCCGAACCGTACTTCGCCATCGCCTCGGCGTACGGCATGCGGCGGAACGGCGCCGGCACGGTCTTCCCCACGCAGGCGAAGATCCGCTGGATGACCGGCTCGATCAGGCCGTAGACCAGGTCGGGCGACGCGAACGACATCTCCACGTCCACCTGGGTGAACTCGGGCTGCCGGTCGGCACGCAGGTCTTCGTCGCGGAAGCAACGGGTGATCTGGAAGTAGCGGTCCATGCCGCCGATCATCAGGATCTGCTTGAAGATCTGCGGCGACTGCGGCAGTGCGTAGAACTCGCCCGGGTGCACGCGGCTCGGGACGAGGTAGTCGCGCGCACCTTCCGGCGTGGACTTGGTGAGGATCGGCGTCTCGATTTCCCAGAAGCCGTTGCGGTTGAACTCCTCGCGGATCGCGAAGGCGACCCGGTGACGCAGCCCGATGTTCCCCTGCAGGCGTGGACGCCGGAGGTCGAGGTAGCGGTACTTCAGCCGCACGTCCTCGGAGACCGGCGAGTCCTCGGCAATCTGGAACGGCGGCGTCTTCGCCTCGTTGAGGATGCGCAGCTCGCGCGCGAGCACCTCCACCTCACCGGTGGCCAGCCGCGGGTTCACCGTGTCGGGCGACCGGCGCTCGACGAGCCCCTTCACGCCGACCACGAACTCCGGGCGGAGCTTCTTCGCCTGCACCAGCAGCGCCTCGTTCTCGCGGAAGACCACCTGCGACACACCCTCACGGTCGCGGATGTCGATGAAGAGCACGCCCCCGAGGTCGCGCACGCGGTGCACCCACCCGAGGAGGGTCGCATCCGTATCGAGGTCGGTGGTGCGGAGTGCCCCGCAGGTGTGAGTCCGTACCCAGTCGCCGAGCTGTTCTGCCATGTCGCTTAACTCGCCTCAATCCGGACGCGACGGGCGATCTCCTTCGCCGCACTCGCGCGTGGTGCGGCATCCTGCTGCCGCGTCTGCAAATCCCTGACGGTCACTTCGCCGCGCGCCCGTTCGTCCTCGCCCAGGATCGCGAGCACCGGCACGTTGCGGCCCGAGGCGTACTTGAGGGACCGATCGAGCTTCCGGCTTCCCTCCGGGAACACCTCCACGCGCAGCCGCTCCGCCCGCAGTTCCGTGGCCAGCCGCAGCGCGTCGGCCCGGAGGTCGTCGGACAGGAAGGTGACCATCACATCGACCGGGCCGCGCGACACCTTCGCCGGGAACATCCCCCGCTCGGTCATGACGACGATGATGCGCTCGAGCCCGAGGGAGAATCCCGCCGCGGGCACGTCGCGCCCGAGGAACATGCCCACCAGGTTGTCATAGCGGCCGCCGCCTCCCATGCTGCCCTGGAGGTCGGGCACCGCGATTTCCATGATGGCGCCTGTGTAGTATGACAGTCCGCGCGCGAGGCTGGGGTCGATCCGCAGCCGGCCACGAGCAGCCCCGCCTTCGGCGAGGCTGACGATGGAGGCCAGTTCCGCCACCGCCTCCGGACCGCTGGCGTGCGCGCTCACGAACGCACCCAGGCGCGACAGCATGGTGTCGGGGGCCTGTTCCGCCGCCGACGCTCCGGCGAAGAACTCCAGGCAGGACCTCGCGGCCGCTGGATCCACCCCGCGGTCGGCCAGCTCCTTCTCGACACCGGCCGGACCGATCTTGTCCAGCTTGTCGATGCCGACCAGCGCGTCGGCATGGAGCGGCTCGGGGACGCCGGCACATTCGAGCAGCGCCCGGAGCGCCTTCCGGTGGTTGAGGCGGATGACGTAGTTGTCGAAGCCCAGCCGTCCCAGCACCTCGGACACCGCGCCAATCAGCTCGGCCTCCACCACGGGCGAGGTCGACCCCATGGCGTCGATGTCGCACTGGTAGAACTCGCGGAAGCGCCCCTTCGCGGGACGATCGGCGCGCCACACCGGCTGGATCTGGTAGCGCTTGAAGAAGCGTGGCAGCTCCGCCTGGTACTGGGCCACCACGCGGGCGAGCGGCACCGTCAGGTCGTAGCGCAGCGCGAGGTCGGCCTCGCCGGTGGCCGCCTGTTCACCCCGCTTCAGGATCTTGAAGATCAGCTTGTTGCCTTCCTCGCCGTACTTGCCGAGGAGGGTCTCGATGTTCTCGTACGCCGGCGTCTCGAGCGGCTCGAAGCCGTAGCTCTCGTAGACGTCGCGGATGACACGCATGACGTACTCGCGCCGGCGGATGTCATCCGGCAGGAAGTCGCGCGTGCCGCTCGGCGGCTTCGTGGAGAGGGTGCTCACATGTAGTCCAATCGATACGCGACGTACCGATCGGCGTACATCTGAATCTCGTCGAGATCCGCGTCGCTGAGCGTGCGCCGCACCTTGCCCGGGCTGCCCATCACGAGCGACCGGGGCGGAACCTGCGTGCCCTCGGGAAGCAGTGTTCCCGCGGCAATGATGGACCCGGTGCCGACCCTGACACCGTTGAGGAGGATCGCCCCCATGCCGATGAGGCAGCGGTCCTCGATCGTGCAGCCGTGCACCACGGCGGCATGCCCGATGGTCACGTCGTGGCCGATGACGGTGGGATGGGTGTCCTTCATGACGTGGATGACGGTGCCGTCCTGGACGTTCGACCGGTCGCCGATCCGGATCCGGTGGACGTCACCGCGGATGACGCAGAGCATCCAGACACTGCTCTCCTGGCCAATCTCCACGTCCCCAATCACCTGCGCGCTGTGGTCGATGAAGGCGGTCGGGTGGACGCGGGGCAGCTGTCCACGGTAGGGTCGCAACATTCGCGGTCAATTATAGCCGGGAGGGGCGGGAAAGCCCCCGACCTGCCCTCACCGCAGGGTGAGCAGGTGGTCCCTGATCGCCCGCACCTGCTTCGCGCCGTCCTTCCCGAGCGGCTCGTAGAACGATGCCGGGTAGTCGGGCCAGAACGTGGGCATACGGGTGCCCGGCAGGATGGTCGACGGGTCCCTCAGCCACGACAGGATCCAGTCCGGCTGCAGCCGGGTGCGGGCCAGCCGCAGGTCGGGCGCCAGGTTCGAGGTCGGCTGGTCCGTCGGGATGGTGCCCAGCACATGGCACTGCTGGCATTTCAGCAGTTCGAACAGCGCCCGCCCGTCTGCTGCGGTCGCTCCCTCGGTGGCGGGCGACGGCTTCGGGCTCTCGGGCGCAATGCCCCGGAAATAGCCGCCCACCGTCTCGATGGCCTCCGGGGACAGGCCGAACGTCGGCATGCGGACCGAAATCCACGGCCGGATGGTCGACGGCTCGTGCAGGAAACCGCGCAGCCACGCCGGCTGCACGCGCGCCCCCTCCGGCGTCAGCAAGGGCGGACCCAGGGTCGGCTCCGCCACCAGCGAGACGAGATCGCCGCCCGTGCCCTCGATGGGATGGCATCCCACGCAGTTGCGTTCGTGCGTGAAGGTGCGGCCGGCGGCTTTGGCCAGGTGCCACGGCGTGGTGAGCGCGTGCGTCCCGCGCAGGGGACCAGCCACGGCGGTGAGCGCCAGTGCGAGGCGGCGCCGCTCTCCTGGACCGAAGCGGTAGAGCGTGCCCCGATGCGGCGTCACGTCGGCCGGTGCCGCAACGGCGCCGGTCGTCGACTCGGCACGCGCGAAGAACGCGGCAACCAGCCCGTCGTCCCAGTGCGGCCGGGCACGCAGCGGCGCGGTCGTGGTGCGCCCTTCGAAGCCACGGATCTCATGGCAGTTGAAGCACCCGAGCGCGTCGATCACGGTGCGGCCGGCCGCCTCGCGCAGCGCCGGCCCCGTGAGCGCGAGCGTGGCCGCCGGTGTCGACGCGTCGTATTCCTGCAGCACCGCCCGGAACGCCCCATCGTCTGGAGCGGCCGCGGCTGGTGGTGCAGGCGCCTCCAGCGTCTGCAGCCAGGCCGCGATGTCGGAGGCCTCGTTCACCGTGAGGCGGAGGTTGGGCATGCGCGTGCCGGGACTGTAGCGGGCCGGGTCGCGGAGCCAGTCCACGAGCCACGCCGACGTGGTCTTCCCGGCCATCCCCTGGAGCGGCTGCCCGAAGGTACGCCGGAGACTCGTCGTGTCGCGGTCGGCATTGCCCGCCACGTGGCACCCCAGGCATCCGACCGCGTCGACGAGCGCACGGCCCCTTGACACGTCGCCCTGGGGCGTCGAAGCCAGCGCGGGCACGTAACCGTCACCCTGCGCGAAGAGGTAACTGACAATCGCCGCGATGGCCGCCCGGCTGGCGGGGGCATCCGGATCGGCCCAGAAGCGCGGCATCCAGGTGGCGGGCTTCACGGCTGCGGGGTTGGCCAGCCAGTGCCCCACCCAGGCAGGCGACAGCTTGCCGCGGATACGCCGCAGGTCGGGCGCACGGCGCGGGGTGCGCTCCATCCCGGGCACCTGATGGCAGGCGTAGCAGCCGGCCCGCTCGATCGTAGTGAGCGCCTCGCTCAGCGCGGGCGCACCGGGCTGATACCGCTCGCCGACGTGGCACGTGACGCAGCCGGCCTCGGTCGAGGGCAGCGGCAACATCGAGCCGTCGGCGCCGGCGGACGTCCATGTGCGGTTCATTGCCGGCACGGCGCCCGCCTGGGGGGTTGCCCGCACGTGCCCCGCCGCCGCGAAGCTGTCGGCATACTCGTCGCCCTGGTGGCACGACGTGCAGCCGACGCGTGATGGCGGATGGGGAGACGCGGCGCCGACGTACGTGGCGAGGCGCGAATGGGTGCGGAACGGAGTCGGATACTGTTCGAACCCTGGCGTCGCCGCGCCGAGATGGCAGGCCAGACATCCGTTGCCGCGTTCGGGCCGGGCGTCGGGGATGCCCGGGAGGGTTGTGGTCCTCGCGAGCGTCACGACCGGGGCATCGAGCACGTCGGCCCGCACCGACGCGGCATCGCCCCAGCCGAGCCGTCGTGCCACCTGGTCGGCCTCGGCGGTGAAGGCGGCCTGCTGCGCACCGGCCGCGGCACGCGCCTGCGCGCGCAGGCGCAGCACCCGTCCGCGGTCGGCCTGCCGCGCCGCCTTGTCCTGTTCGGCGCGCGCGACCCGACGCTGCAGGTCGGCAAAATGGCGACGCTGCTGTTCGATGTCGGGCAGGGGCCGGCCGAGCCCCCACACTACGGCCGCCGCGACCAGGACGGCCGCCACCGCAATCAGTCGTGGGGAAAGGGACAGACGCACCACGGGAAATGCTAATTGCTAATTGCGGATTGCTGAAGTGATTGCTGATTCCGGATTGCTCAACTGACTGCCAGTTCCTGATCGCAGGCTCGTGCGTCGCGCGTTTCGGAGACAGGCTCTGGCGTCAGATTAGCGATTGGCCATTGCCGATGAGCAATGTCTAGATCTTGGGAAGTGTGACGCCGCGCTGCGCCTGGTACTTGCCGGCCTTGTCCTTGTAGGACACCTCGCACGGCTCGTCGCCCTGGAAGAAGAGCACCTGCGCAATGCCCTCGTTCGCGTAGATCTTCGCGGGCAGCGGCGTCGTGTTCGAGATTTCGATCGTGACGTGCCCTTCCCACTCCGGCTCGAAGGGCGTGACGTTCACGATGATGCCGCACCGGGCGTAGGTGGACTTGCCGAGGCAGACCGTCAGGATGTCGCGCGGGATGCGGAAGTACTCGATCGTCCTCGCGAGTGCGAACGAGTTGGGCGGGATGATGCAGACGTCGGCCTTGATGTCGACGAACGACTTCGGGTCGAAGTTCTTGGGATCCACCACCGTGCTGTAGAGATTGGTGAACACCTTGAACTCGTCCGCGACGCGAATGTCGTAGCCGTACGACGAGACGCCGTAGGACACCACACCTTCGCGCGCCTGGCGCTCGACGAACGGCTCGATCATGCCGTGCTCGAGGGCCATGCGCTTGATCCAGCGGTCAGCCTTGATACCCATAGGTCAGCGTCGGAACCAGGCCAGTAGCAGCGTCAACACGATGCTCACGACAATGGAGGTCGTGAGCGGGAAGTAGAACGAGAAGTTGCCCTTGCGCACCGCGATGTCGCCCGGCAGCCGGCCGAGCGGCAGTCCAAGCATCATGGCCGCGCCGATGGCGGCGACAACCAGGCCGATGACGACGAGCGCCTTGCCCACCGCGAACCACCAGGGTGGAAGGGCGCTGGGGCGCGTGGGACCGTGACGGCCCGACCTGCCCTCCCCGCCCGACCTGCCTTAGATGAGATCGACCCCGGCGAAGAAGTAGCCGATCTCGAACGCGGCCGTCTCCGGTGCGTCCGAGCCGTGCGTGGCGTTGCGCTCGATCGACTCGGCGAACTCCTTGCGCAGCGTCCCGGCATCGGCATTCGCCGGGTTGGTCGCGCCCATCAGGGTGCGCCACTTCTTGATGGCGTCCTCGGCCTCGAGCACGAGCACGATGGCCGGACCGGACGACATGAACTGGGTGAGGCTCGAGAAGAACGGCCGCTCGCGGTGCACGGCGTAGAACCCGCCGGCCTGCTGCTCGGAGAGGTGCACCCGCCGCATGGCGCGAATGGTGAACCCTTCGTCTTCGATTCTCTGGATGATCCGGCCCGCGAGCTTCCGCTCGACGGCGTCCGGCTTGATGATGGCAAGCGTGCGCTGAGACATCCGGAAATTATACACAGTGGAAATTGACAATCGCTAATCTCCAATTGCTGAATGGAAATGCCATGGGCCGCACGGACTCCCCAGAATCCCTCGGAAATCCGTATCCGAAGTTCGGCGCGCCTCTTGCGATGCTGAACGCATGCGTCAGGCGGACTTGAAGGAGCGGACGATGGTCTTCGCGCTCGGCGTGTCCAGCCTGTGTCAGGAACTGCAAGCGGACTGGAGGCAGCGGCGCCTGGCCGACCAGTTGTTCAGGAGCGCAACCAGCGTTGCGGCCAACTACTACGCCGCGAGCCGAGCCCGGTCACGCAGGGAGTTCGTTGCCAAGCTTGGCCTTGTTGCGGAGGAGGCTGAGGAGACGGCGTTCTGGCTGGACTTCGCGCGACGTGCCGGGATGATGAAGTCACTCGAAAGCGGGCGACTCGCCGTGGAGGCGAGGGAACTCCTCGCTATCTTCATTGCATCACTGAAGACAGCGTCGGCGGGCACGAGCACCTCAGCGCGTCGGTGACGCCGGTTCGACCTTCCTTTTCGCGATTGCCGATTGCCGATTGCCGATGCGCCACCCCATCGCCGTCACAACAAAAAGGGGCCCGGCAGTCCTGAGACCACCGGGCCCTTGAATGGCTCGGGCGTCGCTGTCAGCGACCGAGCAGCTCCTTCATCGCCGTGCCCATGTCCGCCGGACTCTTGACCACGGTCACGCCTGCGGCGGTGAGCGCGGCCATCTTGTCGGAGGCGGCGCCGGATCCGCCCGAGATGATGGCGCCCGCGTGCCCCATGCGGCGTCCGGGCGGAGCGGTCTGCCCGGCGATGAACGCGACGACCGGCTTCCTGAAGTTCGCCTTGATCCAGGCGGCCGCCTCTTCCTCCGCGCTGCCGCCGATCTCGCCGATCATGATGACCGCCTCGGTGTCCGCATCGTCTGCGAACAGCTTCAGGGCGTCGATGTGGCTCGTGCCGATGAGCGGGTCGCCACCGATGCCGATGCAGGTGGTCTGCCCCATTCCCTGGCGCGAGAGCTGGTGAATCGCCTCGTAGGTGAGCGTGCCGCTCTTCGAGACGATGCCGATCGACCCTTCCCGGCAGATGTGCCCGGGGATGATGCCCGCCTTGCCCATGCCGGCCGAGATGACGCCGGGGCAGTTCGGACCGATGAGCCGCGTCTTCGGACGCGACTTGAGGAACGTCATGGCGCGCATCATGTCGAGCGTCGGAATGCCCTCGGTGATGCAGACCACGAGCGCGATCTCCGCGTCCGCGGCTTCCATCACCGCATCGGCCGCGAACGGCGGCGGCACGAAGATGACCGACGCGTTGGCGCCCGTCTTCTCCACGGCCTCCTGCACGGTGTCGAACACCGGCCAGCCCTCGTGCGTGGTGCCACCCTTCCCGGGCGTCACACCGCCGACCACCGTCGTGCCGTAGGCGGCGGCCGCCTTGGCGTGGAACGTCCCCTCGCGGCCGGTCAGGCCCTGGACGATCAGCCGCGTGTTCTTGTCAATCAGTACTGCCATGTTGTCTCTATGAGGCTCTGGGCTCCAGGCTCTCGGCTTTGGGCAACGTCGGCTGCGGGCCTGGAGCGTAGGCCGGGAGCCGACCGGCCCAGAGGCAGAAGCCCTGGGCCTGGAGCCCGGTCTCAGCCCGCCAGCTGTACGACTTTCGTGGCCGCCTCGCCCATGGAATCGGCGGTGGCGAAGTTCATCCCGCTCTCGCGGAGCAGGCGCTTCCCTTCCTCGACGTTGGTCCCTTCCATCCGGATGACGATTGGCACCGGCACGCCGAGTTCCTTCACGGCGGCGATGACGCCCTGGGCCAGCACGTCGCAGCGGAGGATGCCGCCGAAGATGTTGATGAGCACCGCCTTCACGTTCTTGTCCGACATCAGGATCTTGAACGCGTTGCGGATCTGCTCGGCGTTGGCGCCACCGCCCACGTCGAGGAAGTTCGCCGGCTCGCCACCCGCCAGCTTGATGATGTCCATGGTGGCCATGGCGAGTCCCGCGCCGTTCACCATGCACCCGATGTTGCCGTCGAGGTGGATGTAGTTCAGCGAGAACTTGGACGCCTCGATCTCGAGGTGGTCTTCCTCGCCCAGGTCGCGCAGGTCGCGCAGGTCCTGGTGGCGATAGAGTGCGTTGTCGTCGAAGTTCACCTTTGCGTCGAGCGCCAGCAGGTCGCCGTGTGCGGTCACGACGAGCGGGTTGATCTCGACCATCGAGGCATCGGTGGCGACGAAGGCGTCGTAGAGCGCGCCGACGAGCTTCACCAGCTTGTTCACCTGCGGACCGGTGAGCCCCATCGCGAACCCGAGCTGCCGCGCCTGGAACGGCACGAAGCCGGCGCCCGGATCGATGTAGACGCGGTGGATCTTCTCGGGCGTGGCCGCGGCCACCTCCTCGATGTCCATGCCGCCCGCGGCGCTGGCCATGATCACCGGCTTGCCGGACTGCCGGTCCAGCACGATGCTCAGGTACAGCTCGCGATCCATCTGCAGGCCTTCCTCGATCAGCACGCGTCCGACGACGCGGCCTTCGGGTCCGGTCTGGTGGGTCACCAGCGTCATGCCGATCATCTGGCGGGCAATGGCCTCGGCTTCGTCGGGCGACTTGGCGAGCTTCACGCCGCCGCCCTTTCCGCGGCCGCCGGCATGAATCTGGGCCTTCACGACAACGATGTTCCCGCCGAGCCGCCGGGCGATCTCGCCGGCTTCGGTCGCGTTGAAGGCAACTTCACCGCGCGGGACAGGCACACCGTGCCGCGCAAGGATGGCTTTGGCTTGATACTCGTGGATTTTCATGTGTGGGCGCGTTAGAAGGCACCTGATGCTACGTGCCGAGCTCATGTTTCGTCAATGGGAGGAGACAGGGTCGGACCATGCGCCACCACGCGGGACACCCGGCCGTGCACCGACAGACCCGCGTGCACCGCGCGTCATCGTCCGGGCGTCGAACCGGGTGTGGGCCCTTACTCCCCGTGAACCGCGCGGGCGGCCTCGCCCCACCCGTTGGCGCCCCGCAACTTGATGTAAACTCTGCGGTTGATGTCTTCGCGCATTCGCGTCTTTGCCACGTCCGTCGGCTCGAAGCTGCTGATCGGCGTCACCGGCCTGGCACTCTTCCTGTTCCTCATCTCACACATCGCCGGTAACGCGCTCATCCTCCTCGGGCGGGACACGTTCAACACGTACTCGCACACCCTCACGAGCAACCCGCTGGTCCCCGTCATCGAGGTCCTGCTGGTGCTCATCTTCCTGATGCACATCTACAAGACCGTCACGATGTACCTCGGGAACCAGCAGGCACGCCCGGTCGCCTACCAGCTCAAGAAGAGCCAGGGCGGCCCGAGCCGCAAGTCCCTCTCGTCGAGCACGATGATCTTCACGGGGCTGTGGCTCCTGATCTTCGTGGTGCTGCACGTCAAGGGCTTCAAGTACGGCGCGTACTACCCGGTCGAAGGGGTGGAAGGCGTCCGCGACCTCTATCGGCTGGTCGCCGAGAACTTCGCCAGCCCGCTCATGGTCGCCTTCTACGTGGTCAGCATGCTCATCGTGGGCTCGCACCTCTGGCACGGCGCATCGAGCAGCCTCCAGTCGCTCGGGCTCGACCACCCGCGCTGGACGCCGCGCATCCTCGCGCTGGGCAAGGTCTTCGCCGTCGTGATTGGCGGCGGGTTCATCCTGATCACCCTTTACGTGCACCTCTTCGCCGGGCAGGTGGGGCAATGACACTCGATTCGAAGATTCCTGCCGGCCCGATCGCCGAGAAGTGGGACCGGCACAAGTTCGAGATGAAGTTGGTCAACCCGGCCAACAAGCGCAAGCACACCATCATCGTCGTCGGCACCGGGCTCGCGGGCGCCTCGGCGGCCGCCTCGCTCGGCGAGCTGGGCTACAACGTCCTGAGCTTCTGCATCCAGGACAGCCCGCGTCGGGCGCACAGCATCGCGGCACAGGGCGGCATCAACGCCGCGAAGAACTACCAGAACGACGGCGACAGCATCTACCGGCTGTTCTACGACACGGTGAAGGGGGGCGACTACCGCTCCCGTGAAGCCAACGTCCACCGGCTCGCGCAGGTCAGCGTCAACATCATCGACCAGTGCGTGGCGCAGGGCGTGCCGTTCGCCCGTGAGTACGGCGGGCTGCTCGACAACCGCTCGTTCGGCGGGGCGCAGGTCTCGCGCACGTTCTACGCGCGCGGCCAGACCGGCCAGCAGCTGCTGCTCGGCGCCTACCAGTCGCTCATGCGGCAGGTGCACGAGAAGTCGGTGCGCATGTTCGCGCGGCGCGAGATGCTCGACCTGGTCGTCATCGACGGCAAGGCGCGCGGCATCGTGGTGCGCAACCTCGTCACCGGCGAAATCGAGAAGTACGCCGCCGACGCCGTGTGTCTCGCCACCGGCGGCTACGGCACGGTCTACTACCTCTCCACCAACGCGGTGAACTCGAACGTCACCGCCGCCTGGCGTGCGCACAAGCGTGGGGCGCTCTTCGCGAACCCCTGCTTCACGCAGATCCACCCGACGTGCATCCCGGTCTCCGGCGACCACCAGAGCAAGCTCACGCTCATGAGCGAGAGCCTCAGGAACGACGGCCGTGTCTGGGTGCCGAAGAAGCAGGGCGACCGGCGGCCGCCGGAGCAGATTCCCGAGGAAGAGCGCGACTACTACCTCGAGCGGAAGTACCCGAGCTTCGGCAACCTGGTGCCTCGCGACGTGGCCTCGCGCAACGCGAAGCAGGCGTGCGACGACGGCCGCGGCGTGGGAGACAGCGGCCTCGCCGTCTACCTGGACTTCAAGGACGCCATCAAGCGGGTGGGTCCCGAGGTCATCAAGGAGAAGTACGGCAACCTGTTCCAGATGTACGAAAAGATCACCGACGACAATCCGTACGAGAAGCCGATGCGGATCTACCCGGCGATCCACTACACCATGGGCGGGCTGTGGGTGGACTACAACCTCATGAGCACCGTGCCCGGCCTGCACGTGCTCGGCGAGGCGAACTTCTCCGACCACGGCGCCAATCGCCTCGGTGCCAGCGCCCTGATGCAGGGACTGGCCGACGGCTACTTCGTCATCCCCTACACCATCGGCCAGTACCTGGCGAGCACGCCGCTCCCGAAGGTGACGACCGACCACGATGCGTTCAGGGAAGCGGCCGACAACGTGCAGCAGCGGATCAACACGCTGCTCTCGGTGAAGGGCAACCGCGGCATCCGGGAGATCCACCGGGAGCTCGGCCGCATCATGTGGGACGACGTCGGCATGGCGCGGACCGAGGAGAGCCTCACCCGCGCCCTCGGCAAGATCCCCAAGCTCCGCGAGGAGTTCTGGCACAGTGTCTCGGTGCCGGGCTCACCGGACAACCTCAACCAGAGCCTCGAGTATGCCGGCCGCGTGGCCGACTACCTCGAGTTCGCCGAACTGCTGGCGCTCGACGCACTCGAACGCCGCGAATCGTGCGGTGGCCACTTCCGCGAGGAGAGCCAGACACCGGACGGCGAGGCGCTGCGCGACGACGACAACTTCTCGTACGTGGCGGCGTGGGAGTTCACGGGCGTCGGCAAGCGGCCCGAACTCCACAAGGAGCCACTGGTGTTCGAAGAGGTGCATCCGACGCAACGGAGTTACAAGTAGGGCTTCAGGCTTCGGACTCCGGGCTTCAGGCGGCGTCGGCTCCACCAGACGCCCCAGGCCCCGGGCCGAACAGCCGGATGCCGACTGGCCGGGAGCCCGACATCGGGAGCCCAGGGCCTGAAAGGGATTCATCGTGAGACTCAACCTGAAGATCTGGCGTCAGTCGGGGCCGAACTCGGCCGGGCGGCTGGTGGACTACGTCGCCGACCATGTCTCGCCCGACATGTCGTTCCTCGAGATGCTCGACGTCGTCAACGAAGGGCTCGTCAAGAAGGGCGAGGAAGCGATCGCCTTCGACTCGGACTGCCGCGAGGGCATCTGCGGCATGTGCAGCCTCGTCGTGAACGGCGTGCCGCATGGCCCCGACCGCGGCACCACCGTCTGCCAGCTCCACATGAGGCGATTCAAGGACGGTGACACCGTCACCATCGAGCCCTGGCGCGCGCGTGCGTTCCCGGTGGTCAAGGACCTGGTGGTCGACCGCAGCGCGTTCGACCGCATCATCGCCGCGGGCGGCTACGTCTCGGTGAACTGCGGCGGCGCCCCGGACGGCAACGCCATCCCGATTCCGAAGGACATCGCCGAAACCGCCATGGACTCCGCCCAGTGCATCGGGTGCGGAGCCTGCGTGGCCGCCTGCAAGAACGCCTCGGCCCACCTCTTCATGAGCGCGAAGGTCTCGCAGCTCTCACTGCTCCCCCAGGGCCAGGTCGAACGCCACCGGCGCGTCGTCGCCATGGTGGAACAGGCCGACGCCGAGGGTTTCGGCAGCTGCTCGAACGAGGCCGAGTGCGAGGCGGTGTGCCCGAAGGAGATTCCGATCGCCAACATCGCGCGGATGACGCGCGAGTACATCAGGGCGGTCCTGGTCGCGAAGTGACGGGACCGGCAGACATGAACCGCGGACCACGGTCCGCTATGAGGAGCGACATGACACAGAAGGCAATCCGCGCCGGCCTGGCTTCCGCGATCGTGGTGACCACTCTCGGGGTGCTCGGGGCACAGGCGCCCCAGGTGAAACGCACCATCCTCCAGCAGCGCGACCTGTCGGCGCCCGGCCGCGAATCGGTGATGGCGATCGCCGAGTTCCCGGCCGGCAGCGAGACTGGCCGCCACACCCACCCCGGCGAAGAGGTGTCGTTCGTCGAGTCGGGCCCCTTCGTGCTGGAAATCGAGGGGCAGCCGGCCAAGACGCTGCAGACAGGTGAGCCGTTCTTCGTGCCGGCCGGCGTGATTCACAACGGTCACCCTGAAGCCGGCAAGACCGCCAAGGTGCTCGTGACCTACGTCGTCGAAAAGGGCAAGCCGGCCACCACGCCAGCCCCCGCCAAGTAGCCTGGTTCCCGCTCTTCAGGAGAGGTGTTCCCCATGACACGTGTTCTGGCCAGCCTCGCGCTGCTGACATCGTTCGCCATCGGCCCGGCATATGCCCAGGCGCCACCGGCGCCTGCCGCACCGAAGAAGATCCAGGTGCTGATCGTCACCGGTCAGCACGTCGCGCACAACTGGAAGGGGACCACGCCTCTCCTGCGCAAGGCGCTGGAGGACACCGGCAAGTTCGAGGTGCGCGTCACCGAGGAGTTCCGGGGGGGCGGGCCCGAAACGCTCGCACCGTACGACCTCGTGGTGCTGAACTACTCCGGCGGGAACCGCCCGGAACTGCGCTGGGGTGACCGCGCCGACGCCGCCCTCCTCGACTTCGTCCGCGCCGGCAAGGGGCTGGTGGTCTACCACTTCGCGATGCAGTCCTTCGACGGCTGGACCGAGTACGAGAAGCTGTCGGGCGCGAACTGGCGTCCGAACATGGGTCACCACTCGGCGCCGCACGACTTCACCATCACCGTGAAGGACGCGCAGCACCCGATCACCCGAGGGCTGAAGCTCACGTTCGACCAGCAGAAGGACGAACTCTACGCCAACCTGAAGTGGCAGCCGGCCGGTCCCTACAAGATCCTCGCAACGGCGTACGACGACCACGCGCTCTATGCGGCCAGCCGCACCGATGCGCGCGCGCCGCAGCCGCTCGAAGGCCCGGGCGCCGACGAGCCGATGCTGTGGGTGAGCGACTACGGCAAGGGACGCGTCTTCACCACCGCGCTCGGCCACGACGTCGACCAGGTGCAGACGCTCGCCTTCACCACCACCTTCACGCGCGGCGCCGAGTGGGCGGCAACGGGCAACGTCACCCTGCCGGTTCCACCCGCGCTGGCGTCCACCCCGTCGGCCAGCGCCGCGCCGCAGGGTCAGGCGCCCCTCGCCCAGGCTCCGCTGCCCGAAGGCTACGTGGCGCGCGGCACGCGCGTCGGACAGTCGTCGGCCCCGGGCCTGAAGGTCACGGACCTCGGCACCACCGGCCGCACCTACCGGCTGAATCTCGCGAAGGGAGACGAGGTGATGACGGCCCTCACCCAGTTCGCGGAGAAGCACAACATCAGGAACGCCCACTTCACCGGCCTCGGCGCCCTCTCGAAGGGGCTCTTCAGCTGGGCAGACACCGACCGCGGCAACGCGATGAAGAAGATCGAGCTCAATCAGGAAGCGGAGGTGGTCTCGCTCGTCGGCAGCATCGAGCGGGACAGCCAGGGACGCCTGAACGTGCACGCGCACGGCTCGGTCGCCTACTCCGACGGCACGATCCACGGCGGCCACTGGTACGAGGCGTACGTCGGCATCATCGCCGAGGTCTTCGTCACCGAGGAGTCGCCCGCGGCTCCGGCAGCCTCGAACTGACGCTCACCCTCCGGCCGGCGTCCAGCCCCCGCCACGGGGCCGGACGCCGGCCGTCCCGATTGGCCTGAAGCGCGCCTCCCGCTATAATCGCGCACCGCCTGCTCACCGCAGGCGGTGCCGGCGTCCATCGCCCGGCCATTCCCCGTGAACGGAGACATGAAATGAGCGGACGTTTTCTGATGGGTCGGTGGATTCTGTGCAGCGCCGCGGTCGCACTGCTCGCGGGCACCTCGGCGTCGAGCCAGACGCGCAGCATCCCGCTGAGCGAGTTCAAGGCCATCCAGCCCGAGGACATGAAGCCGACCGGCCGCGGCAGCCAGGTCGTGCTCTTCGGCGACCCGACCAAGCCTGGCCCCTACGTGGTGCAGATCACGTTCGCCCCTGGCACCGGCAGCCGCCCGCACTACCACGATCAGGACCGGCTCGTGACCGTGGTGAAGGGCACCTGGTACGTGCACCTCGGTCCTGAATCCGACGTCTACGACAAGTCGAAGATGACCGCCATGAAGGCGGGCAGCTTCGTGTACCACCCCGCGTTCGGCCACCACTATGACGGCGCCCACGAGGAAGAGGCCGTGGTGCGCATCGTGGGGATGGGACCGGTCAAGACGGTCAACCTCGAACAGCCGAAGTAGTCCTGCCGGAATTGCGGCGACAGCCGACATCCCGCCAGGCGCAACCCCAGACCTACCCGCATTTAGATACGGTCAGGCCACTTTCTCCTGTGGCCTGACCGCGTCCACTTCAGCTACCATCGCTCCACTTCGACAACTGCGCCGTGCCTGGTGTGCGTCGTCGACGAGCGGGGACACATGTCTCCGTCCGTGCGACTTTCCGAAAGGAGACGTGCATGTTCGGTTCGAAACTGCACCTGGGCACCGCAGCACTCGCCCTCGGCGCTGCCATCGCCCTGCCCTCTGCCGCCGCGGCACAGGCGCCCGCACGGCAGGTGACGTTCAGCAAGGACGTCGCCCCCATCTTCCAGTCCAAGTGTCAGTCGTGCCACGAGCCGGGCTCCATCGGCCCGATGTCACTGGTCACCTACCAGGACGCACGTCCCTGGGCACGGTCGATCAAGCAGCGCGTCGAGTCGCGGCAGATGCCGCCGTGGCACATCGACCGCTCGACCGGCGTCCTGAAGTTCAAGAACGACATGTCGCTGAGTGACGAGCAGGTGGCGACGGTCGTGGCCTGGGTGGACGGCGGAGCGGTGGAGGGGAATCCCGCTGACTTCAAGATGAAGCCGGTGAAGAAGGACCTGTACTGGCAGGCGGAAGCCGACGGATACGGACCACCCGACATCGTGATCAAGGCTCCCGAACAGACCATGCCGGCCGTGCACCAGGATGTGTGGTGGCGCCCGGTGAACGACATCCCGGTGACCGAGCCCCGGTGGGTGAAGATGGTCGAGATCCGGCCGTCGAACATCCAGTCGCGCAAGATCCTGCACCACTCGATCGCCTATCACGTGCTCCGTCCGGACAACGCCGCCGCGGTCAACACCGGTGTGATGACCGGCGGCTTCGCGGTGGCCAGCGATGCGGTGAACACCCTGACCATGCGGCCGCAGTTGATGGAGTGGGCGATCGGCAAGGGCTACGACCGGTTCCTCGAGGGCACCGGCAAGCTGGTTCAGCCGGGCGAGAAGATCTCGTGGGACCAGCACATCCACGCCGCCGGTGAAGAGATCACGGGCGGCTCGGAACTGGGGCTGTGGCTGTACCCGAAAGGCCAGGAGCCGACGAAGCGGAGCTACCTCACCTTCTTCAACGGCCTGAAGTCGGGCTTCGGCGGCCTCGACATCCCGCCGAACTCGATTGCCGAGAGCGAGGGCTTCAACGTCCTGCGCGAGAACACGATCATCACGAACTTCCAGCCGCACTTCCACCTGCGCGGCAAGGCGATGCTCGTGGAAGCCATCCTGCCGAACGGCATCACGCAGACGGTCAGCTACGTGAAGGACTTCAACTTCAACTGGATGACCAACTACATCTACACCGACGACGCGGCGCCGGTCTTCCCGAAGGGGACGATCATCCACGTCAAGGCCTGGTTCGACAACACGAAGGCCAACAAGTCCAACCCCGATCCCGAGCAGTGGGTGGGCTGGGGCGACCGCACGGTGGACGAGATGTGCCACGCGTGGATGAACGTGGTCTACCTCACCGACGCGGAGTACCAGGAGCGCGTCTCGAAGTACGGCGTGGGTGTCACCAACGGCGTGAAGCCGCAGACGCGCACGCAACAGCAGCAGTAGCCTCTGCCCGCGGAGCGGCCGGTCCTCGCCGGATCGGCCGCTTCCCTGTCCCCACCCGCCACCGGGCCACTCCTGCCCGCCGTTCGCGAGCACAACCAGCCACCACACTCGACGAGCGCGGGACCCGTGCGTTCAGCGCGCCGGGTAGCCCGGGGAGGCCTTCACTTCGGCGAGCTGCCGGTTGTGCCGCAGGTTGTGCAACGGGATGTAGAGCACGAACTGGTAGGCATTCAGCGGGTCGAAGATCGGGAACAGCCCCTTGGTCAGGTGTTCGCGCAGCGGCAACTGCGTCGTGATGGCGAACTCGCGGGTCTTCGCGCGCGTCTCCCGGAAGGCTGCCAGCACCTCGGCGCGAGTCATGGCCGGCCCCCCGAGCGGATTCAGCGGCTCGGGTGCCTGCACCTTGCGGCTGCGGTCTGGCAGCGCCCGTTCGAGCAGCGCGGTCTTGGCTCCGGTCTTCGCCACCCACTCGGGGTCGGCCGGGTTCCGCATCGCCAGCATGGACTGCTCGAAGAGGTAATCCTCCGAGATCAGGATGTGCCGCGCGACTTCGGCGATGGACCAGCGTTCCGGAGCCGGCTTCCAGTTCCACTGGGCATCGCTGACGTCCTGCAGCAACCCTTCGAACTCGCGCTGCGATCGATCCAGGTAGTCGACCAGCCTGGTCCGTTCCTCGGCGGTGATTCGCGGGTCCTCTGCTGCGTGTCCCGGCTGCGACGGCATCGAAGACAACATCAGGGCGGTCGCCAGGACGAGCCTGGCCGGAAGTGTGCCGTTCATCGTGCCTCCAGGGAGCAACAGGATCGCTAGCGCGGTTCGATTTCGACAATCTCGAGCGGCTGCGATCCGCCCGACAGCGGCGCGGGGCCTTCACCCGCCTGGTGCCAGCGCCAGGTGCCCGGGCCGTCACCACCCCGAACGACGACGCTCGCATAGCCGTTGGCGTGCTGGTGCTCGTCGAGCGTGGCTCCCGCTCCAAGCCTGACGCGCCGGATGCGCACGCGAGCGTTGGACAGGACAGGCAGGTGGTCGTCCTGCGCCACCTCCTCCGATGCACCGAACTGGGCGGCCCGCAGTTCGACGGCGACGATGCGCATCGGCCCCGTGTTCTGGTTCGTGATGATGTGGGAGTAGCCTCCGCGAGCGTAGCCGGCGAAGCCGATGCGCGACTGCCCCTGGGGTCCCTCGACGCCGGGCAGGATGGTGACCGCCACGCTGTCGTAGACGTGCGTGTGGTTCTGCGAGACGTAGAACGGCGGCAGCACGACGTCGAGGACCCGGACGAACTCGTTCGCGAACACCAGGCGATGCCGAGGCTCCTGCTCGATGGGAATGGCCACGAGGTCGACCGGCCATTGCGACGCGCTGGTGAGGACGCCGGTCCCGAGGGCCAGCACGATGAGCAGGGCGCGCGTCACGCCTCGGAAGGATAGCATGCGCCCCGTCTATACTTCGGAGCCGTGACCTTCCTCGCGGCCCTCGGAGGGCTGGGCCTCCTGCTCGCCGCCGGTTTCGCGCTGCGCCTGGCCCTGCCGGTGCTCGGCCGCCTCATGCTCCCCGTGGCCCTGCTCGGCGGCTTCGTGGGGCTGGCCGCCGGCCGCCACGGGCTCGGCCTGGTGCCACCAGAGGTCGAGTCGATCTGGGTCGCCCTCCCTGGCCTCCTCATCAACATCGTCTTCGCGTGCCTATTCCTCGGGGCACCAGTGCCCTCGTTGGCGTACGTCGCGCGCACGGCCGGTCCGCTGGTGCGGTTCTCGCTGGTGAGTGCCCTCGGGCAATTCGTGGTCGGCCTGCTGCTGGTGTGGACGCTCCTCACGCCGGCCTTCGGCGTTCCGGCGCTCTTCGCCTGCCTGATCGAGGTGGGCTTCTCGGGCGGCCACGGGTCGGCCAGTGCGATGACCCCGGTGTACACCGAACTGGGATTTCCCGCCGGAGGACCGCTGGGTCAGATGTCGGCCACGGTCGGCATCCTCACCGGCGTCATTGGCGGCGTCCTGCTGATTCAGTGGGCGGCGCGGCGTGGCCACGCCCGCGCGATCGACGAGGCGGCGGGTGGATTGCGCCGCGTGGACGGCCGGCTCACGCCAGTGGAGCGCCACCCCATCGCGTTCAGCACCGTGAATGTCACGGTCGTCGAACCGTTTGCCCTGCACCTGTCGGTGTCTCTGCTCGCGGTGCTGATCGGCTGGGGCATGCAGCGTGTGCTCAGCCTGATGCACCCCACCTTCGAGAGCTTTCCGGTGTTCCCGCTCGCCATGATCGGCGGCATGCTCCTGCAGCACGGGGCCGAGCGCCTCGGCGCCTCGGCCTGGCTCGATCGCAGCACGTTCCAGCGGCTGACCGGCACGGCGCTCGACCTGCTGGTTGCGGCTGCGGTGGCCACCATGCGGCTCGACCTGTTCCTCCAGAACCTGGCGCCGTTCGCCCTGCTGATGGTGGCCGCCATCGCCTGGTGCGTCGGCTCGGTGATCTGGCTGGCTCCGCGGATGCTCGACGACGACTGGTTCGAGCAGGCGATCGTCACCTACGGCACGCTCACCGGCGTGGCGGCCGTGGGCCTGATGCTGCTCCGCATCGCCGATCCGCACCAGCGCACGTCGGCGGCGCAGGCGTTCGCGGCGCGGTCGATGGTGCTGTCGCCGCTCCTGGGCGGCGGGCTCGTCACGGCGACGATGCCACTGCTGCTCGTCGAGTTCGGGACGCTGCCGGTGCTCGTGGCGACGACGGCCGTCATGCTGGCGGCGTGGTTCTGGCCGGGCGTCAGTGCGCGGAGTGGGAGAAGCGCGCCAGCGTGAACGGCTGCAGGATGTCGGGCGCCGTGCCGCTGAGCGCCCACGCGGCCAGCGCTGGCGCCAGGGCCGGCGCAATCGCCCACCCGTGCCCGGTCCATCCACAGCCGACCAGGACGTTCGTGCTCCCGGGTACCCGATCGATGATCGGCACCTGATCCAGCGCATTGGTCTCGGCCCGGTCCGCTGTTCCCTCGGCCGGCTGCAGCGCCTCGATCGCCGGGAAGAGCGCAACCGCCTCTGCCCAGTTACCGGTGATGTTCGCCGGCGTCGTCTCGCCCCTGCCCGACTCCGGATTGCGGCGGCCGCGCCAGCCGCCGGAGAGCATGACGATGTTGCCGGGGACCATCTTGAGGGCCACCGGCCGGCTCGCGTGGCCGACGTAGCTGCGGAACGGCGGCTCGGCTGCCGGCGTTGACAGGACGACCTGCGGATAGATCGTCCAGATGGGCAGGTGGCAGCCGAAGGCGGGCACGAGGAGGTTGTCGGTGCCGCCATTCGCGAGCACCAGCAGCTCGCGCCCGATCTCGGCGGTGCTGCCATTGTCCATGTGCACGCGCACGGCACGCGCCCCCTCGCGCTCGATGCCCACTACCCTGGCGACCGTGCGGATGACGGCCCCGGCGCGCTGCGCCGCGCCCGCATAGGCCAGCGTCGTGGCGTTGTGGTCGGCGATGCCGTCGAGGGGGGCGTGAAGGGCGCCGAGCACTCGGTCGGATACGCCCGGCTCCACGTCGCGCACACGAGCCCCCTCGAGGTGCACCGTCGGGATGCCGAACGACGCCTGCACCCGGGCACGGACCTCGGCCTGCCCGATGTCGTGATGACGCTCGTAGAGCTGCAGGTGCCCGACCCGCTCGTAGCCGGTCGACGCCCCGAGCACCTCGTGCAGGTGCGGCCAGAGTTCGTACGCCTCGCGCATCAGCGGCAGTTCGCGGATGTCGCGGCCGTTCGCGCGGACGCCGCGCTTGCCGGCACCGCCCGAGGCGCCCGCGGCGACCGCCTGCGCCTCGAGCACGAGCACTGAGGCGCCGCGCGTGGCGAGCGACCACGCGGTAGCCACGCCGACGATGCCGCCGCCGATGATGACGAAGTCTGCCCGCATGGTCTCGCGCCGGGCCGTGCCCTAGACGACGGCGGGAAACAGCGAGGCGATCGTCGTGACGCCCAGCTCGGCTTCCGCGCGATCGGGGACGGCCGCCTCGATGTCGTAACCGTAGTAGTCGCTGTCGCCGGTCACCTGGATGAGGAACCCATCGCGGCGCGGCAGGAACGAGGTGTTGCGGTAGCTGACGCCGTAGTTCACGTCCGACTGCGGAATCAGGCGCGTGAGCTGGCCGCGCACGGGCACGAGGGAGTTGTCGTTCATCAGCTTGCGCGCCTCGTAGCCGGTCGCATGCACGATCGTCCGCTCCCTGATGCGCTGGAAGTCGCTGGGCGTGTGGAACTCGGTGATCTCCACCTTCCCGCCGTTCGCCTCGAAGTCCTGCATGAGGATGCGCTGGTAGGACGCGAGGTTGAACATGAGGTTCGTGTTGCGACGCACGTAGCGCTGCCCGAACGGGTGCGTGCCCGGCTGGTACTCCAGGCGCTTGACCAGCAGGTCCGGCGTGAGTTCGCGCTGCAGTTCGGCGAAGGCCGGCCGGTTGGAGACCTCACGCTGCCGCGGTGCCTGCGTGTCGCTGACGCCGTAGCTGTCGATGTACTCGACCGGGGTGCCGGCCGTACCGAGGAACGACTGGAAGGCGGCGTGTGACTCGCGCGCCACGCGCTCCCACGTCTGCTTGAACGCCGGCGTGACGTGCTCCTCGAGTGCGATGCGCGAGTCGGGGGTGTAGCTGCCGGTCGCCCACGACGAGCGGACGTTCGGCGCCAGGTCCCTCGTGTAGATCGTGACGCGCAGGCCGGCCCGCTGGAGCTGGACGGCCGCGGTCATGCCCATCGCGCCGGCGCCGATCACCGCCACGTCCCGCTCGCCGGTTGCCAGGACCTTCTCCGTCACGAGCGACCCGTATCCCCACGAGAGGGACCAGCCGCTGCCCCCGTGCCCGTAGTTGTGGACCACGGTCTTGTCGCCGATCTTCTCCACCTCGAGCCGTGGTCCTTGTGGGCGGAAGGGACGCGTGCAGACCGTGAGGCGTGTCACGCGATCCATGCTGATGCGCAGCGGCGGCAGCTGCAGTCGCGGAACCTGCGGCGTGGCGATGGCCGCGGGGGACACGCGGCACGCGGTCGCGGCACCAAGGGCTACGACGGCACCAGCCGCCTTCAGGAATTCGCGGCGCTCGATCGGTCTGGGCATGGCTCCTCGTGAGGTCGGTCCATTGTAGCCGCCACGCGCGCGACGGCGCGTGCGTCAATGCGGGACGGACAGGATTGTCGGGACAGCCGCCCGGCCTCGCGTGAGAGGCGTCCTGAAAAGGAAAAGGCAGGAAGGCCGCCGCACGTGACGTGCGCCGTCCTCCTGCCTCCCGGGTGCCTGTGGTCTGGGCCGGCCTGCGGCTAGACGCCGATGACGTCCGTCAGTTCCTTCACGGCGCCGGCCGACTTCTTGAGGGCGGCCTCCTCTTCGGCGGTCAGCGTGATCTCGATGATCTGCTCCACGCCGCGTGCGCCGAGCTTCACCGGCACACCGACGAAGAGATCCTTGATGCCGTATTCGCCCTGCAGGAACACCGAGCACGGGACGATCTTCTTGGTGTCCTTGAGGATGATCTCGACCATCTCGGCAGCCGCGGCACCCGGCGCATACCAGGCGCTCGTGCCGACGAGCTTCGTGATCTCGGCGCCGCCGTTGGCCGTGCGGTCGCAGATCGCCTTGATGCGCTCCGGGGAGATCAGCTCGGTGATCGGGATGCCGGCCACCGTCGAGTAGCGCGGGAGCGGCACCATCGTGTCGCCGTGGCCACCGAGGACGAACGCGTGGATGTTGTCCACCGAGACGTTCAGCTCCATGGCGATGAAGGTGCGCATGCGTGCCGAGTCGAGCACGCCGGCCATGCCGATGACGCGCTCACGCGGGAAGCCGCTCAGGCGGTAGACCGCCTGGCACATGGCGTCCAGCGGGTTGGCCACCGGGACGATGATGGCGTTCGGCGAGTACTTGATCACCTGCTCGGTGACCGCCTTCATGATGCCGAAGTTGACGTTCAGGAGGTCGTCGCGGCTCATGCCCGGCTTGCGCGGCACGCCCGAGGTGATGACGACCACGTCGGAGTTGGCGGTCTGCGAGTAGTCCGACCCGCCGATGACACGGCTGTCGGAGCCGGTGATCGGGCAGGCCTCGAGAATGTCGAGCGCCACGCCCGCGGCCTTCTGGTCGGCGATGTCGACGATGACGACGTCGGCGAGTTCCTTGTCGGCGATACAGCGGGCCACGGTCGCGCCGACATTGCCGGCGCCGCCCACCACGGTGACTTTACGGTTCATGCGAATGCTCCTTGAAAGGCTATGGGCGTTGGGCGCGGGGCGCTGGGCCGTGCACGCAGCGGTTCCCATTCAGGGTTCTGACGCTGCCCGGCCTATCGCCCATGGCCAACCGCCTCTTGCCTTCTACATGTTCCTGATAATCTCGTCGGCGAACTCCGAGCACTTCAGCTCGGTGGCGCCGTCCATCAGCCGGGCGAAGTCGTACGTGACCCGCTTGGAGCCGATTGCGCCGTCCATGCCCTTCACCACCAGGTCGGCGGCCTCGCTCCAGCCCATGTGCCGGAGCATCATCTCGCCGGAGAGGATGACCGAGCCCGGGTTGACCTTGTCGAGGTTCGCGTACTTCGGTGCCGTGCCGTGCGTGGCCTCGAAGATGGCGTGGCCGGTCACGTAGTTGATGTTGCCGCCCGGCGCGATGCCGATGCCGCCCACCTGCGCCGCGAGCGCGTCCGACAGGTAGTCGCCATTGAGGTTCGGCGTGGCGATCACGTCGAACTCGTCGGGTCGCGTGAGCACCTGCTGCAGCGTGATGTCCGCAATCGCGTCCTTGATCACGATGCCGGCGCCCGGCTTGCCTTCGGGAATCCGGCACCACGGCCCGCCGTCGATCTCGACGGCCCCGAAGAACTCCTTGGCGATCTGGTAGCCCCAGTCGCGGAAGGCGCCCTCGGTGAACTTCATGATGTTGCCCTTGTGAACCAGCGTGACGCTCTTGCGGTTGGCCGCAATGGCGTAGCTGATGGCGCTGTGCACCAGGCGCTCCGTGCCCAGGTAGCTGATCGGCTTGATGCCGACGCCGACGCCGATGGAGACGTCGCGCTTCGGGGCGCCGATGCCCTCGAGCTGCACCTGCCACTCCTGCGAGGCCTTCTGGGTGCCGAAGCGGATCTTCTTGAACTCCTTCGGGAACTCCTTCTCGAAGAAGTCGAGGATCTTCTGCGCCTCGGGCGTACCGGCGGCGTACTCGATGCCGGCATAGATGTCTTCCGTGTTCTCGCGGAAGATCACCATGTCCACCTTGCCGGGGTTCTTCACCGGCGAGGGCACACCCTTGTACCAGCGGACCGGGCGCAGGCACACATACAGGTCGAGGAGCTGGCGGAGCGCCACGTTCAGCGAGCGGATGCCGCCGCCGACCGGCGTGGTGAGGGGCCCCTTGATGCCGACGAGGTACGTGCTGAAGGCCTCGACGGTTTCGTCCGGCAGCCAGTTGTTGAACTGGGTGAAGCTCTTCTCGCCCGCGTAGACCTCCATCCAGGCGATCTTCTTCTTGCCGCCATAGGCCTTCGCGACCGCCGCGTCGAGCACGCGGACGCTCGCCCGCCAGATGTCGGGCCCCGTGCCGTCACCTTCGATGAACGGGACGATCGGGTTGTCGGGAACTACCAGTCGGCCGTTCTGTCTCGTGATGGCCGCGCCGTCAGCCGGCGGAGTGAGTGAAGGAGTGTTGGACATAAGCGAAATTCAGAGTGCCGAGTGCTGATTGCCGATTGATCCGCTCACCTGCGGCGGACACCGCGCTGATTAGGTCAGTTCCCCCGCGCGCGCCCGACGATTCCACAGCTTCTGTGGAAAACTCTGTTGAAAAGGGGGCTGTTTACGCCGCTGTGACGCGTCAATTCGAGTGTTTTAGCGAATTGCACCACGCTGGGGCGAGCGTACACGAACCGGACGCACCGACCGAACAAAACCTCCGGATTATACTATCGGGCGGAGGGTCAAACGATGCGAACACTGCTCGCGTTGCTTGTCGCAAGTGCCACGCTGTCTGCCTGGACGGCCGGCCTGTCAGCTCAGGGTTCCACCGCATCCGGCCAGCACGAGGCCGGGGCGCACACACATGCCGCAGCCGCCGCGCTCAAGAACCCGGTGAAGTCGACGCCAGCGTCGGTCGCTGCGGGAAAGACCCTGTACGGTACGCAGTGCGCCACCTGCCACGGAGACGGAGGCAAGGGGGACGGCAAGATGGCGATGGCGATGAACCCGCCGAAGCCCTCGGATCTCACGGACGCCAGCTGGAAGCACGGCTCCACGGACGGGGAGATCTACACAGTGATCAAGGACGGCGCCAAGGGCACGGGCATGCGCGGCTACGGCGCCCGGATGAAAACGGACGACATCTGGAATGTCGTCAACTACCTGCGAACGCTCGCTCAACCAACGGCCAAAAAATGAAAATTGTTGTTTCCGACGACCTGCCAGAGTCCGCACTCGACATCCTCCGCACCGAAGGGTGGGAGGTCGATGCCCGCTCGGGCCGCAAGCCTGAAGACCTCGCGAAGGACCTCGCCGACGCGGATGCCCTGATCGTCCGCAGCGCCACGAAGGTTACCAAGGACCTGCTGGCGGCAGCGCCCAAGCTCCGGATCATCGGCCGCGCCGGCAGCGGCGTGGACAACATCGACATGCCGGCGGCCAGCGGCAAGGGCGTCCTCGTCGTCAACGCCCCCGGCGCCAACAGCATCGCGGTGGCCGAGCAGGCGCTCGCGCTGATGCTCTCCCTCGCCCGCGCCGTGCCCGCCGCCGATCAGGCAATGAAGGCCGGCAAGTGGGAAAAGAAGAAGTTCATGGGCACCGAGCTCCGCAACAAGGTGCTCGGCATCGCGGGCCTCGGCCGGATCGGCCAGGAAGTGGCGGCGCGCGCGAAGTCGTTCGGGATGACGATCATCGCCTACGACCCGTACATCTCCGCCGATGTGGCCGCCTCGCTCGGGATCGAGCTGAAGTCGCTCGACGAGATCTGCGCCTCGGCCGACTACCTCTCGCTCCACATGCCCTCCACCGCGGAGACGAAGAACTCGTTCAACGACGACCGGTTCGCCAAGTGCAAGAAGGGCATCCGCCTCGTCAACACGGCGCGCGGCGACCTGATCGACGAGGCGGCACTGGTGCGCGCCATCGAGGCGGGCATCGTGGCCGGCGCCGGCCTCGATGTGTTCCAGAAGGAACCGCCGGTGGAGTGGACGCTGCCGCAGCTCTCGAAGGTGGTGGCCACGCCGCACCTCGCGGCGTCGACCGAGGAGGCGCAGGAGCAGGTCGGCCTCGACACGGCCAATGCCGTGCGCGACTACCTGAAGAGCGGCGCGGTCCGGAACGCGGTGAACTTCCCCGCCGCCGTGCCGGCTGACGAGCTGCAGCGCCTGCAGCCGTGGCTCAAGCTCGCCGAAGGTCTCGCCTCGGTCGCGTCGCAGATGGGACCCGCGCGGGTCGACCAGATCGCGCTGCGGTACTACGGCGCGCTGGCCGACAGTTCCGCCGCCTCACTGCTCGCGTCCAGCGCAGCCGCCGGCGTGCTCCGTCCGATCCTGTCGGGCGGCGTGTCGGTGGTGAACGCCCGCGCGGCGGCCAAGGAGCGCGGCATCGAGATCACCGAGACCCGCAGCACCCGTCCGCGCGACTACGCGAGCCTCGTCTCGTTGAAGCTCCACACGGGCGACGGTGAGCGCTGGGCCGAGGGCACGGTGTTCGAGCCGAACTCGCCGCGGCTGGTGTCGGTCCGCGGCATCGCCGTGGACGCGCCGCTGACCGGCTCGCTGCTGATCATCTCGAACGACGACCAGCCTGGCGTCATCGGCGAGGTGGGCAGCATCCTCGGCAAGCACGGCGTCAACATCGCCAACTTCGCGCTCGGCCGGAACGAAACCGGCGCGGTGGGCGTGGTGAACGTCGACGAAGGTACCGCACAGGCGAACGCCCTCGCTGCCGCCGTGGACGAGATCCGCAAGATCGGCGCGGTCAAGGACGCCTGGCTCGTCCGCCTGTAATCAACCACCTGAAGCCGGACGCCGCAAGGCTCCGGCTTCGCTCTTCCCCGCTCCTCGTTCAGTCCTGCCTTCTTCTCATGTGGCGAACCGTCAGGTTCGCGCAGCAACCAGCAGCGCGCCCGGCACGACGTGCGCCTCGAGGCGCGTGCCGCCCACCTGCGGCTCACCGTCCACGTGGTACACAATGGGCGCGGCACTCTCCACGGTAATCGCGGCGGAGGTGCGGGCGACGCTCACGCCAGGTGCGCTCGCCACCCTGCCGGTCATCAGCCTCGGCACGTTGAGGATGGTTGCGAGCCGCGAGCGCTCCTCGAACACCACCAGGTCCAGCAGGCCGTCATCGACCCTGGCCCCGGGAGCGATGCGGACACCGTTCCCGAACTGTGCGGAGTTCGCGAGCGTGATCAGGAAGATCGGGCGTGATGCGCCACCGTTCACGCTGTAGGGTGCCGGTGCGTAGCGCAGCATCTCCCTGGCGGTGATGCGCACGTAGCTCGAGAAGCCCCTGGACGTCCCCGCATCCCGGTCGAACGCCGCCGCCACGTGCGCGTCGAAGCCGATGCCGGCCACGCTGAAGAAGTAGCGGCCGTCCAGCATGCCGGCATCGATCCGCCGCGGCCGGGCGGACAGCGCCGCCGCCAGGGCCGTGCGTGCGTCACGCACGACGCCAAGCTCGCGGGCAAGCCCGTTGCCCGAGCCCGAAGGCACGAGCCCCAACGCCGTGTCAGTGCCCACGAGCGACCCGGCCACCTCGTTCATCGTGCCGTCACCACCCCACGACACGACGAGGCGAGCCCCGCGCCGGACCGCGCCGGCAGCGAGCGCCACCGCATGGCCACGACGCTGCGTGACCAGCACCTCGCCGGGCTCACCATGAGCCTCCACCAGGGTCGACGCCAGTTCGGCGCGCTGCCTGGCAACCGCAGGCGCTGCTCCGCCAGACACCGGATTGATGATGATGGAGACCATGGCGACGCCCGCCGCGCGCGGCTAGCGGAGCGCCAGGGTGCTGTCGGAACCGGTGACCGTGTCCACGACCTGCACCGCGTCTGCGGACACGGCGCCAATCCGGTAGCGATCGCGGATCGTCTCGCCCGCCTTCACGAGGAACACGTCCCCGAGTCCCGACACAATCGCCGTGCGGATCACGCCGTCGGCCGTGGCGTCTTCGGCCACGCCGATGAGCGCCAGTGCCGGCGCAGGCGGCGCAGGCGCCTCAGCCACGACGTCGACGGGCGCGGCCGGCCGCGCAAGGGGCGCCCGCCGCTCGGGGATGCGCGACTGGAAGCGGAACAGGTCGCGGGATCGCGTGGGTGCGGCCGTCGGGGCGAGCCGCTCGTGAAGCCGTCCCACTTCGGACTGCAGCGCGACCATCGAGAAGTCGACCGGCGAGGGCTTCGGCGGCGGGAATGGCACGGCGGGTGGGCGAACGCCAGAGGTCGAGGCACTCGCGAACCAGCTCGCGATCGCCAGTGTCGACACGCCGAACCAGACGATGCGCCGGACGTTCATGTGGACGTGGCGGATCGTAGCACGATGCCAGGGTATGCCGTGTTACTATTCGTCGTGCACCCTGCATCGACTGGTTCTGCGGTCGATCCTACGCGTCCGCTGGAAGTCGTCGCCGTCATTCCCGCTCGATTCGCCTCTACTCGCTTCCCCGGAAAACCGCTGGCCGACATCGATGGCCGTCCGATGATCGAGCACGTCTACCGGCGGGCCTCCGCCTCGCCGGTTGTGTCGCGGGTGATCGTGGCCACCGACGACCTCCGGATTGCCACGCGGGTGGCCGAGTTCGGCGGGAACGTGCGGCTCACGCGGGCCGACCACCTCACCGGCACCGACCGGCTGGCCGAGGTCGCTGCCTCCCTCGACTGCGACGTCGTCGTCAACGTGCAGGGCGACGAGCCGCTGCTCGATCCGAGGGCGATCACCGAACTGGTCGGTCCGTTCGCCGATCGCAGCGTGTCGATGTCTACGCTCTACCGCCGGATCACCGACCCGGCGGAGCTCCAGAACCCGAACATCGTGAAGCTGGTCACCGACCGGTCCGGCTTCGCGATGTACTTCTCGCGCGCACCGATCCCGCACACGCGCGATCCGCGCGGCGGCTACCCGCCGCTCTTCCGCCACGTCGGCGTCTACGCCTACCGCCGCACGGCGCTGATGGTGCTCGCCTCGCTCGAACCGACCCCGCTCGAACGCGCGGAATCGCTCGAGCAGTTGCGCGCGCTCGAACACGGCATCCGCATCAGGGCCGTGGAAACCTCGTACGACTCGATCGGCGTCGACACGCCGGAAGACCTGGAGCAGGTACGCCGGCTCCTGCACTCCGGCGGGCGCCCCAACTGAACGTCTCGATGAGCAGTCACCCCGGGATTCGCACATGACGGCAACCAAGGCAACCAAGTACATCTTCGTGACCGGCGGCGTGGTGTCGTCGCTCGGCAAGGGGCTCGCGGCCGCCTCCATCGGCGCCCTGCTCGAGGGACACGGCTACACGGTGTCGCTCCAGAAGTTCGACCCCTACATCAACGTCGACCCCGGCACGATGAGCCCGTACCAGCACGGCGAGGTCTACGTCACCGACGATGGCGGCGAGACCGACCTCGACCTCGGCCACTACGAGCGCTTCACCCACTCGACGCCGTCCAAGCAGTCGAACTGGACCACCGGCAAGATCTACCTGAGCGTCATCAACAAGGAACGCCGCGGCGACTACCTCGGTCGGACCGTGCAGGTCATCCCGCACATCACCAACGAGATCAAGGACGCGATCCGCGCCGCCGCGAAGGACGTGGACATTGCACTCGTGGAAATCGGCGGTACCGTCGGCGACATCGAGAGCCTCCCGTTCCTCGAGGCCATCCGCCAGTTCCGCCAGGACGTGGGCCGCGACAACACGCTCTACATGCACCTCACGCTCGTGCCTTTCATCGGCGCAGCCGGCGAACTCAAGACCAAGCCGACCCAGCACAGCGTGCGCGACCTGCGCTCCATCGGCATCCAGCCCGACATCCTGCTCTGCCGCACCGACCGCTTTCTCGACCCGGACCTGAAGCGGAAAATCGCCCTCTTCTGCGACGTGAACGAAGAGGCGGTGATCACGGCCAAGGACGTCCCGAGCATCTACGAGGTGCCACTCGTCCTCAAGGCCGAGGGCGCCGACCGCATCGTCCTCAAGTACCTGCACCTCCCCGAGACGCAGTCGAACATGCGCGACTGGGAAGACCTGGTGGACCGCATCAAGCACCCGACCGATGAACTGACCATTCACGTGGTCGGCAAGTACGTCGGCTACGAGGACTCGTACAAGAGCCTGAACGAAGCGCTGTACCACGGCGGCTTCAAGCACCAGCTCAAGGTGAACATCAAGTGGATCGAGGCCGAGGCGCTCGAGGAGCAGAACGGCGCCTCGCTGCTCGAGGGCTCCGACGGCATCCTGGTGCCCGGCGGCTTCGGCGATCGCGGCACGCGCGGCATGATGGTGGCGGCGCGCTACGCGCGTGAGCACAAGGTGCCCTACTTCGGCATCTGCTACGGCTTCCAGATGGCGACCGTGGAGTACGCCCGCAACGTCGCCGGCCTCGCGGATGCGGACACGACCGAGTGCGCGCCGGACACGCCGAACAAGGTGATCTACAAGCTGCGCGACCTGCTCGGCGTGGATGAACTCGGCGGCACCATGCGGCTGGGCAGCTACCCCTGCGAACTGGCACCCGGCTCACTCGCCCGCCAGATCTACGGCACGGCCCTCATCCACGAGCGGCACCGCCATCGCTACGAGTTCAACTGCCTGTACGAGAAGGCGCTCACCGACCGCGGCATGGCCATCTCCGGCCGGTCGCCCGACGGGAAGTTCGTGGAGATCGCGGAGGTGCCGGGGCATCCCTGGTTCCTCGCGGTGCAGTTCCACCCCGAGTTCAAGTCGAAGCCGACCCGGCCGCATCCGCTCTTCGCAGCCTTCGTCGAGGCCAGCTATCGCCACAAGACGCAGGCGGCACACGCCACCACCGAGACGGTGGCCTGAGCATGGTTGCCAGGCTGCGCGACATGGCGATCGGGGCCGGCCACCCGATCGTCCTCATGGCTGGCCCCTGCGTCGTCGAGAGCGAGTCGCATGCGATGGGGCTGGCCGAGGCGCTCGTGGACATCACGCGGCGTGTCGGCATCCCGTTCATCTTCAAGGCGTCGTACGACAAGGCGAACCGGACGTCGAACCGTTCGTACCGGGGCCCGGGCATCGACGAGGGGCTGCGCGTACTCGGCGCCATCAGGCAGCGCTTCGACGTGCCGATCGTCACCGACATCCACGAGGTGCACGAAGCCGCGGTGGCGGCCGACGTGGCCGACGTGCTGCAGATTCCCGCCTTCCTCTCGCGCCAGACCGACCTGATCGTCGCGGCGGCGCGCACCGGCCGCGTGGTCAACATCAAGAAGGGCCAGTTCATGGCCCCGAACGACATGAAGCACGCGGTGGCGAAGGTGACGAGCGAAGGCAACCCCAACGTCGTCGTCACGGAGCGCGGCACGAGCTTCGGCTACAACAACCTGGTGGTCGACATGCGCGGCTTCCCGATGATGCGCGAGCAGGGGCTGCCCGTGGTGTTCGACGTCACGCACAGCCTGCAACTGCCGGGCGGCGGCGACGGCGTCACCGCCGGCCTCGCGCAGTACATCACGCCGCTGGCGTCGGCGGGTGTGGCCGCGGGCGTCGACGGGCTGTTCCTCGAGGTGCACGAGGAGCCGTCGCGCGCGAAGAGCGACGCCCAGAATGCCCTGCGGCTCGACCTGCTCGAACCGCTGCTCCGCCGGCTGCTCGCGATCGATGCCATCGTGAAGTCCGCGTCGCCGGCTGCGGCGACGGGAGTCGAAGCAGTCCGTGGCTGACCTCTCGCTCGCACGCAAGGTGCTCGAAACCGAGGCGGCCGCGATCCTCGCGCTGGTACCGCGCATCGACGAACGGTTCGAGCGTGCGGTGGAACTGCTGCTGGCCTGCCGAGGACGCGTCATCCTCACCGGCATGGGCAAGTCCGGCATCATCTGCCGGAAGATTGCCGCCACCCTCACCAGCACGGGTACCGCTTCCCAGTTCCTGCATCCCGCTGAAGCCGTGCACGGCGACCTGGGCGTCATACAGGGCGACGACGTGGTCATCGCGCTGTCATCCAGCGGAGAGACCGCCGAAGTGCTCCGGCTGCTCGAGACCATCCGACGCGTCGGCGCCAAGCTGATTTCCATCACCGGAGGTCCGCGATCCACGCTGGCCGAGGCGTCCGACGTGGCCATCGACGCGAGCATTGCCGAAGAGGCCTGTCCGCTGAACCTGGCGCCCACCGCGTCGACGACCGCGGCCCTCGCCCTCGGCGACGCGCTGGCAATGACGCTGCTCGTCGCCAAGGGCTTCCGCCAGGAAGACTTCGCCAACCTGCACCCCGGCGGCAAGCTCGGGAAGCAGTTCATGCGCGTGGAAACGCTGATGCACGCCGGGAAGGACCTGCCGCAGGTGTCCGTGGACACGGTGATGCGCGACGTGATCTACGAGATGTCGAGGAAAGGGCTCGGCATGACCTGCGTGGCCAACGACCAGGGCGAACTCGTGGGCATCATCACCGACGGCGACCTGCGACGCCTCATGGCACGCGAGGGCGATACGCTGACGCTGACGGCAGGGAACGTCATGACCGCGAATCCGGTGACGGTGGAACCCCGCACGCTCGCGGCCCAGGCGCTGCACGTCCTGGAACAGCGCAAGATCACGTCGATCGTGGTGGCTGAAGGGCAGCCAAGGCGCGCGGTTGGCGTGGTGCACCTGCACGACCTCTGGCGCACGGAGATGGTGTGACCCCGACCGACGCAGAACTCGACAAACGCGCCGCCGCGGTGCGCATGATTCTCTTCGACGTGGACGGCGTCCTCACCGACGGCCGGGTCATCGTCCATACCGACGGCACCGAGAGCAAGTCGTTCTTCATCCGCGACGGCATCGCCATGGTCTGGGCGCAGCGCGCGGGCATCAAGGTGGGCTTCCTCTCCGCACGGCTCTCTGCCACCACCCCGCACCGGGCCGCGCAGCTCGGCATCACGCTCGTCTACCATGGCGTGACCAGCAAGCTGGCCACCTACGAACGGATCCTCGCGGACCACGGCCTCACCGATGCCGACATCGCCTACATGGGCGACGATGTGGTCGACCTGGCGGTGCTGAACCGCGTGGGTCTCGCCATGGCGCCGGCCGACTGCGTGGAGGAGGTCCGCAGCCGCTCGCACCTGGTGACGCGCGCTGCCGGTGGCGCGGGCGCCGCACGCGAGGCGATCGAGCGCATCCTCCGCGTGCAGGGACGCTGGGAGGGCATCGTCGAGGCCTACCTGAACGAACCGGCGGACCTGGCGGCGCACCAGATCAGATGATGGAGAACGCACCGCTCCTCGCAGCCCTCGTCGCGCTGCTCGTCGGGCTGACCATCGGGAAGGCGTGGGAGCGTTACAAGCTGCGCGACGGCACCTGGGTGGACCGCCGCCGCGTGCGGGAGTCGCCGCACTACATCCTCGGCCTGAACTTCCTGGTGGCCAACCAGATCGACCTCGCCATCGAGGAGCTCACCCACGCGGCCGCGCAGGATGCGAACGCGCTCGAGGTGAACATGATCCTCGGGAACCTGTACCGCGAGAAGGGACAGGTCGGCAAGGCGATCACCATCCACCACACGTTGCTGCAGCGGCAGAAACTGAGCCGCATGGAGCACGCCTACGTGCTGTTCTGCCTGGGCCTCGATTACAAGCGGGGCGGCTTCGTGGACCGCGCGCTCGACGCCTTCAACGAAGTGCTGCGGCTGGATCCCGAGAACGCGTACGCGCTGGAGAACATCCAGAAGCTGCACGAGGAACAGCACCAGTGGACCGAGGCGTACGACACGCGCCAGCGCCTCACGAACCTGGCGGCCATCGAGTCGCGCCCGCAGAGCCAGTCCATCCTCGCCTTCCTCGAGAACGAGATCGGGCTCGAGGCGGTACGTCGCAAGGATCATGCGGAGGCCGCCCGCCGGTTCCAGTCGGCCATCGAGCTCGACGCCCGGGCCGTGCCGGCCTACCTGAATCTTGGGGACCTGCGCCAGGCGCAGGGGCGTGAGGATGAGGCCGCCGAGGTCTGGAACACGCTGGTGCAGGTGGCGCCAGACCGGGCCTATCTCGCGTTCGACCGGCTCGAGGCACAGGCCGCTCGCGCCGGGGAGCCGGAGTGCTTCACCGCATTGTGCCGCCGCCTGATCGAGGAGAACCCGCAGGACTGGCGGGCACGGCTGGCGCTCTCACGCCACCTGGTCGCGGCGGACCAGCCGTCCGATGCCCTCGAACTGCTCTTCGCGGCGCTCGTGCAGAACCCGCACTCGCTCAGCGTGCACCAGGCCATCTGGCAGACGCTCGGGCACCTGAAGCACCCGGGCGACCTGGTCGACCGCTACAGCGACCTGACGCGGCACGCGGTGTTCTACCTCGACCCACACGTCTGCATGCGCTGCCGCTACCGGAGCACGGAGCTGCTCTGGCAGTGCCCGCATTGCCACGACTGGAATACGTTCGTGGAAGAGCGGATCGCCCCGGCGCAGGACACCGCGGGGTGACTACACACAATGCGTGAATTGGCGACCTGGTGAATTGGTGAGTCTGGAGTCGGTCGCTCCACGCGCCAGCGCCGACAAGACCTACGTGGCGACGCTGCGGCTCGACGCTCAACATCCCGAGCGAGTTGCGCGAGTCGAGGGACCCGCCGCGCGGCCCCGGACGTGCAGGAAGCACGACGCCTCGCCGCCAGAGGGTCACCTGTCGTCCGCCTGACCAGCCTTCGCCAAAGGCTATGGCGGTCCGACGACCAGGACATGACGGCGGAAGGCGGACACTCCATCAAGCGCGTGCCCGCGTCAGCAGGTCAGCGAGCACCGACCGGACCTGCGCGTCGGTGTCCTCGAAGGTGCCGTCGGTGCTGATCACGTAGTTCGCGCGGCTCGCCTTCTCCTCCGCCGGCAGCTGCGCAGCCAGCCGCTGCTCCGCCGCTTCGTGGCTCAGGCCGCGCTCCAGCAGGCGCGCAATCTGCGTCTCCCTGGGACAGACGGTCGCGATGACGATCGGGAACTCGGCCGCATGGCCCGTCTCGTACAGCAGCGGGATGTCCACCACCACCAGCGGGACGCCCCCGATCCGTTCGAACCCGCGTATGGCGGCCGCAATGGCGCGGTACACGGCTGGGTGCACGATGGCTTCGAGTTCGCGGCGGGCCGTGGCGTCGGCAAACACGATGGGACCGAGCTTCTGGCGGTCCACTGAACCGTCGGGCGCCAGCACGTCGCCGAACCGCTCGGCGATGAGGGCCGTGGCTTCCGTGCCCGGCGCCATCACGCCGTGCGCGAGTTCGTCGGCGTCGAGGCAGGCCACGCCTCGCTCCTGGAGCTTGCGCAGCACGTAGGTCTTCCCGGTGGCGATGCCGCCGGTGAGCGCAACCTTCAGCATCAGGCGCAACCCCGCAGCCGCGTGTCCGCCCTCACCGACGGCCCTTCGCGAGGCGTTCGCGTGCGGCGGTCACCGTGTTCTTCAGGAGCATGGCAATCGTGAGCGGCCCCACGCCACCGGGCACCGGGGTGAGCGCCCCCGCCACTTCTTCCACCTCGGGATGCACGTCGCCCAGCACCAGGCTGCCGCGCTTCTCGAACGCCGCACGGCGCTTGTGCCCCACGGGGAAGAGCGACTCGATCAGCGCGCGATCCGACACCGGCGTGGTGCCCACGTCGATGACGGTGGCGCCCGGCTTCACGAAGTCCTTCGTCACGAACACCGGACGGCCGAGGGCCGCCACCAGGATGTCGGCCTCGCGCGCGACGGACGGCAGGTCCTTCGTGCGTGAATGGCAGATCGTGACCGTGGCGTGGCGATTCAGGAGCAGCAGCGCCATCGGCTTGCCGACGATGTCGGAACGTCCGATGACAACGGCGCGCTTCCCGGAGATCTCGATGCCGGACCTGTCGAGCATCTCGATGATGCCCGACGGTGTGCAGGCCACAAGGGCGGACCGCCCCTGAACGAGCCGGCCGACATTGGTCGGGTGGAAGCCGTCGACGTCCTTGTCCGGATCGATGGCGTCGAACACGCGGCGCTCCGCGTCCGGCCCCATCTCCTTCGGGAGCGGCGACTGCACGAGGATGGCGTCGTGCACCTCGCTCCGGTTCAGCCTGTCGACCAGGCGCAGCAGGTCGTCCACACTGGCCGTGGCGGGCAGCCGTTCGAGGTCGGCGCGGATGCCGCTCTCCCCCGCCGACTTCAGCTTGCTGCCGACGTACAGCTCCGAGCCGCCGTCGTTGCCGACGAGCACCAGCGCAATACCGGGCGGCCGCCCTGCCTCGCGCGTAAACGCCTCCACCTCCGGCTTCACCGAGGCGCGGATGGCCTGACCCACAGCGGTTCCATCGAGCAGACGAGCGGACATTACGCGGCAGCCTCCACCTCGAGCCGCGGCAGCGAGTGCGGCCGGCCGAGCACGACGAGCTTGTCACCCGACCGGATCGCGGTATCGGGTTCCGGGTTGAAATCCATGCGCCGATCCTCGCGCTGGATGGCGACGACGATGACACCGAAGCGCTGGCGCAGGTTCGCGTCGAGCAGCGACCTGTCCACAAGGGACGAACCGCGGGCGACGGTAATCTCCTCCATGGCCAGCTCGAGGTTGTCCGAACTCGTGGCCAGCGTCATGAAGTCGACGACAGCCGGGCGGATGGCGGTCTGCGCCATCTGCACCGCACCGATCTGGTACGGCGACACCACGCGATTCGCCCCGGCCCTCAACAGCTTCCGCATCGCATCGTCGCCCTCCGCGCGTCCGACGATGAAGAGGTCGGGCTTGAGGACACGTGCGCTGAGCACCGTGTAGACATTCTCGGCGTCGGTGCCGACGGCTGCGATGAGGCCGCGGGCGCGGTCGATGCCGACCCGCTTCAGCACCTCTTCGTGGCTGGCGTCGGCCTGCACGGCGAGCAGGCCGTCCATCATGGCCGCCTGCAGCCGCGCCGGGTCGCGCTCGACGATGACGAAGGGGACGTTCTGCTGGCGGAGCTGGGCGGCGATGATGCTGCCGATGCGGCCGTAGCCGCAGACGATGAAGTGATCCTGGATGGTGGTGAGCATGCGGGCCTGCCGTCGCTGCCGGAGCCGCGTGTCGAGCCCTCCCTCGACCACGACCGTGGCGAGGAGAGTGAACACGTAGAGCGCGGCGCCAACGCCACTGAAGAGGAGGAGCACCGTCCACGCCTGTCCATAGAACGACAGGTCGTGAATCTCGCGATAGCCGACCGTGGTGACCGTGATCGCGGACATGTAGAACGCATCCCAGGCGTTCCAGCCTTCGATCAGCATGTATCCGAGCGTGCCCGAGAGCACGACTGCCGCGAGCAGGGCCACGGCGAAGACCGGGCCCTGCGCACGGAGCAGGTGGGGCGCTTTCGGGTCTGGCACGGTCGCGTCGGATCAGGCGCTCAGGCCTGACCTTCGAGCCGGCTGTGGCTCTTGCCGTAGCCGAAGTAGAACACGAGGCCCAGCGCGAGCCAGGCGAGCAGGCGGAGCCAGTTCGTCCAGCCGAGGCCATAGATCATCGCGCCGCACACCAGGATGCCCATGATGGCCACGAAGGGCAGCGCCGGCACCGTGAACCCACGTTTGATGTCCGGCCGGCGGACCCGCATGATCCACACGCCGGCACACACGAGCATGAAGGCGAACAGCGTGCCGATGCTCGTCATCTCGCCCACGATGTTACCCGGGACGAAGGCGCCGAACAGGCCGGTGAGCACGAAGAAGAGCATGTTGGCCTTGTACGGCGTGCGGTAGACCGGGTGCAGCTCGGAGAAGACCTTCGGCACCAGCCCGTCGTGGCTCATCGAGAAGAACACGCGCGACTGGCCGAGCAGCATCACCAGGATGACCGACGAGAAGCCTGCCAGGATTGCGACCGTGACGAACTTGGCGAGCCAGCCGTAGCCCGGCATGTAGGTGGCGATCGCGTAGGCCACGGAGGCTTCGCCGCCTTCCGTGCGGAAGTCCTCAACGGTGGCCAGGCCGCTGAGCACGTGCGCGAAGAGCACGTAGAGCAGCGTGCAGACGACCAGCGAGCCCAGGATGCCGATCGGCATGTCGCGCTTCGGGTCCTTGGCTTCCTGCGCGGCAGTGGAGACCGCGTCGAAGCCGATGAAGGCGAAGAACACCACGCCGGCCGCACCGAGGATGCCCATGATGCCGCCGTAGGCGTGCGTCACACCTTGCGGCGTCGTGTAGGTCGTGGCTTCCGGGATATAGGGTGTGTGGTTCGCCGGGTTGATGAAGCCCCAGCCGAGCACGATCACCATCACGACGATGGCCACCTTGGTGATGACGATGAGCGTGTTGACGAACGCCGACTCGGAGGTGCCGCGGGCCAGCAGCAGCGAGAGCACCAGCAGGATGAAGAGCGCGGGGACGTTCATGATCCCGTGGACGCCGGTTGCCGCCGCCACCTCGAACGGCGAGTGGCTCCATTGGTAGGGCACCTGCAGCCCCACGAACTCGAGCACCTTGTTGAAGTACTCGCTCCAGGCGATCGCCACCGTGGCGGCGCCAACGGCGTACTCGAGGCAGAGGTCCCAGCCGATGATCCAGGCCACCAGCTCGCCCATCGTGGCGTACGAGTAGGTGTAGGCGCTCCCCGCGATGGGGATCATCGAAGCGAACTCGGCGTAGCAGAGCCCGGCGAACGCGCACCCGAGCCCGGCCACCATGAAGGCAATCGTGACCGAGGGACCGGAGCGTTCCGCGATGGCGGCCGCCGTGCGGACGAAGAGGCCAGCGCCGATGATGGCGCCGATGCCCAGCGCCACCAGGGCCCACGGACCGAGCGTGCGCTTCAACTGGAGCTCGCCGCTCTGATGCTCGGTGAGCAGCCGATCGATGGACTTCGTCCGGAACAATGAACCTGCCACGAGGTGCCTTCCTACCAGCCGCGGGATGCGCTTGGATTCATGGCGATTATACGCGTGAGAGTCGGTCGACAAACGCCTGCACGCGGGCGCTCGGGTCGCCGCCGACGAGCAGGTCGGTGATGACTGCCACCGAGGCCGCCCCGGCGGCAATCACGTGGGGAGCCGAGTCGATCGTGATCCCGCCGATGGCCACCACCGGCCTGCCGGAGGGCGCCGCCACGGCCGCCGCCTCGCGCACCATCGCGAGTCCGACCGCCTCGTAGCCGGTGTCCTTGGTGGCGGTGCCGAACACGGGACCGACGGCCACGTAATCGATCGGTCGGCGGATGGCCGCCTCGAGCTGTTCCGCGGTGTGCGTCGACAGGCCGAGCATCATCTCTGGTCCGGTGACCAGCCGCACGTCCTCCGGGCCCAGGTCGTCCTGCCCCACGTGCACACCGGCAGCGCCGGCCAGCCGGGCGATGTCGGCCCGGTCGTTCACGATGATCCGCGCGAGGCTGCCCGCGCGGCGGACCACCGACTGGGCATCGGCCAGCAGTACGCGGGAACCGGCGTGCTTGTTGCGGAGTTGAATGAGGGATGCGCCGCCGTCGAGGCAGGCGGCGGCGAAGTCGGTGACGGTCCAGCCCGCGCGCGCGCAGACGTCCGCGTCGCACACGACGTAGAGCCGCGGGAGCACGGACGCGCTCAGACCGCCTCGGCGAGCCGCCCGGACGGACGCGCCACCATGTAGCGCTCCATGAAGGACGTGCTCATCCGCCCCGCCACGAAGTCGGGGTCGGCCAGCACCTTCAGGTGCAGCGGGATGCTCGTCTTGATCCCCTCTATGACCGTCATCTCGAGCGTGCGCCGCATGCGCGCGATGGCCTCGGTCCGGTCGCGCCCGTGCACGATGATCTTGGCGATCATCGAGTCGTAATAGGGCGTGATGGTGCAGTCGTTGTGGGCGAAGGTCTCGACACGGACACCCGGGCCGCCCGGGACGCTGAACACCCGGATGAGGCCGGGCGACGGCACGAACGTCTCGGGATCTTCGGCATTGATGCGGCACTCGATCGAGTGGCCGGTGAAGACCACCTCACTCTGCTTGAACCCGAGCTTCTGCCCTGCCGCGATCCGGATCTGTTCCTTGACGATGTCGATGCCGGTCACCATCTCGGTGACGGGGTGTTCCACCTGCAGGCGCGTGTTCGCTTCCATGAAGTAGAACTGCCCCTGCGAGTCCATCAGGAACTCGAACGTGCCCGCGTTGGTGTACTGCACCGCCTTCGCGGCATCGACGACGATGCTGCCCATCTTGCGGCGCATCTTGTCGGTGAGCGCGGGCGAGGGCGACTCCTCGATGAGCTTCTGGTGCCGGCGCTGGATGGAGCACTCGCGCTCGCCCAGGTGGACCAGGTTGCCGTGGTGGTCGCCGAGGATCTGGAACTCGATGTGGCGGGGCGACTCGACGTACTTCTCGATGTAGACATCGCCCACGCCGAAGGCCGCCTCGGCTTCGCGCTGCGCGGTCTTGAGCGCCTGGAGCAGTTCGCCCGGGGCGCGGACGACGCGCATGCCGCGGCCGCCGCCGCCGGCGGTGGCCTTCACGATGACCGGATAGCCGATGTCCTTGGCCAGCTTGAGGGCCTTCTCTTCGTTCTCGATCGGGCCGTCGGAACCGGGCAGGATCGGCACGCCCGCCTTCTTCATGACGCGGCGTGCGCGCGCCTTGTCGCCCATCAGGCGGATCACCTGCGGATCGGGACCGATGAACTTGATGTGGCAGGCCTCGCAGACCTCGGCGAGGTAGGCGCTCTCGGAGAGGAATCCGTAGCCGGGGTGGATGGCGTCGGCGCCGGTCACCTCGGCGGCGCTGATGACCGCCGGCACGTTCAGGTAGCTGTCCGCGCTG